>ENA-UOUL01000169-UOUL01000169.1-bioreactor-metagenome-genome-assembly--contig:-NODE-169-length-109738-cov-15.862212_pt1 | contig 109738 bp, 69 predicted proteins | sample MGYA00249838_ERZ747220 | MGnify/ENA primary metagenome ERZ747220 (study PRJEB28778, sample SAMN05720191) | bioreactor metagenome | isolation source: Anaerobic biogas reactor | place... | reverse complement strand
TCTCCCGCGCACAAAAAAAGCCCTGATTCCGTGCGGTTGCACAAGAACTAGGGCTATGACCAAAAAGGGAACTTCAGTCTAGCGATCACTCCGCATCGGCGGAAGACTCCGTTTTGGCGGGAAGAAAACTTGCTGGCGACAACGAATTGTCGTTCTGGGTAGAACAGATAAAAAGACACGCCAAACGGGTTTTATTTGCTTGTCCGGCATCAAATGGCAAGCGATACTAACGTAAGCGTTGGGCTATGCCCTGAGAAATAGACATAGACATCCAGTTTGCTGCTGTGCGAACTGGGGCTTTGGTGACGCTCAGGTGGGTTTCCGCCGAGGCGGATTGGGTGTCCGGGATGCGATTGAACTGACATCCGGCGACTTTACAATGGAATGAGTCCGTACGAACTTCCTCGTTTCTGATGGTTGAGTGGCTATGGCCGTCACATACATTGACCTGAATCAAGCTGCCAAGATGCTCGGTGTCTCGCCGGACGAGTTGAACAACATGCGACTCGGCGGCGACATTTACGGGGTCCGCGATGGTTCGTCCTGGAAATTCAAGGCGGACGAAATTGAGCGGGTGGCCGAAGAGCGGGGCATTTCCCTGGGTGCCGCGGCCGATGCCGACGCGGATCTCGATCTGGATTTGGGAGCGGAGCTGGGGGAAGGAACCTCGGATCTGCAGCTGGATCTGGAGGCGGAAGACGTCGGTGATTCACCGACTGCGATCGGCAGAGGCGGCGAGGCAGTGGTTCGCAGCGTCGAAGAGGGCAGCGATCTCCAACTGGCGGAGTCCGGCCTCGCCAAGACTGCGCCCAAGGCCGGCGGCAAACCGGTGGCGCAGGCGTCCGGGGCCAGCGATCTGGAGTTCGATCTGGACTCGGAGTCCGACATTCGGTTGGTGCCGGACGAGTCCGGCAGCGAAGTGAACTTGGTGGCTGGCAGTTCGGACGACGTGCTGGGCGGCAGCGACGTTGGCTTTCAGGGTGGGGCTGCCGGGACGGGGGACCTGGATCTCGCGGGCAGCGACCTTGGTCTCAGTTCCGACGTATCGCTGGAAGAAGGCCCCCCGCCCGCCGCGAAAAAGACGCCGGACAGCAACGCGGCGGACAGCGATGTGACGATTGGCCAGTCGGAGGAGATCTCGCTGGACGAGGATGACGGGTTGGTTCTGGACGGCGGCAGCGACATCACGCGCGGCGCCGGCGACACGGGAATCAACTTGACCAGCCCCAGCGACAGCGGGTTGAACCTGGAAGAAGAGCCCCTGGATTTGGCCGGCTCCTCCGTTTCTTCGCTGGAACTGCCGGAAGACGAGGATCTGCTGGATTTGGAGGACTTGGAAGCCGAGCCCGAAGCCGCTGCGCCGGTTCAGGCGGACGAGGATTTTCAACTCGCCCCGTCGGCGGCACTCCAAGAGGACGAAGAGGACAGCGGTTCGCAGGTCATCGCTCTGGAGGACTCCAGCGCGTTCGCGGTGCCCGGCGAGGGACTTCTGGAAGAAGGCGAGGAAGGCTTGGCCGGTGAGCCGATCGAAGGCGCAGAAGGCGATGAACTGGTCGGCGATGACTTGGTCGGAACGGAAGCCGCACCGGTGACGCTGCCATCCGCGCAACTGAGCGCCGCGCAGGACATTCCCTACTCGATCTGGAATGTGCTCAGCCTCCTGGCGATCACCGTGGTCTTGGCCGTCACGGGCATGCTGATGACCGATCTGGTGCGCAACATGTGGACCTGGGACGAGACGTATTCCGCGTCCACTCCGATCATGGACGTGATGGTCCGAATGTTTGGTTTGCGGCCGTAACACAGAGGCAACGGACAATCCGATCGCTCGCGAAAGCCCGGCTCGCTGGCAAAGCCGGGCTTTTTCGCTTTTCCGCCCCCCTTGCATTGCCGGGGTCGCTGGCCGTTGTTCCCCGTGCCGCATCGCGCGATGCGACCGGTACCCATTGGGCACCCGTGCGCCTATAATCCTGCGAACTTTGCGTCGACGACGCGCCTGCCGCATTTTTCGTCGAGATTCACTCCATTTCGTAGGACCACACGTGCTGTTACCAGATTCAGCTCAGGCCGCTCCGGCGTCCCGCAACCGCTGGCGGCTTCTCTCCAGCCCGCCGATCGTCCTCGGACTTGTCTTGGCCTGCTTATGTGCCGGATGCTCTGAAACGGAAGCCGTCCGGCATTATCGGGTGCCTCGGGAAGCGGCGAACCCAAAGGAGAGCCCCGCCTCCGCCGGTTCAGAGTCGGCTTCGCAGGCCGCAGCCAAATCGGCCGTGCCGACTGGCGGTCAGCGCATGTTGGCCGCGGTGATCTTGCGGGCGGATCGCGCCTGGTTTTTCAAGGCAGTCGGCCCGGATGCCAGGATGGCGGAGCATGGAGAGGCGTTTCGGTCGCTGTTGAGGTCGATCCGGTTTGTGGACGAGAAGCCGCAGTGGACGCTGCCGGACGGCTGGCGTCAGGAGGCCGGGTCGGGCATGCGGTTTGCCACGCTCCGGTTCGGCTCTGGGGACGACCCGCTCGAATTGTCCGTGATCGCGTTGGGCGTTCCGCCGGGCGAGCCGGCGGCGTATGTGCTGTCCAACATCAACCGCTGGCGTCAGCAATTACAGTTGCCGCTGATCGCCGCCGAGGAACTCGACAAGCAGACGGAACGCATCGAGTTGGACGGCACGACCGCGACGGCCGTCGATTTACGCGGGTCCGCAGGAGAATAGCCCATGACCACCGATACTCTCTCGGACCACAATCAGCGACAGTTCTTTGCGGCAGATGCCTCCGTCGCCCGCAGGGTGGGCGATTTGGCCTTGCTGGCGCTGCGGGCTTGGGCGTCGCTCAAGCTGACCGTGGCCCTGTTTGCCTTGGCCATCATCCTGATTTTCGTCGGGACCTTGGCCCAGGTGAAGATGGACATGTGGGAGGTCATTTCGCTGTACTTCCGCAGTTGGATCGCCTGGATCAACGTTGCGGTGTTGTTTCCACCGTCGTGGTTTCCGGGCCTGCAGCCGTCGGTCATGGGGACGATCTGTGCGGTGAGCTTCGTGGGGTTAGGGTTCGCGGCGGCCGTTTGCTGTGGGGCCTGGCGGGGCCTTCCGCAACGTTGGCGGATGATCCTTGGCGCTGCAGCGCTTGTGTTGCTGGCCCAGGCTGCGCTGACGGTCTCCCGGGGCGGATTCTGGTTTCCAGGCGGAGCGACGATCGGAACGCTGCTGGCCGCCAATCTGCTGGCCTCGCAACTGGTGCGGTTCACGGTCCAGGCTCGCGGCCTGCGGTTGTGGGCTGGCCTGGCGGGGATCGCGGCGGGCGCGGTGACCACGTGGGTGGTCATCTCCAGCGGTCACAATCCCGAAGGATTTCAGGCGGTCCCCGTTTTTTCTTGGGCCGCGTTGTGGCTGTGGTGCAAGCTGGCGCTGACCGGCCTGGCGATCTTGAATCTGGTCATGCTCGCGGTGATGTTCGTACAATCGCGGCAGCGGGTGATCGAGTTGGTGCTGATGAGCGTTTCGGGCGTTCTGCTCTCGTTGCTTGCCGTCTGGCTCTGGCTGGCGGGCGACGGGGCGTACCTGGGCGACGCCGGGATGCGGATTCTGTGGCAGTTGATTCAAGGCGGTTTGGCCGCGGCCGTGGTGCTGGCGGGCTGCGTTCTCCTGTTTCATCGCCGCGGCGGCATGGTGTTGATCCATATCGGGCTGGCCCTGCTGATGCTGAGCGAAGTCTATGTCAGCTTCTTTGCCGTGGAAGAGCGGTTGATCATCCGGGAAGGCGAGACCGTCAATTTTGCCCTCGACATCCGGGAGACCGAACTAGCCATTGTCGATCCCGCAGCGTCGCAGGACGAGCAGGAAGTCTGGGCCATTCCCCAATCGCGGCTGATCCGCAGCCGGCAGCGAGGCGAGGCGATTCAGGAGCGTCTTTTGCCGTTTGACGTCCAAGTGACCGAGTATCTGAAGAACTCGGATTTGAGGCGGGTTCAGGGTGACGAACAGAATCCTGCGACCGCCGGCAACGGCTTGGCTTGGGTCGCCCAGGAGGTCCGGCCGGACAGCGGCGCCGGGGGCAGCGGCGAAGTGGATATGGCTTCGGCCTACGTCACCCTGACACGCAAAGGCGACGGCCAGCCGATCGGCACGTATCTGGTGTCTCAATTGCTGGCCGGGCCGCGGTTTTCGGAGACGGTCTCCGTCGGCGGCAAGGACTACCAGTTGGCGTTGCGGTTCAAGCAGACGTACAAGCCGTACTCGATGCACCTGGTGGACGTCCGCAAGGTCGACTACATCGGCACCTCGACGCCGAAGGACTACTCGTCGGACGTCCGCTTGATCGCTCCCCAGCACAACCTCGATCGGCCGGTGCGGATCTGGATGAACAACCCGTTGAGGTACGCGGGCGAGACGTTTTACCAGAGCGGGTACAACCGCGATCCGCACAGCGGTGTCGAGACGACGACGCTGCAGGTGGTGACCAATACGGGCTGGATGATCCCTTACGTGGCGTGCATGTTCGTGTGGTTTGGGATGCAGGCGCATTTCTCGCTCATGCTGCTGCGGTTTTTGACCCGCCGCGACGAGGAGTTGCTGGCGCAAGGCGGCGCGGACGGCGCGCCCGTCGCGCCCGCCGCCCCCGTCACGCCCGTCGCGCCCGTCGCGCCGGACGCTCGCCGCCCACGCGGCCACGTGGGCGGCGCCAGGTTGGAGCGGCGTGGGGCTTCGGAGCGGGGCGCCGTGATGTTTCCGGCGGCGGTCGTGCTGGTGTTTGCGACTTGGTGGGTGGGTCAAGCGCGCCCGCCGCGTACCGCGGACAACGAATTCGATTACGCCGCCTTCGCCGCCTTGCCGGTGGTCGATCAAGGCCGCGTCAAGCCCATCGACACACTGGCGCGCACCACGTTGGCCAAGCTGTCCGACCGCGAGTCGTACCGGGACGCCGGCGGCCAGAAACAGCCTGCCGTCCGCTGGCTCTTGGACGTCGTGGCGAAACCGTCGGCGGCCGAGTCGCACCAGGTGTTCCGCGTCCAGAACCTGGACGTCCTGCAGACGCTGGGGCTCCCGCGGCGACGGGGTTTCCGCTATTCGCTGGCGGAGATCCGCAGCCAACCGGAGAAACTGAACGAATTCGACAAGGAGTTGCGTGCCGCCGGGCAAGCGGGCGTCGAGAAGATGGACGTGTACCAGCGCAAGCTGATGGAGTTGAACCAGCGGTTCCAAGCCTACTTGCGCCTGGTGAACGCCTTTCAACCCTGGGAGGTGCCGCCGTTCCCAGCCGAGAAGGAATTGGAGGCCGATCGGCAGGCCGCCATCCGCGGTTGGACCGAGCGGGTGATCGTTGCGGGCGAGCGATCGGAACGGGAAATGGACGCGATCCAAGCGCCGCTGGTGGTCCCGCGACTGAGCGGCTCCAAGGCGGCGGACCAGAACCGCGCTCCGGCGGATCAGAAACCGTGGGAGGCGTACGCCACGGCTCATACCCGCGCCTACCTGCAGAAAACGCTGGGCCAGTCCGTCAATCCGGCGGCGCTGGCGTGGAATGCGATGCTGGACGCCTACCGCCAGGGCGATGTTCAGGCGTTCAATCGCGAAGTGTCCCAGTATGGAGAACTGCTGGCCGGCAATCCGCCGCACGAATACGCGCCCCGCAAGGTGCGGATGGAAGCGTACATGAGTTCCGCCGCGCCGATCACGTTCTGCGTCGGGCTGTACTGGACCGCGTTCGTGCTGGCCGCCGCCGCTTGGCTCGGTTGGAGCCGCCCCTTGAATCGGGCTGCCTACGGGTTAATCTTCCTGGCCTTCTGCGTCCACACGGCGGCCCTGCTCGGACGGATGACCATTTCGGGACGGCCGCCGGTCACCAACCTGTATTCGTCGGTCGTGTTCATCGGCTGGTGTTTTGCGCTGGCCGGCCTGATCCTGGAAGCCGTTTTCCGTTTGGGTGTGTGCAACGTCGTGGCGAGTGTCGGCGGAGCGTTGACGCTGATGATCGCCCAGGCGCTAGGCCGAGGGGCGGACACCTTTACCGTGATGCAAGCCGTACTGGATACACAATTCTGGTTGGCCACCCACGTCGTGATCATCGCCCTGGGCTATGCGGCCACCTTCCTGGCGGGCCTGCTGGGCGTGATCTTCATCGTCAGGGGCGTGTTCACGCGGTCGCTGGCCTCGGCGGACGTCCGCCAACCGCTGGCCCGGATGATCTACGGCGTGGTCTGTTTTGCCGCCCTGTTCAGTTTTGTCGGCACCGTGCTGGGCGGCCTGTGGGCCGACGATTCTTGGGGCCGGTTCTGGGGTTGGGATCCCAAGGAGAACGGAGCCCTGATCATCGTGCTCTGGAACGCGCTGATCCTGCACGCCCTGTGGGACAACCAGGTCCGCGCCCGCGGCCTAGCCGTGCTGGCCGTCGCGGGCAACATTATGACGGCCTGGTCCTGGTTCGGCGTGAACGAACTGGGCGTCGGACTTCACTCGTACGGCTTTACCGAAGGCGTCCTGTTGGCCTTGGGCGTGTTTGTGGCCAGCCAACTGGCCGTGATCGTCGTCGGCTGCCTGCCCCTGTCCTGGTGGGCCAGTTTCCGAAACTTGCCAGAACCTACTTAATCCCTGCGTGGTAGGCTTGCAGGCTCTTGACCTGCCCGCGGCCGGCGCGGTAGGCGGCGATGCCTTTGGCGGCGGCGTGAGCGGCGGCCAAGGTCGTGATATAGGGCACTTTGCGGCGGATGGCCGTGGTGCGGATATAGGCGTCGTCGGCCTGGCCGATCTTGCCGCGCGGCGTGTTGATCACCAGCTGGATTTCGCCGTTGACCAGCGCATCGACGATATTCGGGCGGCCTTCGCGCATCTTCATCAGGCACTCGGCCGCGACGCCGTTTTCCGTCAGCAGCGTGTGGGTGCCCTGGGTGGCCTTGATGCGGAAGCCCAGTTCGGCAAAGCGGCGGGCGACCGCCAGCACTTCGGACTTGTCCCGGTCCGCCACGGTGATCAGCACGGTGCCTTCCAGCGGCAGCGGCGGCTGCGCGGCCTCCTCGGCTTTGTAGAACGCCAGGCCGAACGAGTCCGCCATGCCCAGCACTTCGCCCGTGGACCGCATCTCCGGACCCAGTAGCGGATCGACGCCGTGGTACATATTGAAGGGAAACACGGCTTCTTTGACGCCAAAGTGCGGGATGTGTCGGTGCTGCAATCCCAGTTCGCTCAGCTGCTTGCCCAGCATCACCTGCGTGGCGATCCGCGCCATCGGGATGTTGCACACCTTGGACACCAGCGGCACGGTGCGCGAGGCGCGGGGATTGGCTTCCAGGATATACACCGTGTCCCGATAGATGGCGTATTGGACGTTGATCAGGCCCACCACGTTCAATTCCAAGGCGATCCGGCGCGTATAGTCGTTGATCGTCTGCAGGTGCTTGGCCGGAATACTGACCGGGGGAATCACACAGGCCGAATCGCCCGAATGGATCCCGGCCAGTTCGATGTGCTCCATCACCGCGGGCACGAACGCGTCGGCGCCGTCGGAGATGGCGTCCGCCTCGGCCTCGATGGCGTTTTCCAGGAATTTTTCGATCAGAATCGGCCGCTCCGGGGAAACATCGACGGCGGCGGCGACGTAGCGTTCCAGCATTTCCTGGTCGTACACGATCTCCATCGCCCGGCCGCCCAGCACGAAGGACGGTCGCACGATCAGCGGGTAACCGATCTGATGCGCGATGGCCAGGGCTTCGTCCAGCGTGCTGGCCATGCCCGATTCGGGCTCGGGGATGTCCAGCTTGCGCATGATCTGGCGGAACCGGTCGCGGTCTTCGGCCAAGTCGATGGCGTCGGGCGAAGTGCCCAGGATGCGGACGCCGGCCGCCGCCAATTCGGCGGCGATGTTCAGCGGCGTCTGGCCGCCGAACTGGACGATCACGCCTTCCGGCTTTTCCTTCTCGTAGATCGCCAGGATGTCCTCGACCGTCAACGGCTCGAAGTACAGCTTGTTGGCCGTGTCGTAATCGGTCGAGACCGTTTCCGGGTTGCAATTGACCATGATCGATTCCAGCCCCTCGTCGCGAAGCGCAAAGGCGGCGTGGACACAGCAGTAATCGAACTCGATGCCCTGCCCGATCCGGTTCGGGCCGCCGCCCAGGACCAGGACCTTGCGGCGGTCGGAGACCGTGGTCGTGTCCGCGGCGTTGTAGCTGGAATAGTAGTAGGCGGCATTCTCCACGCCGCTGACGTGGACCGGATGGAAGCCCGGCGTCAGGCCCAACGCCTGCCGCTGCCGGCGGATGTCCGCTTCGGGCACGCCCAGCAGCCGCGCCAGGTAGCGGTCGGAAAACCCGTCCTGCTTGGCGCGGATCAGCAAGTCGTCCGGCAGCGCCTGGCCTTGGTAGCGGAGAATCTCCTCCTCCTCCTCAACCAGTTCGCGCATCTGGTGGATGAACCAGGGTTTGATGTGCGTCCGGTCGGCCAGCGTCTGGACGTCCGCGCCTTTGCGGAGCGCCTCGTACATCTGGAACTGCCGCTCGCTGGTCGGCTGGGACAGCAGGGCCAGCAGTTCCTCCAGCGGCTTGTGCCGGTAATCCCTGGCGCCGCCCAGGCCGTAGCGGCCGATTTCCACTGAACGGATCGCCTTCTGAAACGACTCCTTGTACGTCTTGCCGATGCTCATCACCTCGCCGACCGCCAGCATCTGGGTGCCCAGTCGGTCCTGCAGCCCCGCGAATTTCTCGAAGGCCCAGCGGCAGAACTTGACCACCACATAGTCGCCCCAGGGCGAGTACTTCTCCAGCGTCCCGTCCCGCCAGTAGGGGATCTCGTCCAGCGTTAGCCCGCCGGCCAGCAGCGACGACACGTAGGCAATCGGGAAACCGGTCGCCTTGGAAGCCAGCGCCGAGGACCGCGACGTCCGCGGATTGATCTCGATGGCCAGCACGCGGCCGGTCTTCGGGTCGTGGGCGAATTGGATGTTCGTGCCGCCGATCACGCCGATCGACTCGACGATGTCGTACGAGTGCTTCTGCAGCCGCTGCTGCAGCTCCGGGGAGATCGTCAGCATCGGGGCCACGCAGTACGAATCGCCCGTGTGGATCCCCATCCCGTCCACGTTCTCGATGAAACAGACCGTGATCATCTGGTTCTTGGCGTCCCGGACGACCTCCAATTCCAGCTCTTCCCAGCCCTCCACCGACTCCTCGATCAACACCTGGCCGATCATGCTGGCGGCCAGTCCGCGAGTCGTCACTTGGCGCAGTTCGTCCAGGTTGTACACCAGCCCGCCGCCGGTCCCGCCCATCGTATAGGCGGGCCGGACCACCGCGGGCAGCCCGATCCGCTGGACGATGCGTTCCGCCTCCTCCACGCTCTGCGCAATCTCGCTCCGCGGCAGCTCGATCCCCAGCCGGTTCATGGTGTCCTTGAACACCTGGCGATCTTCGCCCCGCTCGATGGCGTCCACCGGCACGCCGATTACCTGTACGCCGAACTGCTCCAAAATCTTGCGCCGAGCCAGCGCGGAGGCCAGGTTCAGTCCCGTCTGGCCGCCCAGGTTGGGCAGCAGCGCGTCGGGCCGCTCCTTGTCGATAATCTCCGCCATCCGCTCGACGTTCAGCGGCTCGATGTACGTCACGTCCGCCATGCTGGGATCGGTCATGATCGTGGCCGGATTGCTGTTGACCAGCACGATCTCGTAGCCCAGCCCGCGGAGCGCCTTGCACGCCTGGGTTCCGGAATAGTCGAATTCGCAAGCCTGGCCGATGACGATCGGCCCGGAACCAATGATCATCACCTTGCGGATGTCTTCTCGTTTCGGCACGGTCGAGTCCTTTTCTTTCTTCAAGCGGCCGGTGGCTGCGACCACAGCAGCAGGGTTTTATCCGTTCGCAACGGCCGGAATTCCGTGGTCCGGGTTGCTCACACGTATTCAATGGTGGCGGGCGGTTTGGGAGTCAAATCGTACAGGCAGCGGTTCACGCCCGGCAGCGCGGTGATCCGCTGGCAGATCCGCTCCAGCTTTGCCCAGGGCAGCTGGACGATCGTGGCCTCGCGGGCGTCGATGCTGTGGATGCAGCGGACGACGATGATGTCGCCGAATTCCCGCCGCCCGTCGCGGATCCCGGTGGCCTTGTCCTGCAGCAGCACGGCCATGTATTGAAAGGCCTGGGTGTCGGCCAATTCCTCTTCCACCACCGCCGTCGCCGCACGCACCGTCGCCAGCCGCTCCGGCGTCACCTCGCCCACAATCCGCGTGGCCAGTGCCGGGCCGGGGAACGGAATCCGGTCGGTGATGCCGGGCGGCAAGCCCAGATGGCGGGCGAGCTCGCGGACGGCGTCCTTGCGGAGCGTCTGCAGCGGCTCCAGCACCCCGTATCCGTACTCTTGTTCCGGATCGATCCCCAGCTGCGACAGGATATTGTGCTGCCGTTTGATGCCCGCCACGGTCTCTTCGATGTCGGTCAGGATCGTGCCGTGCAGCAAAAACCGGGCGCCCGTTTCGCGGACCAGGCGTCCGAACACCTGGCGGTAAAATGTCGCCGTGATCGCCTGACGCTTCTCTTCCGGGTCGGTCAGGCCGGCCAGTGCACCCAGGAACTCCTGCCGCGCATTGACCCGCTGGACAGGAATGCCCAAGCCGGCGAACGCCTCGACCACGAACTCCGGCTCTCCCTCGCGCATCAGGGCGTTGTCGATAAACACGGTCTTCAGCCGCTCGCCCAGGGCCCGGTGCCCCAGCACGGTGACCACGGAACTGTCCACGCCGCCGCTCAAGGCATTGATCGCCAAACCGTCCCCGACGGCCCGGCGGATCGCGTCAACCTGCTGCTCGACAAAAGCTTTGCAATCCATTTTGCGTCTCCCTCTGGTCTTTCGTCACAGCCGCACAGGAATGCCCTGGGCGGCCAGATACTCTTTCATCTGCCGGATCGTGAATGTGCCGAAATGGGCGATGGACGCCACCAGGACGGCGTCGGCATGGCCGTCGACGACGGCTTCCTTCAGATGCTCCAACGTCCCGGCGCCCCCCGAGGCGATCACGGGCACTCGGACCGCGTCCGCAATGGCCCGCGTCATGGGGATGTCGTACCCGGTTTGCTTGCCGTCCGTGTCCATGCTGGTGGGCAGAATCGCCCCGGCCCCCAACTGCTCGACCCGCCGCGCCCATTCCACGGCGTCCAGCCCGGCCCCCTCCGTGCCGCCGCGGACCACGACCTCAAAGCCGGACGGCAACGACGACGCCTGGCGAGTGTCGATGGCCACGGTAATCCGGTCCGAACCGAACTTCTCCGCCGCCTCCTGGACCAGCTCGGGACGCCGGACCGCAGCCGTATTGATCGAGACTTTGGACACGCCCACGTCGAACAAGGCCTGAATGTCCTCGACGCTGCGGATCCCGCCGCCTACCGTCAACGGAATCGAAATCCGCTCGACCGTCCGCCGAACTGCCGCCAGCATCGTCGGCCGGTCCTCGACACTGGCCGTGATGTCCAGAAACACCAATTCGTCCGCCCCCGCATCGCTGTAGGCCGCCCCGTTTTCCGCCGGATCCCCGACATCCTGCAAATTCACGAAATTGATGCCTTTGACCAGCCGGCCATTCTTGACATCCAAACACGGGATGATTCGGCGATACTCCATGGCATGTCCCTAGTTGTTGGTTCTTCTACACGCATCGCGGATCGCGACACCTGCCGTCACTAACGCTGGACAACGACCGCGGGCCGTGTCCCAGCAGTGCCCTATGCCCCTTGCACAGGGGGTCTGCGCCGCGATGCTCTGCAAGTCCGCCCAAGATAGCGGCGCACTGCTCCGCAAGTCCAGTACGGGGACCGATCTTTTCGGCAACACAGCAACCCCCGACCGCCGTTCACCGGCGGGCTCACGCCGCGCCGTTCGCCTGTGACGGGTCTTTTCGGCACCACAGGTGCAATCGCAGCACGGCCAGCCTGGATTTCCCTGCGTCGTTCGCCTGTGACCGGGTCTTTTCGGCGCCACGACGATCCGGCGGCTGCCGCCAACGGCAGCCTTCAGAACTCAGGATCGCAGCAAGCCCTTTTTCCTGCACAAACGGACTGGTTTCCTGGCTTGTTGGACCGTTGGCATAAGCTATGGTTGAAAGGCTCGCTCCAGCCGGGGCCGAGCTGCACCGCCTGACGCAGGCCCAGATCGCCCGGGCGGCAAACAGCCCACTTTCCAAACGCGAGATCGACGGATGGCCGGTCACTGCAAACTGACGATTGCGGTTCCCGTTTACAACGAAGAGTCCGTTTTGCCCCTCTTGCTGGGAAGAACGCGGGCCGTGCTGGACGATCTGCCCGGCGGGCCGCACGAGTTGCTGTTTGTCGACGATGGCAGCCGCGACGAGACGCTGGCCCTGCTGCGGGCTGCGGCCGCGGAGGATCCGCGGATCACGGTGGTTGCGTTGGCCCGGAATTTCGGCCATCAAGCCGCGTTGACGGCGGCCTTGGCCCAGGCGGCGGGGGACGCGGTGGTTTTGATGGACGGCGACTTGCAGGACTCGCCGGAAGCCATTCCGCGGTTTCTGGAAGCGTATCACGAGGGCTACGATGTCGTGTACGCCGTGCGTGTCAAGCGGAAAGAGGGGCTTGTGCTGCGGGCCTGCTATGCCCTGTTCTACTGGCTGATCTCCAAAATGTCGGGCATCCGCCTGCCGCGGGACGCGGGCGATTTCTGTCTGCTGTCGCGGCGGGTCGTGGACCATTTGAACGGAGCTCCGGAGCGGCATCGCTACCTCCGCGGTCTGCGGGCCTGGGTGGGCTTCCGGCAACTCGGAATTCCCATCGAGCGCGAAGCGCGTGCTTCGGGCCAGCCCAAGTACAACTTGCGGCGGCTGTTCAGCCTGGCGTTCGACGGCATTTTCTCGTTTTCCATCGTCCCTCTACGAGCGGCGGCCGTGTTGGGGTTCAGCACGGTGGCCATCTCCATCGCGGCGGCCGGGTTCTTTGTGTACGCCAAGCTGCTGTTGCAACGCTCACCCCAGGGCTTCACGGCTCTGGCCGTCTCGATCGCTTTCTTTGCGGGAGTCCAGTTGATCTTTCTGGGCGTGATCGGCGAGTACGTGGGACGGATTTACGAGGAAGTGAAGCGGCGGCCGCTGTACGTGGTGGATCAGGTGATCCGGGGAGCAGACCTGTGGATGCCGAATACGCACAAGAATATCGCCGGCTGTACCAGCAGCATTGGTGGTGGCGCGCTCGCGAATCGCTGATTCTGGACCAGTTGCGCCGCTGTTTTCCGCTGCGCCCGGTCGGCCCCGTGCTGGACGTGGGCTGCGGGGATGGTCTGGCCTTTCCCTCGCTGGCCGAATTCGGCCCCGTGGAAGGCGTCGAAATCGACGGCTCCGTGATCGATTCGTCCGCGCCCCATGCTTCCCAGATTCACGTCGGGCCTTTTGACGAGTCGTTCCGGCCGACCCGGCAGTATGCGCTGATCACCATGCTGGGCGTGCTGGAACATCTGAGCAACCCCCGGCAAGCGCTGCGGCACGCGGCAGGCCTGCTGCTGGACACGGGAATCATCTTGATCACCGTGCCCGCGTTCAGGCACTTGTGGACCAGCCACGACGATTTGAACCATCACCAGACACGCTATACGCGGCGCAGCTTGGCCGAGTTGGCGCAACAGGCGGGCTTGGAACTCGTCCGCTCGAAATACTTCTTCCACTGGCTGTACGCGGCCAAACTGGCGGTGCGCGTCAAGCAGCGGTTGCTGAAGAACCGCCCGCCGGACGTGCGGATTCCCCGCAGCCCGTGGAATCGGCTGCTGTACGGCCTCTGCCGGGCGGAACAGCAGACGCTCGGTTGGATCCCCCTGCCCTTCGGAAGTTCCTTGCTGGCGGTCGGGCGGCCGCATTGAATCGCGAAACGCTTGCTCACCGAAAACCCACGCGCAGTGCGCTGCATCCAACGAACCGGACCACTTGGCGGCCAACACGCGCAACACGAAAGAATGCCAAAGGTAGATGGAATAGGAATAGAATCCGATCCAAGCGATCAGCCGAACCAGGTCGTTGCAGGGAAATCACTTGCTGGTGAGGTCGGAATTCATTCCGCCCCCCAAGGCGGTCTGAAGTCCGCCCCACGCTCCGTCAACTGCTGGTGGACAGAGCACTAGCCCGACTCTTTCGTGATTCGACCTGTTGTCTTCTTCCTGCCCCGTCTTTCCGTCCGTTGTCGCAGCATGGCGTTAGCGCTACCCGTTTCTCGTTAACTGGCCGACACAACGTCGGCCTTCGTCGGAAGCAAATGCAGTTCGCTTCCTGCCGACTTTTTCCGGCGAGCAAATGATGCGATTCGCAGGAATCACGCCGTTTCTGGCGGTCGCAACGAAAATCTCCAGCTTCGTTCGACAAAACCCGCATCACCGGCACACCTGATGCTTATCTCCCCATCGTCGCGATTCGTTGCGCGGCGTGTGGGACACGATCGACTGAACATGGGTAACGGCGGCATCGTCCGCGTTGGCACTTTTTTGAGGGGATTTGCGATGAAACAGCTGTGGAAAGACGAAGCGGCCTTTGTGGTTTCGGCGGACTTGGTTCTGGTTTCCTGCATTCTGGTGCTGGGGATGATGGTCGGCCTTGTCTCGCTGCGCGACCAAGTCGTTCAGGAACTCGCCGACGTCGGAGCGGCAATCGCGGTGCTGCAGCAGAGCTACTCGTGGAGTGCAGTCACTGGGCACACGGCCAGTGTGGCGGGGGCTGGGTTGACGGACACGCTGGATTTCTGTGACTCGACTGACTTAATTGATGCTGGTTATCCGCTGGGCGTCGATGTGACCCCCGATTACGAGCCCGAGTAAACGTCCTGCGGCAGGCAATGGTCCTAAACTCGCGCCCCGCCGACGACCTCGTGCCCTCCGTCGCCTTGCGCAACGGACGGAGGACGGTGATCGTCCGCGGGGCGTTTTTTGTGTCGTGAATCTCGTTGCCCTTCGCGACGTCCCGGCGCGGATCAAGGTGAGCGGCGTGGTAATTCCGATACAACGTGACGCCCCCGCACGTCCGCGCGTCATCGCCCGCCTCAATCTCCTTGCTCTTCGTGGTAACTTGCCGCGAGTTCGGATTGTTGTGATCAACGTGGGCTCGCGTCCGAGCGAGGCAGAAGCCGGCCTGGGCGAAGCCCGCGCGTGACGAGCAAACCGGGGCGGCGCTCCCGGCGCCCTGTCTGAGTTGAATTCTGGGACCCGCCGAAAGACAGGAGTGTTTCCCAGTGGGGCGGCACGTCGCGCTATCGATGGCCGTTGGAGCGGGACTTCTCTCGCTCGTGGAGGCCGCTCATGCAGTCGGCCGTTCCCCACGGGCGGGCGCGGTGCCACGGCGTCTGTTTACAGCCTGCCCCGTAGCAACGCTCACGAAATAACTTCCTCATTCCAACAAGCCAGCCGCTGAGCGCGAGCCGAAGCTTCCGGTTTGGTGAGTTGGATGCCACGGGCTTGCCCCGTGGAGGCTCCCGTTTCCAGCTACACGAGGCAGCCCCACGTCGTCCTTCCTCCCCCGCTTCGGCCGCGGCGGCGAAGCCGCCGCGGCCGAAGCGGGGGAGGCGGGAGTAGAACCCGCGCGTGTAGTGAGAAACGTAAGGATCCCCCGGACAAGCCGGGGGCATTCACCAGCTGCAGCCTGTCTCCCGAACGTCCCGCATAAACGGGGAAGTTATTTCATGGGCGTTGCTGGCGCCCTGCCGGCCGAATCCGAATGCACGACCTGCGTACACCCAGTTCTGGTTGTCGCTGGCCAGCAGCGTGGTGGCGTGAAACCTGGTCTTGAACACCGTTTCATGCTGGCCAACAGGGTGGTGACTTGACGCGGCAAGCCTTGGGAATTCGCGGCCATGTGCTTCCGCTGGATGAGTCCAGAATGGTTGCCCGCTACCACGGCTGCAGCACTCGCTGGATTTCGGGCCAGGCCAAGTCCGGGTAGAAGCGATGGTCGCCTTCGGCAGCCAGCAGGGCGACGCGGTCGGCGAATCCGGCGGCAGCAAACGCCTGCCGAGCGCGGCGGTAGCCTTCCTCCACGCCCTCGAACCGCGCCAGCGCATCCTGCTTGCCGGCCACGATCAGCAGGTGCCGCGGGGCGATCAGTCCGGCCAAATCGGGCATGTCGGCCACGCGCAACAGGCCCGGCAGGTAACCGCAGGCGCAGTGGGGGCGAGACAGCCACGAGTCGGCCAAGGTGCAGAAGGAGCAGGAGACGACGGCCAGCCGGATCCGCGGCTCGACGCAGGCCGCGTAGAAGCTGACGGTGCCGCCCATCGAATTGCCCATCGTCGCGATTCGCTGCGGATCGAGGTCGGACTGCGTGGCGACGAAGTCCACCGCGCGGATCACGTCCAGCACGCGGAGTCCCGTCAACGGCCGGCCGCGCAACAGTTCGCGCAAGGCGACGTCCCGGCAACTGGCGCCCGGCACGGCGCGCAGCCCGAAGGCTCGCTGCTCGATGACCAGCGCGGCCCACCCGTGGCTGACGGCCTGCAGAGCGATATCTCGTCCTCCGGCGATCGAGGCCTGTTCTCGCTCGTTGGCCGCCCGCCCGATGGAGATGTGCATCCCCGGCGAATGTCCTTGCAGGCAGATCATCACCGGAAAAGGCGGCGTCCCGCGAACTGGCACGAGCAGGTAACCGGGCACCATTTCATCCGGCTCGGACGTGAACTGGATGCGGTCGAGCGTATAGTTGTCCGTTTGTGACTCACGTTTCCGCGCGGCCTCCAGCGGGACATAGGGCGGCGCGGGCAAGGCCAGAATTTCGCTCAACCGGCGCCGCAACGCCTGCTGCCAGGCCGCAAAATCGACATCGGCGCGGAACGCCATTTCCGGCGGTTTTTCCGCCGCCACGCGCGGGGCGGCGGTGCGTTCGGCGGCAAACGCCGGCGCGCAGAAAACGACCCCCAGAACCAGCCAGAGAAATCTGCAGCGTCGCATGTGACTCCTCCTACAGCCGCCGGCCTGCGCGGATCATGGCGACCGGCAACTGACCGAGATCGGGACAGAACGGCTTGCTTTCGAGCCGCGATCTTGAGCGCTGCCTGGGGCATCCTTCCGGGACGGACCGCTCAGCAAGCGCACTTCCTGCGGCCGGAGGTCGAGCGACTGGAGACGGCCGTCCCAGGCCAAGCGGACGGTCTCCCGTTGGTCCGTCCAGTTCACCAGCACGGCTGCCTGCGAGCCGTCGGGAGCCTCGAAGGCGTTGTGCAGCACGGGCGGAAGCGTCCGCGCGCCGGCGGGCACGGGGGCGGTGAATTCCAGCCGCGGCGGAGGCAGCATCTTTCCCAGCAGCAGGTACGGTCGGCCGGCTCCGTGGTACAGCGAGATCCACTGGCGCATCAACTCGTGATCCACCGGCACCGCAGGCCGCTGGACTTCGGCCGTGCGGCCGTCGGCCAGCAGTTCTTCGAGCGTGACGTCGTCCAGCCAGACCGTGCCGGCGCCGTCCAGGACCAGCATCACGCGCAGCACGGCCGTGCCTTTGGGCATCGTGAAATCGACATGGCGGTGGGTCCATTCCGATTGATCGGCCGGATAGGGGATTTGCCACGCTTGCAACTCGCTCATGCCGGGCGCGAAGGCCTTCAGCACGACGCCGTTGGGCTTGGCGATCTGCTGGCTGCGAAGCCACACGCCCAGGCGGTACGTCCGGCCCGGTCGGAACGCCTCGTTGACCTCATAGTTCTGCGCCGCCAGCGCCCGCTGGTCGGGCGTGGGATTGTACAGTTTCAAACTTGCCTGGCCACCGTGACGCTGCGTGCGGTCGATCTGGGTTTCGCCACCGAACCAGCCTTCGCCGGGAAACATCATCGTGCGGGGGAATTCGACGGAGCCTTCGTCGTAGGAACGCTCGAAACCGCCGTCGTCGATCATCGGTCCGGGGCCAAGCCCCAGGCGCGGGGCCAGATGCGGCATCTGACCCTGCACCAGGCACCACGCCAAGGCCCACGGGTCGTGGCCCGTCTGCGGCCGGTTGCTCTGGAACAGCGTCGGCAGGTACTCGTGATAGAGATAAGCAAAGACGGAGGCCGGTTCGCGGCCGCTCCAGATCAGGTCGCAATCGCGGTAGTCTTGAATGCCGACCTCTTGCACGAACCATTCGTTGGGCTCTTCGAACCCGATCACGGTGTCCGGTTCGAGGGCCCGGCATTGGCGGGCCATGCTCTGCAACTGCTTGCGGAACGCGGCGGCCGACCACGGGCCGGGCCCCGGCGGGTGGCCGTGCGCGCGGCTGTAACAAACGGGGCTCCTCGCGCCGACAACCTGGTCGATTTGCACCAACTCGGCCCCGTGCTGGACGCACTCGACCGCCGCGCGGTTCAGCCAGTCGATCGTCCACGGATCGCCCGGACATAACACGGCGTGCTGGCCGCCGCGGAGCCAGGTACAGTCGCGGATCAGCGGCCGTCCCGCACGGTCCACCACCGCGTGACCGGCGATCGAATCACGTTGTCCGCGGTTGTCCCACAGAAAGCTGCCGTCGGGCCGCAGGCCGTAACTCAGACTGTAGTGATAGCCCGAAGGCCACAGAAACGTGTGGGCGCCGATCTCTCGGCCCAAGCGCACCAGGCGCCGAAACTGCTCGTCCGACGGATAGGCGGGGAAGTACTCCGGGCCGACCCATTTGCCGACCTTCTCCCAACCCCAGTAGGCCGTGACCAGCGGCGGCCGTGCAGGAAACTCCCGCTGCCAGTACTCGCGGTACCAGGCCTCGATCGTTGCCGGGTAGGCGAGCCACGCCCGCGTGAAACGGACGATGGCCGGGCCTTGTCGGAGCCAGGCGGGCAGATCGTCGCGTTGGGCAAACGTCTTGGCGCACCAGGGCTGCTGCCGAGCCCAGGCTTTGTACAGGTCGGCCGCGTCGCGCCAGTCGGTAGGCCGGTCGGCCGCAGGACTGGCAAAGCCGGCCAGCACGACGTCGTAGGCCAAAGCGAAGCGGTCGCGATCGAAACAGGGATGAAGCCAGCCCCACTCCAGGCCGGCGGCGGTCCGTTTCAGGAACAGGCTCTTGCGGTATCCCACGGCGTCGTAGGCCGCCGTGTACACGCCGCCCGCATCGTCATAGCAGCAGCCGAACCCCGCCGCCAGACTGCCCGGCTGGTCAAATCGCCGAGTCTCGCCTTCCCGCCAGTCCGACAGGCGATGGATCCCGCCCTTGGTCGCCCCCACGACCGCGACCTCGCTGCCGCTCTGGGTCCCCGGCGAACCGATCGCGACGATCGGATAGGACACCGACTCGATCGTCACCTCCGCCGGCAGCGAGGCCTCCCAGCCGAAACGCACCCTTCCGTCGCCGGCGCGCGTCGAAACGGTACAGACCACCTCGATCGGCCGGCCGCCGAATCCGGTGAACGTGATCCTGGTTCCGCGATCCGCTCCGCGCGACCACGGCTGCACGCGGATCTGCTCGGCCTGGCGGGCGTCACAGGACTTCGTCGCGCGAGTCTCCTGGCCCAGCGAGAAATCGAAGCGGAACAAGGGAGTCGATCCGGCCGTGTGGACCAGTTCCCGGCCGGAGTGCTTGTCCACCATCCGCCGGATCGAGCCCTGGGCGGTCAACTCCAGCAACACATGGCCGTTTTCAACCGCGACCGGGCCGGCGCTGTCCGCGCCCAGCCCGACGCTCAGAACCAAGCAGCATATCCACATGACAACCTCACAACCTGAGTATCGGCCCCAACGCCAATCGAACCTTTGGTCAACCCGTCGTCTGGTCAGCGGTCCTGCTTCCGCGGCTGCCCGGACGGCTGCCCGGCGGCTTGCGTTTGGATGCGCACGACGGCGTAGTTGACAAACGCGGGCAGCTCGATTTCGCACCGCTCCGGAGCGGCCGTCCGGACCGCGATCGGCGCCGCGGGGCGGTCTTCCAAGGGGGCGGCGAACGTCGCGGCGGTCGCCTTGCCTGGGCCGGCGGACAGCTCGATCCGCGCCCCTTCCGCGACCGGTTCTCCGGCATAATTCACCAGATGCACGTAGCACGCGCGCTCGTCGCGTTTCACCTCGGCAAAGACCGTCTCCGGGGCGTGGATGCGGATGTCCGGCGACCACGCGGCGGCCAGGTCGGCCATCAGCCGCCGGCCGCCGTCATTCGGCCGCTGGACCTTGATCGTCCACCCCGCGGCGGGGATGGAGGCCGCATCGGCCTCGGCCCGGCGGACCACGCCGGGGCGACCGTCCAGGGCCCGCCACGGCTCGTCGCGCCGCTGGCAGTACCACGGATCGTACGCTCCCGCCGAACCGCTGACGATCAGCCGGCCGCCGCGGTCCGCAAACCGGGCGAGGGCGGCGAGCTGGGCGTCGGCCAGACATCGCTGATCGCACACCAGCAGGACCTTGCAATCCGCAGGGATCTCCAGCGGCCCGGCCGCCGCCGCGGGCAGCAGCCCATAGGGCACGTGATTCCGCAACAGGATTTCCTCTGCGCTCAGCAACGCACGGTGCGATTGTTCGGAGAACATCACCGAGTCGTACGAGTACAGCACGCGCACCGGCAGGTAGCTCGGCGCCGCCAAGCCTTCGCGGCCGAGCCGCACCAGGTCGTTGAAACGCCGCAACAGCGGCCGGCGGAATTCCACCAGCTGGGACGAGACCATCTGTTCCCGGTCGGGCTTCAGCACGGTCCGGTCGGTGGGAATCCCGCCGAAGACGGCGTCCTCGACGAGCGTGCGGAGGTAGCCGCTGGCGGCCTCCGGCGAGACGCCGGCGTCGCTGTCGCACAGCGCCAGGATCGGTCTCTGCAGGGCGCGGGCCAGTTTCATCTCGCGGACCCGGTTGACGATGCAGCCGCCGGACACGCCCGGCACGTTGCCCGACTGGGACACGAAGATGTCGAAGCACGCGGCGAGGTCGGCCATGTTCAGTGCCGCCGTCCCCGCCATGTTGGCCCGGCGGATGTTCTGAATGTTGCCGCTGACAAGCGCCGTCGGCCGGCAGCTTTTGGCATGGCGGTACAAGCGGCCGAAAAGGGCCGACACGCGATCGCAACGGAACTGGACCCATTGCTGGTAGATAGGGTCCTGGATCTCGCCGTATTCCGGTTTCCGCACGGGCGGCCGCACGTGGGCCACGGTGGCGATTCCAAACCGCCGCTCGGGGTCCGGTTCGCGGGCCAGGTGCTCGCGGAACAGCGCCTCGCACCGCGGGCAGTAACAGGCCGGCACATGGCAATTGTCCAGCATGATCCCGTCGAAGCCGCCTTCGGTCAGGGCGATGCCGATCATCTTCTTCAGATAGCTCTCGAAACCGGGCGCGTTGACGCACGGCAGCCAGCGATAGTAGGCCGAGTGATACGTGCGTTTGCGGCCCGTTTCGTCCACGGAGGCCCAGTCGGCCAGATCGGGGATCTCGGCCAGCAGCGTTTCGTAGTACAGCGTGGAGAACTGGACGTAGGCCAGCACGCGGACGCCGTGCCGGTGACAGGCCTCGACGAACCGCTTGACCCGCGGGAAGTCGTGCGATTCGCGCTGCCAACCGAAGCCCTTGTAGAACCGGCTGTGCAGCGTGTTCAGCCCCAGATCTTGCATCAGCCGGACACTGGCTTCACTGTCGTACCAGTGGTGCCAATCCTCCAGCCACAGGGCGTTGCCCTCGATGCCGCCCGTCAGCCGGTTCCCGGCGCGGCGATACATGGCGATCGGCTCGTGGTTGCCGAACGTCCAGCGGCACTCCAGCGGATCGAAGTCCATTTGCCCGCCCGCCGGCTCAGCCGCCCCGGCCGCCTCTGCTGCAGCGACTGCGCCGGCAGCCAGCCAGAGGATCAGGGCCACGGCGGCCGGAAGGGGAGCCCGCACGGAAGTTGTCTTGGAGCAAGGTCGGATCATGGGCGTTTTGGGCGTTGGCAGAATCGACTCCATCCCATCGCTGCAGACGCTACGGCGAACGGCGAACGTGAGCCCGTGGGTTCTTCGCCGGATTCTCTGTCGCGTCCGGGTCCACAAGAGAATGATCGAGGATCGAGGTCCCCAATGCAAGCCGTAGACGGGGCACAATCTGCAGCTCGGCGCAACGGCGCAACGGCGGAGCGAGCGGTGGTTCCTTGGGTGGCAGCGCGCGCGGCTGTGAATTGCCCAGGCAAGCCGCCTCGCGCCGCCGCGCGGTTGGCCGGCGCACAGCGGCGTGCACAACCGGACGGGCGCGTCGTTCCCATTGCGATCCGTCGCGGCCCGGCTGGGTGCCTTCGGCATGCGGGTAGGGCGATGTTCCCGCTGCGGCGAAACGTTAGAATGCGTTGGCGGCGACAAGCCGCTGGCACCAAACGGGAAATGGGTGTCTCGTGTTGCTGTTCATGATCGCACACTTGTACGCCAGGGGGTCAGGCTTACAGAATTCAATTTTGGCCGAGTTTGGTGCCAGCCACGTCGCATGACTCCGCTCGGCCAAAATTGAATTCTGTAAGCCTGACCCCAGCACCGAAACCGTGACTTCATAAACGACGCGGTCGTTCTCGCGCGTGCGATGTCAGGTGGCCGAAGAGGGGTCTTATGGAAATCCGGAATGGCGAACAGTTGTTGGAGTGGATGCGCGGGTTTCAGGTGCCGTGTGTGCTGGCGGCAGGGGCCGACTTGGATGTGTTCAATCTGTTGTCCGCGGTGCCGTTGTCGGCTGCCGAGGCAGCGGAACGTTTGCGTTGCGACGTGCGGGCGATGACGGTCTTGCTGGACGCGCTGACCGGCATCGGCGTGTTGGTCAAGACGGAGGATCGTTATGCGTTGCCGGTGGCGGTTGCCCCGCTGGTTGTCGACGGCCCTCCGCCCAGCGTGGCGGCGATGTTGCGGCACCAGGCCAATTGCCTGCGCCGCTGGTCGCAGTTGCCGTGGGTGGTCCAAAGCGGACGCCCGGCCGCGGCCGGCACCAGCGTGCGCGGGGCGGAGGCGGATCAGGCGTCGTTTATCGGCGCGATGCACGACATCGCCAACCAGATCGCGGTCCCGCTGATTGGCGAGATCAATCCCGGCGGGTTCCGCTGCGTGTTGGATGTGGGCGGCGGTTCTGGCACCTGGACGTTGGCCTGGCTTGGCGCCGCCCCCGAGGCCAGGGCGATCCTGTTCGATCTGCCCGCGGTGATCCCGATGGCCCGCGAGCGTCTTGCGGCCTGTGGCGTCGCCGACCGGGTGCAACTTGTCGCCGGCGATTTCTACTCCGATCCGCTGCCACGGGGCGCGGACCTGGTGTGGCTGAGCGCCATCATTCATCAGAACTCGCCCGCCGAAAACCTGGCCCTGTATCACCGCGTGGCCGAGGCCCTGGAGCCCGGTGGCCGAGTCTTGATTCGTGACATCGTCATGGACGAATCCCGCACCGCCCCGGCGGCGGGAACGCTGTTTGCCGTCAATATGCTCGTCGGCACTCCGGGCGGCGGGACGTACACGCTGAGCGAAATCCGCAACGGCTTGGAGTCCGCCGGTTTCGACGACGTGCAACTGGTCCGCCGCGACGCAGGCATGCACGCCATCGTGTCGGCGCGGCGCAAGCACGCTGCCGGTTAGCTTTCCGAAAGGATCGGGCGGCGTCTCCTGACGTCGACGGCCTTCTTGGCCTGCCGCCGGATGCTGGCCTGTCGTGCGCGGGACGAGACGCCGGCGCGTTCCGGCGGCTGCGGCAGCGGTTTGCGGCCTGTCGTCATGGGCTTCGCGGCTTGCCCGGACGGGCAGCCGGCCGGCTGCTTGCCCGATGCTGGGTGACCGCGTGCGGGGATGCCGCGGTGTCTGCTGCACAGGCCTTGTTCGATCGTATAGACTGAGCCTTCGCACCGCGGTATGTTTGCGGAATTGCCTGAGCGAAAACGAAACGCAGCTTTGGAAGGAGGAGCGAAATGAGAACACGTCTTTGGGTCGTTGCGGTTTTTCTGGCCGGCATGGCCGCCTGGCACGCGACGGATGCGCGGGGCGGCGAACCGGATGCCGGCTTGCTCGGCTGGTGGCAGTTTGACGAAGGGACCGGCTCGTATTCGGGCAACGCGGCCGATCCGGCCGGCGAGGCGGAATTGCATGGCGCGTTTTGGGTCCAGGGCGAGTTTGGAACCGCGTTGCGGTTGACCGGTTCCGACAGCTACGTCACCGTCCCGTCGATTCCCGAACTGGACGGCGCGGAAGCGATGAGTCTGGCCGCTTGGGTTTACTGGGAGGGCACCGGACAGTATCCCAACATCTTGACCGGAGGCACTTGGAGTCCGGGGGGATTTTTGATCTTTGTGCGCGATCGGGCCTGTTATTTCCGCATGGGGCGTCCGGGGCAACGGCACGGGGTAGCGGGCGAGGATTGGGGAGAGGCCTCGGCGCCGCTGCTGTCAGATCTGCCGCTGAAGCAATGGGTCCACTTGGCGGTCGTCTTCCAGCGGCCGCAGCTGACGACCTACGTCAACGGCAAAAAGGTCGGTTCGGCCGCCTGGGACCACCCGGTCGGGCATCGGGGCGACATCCACCTGGGCCGCTGGTCCGGCTCGGCTACGCATCACGGGTTGATTGACGACGTGCGGATCTACGGGCGGGCGTTGGACGCCCCGCAGGTGCTGGCGCTGGCCGACCCGGCCGGTCGGCAAGGGGCTGAGTACCGGGTCGTCGGCCCGGCCGAGGACGCGGGCAAAGAACTGGTCCGCTTGGAAACCCGCTGGGCCACGATGGTCGTCGGCGACAACGGCACGATCCTGTCGCTGCAAGAGAAGGGCAGTGGCCGCGAATTGCTGGACGCGCCGCACCCCGTGCTGGCGGTTGAACTGGCGTCGAAGAGGCGTTTGCAGGCTCGGCGGTTGCGGTCCGAGGACGGACTGCTGGTAGCTGACTTTCCCCGCGGCGTGGGCAGTGCTGCGATTCGGGTCGAGGCCCAAGAACACTATTTCACCGTGAAGGCCGCCAAGCTCAGTGTGCCCGACGCGCAGCGGTTTACGTTCTTCCAGATCTCGCCGGCGCCGAACGAGTACATCGGCAACATGGCCGGTCTGGCTTCCGACGAGGCGTCGGGCGTTTGCCTGCGCAGCCTGGGATTGGAGGTCGATACTTCCTTCCACAGCCCGGCGCCGAAATTCCGCGCCTCGACGAGCGCCGAGCACGGTCTGGTCGGACCTCGGATCGGGTTGGCTGCCGGACCGCGTGCACAGCTGATTCCAATGCTTCGCGCGATGGCGGAGAACGAGCCGGTGCCGAAATCCCGGTGTGGCGGCCCCTGGGCGATGGGCGCGGCGGAAACCCGCGGTTCGTACCTGTTCGCCGACATGGCCGCCAAGGACGCGGACGCCTGGATCGAGTTGGCGCGCCGCGGCGGTTTTACGAACATTCACCTGCACGGCTGGTGGAGCACGCTGGGGCATTACGAGCCGCGGGCCGCGTACTTTCCCAACGGTCTGGAGGAGATGAAGGCGACGGCGGACCGGATCCGCGCGGCCGGGCTGAAACCGGGCATCCACACGCTGACCGCCTGCATCAGTACCAACGACCCCTGGGTCACGCCGGTCCCGTCGCCGCACCTGATCGCGACCAACAGCTACACGCTGGCCAAGCCGCTGTCGGCGACCGACAAGACGATCTACGTCAACGAGGCGCCGGCCGCGAACCACGACGTGATCTGGAGCTATTCCAGCAACGGCAACGCCCTGCGGGTGGGCAGTGAACTGATCCGCTACTCGGCCATCTCGCGCGAGCCGCCCTATGCGTTTCTGGAATGCGAGCGGGGCGCGTTCAAGACCCAGGCCGCGGCGCACGCGGAAGGCACGGCCGCGGATTACCTCCAGCAGCGATACCTGGCCTTCTATCCCGATCCCAAGAGCCCTCTGGCCGGCGAGTTGGCGGACTGCATCGCCCGCGTCTACAACGAGTGCGGGATGGAGATGATCTACTTCGACGGTTCCGAGGGCATGCGCAGCCGGTTCGGGATCGACACCATGCGTTGGGCCATTTTCCAGCGTCTGCACGGCGGCGTGACGGAGGCCAGTTGCTGGGGCCACAACAGCTGGTGGATTCATTCGCGCCTGGGCGCTTGGGACCATCCCGTGTGGGCGGTGAAGAACTTCCACGATCAGCACATCCGTCAGGCCTCGCGATTCCGCAAGAGCGATCTGTTGGAGCCGCAATTGGGATGGTGGGCGCCTCGCGGTCCGTCGAACATCGCGCGCGGCCACTTTCCCGACGAATTGGAATACTTTGCCGCCAAGAACCTGTCGATCGACGGCCCGATGTCGATCCAAGGGGTGAGTGTTGCCAGCCGGCCCTGGAACGCCCGCCTGGAGGAACTGTTCACGGTTCTGGGCTGGCACGAGCGATTGCGCCTGGCCCGGTACTTTGACGAGGCTACGCTGCAGCGTGTGGGCGAGCCGGGCAAGGACTTCCGGCTCCGGCTGAGCGCCGCGGGCCAATGGCAGTTCACGCCGGCCCAGTTGGCCAAGCACCGCGTCAGCGGACTGGGGAACGGCTCTGAACGCTGGACCGTCGAAAACCCCTTTGCCGCTCAGCCGTTGCGAGCGCGGCTGGAGGCCCTGTATTCCGTCGCGCCCTACGACGACGAGAAGGCCACGGTGCTGGCCGACTATGCCGATCTGGACGCGCTGCAAAATCGCCGCAGCGCCAAGGACGTGACCGCTCAGGTGGACTTGGAGACCGGCGACGTCCAAGCAGGCGGTCGCAGCTTGCGGTTCCGCGCCAGCAATCGCGGCGATACGGCGCGCGGCGCGTGGGCGCAAGTGGGCATGGTCTACCAGCATCCCTACTTCAGCATGATGCCCGGTGAGGCGCTGGGCCTGTGGGTCAAGGGCGACGGCAGCGGAGCGTTGCTGAACGTCCAAATCCGCTCGCCGCGCGAGTACCACGGCTGCATCTCCGATCACTACGTCGACCTGGATTTCACCGGTTGGCGGTACGTCGAGTTGCTGTTGCGGGAACGCGACGCGGAACGGATGTCCGATTATGTCTGGCCGTATTACGCCAGCGGCGGAAGCCACGCCGTGTACCGGAACGGGGTCGATCGGAAGCACATTTCAGAGGTCAATCTGCTGCTGAACGAGATCCCGGCGAAGGGCAAAGTCGACATCCTCGTCAGTCCCATCCACTCGCTGGCCACGCGCCAGGCAAAACTGGTCAACCCGTCGTTGGAACTGGCCGGAACCAAGGTGACGTTCCCCGTCACGCTGCAGTCCGGACAGTACCTGGAATTGGAGAGCCTGGACGACTGCGTTCTGTTCGACGAGCGGGGCGAGTTGCTGAGCCGCTTCCGGCCGCAAGTCGACCGCTTGCCGGCGCTGGCTGAAGGCCAGAACGCCTTGCGATTTGAATGTGCTGCGCCGGAGGGACTCAGCGCCCGCGCCGAGGTCACGGTGATCGCCTTGGACGCGCCGTTCGGCACTCGCCGGGCCGAGGCGGACATCGACTGGAGCCGGCTGGACCGCGAGTACGACATCCCGCGGATCATCACGTACGCCGACGGCGGCGACAACGCCTGGACGATTATCCGCCGGGCCGACGCGGGAGGAGTCGGGCAGGGAAAGACGCCGCTGCTGGAGATCGAAATCGCCGCCGTGCCTTCGAGTCCGGCCGCGAAGCCCGCGGCCGCCGCAGCCGGCGACGTCCTGGACACGCCGATCTGGACGGTGGGCGATCGTTCGGTGCGTTTCCCCGTCCAGCTGGCCGCCGGCCAGCGGCTGGTGTGCCGCGACCAGACGACCTGGCGCGTCGTCAACGCCGACGGCGCCGAGGCGGCTTCGGGCCGGCTGTCCGAGCCGTTCCCGCCGCTCGCCCCCGGAGCGAACTCGGTCAAGCTGGACTTCCAGAAGCAAGCCGCTGCTGGTGTCCGCGTCGTCGTCAAGACCGTCAAGGTCTATCCGTGATCGCCTCATGGGGATCGCCTTCCGTGACGCTGCACCGCGGCAGTGTCCGCCCGCCTCCAGGCGTTCGGCCTGGAGGCGGTGGCGACCCGAAAGAACCTCCACAACAGGTGCATCATGTCACAACGATTCTCGGCATTGGCGGCGTTGGCCGTACTCGGCAGCTTGGCGGTGTTGTGGTCCGGCAGTTGGGCGGCCGAGGCTGATGTGGGCGGCGTGTCGCTGCGGGTTTACGGCGAGCCGCCGGAGCGCGCGCAGGCTCAGGAAATGCTCGCGGCCTTCGTGGCCAAGTCCATGACGCCGATCACGGAGCGGAGAGACCAGGAACTGGAATCGCTCACGTCGCCCGAACAATGGCGGCAGCGGCAGGAGCGCGTCCGGCAGCGGCTGACGGAGTTTCTCGGCGACTTCGGCCCGAAATGCCCGCTGCAGGCCCGCATCGTGGGCCAACTGGACCGTCCGGACTATGTGATCGAGAAGATCGTCTTCCAGAGCCAGCCGGGCTACTTCTGCACGACGAATCTGTACCTTCCCAAACGCCGGGCGATGCCGCGGCCCGGCGTGTTGCTGACCTGCGGGCACGCTGCGGAAGGCAAGGGTTACCACCTGTACCACGAGACGTGTCTGGGGCTGGTGCTCAAGGGGTACGTGGTCTTGGCCCTGGACCCCACCGGCCAGGGCGAGCGTGCGGAGTACTTCGATCCGGCCAGCGGCAAGCCGTTGGTGCCCTTGTGTGTCTCCCACCATCACTATTTGGCCCGCCCGTCGTGGCTGGTCGGCCGCACGCTGGCCGGCTACCGCACATGGGATGCCGTCCGCGCGGTCGATTACCTGGTGTCGCGTCCGGAAGTCGATCCGGAGAAGATCGGGGTCACGGGCAACTCCGGGGGCGGCATCATGGCCCTGCTGATTACCGCTTGCGATCCGCGCATCAAAGTTTGTGCGGCGGCGCATCCCGGCGGCAGCATGGAGCAGACGTTCCTGACGGGACGGCGTTCGGCCGAAGCCGAGATTTTGAGCCTGATCCCTCCGCGCCCCTGCGCGATGGTCGTCGGACGGGATTCGGGCGAGGCCCCCGGCCACCAGGCAAAGCTCGACGACATGCTCCGCTTCTATCGGGGGCTGGGCGCGGATCCCGGCCGAGCCCAGATGTTTCTGGTGGATGGCGTCCACGACATGAAACAGCCCAAACGCGTCGTCTGCTACGCTTGGCTCAACAAGTGGCTGGGCCAGGAACAGGAGGGCGCCGACGAGCCGCCGCTAACGATCGAGACGGTCGCCGATCTCCAGTGCACGGCCAGCGGACTGGCGGTCCGCGATCTGGGCGGCCAGACGGGCCGGACGCTGAATGCCGGCGTGGCGGAGCAATTGCGGCCACCGCGGGCGCACTCCGACTCTCGCCCAGCACTTGACCGGACCCGTGCGGAACTCCGCGCGGCCGTGGCGCGCCGGATCGGACTGCGGGTGCCCGAGGTCCGCGGCACGCCGGTCGCGAGCTCGCGCGGCCGCGTCGAGCAACCGGATTACACGGCGGAAAAGCTGGTCCTTCAGACCGACGCGGAGATCCAACTTCCGGCCCTCTTGTTGCGGCCGGCGAAGCCGAACTCGTCCGCGGCCCTGGTCTTGCACGCCGCGGAACTCGGCAAGCCCGCTGGCACGACGGAACCCTGCCTGGCGTTGGAGTTGGTTCGAGCCGGGCATCCCGTGCTGTCGCTCGACGTCCGCGGAGCCGGCGAAACGGATCCCCGCGACCGCGCTAAATTGCCGCCGTTGGAACGGTATCACGCTCCGCAATTCCAGTTCGAATCGTTGGCCGTCCAGTGTGCCGGCTTCGGGACGACGTTGTTGGCGTTGCAGAGCATCGACCTGATCCGGGCGATGGATTACGTCGCCGGACAAGACGACCTGGCGTCCCGCCGCGTGGTGCTGGTGGGCGAGGGGCTGGGCGGCGTCTGGAGCCTAATGGCCGCAGCGATGGACGAGCGTCCCGCCGGGGTGATCGCCGTGGGCGTGGTGCCCTCCTACAAACTCCTCGTGGGCGCTCCGTCCTACGCGGCCCGCGATTACTTCTGGGTCCCCCACGCCCTGGCAGACTTCGACCTGCCGGATTTGATCGGGTTGGCCGCTCCCCGCACGACGCTGCTGATCGATCCGGTCGACGCGATGCTCGCGCCGCTTGCGGCGGAGCAGTGCCAGACCCTTTGTGCCTGGCCGCGCGCGGTCTTCCAAACCCTGGGCGTTCCCGACCAGTTCTCTGTGCGTTATGCGTCTGGACGGACGGGGGCGAAAGTGGCCGAACAGGTCGCCGCCGGCTTGCGGACCATCGAAAACGCTGCGGCCGCCGGAAGACCGCGTTGACCGTCGGCTGGGCCGGGCCAATCCCGTTGCGTTCAATGAGGGGATTGAAAATCATGACGAACGCCTCACGCTTCACGCCGACCATGTTGACGGCAGCCCTGCTGCTTCTGGGAGTGCTCAAGTGCGGAACGGGGGCGGAGGCAACGCCCTCCAAGGCGGCTTCGCCGATCGGCGTGCCGGCCGCTTCCCAGGGTTCGCCCGCGGTTGCGGCAACCTTGTACGCCAGGCAGGCGAGCCTGCAGGAGACGTTGCGGGCCACTCGTGGCAAGTACCGGGCGTGGCTGGCCGAGCAGCCTGCGGCGCGGAAGTCCCTTGAGTTTGGCCCGTGGCTGGCCACGCCGCCGCTGCCGGCCGCCGACGCCGCCAGGGTGTTCGGGCCCGCCGGGGCGATCGACCCGAACGCGAAACTGGCCGACGGACGGCTGCTCTGGTCACCGCAGACTGAACTCGTTGACGGCAAACCCGTCAAGTTCCTGACGGCATCGGGCCCGACGAGCGTCTTTGTGGCGCGGACAATTCGCGCGTCGCAGCCGGTCGCTCTGACCGTCGGCCTCGGCGGCGGCGATCGTCTGGACGTCTGGCTCAACGGGCGCCAAATCGCCTCGGCCTCGACGCACCTGATCTCGGGCCGCTACGGCTGCGGTTTCCAGTTCGACGGGACGCGGGTCGATCAAATGCTGGTGAGCCTCGACCTCCAGGCAAGCGAGAACTCGCTCGTGATTCAGCTTGCGCCGAGCGACGAGCCGTCGTTCTACTTCTCGGCGTCGCCCAATCCGGTGCCGCGGCTGTGGGAACAGATCCGCAGGGATTTCCCGGCCGCGCAGAACCCGCTGCTGGATCTGGTCCACGCGGACTGGTTTGGCGTGCAGGGGTGGCTCGCCGACCCCGGCACGGCGTTCGAAGAGCAACTGATCGGCCGCCTGATCGCCGATGGCCGCGACACTTGGGACAGGCTTTCCAGCCTGTCCGGCGGGTCGCACGGACAGACTGGAAAGCCTGCCCCGCGGTGGCTTACGTTCCTCGAAACATGGCTCCCCGCGCAACTCGATGAGCTAAAACAGGCGGGGGCCGGCCGCGACGACCGCCGCTGGCTCGACCTGTGCGTCAAGGCGTCGGTCCTGGCCGCGCTCAGCCGCGACCTGGCTCGCCTGCGGGCCGCGGTCAGCGAACTGGGCCGGTCGCCGCCGAACACGTACCCGGCCGCCGAGTTGCTCGCCCGGCTGGACGACTACGAACAGCGGTTGCTCGCACAAGCGGGTACGCGACTCGATTCCGCGGACGAGGCTACGCGCCGCCTGATGGCCGAGATGCCGGCGATGCAACGGCAGATGCTCGTCGATCTGAACCCGTTGCTCCGGGACGCGGACATCGTCTTCGTCAAACGCTACACGTACAACAGCAAGCACTATTACGATGATTTCCAGCACATCAGCCGCTGGGGCGGCAACCTGTGCGTCCTGTCGCTGGCGGACGGTCAGGTGCGCGAAATCGTTCCGGAGCTTGCCGGCGGCGTCTTCGATCGCTACGACCTGTCGTTCGACGCCCGGCGGATCGTGTTCGGCTACCGGCGACCGCAGCGTGAGGGCTTTCGGCTGTACGAGGTGGGCGTGGACGGCGGCGGCCTGCGGCGGGTGACGGTTCCACCGGCCGACGAAGAAGAGCGAATCGTCAAGTACGGCAAGACCAGCACCGGCGATAGTTTCTACGGTTTGCTGGGATATCAGTTCTGGACGGACGACGTGCATCCGTGCTGTCTGCCCGACGGGGGCTTGTGCTTCGCGTCGACTCGCTGCGAACACGGCGTGCTGTGTACGCCGAATCATTACCTGGCTTGCACCACCTTGTTCCGGATGGACGCCAACGGCAGCAACCTCCGGCCGATTTCCCAGGGAGCCTTGAGCGAGTTCACGCCCACGATGATGGCCGACGGACGGATTCTGTACAACCGCTGGGAATACGTGTACAAGGGCATCGCCGCCGTCCAGTCGCTGTGGGTCACGCGGCCGGACGGTTCGGGCAGTGAGGAGTTCTACGGCGACAACATCACCAATCCCGGCGTCTTGTGGCAGGCCCGCCAGGTGCCCGGCCACCCGCGGCTGGCGGTGTGCATCGGCTGTGGGCACGAGCCGATGGGGATCGGACAAGTATTGCTGCTGGACCTGACCAAAGACAAACGCACGCCGCAGCCGATGATCAGCTTGACGCCCAACGTCAAGACCGAGAATCTCCGCGGCTTGTACCAACTCCGCAACGGCGTCTGGCGCGAAGACGTTTACGGCCCGTTTTACGCCGATCCGTATCCGCTGTCGGACACGTTTTTCCTGGTGTCGTGCAATCCAAACAAGCGGTACAACGACCAGACGGCTTACGACATCCACCTCCTGGACGCGTTCGGCAACCGCGTGCCGGTCTACCACGATCCGGCAATCTCGTGCTGGCAGCCGATGGTGCTGCGGCCGCGCACCACGCCGCCTGTTGTGGCCGGCGCGGCACGGCCAACGAGTAGGCCGTGCCACAGGGAGAACGCACGGCCGACAAGTGGGCCGTGCCACGCGGATCGGCCGTGCCACACGGGAGAAGTACCGACTGCGACGGTTTTTCTGCAGGACGTGTATCGCGGGCTGCCGGGCGTCGCGCCGGGCACGGTGAAGTACGTGCGGGTGATGGAGCAGATTCCCAAGCCGTGGGCTGCCGAGGTGGACCCGTTGCGGGATGAAGACCGCAGCGCCGACGGGTTTGGCGGGCATTTGGCGGTGAGTTGGAACACGCACATCTGGGTCGCCGTGCTGTGGGGCATCGTGCCGGTCGAGGAGGACGGGTCGGCCTGCTTTGAAGTGCCCGCCGAGCGGAACCTGTTCTTCCAGGCACTCGACGAGGACTTCATGGAAGTGCAGCGGATGCGCACGTTCGTCAACTTCGCGCCCGGCGAGCAGCGGTCGTGCATCGGCTGTCACGAGCACCGCACGCAAGCCCCGGCCTCGACACTGCCGGTCGCCTTCGGGCGGCCGCCGGCGACGCTGTCGGCCCAGCCGGGCGAAACGGCCCCGCGCCCGCTGTACTATCCGACCGACGTGCAGCCCATCCTGGACCGGCATTGCGTCCGGTGCCACGATGGCACATCGGCGCCTTCGTCTTCGCCCCCGAAAGCCGCCCCCGACTTGCGAGGCGAGTTGACGACGCTCTTCAACCGTTCCTACGAGAGTATTCTGCAAGGCGGTCTGGTCGCCACAATCCGCGAGTGGGCCGGCGGCAATTATGCGATGCAGAACGCGGAAGCTGTCCCGCCGTACAGCCACGGCTCGCACCGCAGCCGATTGGTCGAAGTGCTGAAGGCGAGCCATTACGACCTGCAGCTGTCGCGGGAAGAGTGGATCAAGCTGGCGACGTGGATCGACTGCGGGGCCCCGTATTACGGATCGTACTACGGGCGGCGGAACCTCATGTATCAGGGTGCCCCGGACTTTCGCCCGGTGCCGACGCTCAGTTCGGCGTGTGGCATCCCGCCCGTCTTTCCCGAACCGCCGAAACCCGAACCGCTGCCCGCCGAACTGCTGGCCTGGTGGCCGCTGGACGACACAACGCCTGACACCGCGGACGACGCGTCGGGCCATGCCCATCAGGCCAGCGCCGTCCACGCTCTTCGGACCGAGGGCCGCGACGGACGCGGCGGACGCCGCTTTGACGGCAAGGCTTACGTCGAGGCCGGCGGTCTGGGCAAGCACAAAGCGATCTCGATCGCGCTCTGGGCCAAGGCGGAAACGTTGGGCAGCGCATGGAGTCCGCTGCTTTTCTGCAACGATGCCCAAGCCGGCGTCGTTCACTTCAGCCTGGTGCCGGACGGCACGCCGAACGTGGCCGTCAACACGGGCGGCTCCCAATGGACGCACCGCCGGGCGCGGACTTCGGTGGCCGACGGCGGTTGGCACCATCTTGCCCTGGTATGCGACGGACGTGTGGGCGGCAGCGTCCGCTTCTACGTCGACGGCCAGTTGTCCGGCCAGCAACGGGCAGGGCTGGCCCTGCAACTGGACCTGACCCGCTTCCGCCTGGGAGCCTACAACCGTTGGGAAAACGCCCCCGCAAACAACTTCCACGGCGAACTGGACGACGTCCGCGTCTACCGCGGGATGCTTTCCGACGGCGAGGTAACCCAACTCAGCAACCCAGCCAACGTCGGCCGTCTCGCGTCGCCCTGATCGCCGAGTGCCTCGGCGCCCGTCGCACGCCCCGAAAGGCCTCCAATCGCCACCTTCCCAGCTTATCCCCCGCAGTTCGTTTCTTGACGTCCAGCAAGCGATGACGCGCTCGACAGTTGCTCGCAAGCGGCAAACAGGAACTCCACGCGTTGGCGGTCCGACGCGAACGGCTGAGTGCGATAGCAACGATCGACGGCGCGGTCCAGAGCGGCGTGGGATTTGACCAGCTTGGCCGGCATCGCCAGCGGGTCGTACAGGTCCGCCAGCGTCGATTCGGGGTACTCGGACCGCGCGGCCAGCACTCTGGCCGCCGCGGCTTCGACCGCCGCTCGACGCTTGTCGCTGGGCGCGTCCGGCCACGGGAAATTGTTGTAGACGAGCGTGGCGGAGTAACGGAAATCGGATTTCAGTCGCCCGCACACTTGCCGGACCCAGGCCATGTGCATGGCGGATGACAGGACGCCGAAATGGTACCAGGTCGCCTGGGGCATGAGGAAACACAAATCGCTGGCCAGCACGTCCGGGTCGATGAAGCCGAGGGGAATGTACTTGCGGCGTTCGGACGAGACCTTGGGGATCAGCAGGTACGGGGTTGCGGGCATATTCTCGACGTGAAACCGGGTCGGCGTTTCCGCCAGCTTCCGGGTCGGAACGCTCTTGCTGGCCAGGCGGAAACGGCGGACGGCGGCGACCCGCTTGCGGGCTTCGGGCAACTGCCGCAACTGGCGCGGCGGGCAGTCGCCCAGCCACAGGCACCAGCGTTCGAGGCCGTTGAGGAACTCCTTCGAGCCGACCCAGCGGCGGAAAAACGACGCCGCCGCGGGTTCGACGGCAAGGAAGGCTTTCTTCGCCTCGGGCGTGAACAAGTAATTGCCGTCGTCGATCGGCTTGTTGCCGATGCCGATCGCCGGCACGTCGCACAGCGGCGTCTGGCGATTGGCGATGACCTGATTCGAGCCTTCGATCAGATACGGGCTGATATTGCGGACCTTCGTCTCGCTGGCCGTCTCCGGCGATTCATAATCGAAGATCTTCTTTCCAGACGTGTCAAAGGCAGCAAATCCCACGATCACGACATGGACATGCGCTTTGCCGCGTGCTTCGCTCTCCCAGGCAAACGTCCGATGCCCGAAATGGATCGTGACGCCGTAGTTGCGGAACAACTCGTCCCACAACACGGCGACCTGCTCGCCTTGGCTGATCGAATTCGTGGACACGAAACCGACCACGACGCGCGTGTCCCGAATGTAGTCGGCCGCCTTGAAGTACCATCCCGTGACATAATCCAGCAGCCCGCTGTTGCGGACTCGGCCGGCGACCAGGTCCATGTCGGCCCGTTGTTCGGCGCTTTGGTACTTTGCCCCGACGAACGGCGGATTGCCGAGAATGTAACTGCACTGGGCGGGCGGCAGCAGTTCCTTCCAATCCAGCCGCAACGCGTTGCCTTGGACGATCCGGGGCGACTTCTGCAGAGGCAGTCGGACGAAGTACTGGCCGAAGGCCTCCGAGAGCCGCAGGTTCATCTGGTGGTCCATCAGCCACAATGCCGCCTCGGCAATCCGCACGGGCCATTCGTGGATCTCGATGCCGTACATCGCATCCACGTCCACCACGGACACGTGCTGGATGTCGAGCACCCGCTGGCCGTTGTCGAACAGTTTCTGCAAGACCTCGATTTCCAACAACCGCAGTTCTCGGTACGTGACCACCAGGAAGTTGCCGCAGCCGCAGGCCGGGTCCAGGAACCGCAGTTTTCCCAGCCGCTGGTGGAACCGCTTCAATTCGCTCTTGTTGCGGCCCACGCGGCGGAATTCGGCCCGCAAATTGTCCAGAAACAACGAGCGGATGACCCGCAGGATGTCGCGTTCCGACGTATAGTGCCCGCCGATCTGCCGCCGCTCTGCAGGCTCCATCACGGCCTGGAACAGCGAGCCGAACACGGCGGGCGAAATCCGGCTCCAGTCGAACCGCGTACAAGCCAGCAAGGCGTTCCGCATGTCGCGATTGAATTCGGCAAAGCCCAAGTGCTCCGCGAACAGTTCGCCGTTGACGTAGGGCAGCTCCGCCAGCAGTTCGTCCAGATTGGCCTGCCGGGATTCGCGCGGGGCATTCAGCACCTCGAACCAGCGGGCCAGATGCAGACCCAAGTCCGAACCGTCCGCCGCCGTGCGGTTCTCCAAGTAATAGGTGAACGCATCACGCTCGAAAATGCCGGTGTCTTCGGCGAACAGGCAGAACAGAACCCGCACCAGGAACCGTTCCAACGCATGCCCCGCGTAGCCGCCCGCCTGCAACGCATCGTGCAGATCGCCCAGGATCTGAACGGCCTTGATATTGATCGGATCCTGATCTTCCACCGCATGTTGTTTGTAGCCGGGAACGAAGGCAAACTCATGAATGTGGCGGTGGAAGTCGGCCAATTCAAAATGCCGGGTCACGCCCTCTTCCAGGTCATGCAGCGCGATGCGGGCAAAGTCCGAGACGATGATGTAGCGGGGCACTTCATCGTCTCGGCCTTCGTTCTTCAGATGTTGGACGTACTCGACTGCCTGCAAATGAGCCAGGGCCAGGCTCTTGCCGCGCGACTTGTGCTCCGCCAGCAGGACGCCCTTCCAGAACAGGTCGATATAGGCGTAAGTGCCTTTCAGCGTCTTGACCGGCTCTTCAAAGCTGGCGACGACCCGGCGGCGCAGACCAAAGACTTGAAAGAACTCGTCCCAGAAGGACTTGGCTTCGGCCTGCTCGCGAGTCTCGCGTTGCCACTCTTTGGCGAACGCGATAGCCCGATGGCGGATTTCGTTCCATGATAACGGCATCTCAGCACAACTCCGGATACCGATGTTGGCGCCTGACGTCTCGGATCGGGCTGTCCAGCAACGCCGGCAGGCAATCGCCGGTCCGCTGTCGGTGGATCTGCCATTCGTCGATCCAGGTCGCCTCGTCCTGAAACGCCTTGCGGAAGTCCGGCCGGACGTTCACGCCGTCCAAATCCAGACGCTCCACCACGTCCAGCGGGTCGTCGCTGCCCGTCAGCGTTCGGCCGACTGCCGTGTCGAGAAACCACTCGAACGTCGGCACGGCGCCGGCGGTTTCCCGGCGGAGGGCTCGGCAAATTCGTTCGTTTCCGTTCATCGTTCTTCCGGTTTCCTCGCTTTGCCGCTCGCGCCAACAAACGCTACGGAACCCACCATGCTTCAAAGCGTTCTTCCTACGGCTGGGGCAGTTCGTTCGGCGCCAGCAACGGCCGGCCCTCTTTCCAGTCGATCGGCACGACGGACAGATGCCAGGTGCGGCCCTTGTCGTTGTTGCCTTGATAGAACAGGTAGTCCTGCCCGTCGTCGTCCTGAAACAGATACGGATGGCCCGATTCACTGGAGTTCCACGAGCCCGGCGGGCCAGCGGCAAGGAACGGCTCGTCCAGCAAGCGGGTGAAACGAATGCCGTCGTCGCTGACCGCCACGCCGATCTGCTGCGGCTCATTGTTGTACCCGCCGGCGTAGAACATGTACAGCCGGCCCTCGCGCCGGGCCATGGCCGCGGCCTCGATGCAGCGGCGTTCCCAGGGAAGCTCCGGCTGGAGGATCGGGCCGTCCGGGTTGAGTTGAGTCCACTGGTCGCGGGCAAAGTCGCTGTCGATGGGGGCCGCGGCCACGCCCTGCATCTGGACCTTGAACGCCGGGTCCCGCGTGGCCCAGTACAGCAGCAGTCGCCCCTGGTGCTCGATCACATCCGCGTCGATCGCCCGGCCGCAGTTCCATTCGCCCGTCGGCCGGAAGATCGGGTTGGTGGGATTGCGGAGGAACCGCAGGCCGTCGTCCGACCAGGCGTGGCAGATTGCATCCCGCGGCCCGTTGCCGTAGGTCTGGTAGAACAAGTGCACCTTGCCGCCGACGACGGCCGCCCCCGGAGCGCAGAAACCGTTCACCTCCACGTCGCCGGTGTTGGTCAACTCGCCGACCTTCTTCCAGTCCACCAGGTTCCGGCTCTGGGCGATTCCGATGCTCCAGCCCTTGGTCGGTTTTTCTGCGTACGGCGGCAGCGAGTAGTACAGCCAGTAACGGCCTTGAAACTTGACGACGGCAGGGTCTTTGGAGAAGGGCTTTCCGGAGCTTGCATCGGCAAAGTACATGCGGGGCGGCGCGGCGGCAACCGCGTGCGAACCCAGTGCGGCCAGCAGCACCAGCGCCGCGCCGCGCAACCAAAGCGGCCTGGCCGCCGCCCGTGCCCAAGCCCGCTGCGGCCACCGCCCGGAGGTCACCAGCCAAGTCGCCGATCCGCAACCGTTCCAGCTTTGCAGCATGATCGTGATCCTCTCTCGAGATTGCCGTGAAACCTCCTCACACCTTCGGCCGCGCCGAACCGGGTCTGGGCGTTGCTGATCGGCCGTGGTATTATCCGGAAGCCCGACGGCAAGTGTTTTTTCGCAACGCACCTCCGAGAATTATACGGAAGAACCATGAAAAGAACTCTGCTCTTCGTGTTGTGTCTGCCGTTTTTGCAGACCGGGTTGTATTCCGCTGAACTGGCCAGGGACGGGGCCACCGGCTGGAAGATCGTCTTGCCCGCGGAACCGGCATTGGTCGAGCAGACCGCCGCGCGCGAACTGGCCGAGCACCTGAAGCTCGTGACCGGCGCGGATTTCCCGACGCTGGCTGAACAGGACGCGCCCGCCGACGGCACGTCGCTGATCTTCGTCGGCAACACGGCCAAGGCCCCGAAAAAGGATTACAAGTTCGACGAAATCCTGATCAAGCTGGACGGCGGAAACCTGATTCTCGCCGGGCACGAAAAACGCGGCTGCCTGTACGCGGTCTACTCGTTCCTGCAGGACGTGGTCGGGGTCCGCTGGTGGACGCCCGCAGACACCTTCCTGCCGAAGAAACCCACGCTGACCGTCCCGGACGAATTGAACGTCTCCTACGCGCCGCAGATGATCTCGCGAGAAATGTACCATCGCGACGCCCAGCCGACGGTGTTTTCCGCACGCATGAAGGGCAACGGCTTCCTGACCCCGGAATACGGCGGCGCGGTTCGGATCATCAATTTCGTCCATTCGTTCTACAAGTACCTCCCGCCGGAAAAGTACTTCGCGGACCATCCGGACTGGTACTCGGAAATCGACGGCAAACGCAAGCACGAACACGCCCAGCTGTGCTTGACCAATGAAGAGATGATCCAGGAGTTGATCAAGAACGTCCTGGAAACGCTGCGGAAAAACCCCGGCGCCAAGATGATCGACGTTTCCCAGAACGACTGGCGCGGGTTCTGTACGTGTGAGAAATGCAAGGCGGTCGACGACGCGGAGGAGAGCCACGCCGGGACGCTCGTGCTGATGCTGAACAAAGTGGCCGAGGCGGTGGAGAAGGAATTCCCGGACGTCCTGGTGGAATCGCTGGCGTATCAATACACCCGTAAGCCGCCCAAGACGATGAAGCCGCGGCACAACGTTTTGATTCGGCTGTGTACGATTGAATGCTCCTTTATCCAGCCTCTGGACGGCGAGCAGAACGTCAAGTTCGCCGCGGACATCGAAGGCTGGAGCAAGCTTGCCAAGTATCTGTTCATCTGGGACTATACGACCAACTATAACGACTACCTGGGGCCGCATCCGAACCTGCGCGTGCTGGCGCCGAACGTCCGCTATTTCATCAAGCACGGGGCGATCGGCCTGTTTGCCGAGGGCGAAGGCGACGACTTCTGCGAGCTGAAGAACTGGCTGTTGCTGCGCGTGATGTGGGAGCCGCAACTGGATGAGAACAAGCTGATCGACGAGTTCCTGCGCGGTTACTACGGCGAAGAGGTCGCACCGCTGATCAAGCAGTATTGGGACGTGCTGATTGCCCAAGCGGAAAAGGAGAAGATCTATCTGGGCTGCTTCGGCATGAACTCGGCGAAATGGATCGATCTGCCGACGCTGAACCGGGTGACGGAGATCATGAACAAGGCGGTCGAGACGGCGACGAAGGTTTCCGGCCCCGATTCCGACCAATTGCGCCGGTTGCGCAAAAGCAAGATGGGCATCGACCACGTCTGGCTTAGCCGATACTACCCGCTGCGCTGCGAAGCGCGGGAAAAGAAACTGCCGTTCCTCGGTCCCAAAGATCCGCTGGCGGCGGCCGAAGAGTTCGCCCAGCTGTGCAAGCGGTTCAAGACCAAAGCCGCCGTGATCTCGCAGGAAGGGAAATTCGACTTGTACCTGGAAGGCCTGAAGGCCGGATTCGTCGCGCAGAAGAATCCGCCGGAAATCTGCAAAGGACTTCCGGAGGATGCCTGGGTCGTTTTCGACGCCCTGTCGTTCAATAACTACAACAACGCGGCGACGATCATCGACGATCCCCAAGGCTGGAACGGCAAGAGCGTGCGCATGGGAACGAAGGTCGATTGGAACACCAACTACACTCCCCCGGTTCGCGGCAAGTACCGCCTGCTCGCCTCGCTGCGCTGCGAGGGAACTGCGAAGGAAGGCCGATTGGGCTCGTGGGGCGTCTACGACTCGCGGGGCAAGAAGTCGCTGAAGAGCATGACTCTGGACGTGAAAAACTTCGCGACCGAAGACGGCTCGTTCGACAAGAAGTTCCGCTGGATCGATTTGGGCGTGATCGACTTTGTCCCCGGCGCGTACTTCTGGTTCGCCCACGGACACCGGCCCGAGTTGGACGCGATTTTCGTCGACCGGGTGTTGCTCATCGACGCGGAGTGATGGTCGAAAGAAAAGGCCGGGCGGAATGGCAAAGGCCACCGGTTCCGGATCAACCGTGATCCCGGCGGCTGGCGTCATGCCGCCTTGTGTGCCGGCGGACAAGGTGACGGCGTTGCGAGGGTCCCGCCGACGCGGTCAGCGGGAGTTCGGGGTTTCAGCGTGGGAGGTGCGTACTCATGTTTGGCAAGAATGCGTGGCGGATGGCGGTGGTTGCCTGGGGTGTGCTGGTGGCCGGGGCCGCGGCCCAGCCGTGGAAAGTCCCAGAGGAAAAGCTGCACCGCGGTCCCGATCCCGTGGCGCAGGTCGAGTTGGCCGCGGCCCAGGACCCGACGTTCGAGGCGGTGGCCAAGTACTATCCGATGCTCGCCGCGCCGCGCGAGGCGCTGGGCGTGCTGGAGAGCGCGCGGGAGTTCGTCGTGACCCGCTACGGCGAAATCGAACTGAATAACCTCCAACGAGACGACGGGCAGCCCGGCGAGGCGTACCCGAATGCCTCGCCGGAGAACAAGGCCAGCCTCTATTTCCTGTTGGGCAAAAAGGGCCAACAAACCCGTTATGGGCACGGCAATCCTCCGGACTCGAAGCGGTTGATGGACGGGTATCTGCCGATCGTCAGCGTGCCGTTCACATTCGAGGGCGTCCAGTATCAGCAGACGATCTTTGCCTGGTCACAGGACATGGACCCCGACGGCCGGCTGTGGGCTTACGTGGGCCTGGAGATCAAGAACCCGACGACGGCAAACGCGCACGTGGACCTGGCCCAGCAGGCAGTGTGCGGCCGGGCGCCTCGCTATGTGCCTTTGGGAAGCTGGGAGTACGACCTGGCTCCCGGCGACCAGCGGCGACTGTGCTTGCGCCTCCCGCGCGACGGGATTCTGCCCGACAGCGAGATCGACAAGGATTCGCCTGAGTTCCAGAAGGGCGGCAGGCGCGCCAAGCTCCCGTTTGCCGGCGGCTTTGCGGGCGTCGAGCCGGTTGAGCCGGCGGAGTTCGATCGGCGCCGGGAGGAGACGGCCCAGGCATGGCGGGAACGGATCCGCCGGGCAATGACGATCCGCGTGCCGGAGCAGCGGATTAACGACGCCTACCGGGCCTGGCTGGGCTATCTGTTCACCAACGTCGACAAGGAGGGGGAGCGGTATTTTCCGCACGACGGATCGGGGTTCTACGAACTGGTCTGGGGAATCGCGGCGATCCAGAGCTGCCGGGCCTTCGACCAGTACGGCTATCCGGAGGAGGCCGGAAAGTACCTCGATTCAATCTGCACGCTGGTCCGGCCCGACGGCGAACTGAAAACGGCGTTCGGCCTGTCCGACTCCGGAACCCTGCTGATGGCGATCGAAGACCACTATCGCTATACGGGCGACAAGGCGTGGCTGGCGCGGACCGCGGAGACGATCGTGCGGGTGTGTGGTTGGTCGATCGCTCGGCGGGCGAAGGAGCGGGAGGGACAGACGCCCGGCTCGCCGACCTGGGGGCTGATCAAGTACCAGCCCAGCGGCGACTATCCCGAACCCGATTTCAGTTTTCTGTCCGACACGGCGGTCTGCGTCGGGCTGGAGGCGGCCGCGCGATGCCTGCAGATCGTGGACCGCAAGCCCGACGCCGAACGCATCGCGGCGGAGGCGGCCGAGTATCGCCGCGACATCGAGGCGGCGATGCGGCAAGCCGTCTTGGAGCGCGAAGGCCAGCGCCTGCTGCCGATCCTGCCGGCGTCGCGGGGCTGGCTGGAGAAGGCCGGCTACGGATCGACCGGGTACTACAGCCTGTTCGCTTCGATGATCTTGGACAACGAGTTCTTTGCGGCGGCCGATCCCCACGCCACGCTGCTGATCGAGGCCCTGGAACAGCGCGGCGGCTTGTGCGCCGGCCAGTGTACGTTCTTCAATTGGATCGACCACGGCTTTACCTACGGCTACTGGCTGGAGATGCTCAAACGCGGCCAGCCTAGAAAGGCGATCCTCGGACTGTACGGCGCCCTGGCCTACGGGATGTCGCGCAGCACGTACAGCGGCGTCGAGTGTACCGATATCCGCACGGGGAACAACCAACTGACGCTGCCCCACCTGCGGTCCGGCACCCAGCAACTGCGGCTGCTGCGGATGATGCTCGTGCGCGAAGAAGGCGACCGCTTGATCCTGGCCCAAGCCGCTCCGCAGCATTGGCTCAAGCCGCAGCAGCGCGTGGAGGTCGTCCAGGCTCCGACGGCCTTCGGGCCGGTGAGTTACACGCTGGAGTCGGCCGCGGACCAGGGGCGAATCACGGCGCGGCTGACGCCGCCGGTGCGAAACCCGCCCCAGGAGATCCGCTTGTTCGTGCGGCATCCCGAGGGCAAGCCGATCCAGCGCGTCCGGGCGGCGGGCAAGCCGCTCGACACGTTCGACGCCGGATCGGTGACTCTGCGAGGCGTGCGCGAGCCGGTGGTCCTGGAATTCGGCTACGAAACGCGATAAGGAGCATCCGCTTGATCCCATCCTTGACGATCCGCGTGGGCGTGCTGCTGTTAGCCTGGGGGACAACGCCGTGGCTGTGGGCGGAGCCGGGGGCCGTAGCGGAACTCCAGAAGGAAATCGCCGCCAAGACGGGGCTTGCACGCCGCCAGGCTGCCCGCAAGCTGATGGAACTGGGCCCGGAGGCGACGCCGGCCATCGTGGCGCTGACCAAGGATCAGGACGTGGTGATTCGCCGCAACGCGGTCCGCCTGCTCCGCCGTTTGCTGGGCGTCGAGGCGGTCGCGTTGTATCGGGAAGCCCTGCAGGACCCAAGCCCGTTGGTGCGGATCGTAGCGGTCGAGGAACTGCGGGCCTACCAGCCGCGGACCGGCGAAGTCACGGGCGCCCTGCTGCAGGCCGCCCAGGACGCCGACAACGAAGTCCGCAAGTTGGCCGCGGGCGCCTTCTGGTCCTTTCATCGCGACTATGTCCCCTTGCGCCGGCGTCCGAACTGGGACCATGCCATCGAGGTGATTGCACGCCAGAGTCTGCCCACGGTGGGCTGGCGTTTCCGCACCGATCCCGGCCGAGCGGGCCACGTCCAGAAATGGTTCGCGCCGCAAGTGGACGAGGCCGGCTGGCACGAGATCGCCGTCGGCCAATGGTGGCACGACGCCCTGCCTGAAAAAGTCGGGCAGTTCGAGGGCATCGCCTGGTACCGGATCGAGTTCACCGCTCCAGACAAGCCGCAGGGCGAATTCCACGAAGCGGTGTTGCGGTTCGAGGCCGTCGACGAATCCGCCTGGGTGTGGGTCAACGGCCAGTACGCCGGAGAACACGACCTGGGGACGGCGGGCTGGAACGTGCCGTTCGATATCGAGGTCGGCAGCTTCCTGCGTTGGGGGCAGTCCAATCAGATCACCGTCCGTGTCCTGAACGCCGCCGGCGCCGGCGGCATCTACAAACCGGTCGAGTTCCAGGTGCTGAAATAAAGGCCGCACGCTGCGAGTCCAGCGGTCCGGCGGCAAGGAGACATCATGTTTTGCATGACCAAGATTCGACGCGCAGTGCCGGTCGCCGTAATCTGTCTCGCCGCGGGCGGGACGCTCGCCGCTGCCGATCAGCCCGCTTGGAAGCCGATGGTGTTTACCGGCGACGAAGTGACGGGCGACCACGTCCTGGCGATCTGGCAGTTCCAGCCGGGCGCCGAGTTGAACGATGGCCGGGGCCACGCCGGCTTGACGCTGTCGGGCAGGGCGCGCGTCGTGGCCGACGAGCACTTTGGGGGAATCCTCGAATGCTTCGACAACCCGCCGGGCGTGGACAAGGCCAACGGCGCCGCGACCGCGTGGCGGCAGGGTCCGACACCGGCCGGCGCGTTTACGGTGGAAGCCTGGGTCAAGCTGAAAGCCAACCCGGAGAAACCGGATTGGAAGACGGCCTGCCTTGTCGACAAAACCTACGTCCCGCACACCCACGAAAACAAGGCCCACAACAAGGACTACTTCTTCAGCATCCGGCAACTTGCCCAGGGCAAGACCGTCAGTCTGCAGGCGGGCGTGGGCCTGGGCGAGGAAGTGATTACCTTTGCGTCCGGTCCCGTCGAGATGGCCCCCGAAACGTGGCGTCATCTGGCGTTCGCCTACAACGGAAACGGTACGGGAATGCTGTTTGTGGACGGCCGCCTGGTCGGCAAAAAATCCTATCCGGGCAAAGGGGCCGCCGCGCCGGGACCGCGCAGCCTGGCGATCGGCGAGCGGTCCGGCAGCACGCATAGCGGTTTGCCCGGCTACCTGGCCCAAGTGCGCATCGTGCGGGGGCTGTCGGCCCTGGTCGCGCGGCTGGCGGTCGAGATCCGCCCTCCGTTCCAGCGCACGGCTTTTGAGAGGATGGAGCAGGGACAATCACTGCTGGTGCAGTTGAGCAACCTGGACGCGCGGCCCACGACCCAAGTCGTGCTGCACGTCAACGACGGCTTGACGCGCCGCGAAATCTCCGTCGGCGAACTGGCGGGCGAGTCAGCGCGGGAGATCCGCGTGCCGCTGTCCTGCGCCGGCAAGGCCGGCGAGTACGCCTTCCAGGCTGCCGCCACGGGCCAAGTGCAGAACGAGCGGGTCTCCGGCCACGCGGTCTTAAGTTATCATCTCTGCAACCGCCGCCCCGAGTTCATGCCCGTGGTCATGTGGGGCGGGGCCAGCGTGGAACAGATCAAGCAGACGGGGTTCACCCACAGCTTGCACTGGATGGATCATCTGGACATGCAGGCCTGGCAGGCGGGCGAGCCGATCGGATTCCACAGCCGCTTTGACGAGACACGCGAGAGTCTGAACCAGGCCTTGGTGCAAGGCGTGCGGGTGCTGGGCAAGATGTCGCCGGGCGGGTACTTCAAAGGCCAGAAAAGCTACGCGCAGGCGCGTCAACCGTACCTGTGCCACGACCGGCAGGGCCATCCTACCGCGATGGTCAACTTTTCGCTGTCGCGGGTCCAGCAGTTTGCGTTCGACGCCGGACGCAGCGTTGCCAACAACGTGGGGATGTTCCCGGCCGTGGACATGATGATCGCCGACTCCGAGTTCCGCGACGGCAGCCAGTTGTCGTTCCGCGATGAGGACCGCGCCGCCTTCCGAGCCTGGTCGGGCCACGACATCCCGGACCAGATCCAGTCCAAGACGGGCGTGAAATACGACCAACTCGCCGGCTTTCCGGACGACCGCATCCTGCCCGACGACGACAAGATCTTGGCCTTTTACAAATGGTTTTGGGGCGGCGGAGACGGCTACGCGGGCTTCCTGACTCAGGACTGGAAAGGGCTGACGGCTCCGGGCTCGCGCCTCCGCGTGATGTGGGACCCCGTGGTCCGCTGTCCCAGCAAGTGGGGCAGCGGCGGCGAAGTCGATTGGATCGGACATTGGACCTACGTCTATCCCGATCCGCTGGTGATGGGTCTGGCCACCGACGAGGTGTTCGCCATGGGCAAGGGCGGCCCCAAGCACCAGCAGCCTGTCAAGATGACGCAGATCATCTGGTACCGCTCCGCCACCACCGGCCCGCTGCCCGCCGACAAGAGCAAGTGGGCGGAATGGGAACAGCGGCTGCCGGAAGCCCGCTTCATCACGATCCCCCCGGATATGCTCGAAATCGCCTTGTGGCAGAAACTGGCCCGGCCGGTGCGGGCGATCATGTACCACGGCGCCGGCTCGCTGTGGGACAAGGGCCGTCCGGGCGGCTACGACTTTACCCATCCCGGCACCGCCCCCCGGCTGGCCAGCCTGGTCTCGAAAGTGGTTCAACCCTTCGGGCCGATGCTGCTCCACGTCCCGGACCGGAAGGCCCGCGTGGCCATGCTGGAAAGTTTCGCTTCGCAAATCTTCTACGGCGGGAGCACCTACGGCACCATGCGGACCCCGGTGGGCCGGATGCACGGGGTGCTGACCCGCGCGCATCTGCAACCGGAGATTGTGTACGACGAGACGATCCTGCGCGACGGGCTGGATCCGTTCCAAGTGCTGGTCATGCCGGTCTGCCCGGTCCTGACCGAAAGCGTGGCCCGCAGGATCGTGGACTGGCAGGCCCAGGGCGGCATCCTTGTGGCCGACGAGTTGCTGGCCCCGCGTCTGACCCCCGACATCCTGATTCGCCAGGTCCAGAGCGACGACAAGACCGAATCGCTCGACAAGGCGAAGCAGCTGCGCAGCGAACTGGGAGACGCCTGCTTGCCGTACGCCGAGGCCGACACCCCGGAGGCGATTCTTCGGGTTCGCACGTTCGGGACAACCGACTACCTGTTCGCCTTCAACGACCGGCGGACCTACGGCGATTACGTCGGCCAGCACCGCAAGGTGATGGAACAGGGCCTGCCGACCAAGGCGGTCCTCACGGTCCGCCGGCCCGCGGGCAACGTGTACGATTTGCTGGCCGGCAAAGCGGTCAACGCGGCGGTGAACGAGGGGAGCGTTCAGGTGGCCGCCGAGTTCGGCCCCGGCGAAGGCCGGCTGTACATGATCACCGAGCGGCCTATCGCGAAGGTGACCGTCAGCGGCCCCAGTGAAGCGGCGCGATCCGCCGGTGTTCCCGTCACCGTGACCGTGACCGACGACGCCGGCCGTCCGCTCGACGCCGTGGTGCCGCTGCGCGTCGACGTGACCGACGCCCAAGGAAACGCGGCTGAACACAGCGGCTGGCACGCCGCGCCGGCCGGCCAGCTGACCCTGACCCTGGACTTGGCCCCCAACGACGCGCCGGGCACCTGGACGCTCGCCATCCGCGAACTGGCCTCAGGCAAGACGGCTCAGAAGTCGTTGCTCGTCAAGTAGCGACGGATCGCTCCGAGTTGCCTCCGGCAACGGCGGAGGCTTTTCTGGGGGTTTTTGAGAGGGGCGTATCACACCGACGGCAAGGAGATAGCGATGTACGTGCAGACCGTCCTGTACTGTCTTTTAACCTTGGCGGCCGAGCCTCAAGCCGAGGCCTTGAAGGTCGTCGTCGAAGAAAATGTGCCCGTGACGATGCGCGACGGCGTGGTTCTACGCGCCAATGTCTGCCGCCCGGACCGAGGCGGCCCCTATCCGGTGCTCCTGACGCGGACCCCGTACGGCAAGGGCAAAGGGTTTGGCCGCTACGTCCAGGCAGGCTATCTCGTCGTTTCGCAAGATGCGCGAGGCCGCTACGCCTCAGACGGCACGTACGAATCGTTCTTGCGCTTCCAGACTCACGACGCCGAGGACGGCTATGACACGGTCCAGTGGGCTGCCAAGCTGCCCAATTCGACGGGCAGGGTAGGCACGTTCGGCACCTCGTACTGCGCTTTCTACCAGTGGCGACTGGCCCCGCTGCGGCCGCCCGCCCTGGCGGCCATGTCAGCCCACAGCATTCCGGGCCGGTACACGGACCTGGAGGGGCCGGGCACGATCCGACCGGGGCGCCGCCTGCAATGGTGGCTGTCGACCATGGGGCCGGACATCCGCCGCCGTGCGGCCGGCTCAGACGCAAAGCCTGCCCCCAAGCCAACGGCCGGGGAGATCGAGAAGTGGCTGTGGTTCGTTCCCTGGCTCAAATTGCCGCAGATGGTCTTCGAGCACGAGACCGCGGCGATGCACGATTGGCTCAGGCATCCGCACCTCGATCCCTGGCAACTGGACGAAGGCTGCCGCGAGATCGAGGTTCCCAACTTTGATGTCATCGGCTGGCACGATCACTGCAACGGCGACGCCCTCATGTATCGCAGCATGGCGGCCCATGCCAAGACGGAGATCGCCCGCACGAAAACGCGAATTCTAATCGGCCCGTGGGGGCACAGCACCCTGGGCCAACGCCGCTTCGACAAGATCGACTTCGGGCCAGAAGCCCGCGTGGACCTGGTGGCGGAAGACATTCGCTGGTTCAACCACTGGCTCAAGGGCCAGCCCACGGGCAGCGACCGGGAACCGCCGGTGCGAATCTTTGTCATGGGCGACAACCGCTGGCGGGGTGAAACCGAGTGGCCGCTGAGCCGCGCGCGGACCCGGACGATGTTCCTGGCCAGCGGCGGCCGGGCCAACACGCCGGCCGGCAATGGCAAGCTGGTCACCCAAGCGCCGCAGGCGGACGGCAGCGATCGCTACGTGTACGATCCGCTCCATCCAGTCCCCACACTCTTTGGCCCGCGAGCGTTCACCGCCGTTGCGGACCAGCGGCGACTGGCTGATCGCCAAGACCTCCTCGTGTATCAGAGCGAGCCTCTGCGGGAGCGGCTGGAGGTCACCGGGAATCCGGTTGTGGAACTGTACGCCGCCACTTCGGCCCCGGATACCGACTGGTTCGTGCGGCTGATCGCTGTCGAGCCCGATGGCTTGGCGCGGGACGTCTGCATGGGCCTGGTCCGCGCCCGCTACCGCGAGGGGTTGGACAAGCCCAAGTTGATCTCGCCGGGTGAAGTCGTCAAGTACACGATCCGGCTGGGCCCGACCTCGAACGCCTTTCTGCCCGGCCACCGGATCCGGCTGGACGTGACCAGTTCCGATTTCCCCAACTACGACCGCAACCACAACACCGCCGCCGACCAGAACGCGGACGCCGAACTGGTCCCCGCCACGCAAACCGTCCACCACGGCGGCGTCCAGGCCTCGTGCATCCGCCTGCCGGTGATCGAAAACTAGTTGCCGGGCCTCGCGGTCGCCGACACCGCCAGTGACCAGCACCGATGTCGCAAAAGCAGCATCATGGCGACAAAAGGGGACGTTCTACTTTTCCGCCTTGTCAGCAGAATTCGTGAGTGAATTCTGGTTCGGGAAGATCCCCAAGTTGATGATCCAAAGCGGTTTGATGCCTTCGAAGGCGTGAAAGCCGAGGGCTTTTCTGATACTAAGTCTGGCTTTTAGGTTCAAGCCATCGAGCACACCGGCGAGAATCTCTTCGCGAGCCTTGAGCCAGTTCATCACCAAAGGCGCGTGTTCGCGGAGAGAACGGGCGACTTTCTTCAGGGGACCAAGCCGCTCCGCAGGGTGCGGATGCACCACTGACGGAGGAACTTCGCAGCCCAATTTGCCGATGGCCAGATCCAGAATCGCGGGAGTTCTTTTCGGGAAGAGAATTGGACAGGCATCATGGAACAGGCATCATTGATTCGTCGTGCCGGAGCGGTCCCCACAGGAGATCGTTTTTCCTGCGTCTCGGGGGCCGCATTGGCTTAGGTCAATCGGTTCGAAGCCAAGTTGCCGCGCGGGCGAGTTGCTTTTCAAACGAAAGTCGTCTTGGGCCGGGTCCAGGAACTGCGGATCGGCCTCCAGGCTGTGTTGTTCGATGCCGAACCGGCGCTGGGTTTTTAGATGCTTCTGTCCCCAGCCGGGTTCGGTTGTGTTGAAGTACAGGTTGTAATCGGCCTCACACGTCCGCAACATGGCGGGCGTAATGTTGCGTCGAGTTTTCGGCGCCGGGGCGGTTCTCTCGAACAGCAGCGCCTGCCCCGGAATCCGCGAGACAAAGATATTCCGCTGTACGAGCGAACCGTCCACCTGCCCGTACGGCAGGACGAGATAACCCCGTTTGTGGACGCAAGGCGTGCCGTTCGGCGTCTCATCGCGGATGTCGTACAGGATGTTGTTGCAGATCGTGTTCTTGCCCTTGAAGATGATGCCTTCGCCACACACACGCGTGATTACATTGTGCTCGATCGCCGTGTCGTGCTGGTCGTCGTCACAGCGGATGCTGGCATTAATGTTCTGAGCCGTGATGTCGTGGATCCAGTTGTTTCGTACCTGATTGCCGCCCCCGGTACCGGACACGTAGATCGCGTTGCCGTCTCCCATGACCTCCATGCAGTGGTGCAGGTCGTTCTGGGCGATGACGTTCTGCCGCCCGTGCATCAGCGGCTCGCGGTTGTGCCACGTGAGCGGTTTGCTGTCCACGGCATTATCCACCTCGGTCCAGCGCACCGTGCGGCTGCACTCGCCCTGCCCTTTGCGGTCGGGGCTCGTCCGACCCGTGACGAGGATTCCCGTGTACGGCGTATGATGGACGTGGTTGTGCTCGATGCGGTTGCGGCCGCTTTGCCAGGCCCAGATGCCGGCCGAGTGCCACAGCAGACGGCCGACGTGATGCACGTGGCAGTCGGTCACGGCGTTGTCGCGGTTGACGTCCTTGGTGCCCAGGCCGTACCCGGCCAGCAAGACGCCCGCCCCGCCGAGTTCCGCCAATTCGCACCGCGTCACGGCGATGCGCTGGCAGTGCAAGTCCAGACGCAGGCCGGCAGCGCCGCTGTGAACGAACCGACAGTTCTCCACTCGGCACGACTCGGCCCCGCGGAACCGCAACATGGCCGTCGGACGGTCGAACATCTCCCAGTCATGTTGCAAGCCCCAGCCGGTTTTCTCGGCTTCCCACGGCCAGCGATCGGCCTGGGTGAACGTCAAGCCGCGAAACACCAAGCCCCGCACCGGCGTATCGCTCGGCCCGTCGTACTCGATCTGGCCTTCGACGCGGATCAGTTCGGTCAGCCGCGGCGCCACGACGTCATCGCCGGGCTGCTTTCCGGCCGGCGGCCAGAGGTAGAGCTTGCGGGCCGCGGCATCCAGGACCCATTCGCCCGGCTCATCGAGCGCCTCCAGGACGTTTTCGATCCAAACCGTGCCGTCGGGGAAGTTCGCGAAGTTGGGCGGTCCCAGCGGATACGTCGCGGGCACGTCCGTGTGCACCAGGCCCGTCGCCCGATCCACCTCGGTCATCGGCAAGATGTTCATGACCCACGGATGAATGGGAACCACCACCATCTCCGCTTGCGAGAAATCGGCGACGGCCCGCACCGCCTCCGCCGGCAGATACAGATGCTGGTGGTCAATCGCCTGTCCGCCGGCCGACGCGGTTTTCGCCTGCTGGAAGCCCCGCGTGCGAGCCCGCGGCAGCATCGTGTCGCCCTGGAAGAGCGTCCGAAACGCCGGCCAGTCGGTCGGCACGTCGGCCATCCAGACTTTGCCGCGTGCCGGCTTCGGCAAGCGTGCCAAATCCTGCGGCGCCGGTTGCCAGCCGCCCGGCAGTGGAGCCGCCCCGCTCAGGACCGGCCGTTCGCCGGCGGCCGCCACGATCTCCGTGGCCGCGTCACCGCAGACGCTGTCCCGCAGATCGAACACGATCGTCCGCTCAATCCGATATGTCCCGCCGCCCACCACGATCCGCTCCGAGGCCTGCGGCTCTGTCCTTCGCCGCTTCCGAGCCGCATCCCGCGCCCGCTCCACCGTGGCGAACGGTTCTTCCGCAGTGCCCGGATTGGTGTCCTGGCCGAGGGGCGAGACAAACAAGTCGCCCCGCGCATCGGGCACGTTACCAGCGAGAACGACAAGCGTGAGCATCAGCACTCGGGTCATGGCATCGTCCTGGAAAAAAATGGATATCGGCCCCTCGCAAAGAAGTGCGTCTTTTTTCGGTGGGATCGCGGCTCCGGTGCATGTGATTACGCCATGGACGATCCTGATTCAAACTCCGCCCGTGGCACGCCGAATTGACGAAGAATCGATCTCAACGTGCCGATCTTCAGTTCCCGGTGGTCGGGGACAGGCACCGTCGTCGTGCCCGTCGTTTCTTGCCGTTGCATCACGATGTGGCTGGACCGCCGACGGACCTCGACGAATCCGTGTCGTGCGAGGATCGCGCACGCCTCTTGCCCAGACATGACTCGCAACCTGCCCAACGGCCACCTCGACCTGCGTGACGAACACGTCGTCAGAAAAACGGCGATCAATCTCCTTCGCGGACGCCACTTCAAAGAACAGTTCCAGCGCTTCACGCAGGTTTTCACGTGCCTGTTCGATCGAATCGCCCTGACTGGCGATGTCGAGTTCCGGGCAAAGGGCCACGTACCCATCGCCTTCGCGTTGGATCAAGGCGGTTAAGCGACGCGTCATGAGTCTCGCCTCCAGAAAACGGCCTCTTGGCAGCCTGTCCCGTCACCCATCAACGTAGCGAACGGGGTTCTGACCGTCAAAGGCCTCACGGTTATTCACAAGGTGAGCGTGAAAGAAACGCAAAACCAACCGACCGTCTTCGCGTCGCGGGCTTTCGGGATCGAACACCCCCTCGATTATCTCCGTACCGTCCCACTTGACCACCTGGACCTTGGTGATTCGGGGCGTCCTACCGCCCGCGATAACCCAGGCTGGTGACTGGCCGCTGGCGAGCAGTCCAAGTAGGTTATCGTGCGTCCGAACTTGTACGACCAGTTTTGCCCACCGCAAGAAACTGCAGATCAGCCGCCAAGTGCGCAGGTTTTTACTTGTCAATCGGAAAGCGAGACGGTTCCCAGGAAGGCCATGCGACGCGGGAAGCGGTGTTGCTGCGACGAGCGAGGGCCTCCGTTTTGTGGGTGGCCAGTCACGCCAGCGTTCGGGCGCTTTCCTGTTGAGAACCCCGGTTTTTTCCAGAAGGCGGGAAGTGCCATCAGTTTGACAGCGGCGACCAAAGTCGTTCCATTTGAGGTTCCAGGCAGGAGCTTTGATTTCATGGCCGTGAACGAAGCGGAAAGCGCGGTGTTGGAGAAGGTTCGGGGCGTGGAGAAGGAGCAGTGTTCGTTTGCTGAAGCGGGCGGCGAACCGCCTCCGCATTACGGGCGCGCCTGGCCCAAGAGCGGCGGGGTCCCAGAACTTCCGGGTGACCTGTTCGTCCAGCGTCGGGCGATCCAGCGGGGAAAGCTCTTTTGGCTCCGACATCGGCCACGCCACGGGGCCTAAAGTCTCGTCCGGCATGTTCCGCGCATCGTCCGCCTTCTGACGACTGTGTCCACTCGGCCAAGATTGAAGTTTGAATCGCCTGCCCCCAAGACGGCCTCGCGCCCGCTTGCGTGCGCCGCGGGGCCGCGGTACCCTGCCGTCACAACGGCCACCGTGGCAAAAACGGTGCGGACAGTTTCCCTGATGCCGCCAAACGCCTGGGGGGCGATGGACATTCCTGGAGGGCTCGCGAGAGCCATGCTGCGAGGTGACGACGATGCAACGAAACAAGGTGCGACGATGGGCCGTGCTGTTCTGCGCGGCGACGGTTTTGGCAAGTGCGGCGGGGCGTCTGCACGCCGCTGACGACGTGTCCGTGGCTCCGCGGCGCGTGCTTGGGATTCTTGGCGGCATGGGCCCGGAGGCCACCGCGAATCTGTATTTGGAGATTCTCGCCCTGACGCCGGCCCAGAAGGACCAGGACCACATTCCGACGCTGATCTTCAGCTTTCCGCAGATTCCCGACCGGACCACGGCCATCCGGAACCGGGACCGGTCGATCATTCCTTATCTTGTCGAGGGGACGACGCGGCTCGAACGGGCCGGCGTCTCGTTCATCGTCATTCCCTGTAACACGGTCCATTACTTCTACGACGACATGCAACGCGCGGTCAAGATCCCGATCCTGCACCTGATCCGCGAGGCGGTCGAGGCCGTGGTCAAACGCCATCCGGACGCCCGGCGAATCGGGCTGCTGGCCAGCAACGGGACCATCGCCAGCGGCCTGTACGAACGCGAGTTCCGCGCACGCGGCCTGTCCGTGGTCTATCCGGACGAACCGCTGCAGAACGATTGCGTGATGAAAGCCATCTACGGAATCAAGGCCGGCATGGACAAGCAGACCAGCGAAGAGTTGTTGTTCGCGGCGGGAAAAAACGTCGAACAGAAGGGGGCGGAAGTGATCGTGCTGGGCTGTACCGAGATCCCGCTGGCCTTCAATCCCAAGCGGGCTTCGGTGCCCGTGATCAACGCCACCCGCGTGCTGGCCGAGGCGGCGATCAGGGAGTATTTCCAGACGGCGAAGTAACGTGCCGGATCGGCCGGCCGTACAGCGACTTGGACGCTTGGCCGTCGGCAATCGCCGCCTGTCCGGCCAGGAACAGCCAGCGCACGCCGGGCGAGTACTGTTGGGGATCCTCGAAGGTCGCCCGGTCGATGAATTCCTCCGGATCGAAGACCACGATGTCGGCCAGGCAACCCGGCCGCAGGTAGCCGCGATCGGTCAGTTGCAGGATGTCGGCCGGCAGGCCGGTGGCGCTGCGGATCGCCTGGGCCGTCGTCAGGGTCTTTTCCCGCCCCGCATAGAAGCCGACCTTCCGCGGAAAGCTGCCGAAACTGCGGGGATGAGGCCGGACGCCGGGAACCGGCACGTGCGTGTTGCCGTCGGAGCCGGTGGCGACCCAGGGGGCCCGCATGGCGTAGCGGACGTCGTCTTCGGAAAGCACGAACCGCACGATCGAGGCGCCGTCATCCGCCTGGACTGCAATGGCGGCCCCCGCCACGTCCGTGTTCAACTGGGCCGCGATCTCGTCCAGGCTCTTCCCGTTCCATTCGGGATGCTTCGCGCACGAGGCGATGACGATCCGCGGGTTGTCTTTCAGGCGGCGAAGGACCAGTTGGCGCACCGCCTGCTGATAGTCCTTGTCCTCCCGTATCCGGCGGGCGAAATCCTTCAGGCCGTCCGGCAACTCAGTCGCCGGAAACAGGATCGCGCCCAGATTGGTCGAAGTGGCGATGTACGGGTATTGATCGGCGGTCACGGTCAAGCCTTCGGCCCGCGCCGCGTCGATCAGCGCCACGGCCTTGCGCAGCGATCCCCAATTCGACGGCCCCACCGCCTTCAGGTGCGAGATATGGACGGGCAGACGCGCTTCGCGGCCAATCTGGATGGCCTCGCGCAACGCGCCCAGCAGATCCTCCGCTTCGTTGCGGATATGGCTGACGTACAGACCGCCGTGGCGGGCGACCACCTGGGCCAGCGCGACGAGTTCATCCGTCTTGGCAAACATGCCCGGCGGGTAAATCAAGCCCGTCGACATGCCCCAGGCCCCTGCGCGCATCGCGCGGTCGACCCGTTCCTGCATCCGCTCCAGTTCCGACGCCGTCGGCGCGCGATTGTCGCCTCCCATCACCTCCGCCCGGACCGATCCGTGCGGCACCAGGAGGATCATGTTCGTGCCCGCGCCCTCCCGCTCCAGCCGGGCAAAATAGGCGGCGATCTCGGTGGTTCCCCCGCCGCAATTGCCGCCGACGACCGTCGTACAACCCTGGGTCAGGTAGTTCAAATTCTGACGCATCGCGAGCGGTCCCACGGGCTCGCAGTGCGTGTGCAAGTCGATGAACCCCGGCGCGACGATCAGCCCGGCGCAATCGATGATCCGGTCGGCGGAGACCGAGTCGAGTTTGCCCATGGCCGCGATCTTCCCCTGGCGAATCGCGACGTCGCCCACGGTCGCTTCCTGCCCACTGCCGTCGTACAGCGTGCCGCCTCGCAGCAGCACGTCGGCGGTGACAGGCGACTCGCCGCCCAGTCCCGCGCGGGCAGCAAGCAGAGCCAGTCCCCCCAGCAGCCCGGCACATCGCAACGCCAATCGCAACGCCTTCATGGTGATGTTCCCTCTCCCAAGTCTCGAAGTCAGATTGCGGTCAGTTCTCCCCCCTCGTTGCAGACGCAACGGCGAACGGCGGGCGTGAGCCCGCGGGTTCCTCGGTCTTTCGCCGGCACCCGCCGCGTTCGCGCCGATCTCACGCGAGGCGCAGAAAGCGGGCCGCCGTCGCGTGCCGGACAACGCGTGCCGGACAACGCGGGCCACAACCGGCGGGCTCACGCTCGCCGTTCGCCGGATTGTCTGCAACGTGCGGGGTTCTTCACGCTCACAGCGTAACACGTGGAAACGTGACGGGAAAGCGGAGTGTGAGCGATGAGAACGCAAGACGCAGGAAGCATCCCGCGCTGGTGAACAAGCGGCGGCGCGAGGTGGATTCCGCGGACGTGCGGTCAATCGGCCACATGCCGGCAGTCCCACAGGACGACCACCAGATGGCCGACCACCAGACGGCCGGGGACTAGACGCTGGCTTGGCGACTGTTTACGCTTTAATCAGCTTTCACTTACAAGGAGCCGGAAATCATGTCTCATCGTTACACACGACGTCGTTTTCTGAAGAGTACCGCTGCAGGAGCCACGCTCGCGGCAATGGCCAGCGTTCGCCGCGCCCCGCGGGTGCTGGCTAGCGAGTCGCCGGCCGACAAGCTGCGCGTGGCCGTGATCGGGGCCGCAGGCATGGGCAGCTACAGCGTGAACTGTGCGCTCCGCGAGAACCTGGTCGCCCTGGTGGACGTCGACGAGCAGCGAATCGCCAAGGTGATGAAGGACAGCGTCAAGGAGGCGGCCAAGCCGAAGATCTTCTACGACTATCGCAAGATGCTCGACGAGTGTCACAAGGAAATCGACGTCGTCTTGATCGGCACGCCCGATCACCACCACGCCCCGGCCGCCATCCGCGCGATTCATCGGGGCAAGCACGTCTTTTGCCAGAAGCCGCTGGCCCACAACATCGCCGAATGCTACGCCCTGGCCCAGGCGGCGAAAGAGAAGAAGGTCTTGACCCAGATGGGCAATCAGGGGTATTGCGGCGAGGCGATCCGCCGCGTGGCCGAGTACATCGCTGCGGGGGCGATCGGCGCCGTCACGGAGACCCACACGCTGCTGGACCGCAACTTCGGCGGCACGGGCGGACGGCCCCCGTCGAAGCCCGTCCCGGAGGGTCTGCACTGGGACGAGTGGCTTGGCCCCGCGCCGTTCCGCGACTATCACGACGGTCTGCACCCGTTCTCGTGGCGCGATTGGAAAGCGTTCGGCACGGGGACGATCGGCGATATGGCCTGCCACCGTCTGGCCTATCCGTTCATGGCCCTGCGGCTGTGGGAAGTCAAGAAGTTCACGGTGGAGTGTTTGAACACCAAGGGCGGCAGCGACGAGAAGTATCCGCAGGACAACGTGGTCTGCTACCACATCCCGGCCCGCGACAACTTCCCGGCCTGCAAGTGCTACGTGTACGATCACGCGGCCTTGCGGCCCGAAGTGATGAAGGAGTTGGAGCAGAAGCATGCTGTCAAATGGTCCGAGGCCACGCTGTTCGTCGGCACCAAGGGCTATCTGAACAACCATTCGCGGATCATCCCCGAGTCGGAGCACCAGAAGTTCCCGGTTCCGGAAAAGACGCTGCCGCGAGCCAAGGCGGGCGGCCCGATCGAGGATTTGTACGCCTGTATCCGCAACGGGGGCAGTCCCGTCTCCAATTTCACCGACGCGGGCGGCCCGCTGACGGCGATGGCCCTCACCGGTCACCTCGCCCAGTACGCCGGAATCGGCGGCAAGATCGAGTGGGACGTCGAGAAGATGGAATGCACCAACCGGCCGGAGTTCAACCGGTTTGTCCGCCGCGAATACCGCAGCGGCTGGGAGGTGTAGCTCGGCGCCGCCGCACCGTAGGCGACGGTTCGCGAAGTCCGGCTGGTCCGCCAAGCCGGGCTACTCCGAGCCTTCCTCCGCCGCGGGCCCTGCGAGCCCCTTGCTGGCCCGCCGCCCTTTTTCCCGCCACCTCATTCACGGAGAAACCATGAACAACGCACAGCATCTTGGACGGGGTTTCCAGGCCCTCTGGGTTCTGCTGGTCACGCTGTCGCCTTTGACGGCCGCCGAAGTCCCGCCGGAAAAACAATCGGTCCTGGACTGGCTGAGCCAACCCCAGACGCTGGAAAAGTTCGGGCGGATCTCGGACGCAGTCTGGTCGTATGCCGAGTTGGGATTGCAGGAGCAGAAGTCGTCTGCGTTGCTGATCAAGACGGTTGAGGAAGCGGGCTTTACGGTCGAAAAGGGGCTGGCCGGGATGCCGACCTGCTTTGTGGCCAGCTATGGATCGGGCAAGCCCGTGGTAGGCATCCTGGTCGAGTACGATGCCCTGGCCATGCTCTCGCAGAAGGGCCGGCATCCGAAACAAGCGCCCGTGGTGGACGGCGCGCCCGGTCACGGTTGCGGCCACAACATGATGGCCTCGGCGGCCACCGCGGCCGCGATTGCCGTCAAACAGGCGATGGAGAAGCACCAGCTGGCGGGCACGATCAAGTTGTTCGGTTCGCCGGCCGAGGAGATCCTCGTCAGCCGCCCCTACATGATCCGGGCCGGGCTGTTCAAGGATGTCGACGTGGTGATCAACAACCACTCCGGATCGGGGTTCTCGACCGCCTACGGCGTCGCCGGAAACGCGATGTTCTCCGTGGTCTTTACGTTCCGGGGAAAGACGGCGCACAGCGGCAGCGCTCCGTGGGGCGGACGCAGCGCGCTGGACGCCGTGGAAATCATGAACGTGGCCACGAACTACCTCCGCGAACACCTGCACTTTACCTATCGCATGCACTATGTGATCACCGAGGGCGGGGAGGCTCCCAACGTCGTTCCCGATCGGGCCCGGGTGTGGTATTTCCTCCGCAACTCGGACGACAAGATCGAGGAGATGTACGCGCGGGTCGTCAATTGTGCGAAGGGCGCCGCCCTGGCGACGGAAACGGAGTTGGCCGAAGTGCGCGTCCTGGCCGCCGCCCACCAATCGCACCATAACAAGGCCTTGGCCGAACTGATGATGAAGAACATTGAACTGGTCGGCATGCCCGCGTGGAGCGAAGAAGACCATCAATTCGCCCGCGCCCTGCAGAAAGAACTGGGCAAGGAAGAAAAAGGCATGCCGACGAAGGTCGGGACGCTGGGCAAGCCGGCCGTCGTGTTCACCGGCGGCGCGTCGTCCGACCACGGCGACGTGACACTCGTCGCGCCGACCGCGACCATTGCCTTTCCGGGCATTGTCAGCGGCGCTCTGGGGCATCACTGGTCGACCGTGGCTTCCGGCTTCGGTCCGGGGGCCTGGAAGGGCGTCAACGCGGGCGCCAAGGCCATGTCAGCGACGGCGATCGATCTGCTGACCAGGCCCGACACGCGGCAGGCGATCCGCCAGGAGTTCGAGGAGTATTCCAAGACGCACCCCTACAAGTCCTTCCTGCCGGCCGACGCCCAACCGCCGCTGGACTTCTACGAAAAACTCATGCAGCAGTACCGGCCGGCGATGGAAGCGTTTTATGTGGAATGAGGAGAAGGTTTGCCCCGACCTGCGGGCGGACCGGGGGCGGTCTGGCCAACGCACTTGAATCGGCAATCATCCCACTTGCCAAGGAGGTTTACGATGAGCAACGATCTCAACCGTCGAGCGGAAGCGAGCGGCGGGTTTTCACGTCGTCGTTTTCTGGCCAGCGCGGCCGCCGCGTTCGCCGTTCCTCAGATCGTTCCCGCGTCCGCGCTGGGCAAAGACGGCCAGACCGCCGCCAGCGAGCGAATTACCATCGGCATGTTCGGCGTAGGCAACCGCGGCAGCAGTTCGCTTTCGTCCATGCGGCCGTTGACGGATCACCAAGTCGTGGCCATCGCCGATTGCCGCCGGGACCGTGCGGTCCGCGCCCAGGAGCACGTTCACGGCTTCTACGCCCAGCGGTTGGGCCAGGAGACGTACTCCGGCTGTCAGATCTACAACGACTTTCGCGAAGTGCTGGCCCGCGACGACATCGACGTCATCTGGGGCTGTGTTCCCGATCACTGGCACGGCGTGGTCTACAGCCGGGCCATCGAGGCGGGCAAGGACATCTACGGCGAGAAGCCGGTCACCCGCTATATCGCCCAAGGAATCAAGGTCCGCGATGCGGTGCGCCGCTATGGCTGCGTGTTCCAGACGGGCACGCAGCAGCGGAGCCAGTCCCAGTTCCGGCAAGCCTGTGAATTGGCGCGGAACGGCTACCTGGGCAAGGTTCACACCGTCGAAGTCGGCGCGCCCGGCGGAACGTCCTATCCCGCCGAGCCTCCCTGCGATCCGCCCGAGGGATTCGACTACGACATGTGGACCGGCCCGGCGCCCTATATCCCGTTCGACAAAAAACGCTGCGAATGGCTGGCCATGTACATGATCTCGCACTACTGCGCCGGCTTCATCACCAATTGGGGTGTGCATCATCTGGACATCGCCGGCTGGGGCTGCCCCGAAGTGTTTGAGAAGTCGTTTGAAATCCAGGGCACGGGCGTGCTGCCCGCGGAGGGCATGACCGACACGTGGATCTCCTGGCAGATGGAACTCGTCTGGGCCAGCGGCCTGAAGATGAACTACTCCAACATCGGCAATCCCTGCAAGTCGGGCTGCACGTTCATCGGCGACGAAGGCTGGGTCCGCGCCGACCGCAACGGGATCTGGGCCGAACCCGCGTCGCTGCTGACCGTGCAGTTCAAACCCGGCGACTTCCGACTGCACGCCAGCCCGGATCATTCCAATCCGTACACCGGCCACACGGCGGATTTCTTCCGCAGCGTGCGCAGCCGCCAGGATCCGATTTCCCCCATCGAGGCCGGGCACGCGGCCAGCACGCTGGGAAACGTGTCGGACATTTGCTTGCGGCTCGGCCGACGGCTGAAGTGGGACCCGGCACAGGATCGCTTCACCGGCGACGACGAAGCCAACGCGATGCTGAGTCAGGCCGAACGCAGCCCTTGGACGATTTGACGACCATCGCCGCCGGTCGCCCGGAAGAATGCCGGAGAACCCGCGCGCGGATACCCAGCGCGCACCGTCGCACGCTGCGCGGATTCCGCTCGCCACAGCCACCAGTCAACTACCCCCTTCTTGGGACGAAAACATATTCGCCACAGTACGTATTCGGTGGTTGACAGCCTTGCCCCGATCGTGATAATGAACGTTCCATCCGGGTTCGCGAAGATGGTACGCCGAAGGTTAAGCAGTCGGCGTCGGCGATCCCAATGCCCGCCGTTAACGTTTTGAGTTTTTGTTCTTTCAGGAGAAGTCAACGATGAAGCGCTACACGCGAGACACTGCGCCTCGAGGTTTTACGCTTGTCGAACTTCTGGTCGTCATCGCGATCATCGGAGTTCTTGTGGCCCTTTTGTTGCCAGCGATCCAGGCGGCCCGCGAAGCGGCCCGACGCACGCAGTGTACGAACAACCTGAAACAGCTTGGGGTCGCCATGCACAACTACCACGACACGCACAAGGTGTTTCCTCCCGGAGGCTTCGGCAGCACCATCTGGAGCCAACCGGCCAATGCCGGCAACGCCGACACCGGCGTCTCCATCGCCCGCGCCGGATGGATGCAGGTGATCCTGCCGTTTATCGAGCAGGGGACGCTCCATGCCCAGTTCGTGCCCTACATGGACGGTTCGCTGGGTTACCTTAGCCCTCTCAATTGGCCGGGAGCGGGCGAACTGATCCCAACGCTGCTGTGCCCGTCCGATGCGGAAAGCGGAAAAAACGAGCGTTTGACCGACACCACCGGACTTGCGACGCCGACCTGTTTTGGGAACTACGTTGTGTGCCAAGGCTCGAACAGCTCGAGCGACGGGAAGAACCTCAACGGCATGTTCTTCATCCGTTCCCGGACGAACTTCTCCAAGATCGCCGATGGGACCAGCAACACGCTGATGACCAGCGAAGTCAGACTCGTCGCCGAAAGGCCCGGCTCCAACATCGATACGTCCACGGACTGGCGCGGGATGTACTACAACATTTTCGGCAACACCTGTTGGTTCACGACGCAGTTTCCGCCCAACACGACTCAGCCAGATCTGGTGCGGCGCTGTGTCAACGTGCCCGAAGCCCCGTGCATTTACACCACCTCAGGAAGCACGCGGATGTTTGCCCGCAGCGAGCACGCGGCGGGAGTCAACGTGGGACTGGCGGACGCCTCGGTGCGGTTCGTTGCCGACAGCATCGACAGCACGGTGTACGCCCTGCTCGGCAGCATCGCCGACCGAGATCCCGCTGGCACACTCTGACGAGGCCGTCCCAGATCCAGGAGAGAAAGAGGGGTTGCGATGTCTGGCTTGAAGTGGCTTTTGCTTGGCGGGTTGGTGTTCTTGTCTGGTTGCGGAGGACCGGCCGCGCACGTTGGGGATCCAACCGTGGTGGTAAGCGGAAAAGTGACCCTCGATGGTCAACCGTTGGCCCACGGACAGATTCTGCTGAAGGATCCCGAACAGAAACCTCCGCGCGAATACATCGGGGCGATCGAGCAGGGGGCGTTTCGCTGCGATGCGCCGCCGGGATCGCTGCGGGTTGAGATCCGCTGCTACGAGCAGGCATCGCTGGAGGCCGAGGCGCGGCAGATCATCCCGGCCAAATACAACGACAGCAGCGAACTGACGGCTGAATTGAAGCTGGGCGAACCGCCGCAACTGTCCTTTGAGTTGAATTCGCGATGAAATGCCGCTGACGCGGAGGCCGGCTCGCCGGCTTCTTTTTTCAGGAGAAGTGATTCATGAAACGCAAGACACTCAGTTCTGCCGCTTCGGGCTTTACGCTGGTCGAGCTTCTGGTGGTGATCGCGATTATTGGAATTCTCGTCGCCCTCCTGTTGCCGGCGATTCAGGCCGCCCGCGAGGCCGCCCGCCGGTCGCAATGCGTCAATAACCTCAAGCAACTGGCCGTTGCCGTCCACAATCACCATGACGTGCATGGCCGGTTTCCCTATCAGCCCGCGGATCCCGACGGGGTCGCGGCCCTGGGATGGCAGTGGGGCGCGCAGTTGTTTCCCTTTGTGGAACTGCAGGCCGTTTACGATGACATCGGTGTCAAAAGCCGCACGGCGGAGGCCTATTTCCAGGCGGTGCTCGCCGGCTCGGCCGTGGACCACCGGACGACAGTGCTCCCCGTGTTCATTTGCCCCAGCTGCAATATGGACAACGTGAGAAAGGACCGCGGCAGCCCAGACGCTTGGTATTCCTACGCGTACAACGGCATCGATTATCAGGCCGCCAAAAGCAACTACCTGGCGATCATCGGCTTCAGCCATTGGGGCGGCGCAGGAAGTTCCAGGATCAACGGGAAATCGCTTGGCGTCTATGCGTTGGGGACCATGCTGCCCGAAGGAAAGGACATCACCTTGAAGAGTATCGTCGATGGCACCAGCAACACCTTCTTGTTATGCGAGGGAGGCGGCCATCGGGCAGCGATCGGGACGATCTTGCTGGCCAGCGCCACAGGCCACGGAGTGAATCATAACCGGACGGTCTCTTGGCCCATCAATTCCCCCACTCACGAGGGCCGTCTGCGAGGCGCCAGCAGCGCGCATCCCGGAGGCGCCAACTTCGCTTTGGCGGATGGCTCGATCCGTTTCGTCAACGAGACGATCGCCTTTTCGCGAAATGGACGCCCCACGACCACATCGACCCTTAGCACCGCTGCAGGGAATCTGGCCGCGGCACCCGGGATGGGGGTCTATCAGCACCTGGGCATCCGCAACGACCGGCAACCGATCGGGGAATACTGAGCGGCTTGCGCGTAGGCCCGTCGCCGCGCAGGTCTCAGGATTGAGTGGTCCTGGAAAGAAAAACGATTAACCAAAGGCGCGTGTTCGATGAAGAAGCAATCTTCCTGGCAGATAATTAGCCGCGGGTGCCTGCTCGGGGCCGGCATCTTTTCCCTTCTACTGGCCTCGTCTGGCTGTGGAGGAAGAGAAGGCCTGGCTCCGGTGAGTGGCCGGTTGACGTTCAACGGCAAGCCGATCGAGGGCGTCGAGATCGTGTTCACGCCGCTCGACCAACCGCTGACGAGGCCCTCGGCGGGAGCTTGTGACGCCGACGGAAACTATACGCTGATGTTCACCAACACGGAACCGGGGGCAACGATTGGAAAAAATCGCGTTTCGATCATCCAAGCGGACTCTCCGGAAGGCAACGCCTCGGACCCAAAAGCCCTGCGCGTTCCAGCCAAGTACGGCGACGAGAGCACCTTGGAATACGAAGTCAAACCCGGCCGAAACACGAATGTGGATTTCGACCTGGCGATCCCGTGAGAAGATCCGCTGCGCACAGCGCCCTGCGGGAAACAGGGATCCGGATCGGCGAGGTGGGCATCGTCTCTAACCCGAACGAAATGTTTACTGACGCCGGCCTGGAACTTGTGGAAGGAAGCCCCTTCAGGCTCTTCTCAGCGAAAGGAAAAGAGCATGGCGACGAGACGGGAATTTCTTACGACGGGCGTGGGCGTTGCCGCGGCCCTTTCGAGTGCCAGCGGAACAGCGGTTGCAACAGAGAGCAACGACGCGACTGTCGGCAAGGGACAGCCGCAAAACGCCGAGTTGAAGGACAGGCGGCCGGGCTTCCGTCTGCATTGCCTGGGCTGCGGATACCCGCCTCCTTCGGGGTCGGGCAACTCGACGCGGCACGGCAGTGCGTTTCTGCTGGAAGTGGGAACCGAGTTCCTGCTGGTCGACTGCGGCCCGGCCACCACGTACAAGCTGGCGCGGATGGGCCTTGCGGTGAAGAGGGTTGAACGCGTCTTTCTGACCCATCATCACTTCGACCACAACGTCGACTTGCCCTGCCTGGCGCTCGTGCGGTGGGACCTGTGCCGGGGCGCGGAGCCGCCGCTCAAGGTCTACGGTCCGCCGCCGACGCGAACCTTCGTCGAGCAGCTGTTCGGCGAAAAGGGCGCGTTTTTCCCCGATTGGAATTCGCGGGTGACGCATCCCGTAAGCATTCGGATCTTCCAAAAACGAGGCGGCGTTCCGCCCCGGCCGGCACTCGCCGTAAAAGCACGCGACGTGGAACCGGGACAGATTGAAAAGACGGACTCTTGGACGGCGACGGCCGCCCGCGTGCATCACGTCGAACCGACGCTCGCGTCGCTTGCCTACCGCTTCGACACCGCGCAAGCAAGCATCGTCTTTGCCGGCGACTGCGGCGATTGTCCCGAGTTGCGGGCGCTCGCCCAGGGGGCCGAAACGCTGGTGGCCCCCTGCGTGCTGGTCGGAAGCGCAAAGCATCCGAGTTACTTGGATGGAATCGTGATGGGCACCGACGAGGTCGGGGCGATTGCCAAAGCGTCGGGCGTCCGCCGCGTGATTCTGACCCACAACGGCGGCGCGAACAGCCCCGGCAGGAAAAGGCCGTATCTGGACGCGGTCCGCGAAGTCTTTTCGGGCGAGGTGCTGTTCCCGGACGAACTGACAACGATCGACCTGCTGGATGGCCCCCATCGCGAGGAAAAGCACCGAAGCAGCGCTGTCGGCAGAGAGCAAACGGGGGCCGTCAAGTGAAGCAGACTCTCTTGATAGGTGCCTGCCTCGCGGCCGCAATTCTGGTGTGCCCGCTCAGCACTTGGCCGGCATCGGCCCAGTCGGCGGCGGACGGTGCCTTTCGTGTCTGGGCGGCCGGCGACTCGCACGTGCCGGCCGACATCCGACGGGGCCGGGAAAGTCTGGCCAAGGCGATTCGCCAGTCGGAAGGAGTGGAGCGTGGAGCGCCGGGCTTTGCTTGGGACGTCATGATCGACGTGGGCGACCTGAGCGCCAGCCAGTTTCCGCCCACGGACGAAGATGGCCGGGTCCTGGTCCGGCAGTACCAGGCCCTGACCAGGCACCGCCGCGAAGACGTCTACAACCTGGCCGGCAACCACGACGGAGTCTACTACGACCACGGTCCCGGCTCCTGGTTCCGCAAGTGGGGCGATCCCTTGGGTGAGCACACGAAGTGGTCGGGCGTGGACGCGAGTCGGCGCCGGTTTCCCGTCGAGGGGACTTGGGAGCGATATCGGTTTCAGGCCGGCAATCTGCTGTTTCTGATGCTCAGCGACCGCAACTCGGCCCCCGCCCCCGTTGGCCGGGGGCATTCCAGCGAGAAATTGAAGGGTGGATTTCCGGCCGGCGCGGTCACGCGTGAGACCTTCCAGTGGTGGAAACGCCAGGTCGAGGAGAACCAGGACAAGTTGATCGTCACCGCGTGCCATCACGTCTTGCGCGACACGACCACGCGCTCGGCCTACGGGGGCGGCGCCGGATTTCACGGCGCCAGCGGCGGCGTCGAAGGTTCGGGCTACCTGTACTTTGTTATTGAGAACGACGACCCGGACGATTTTCGCTACACGCAGTCGGAGCCCGACAAGCCCGGCCCCTTCGAGGTTTTTCTGGACGAGTTTCAACGCCAACATGGCCGCCCGGCGATCGACCTGTGGGTGGGCGGCCACTCGCATTCCATGTCGCCGCTGCAGGTTTACGAGGGCAAGGGCCTGATCGAACAGCGTTGGGGCGTGACCTTTCTCCAGGCTTCGGGCCTGACGCAGCACCACGGCGGCGGACTGCCCATGAGCCGCCTGCTGACGTTCCGCCAGGGCCAGGATCGCCTGACCATCCAACTGTACCTCCACGAGCCGTATCCGGCCCAGGATCATCCGGTCGGCTGGTACGAGAAAGCATCCAAGGAAGTGCCGTTGCGACACCCATTCATCGCACCTGCGAGCGGACGTTCCGGCTGATGCGAAAACGCCTGTCCCTTGCACAAAGGCAAAACGAGCGAGGTGGTGGCCTGGAAGGACGCGGGGCGGGGTGACGGCTGGTTCTGAACACGGCTCCACGCTGGCAAGCAGCGTGGTGGCCGAAAGCCGTGAGGAAGCGTGACGCGCTAACGAGGCCGGGACATTTAGGGCGACGGCGCGCTGTCGGCGGCAACCCGTCTGCCGATCGTGACCAGGGCCGGTCATGGGAACGCCGCCGCGGCCATCGGCAACATGAACTCGGCGTCTGCCGGATTGCCGATCCGAAGCCGACTGGGCAGAATAGCGTGGTCACCACGAAGACCTCTGAAGTCACCACCAAACCGCGACGACGCGAAGTCCCATGCCCCACCGCGCATCCTCGTCCCAGCGCCGCCAGGCAGAGCGCATCTCCGAAGCGCATTTCCGCGCCGTGGCGGACTGTACTTACGACTGGGAAAGCTGGCATGGAACCGACGGCCGGCTGATCTGGGTCAATCCGGGCGTCGAACGTTTGACGGGCTACGCGGTCGCCGAGTGCCACGCGATGGACGATTACCCGCTGGCGCTGGTTTTGCGGGAAGATCGGGACTCGATTGCCGCCATCCTGGCCGCCGCCTGCGCGGGTTCCAGCGGCAATGACGCCGAGTTTCGCATTCTGCACCGGGACGGCACGACGAAATGGGCGGCCATTTCCTGGCAGCCCATGTCCATGCCGCAGGAAGGCCATCTCGGCTTTCGGACCAGCGTCCGCGACACCACGGAACGGCGCCGACTGCGGGAACAACTGCGGCTGCACGCGGAGCACCTGGAGCAACTGGTGCAGGAGCGGACCGCCCGCATCCAGCAACTGGAGCGGCACCGGCGGAAGATCGAGAAACTGGCAGCCCTTGGACAGCTGGCGGCGGGTGTCGCGCACGAAATCAACAATCCCCTGGCGGGCCTGCGGAACGCCTTTGAACTGATCAAGGCGGACCTGACTCCGCAGCATCCGCACTTCGAATTGCTGGAGTTGATCGACCGAGAGATTGAGCGGGTGGGGGCGATCATTCATCAGATGTATCAGCTGTACGGCCGCGCTCCGCAACGGGCCAGGGAGTTTGATCTGGCGCAAGCGGTGCGCGATGTCGTCGACCTGTTGAGTCGCGTGGCGCGAAAGCGGGGCGTATTTCTGCAGCGGGAGTCGGCGGACGGATTGCCGCGGGTGCGTTTGCCGGAGGGCGAGGTCAAGCAGGTGCTGTACAATCTGGTGCAGAACGCCATCCAGGCTTCGTCGGCCGGGGCCACGGTGCGGCTGGGCGTCGCCGCGGATTGCGACGAGATCGCGGTCCGGGTCGAAGATCAGGGGCCCGGCATTCCGGACGACGTGCTGCCGCGTATTTTCGATCCGTTTTTCAGCACCAAGACAGGCGACGTCCCTGCCGGCATGGGGCTGGGATTGTCGGTCTCCCGGAGCGTCATCGAGGCCTTGGGCGGCCGGATCGAGGTCGTCAGCCGCCCGTCGCGAGGCAGCACGTTCACGGCCGTTTTTCCCCTTGCTGCGGAGGCTTCTCCGGAAAGAACAGGCGATGTCGACACCGCGCCCGAAAATCCTGATCGCTGACGACGAGCCGCTGTTTCTGAAGACCACCGGCGAGTTGCTGGCCAAGGCCGGCTACGACTGCGTCTGTGTGGCCGACGCCGGCGCGGCGCTGGACGCGTTGAGCCGGGAACGGTTCGATCTGGTGCTGTCCGATCTAAACATGCCCGGCAACGACCAGCTGGAACTGCTGCGCGAAGGGCGAGCGCAGTGGCCGCAGGTGCCGCTGATCGTGATCACGGGCGTGCCGTCCTTGCCGACGGCCATCGAAAGCGTGCGGCTGGGCATCGCCGATTACCTGCTCAAACCGGTCAGCTACCGCGATCTCTTGTCCAGCATCCGCCGGACGCTGGAGCATCGCGTCGAGCGGCCGGCTCGCGAGCCGCGGAGCGACGACCAGCGGCGGGAACTGGCGCAGCGTTTTCCGGAGATGGTCGGCGACAGTCCGCGAATGCTGGAGCTGTTCGACATCCTCGACCGGGTCGCCCCCACCGACACCAACATTCTGATCACGGGGGAAAGCGGGACGGGCAAGGAGATTGTGGCCCGCACCATTCACCGCCACAGCCGTCGCGCCGGGAAGCCGTTTCAGGTCATCGACTGTACGACCATTCCCGAAGACTTGTTCGAGTCCGTCCTGTTCGGACACGCCCGCGGTTCCTTTACCGGCGCGATCCGCGACGAACTGGGCCTGTTGCGGCAAGTGGACGGCGGGACGGCGTTCTTCGACGAGATCGGCGAGTTGCCGGGCTGGCTGCAAGCGAAGCTGCTCCGCGTGGTCCAGGACCAGACGTTCACGCCGGTTGGCGAGCACGAAGCGGTGCAGCTGGACGCCAGGTTCATCTGCGCCACCAATCGCGATTTGGAGTTGGAAGTCAACGCCGGGCGGTTTCGCCGCGACTTGTTCTATCGCTTGGCCGTGCTGCACCTGGAGCTTCCTCCGCTTCGCGATCGGGGCGACGACGTCCTGCGACTGGCCGAATACTTCCTGGCCGAGTTGCGCGACGCCCATTCACAGGTCTCGGCGTTCGCCGACGGCGTCTTGGACTGTTTCCGCCGTTACCGCTGGCCCGGCAACATCCGGGAACTGCGGAACGTCGTCGAGCGGGCCTTGGCACTGGCCCGCCGGACGCGGATCGACACCTCCGATTTGCCGGCCGCACTGCAACCGGAGGCCCGCGCCGGTTCCACCGGCCAAACGGCGCCATCCGCAGATTCGGACGTCGCGTCGCGCGAACAGGCTCTGGACCAGGCCGAACGCGAGTACTTGACCTCGCTGTTGGCCCGCAACCGGGGCAATGTCAGCCGTTCGGCCCAGCAGGCCGGTATGTCCCGGCAAGGGCTGCACCGGTTGTTGAAGAAGCACGGCGTCCTGCCCGGCGACTATCGCGAGCCGCCTTCCGACTGACAACGCGCGACGACGGTGTCGCACGCCGTGGACACTTGCGGGACGTGCGCGTCTTGGGGCCGCGTCTAGGGGGTGCCTCTTGGCCTTCCTCTGTCGGGCCATTCCGTCCGTTCCTGCGGTTCGTTCCTCCCGTCCGCACGCTGTTTTTGGGTTTCTGTCCCGCGCTGCGAGCGAGCGTCCGTCTGCGGCCCGAAAGTTGCTGATTGGACTGCGAGCCTGCGAAGCGTCCCAGTCGGGCGCTGTGCAGGAGGCTGGGCGACAGGACCTGGAGGTCGATCTGCAGCAACGCAAACAGGAGTCAGCGCGTGACCCGCCGCACCATCTACGTTACGGAATCCGACCTGCGCCGTCTGAGCTACGTGGTGTCCACGGAACTTGCCGTGGACGGCGGCGCCAGCCGGCATCTGGCCGACTTGGTCGCCGAACTGCAACGAGCGGAAATTGTGGCGTCGGACGAAGTTCCCGACGATGTGGTGACGATGAACTCGACGGTGGTCCTGCGCGACATGGAGACGGGCGAGGAGGAGACCTATACGCTGGTGTATCCCAATCATGCCGACATCGCCCGGAACCGGCTTTCGGTGCTGGCTCCCGTGGGAACGGCGATCCTGGGTTACCACGTGGGCGACGTCGTTCGGTGGTGCGTCCCGGCCGGCCTTCGCGAGTTGCGGATCGAGGAGGTGCTGTTTCAGCCGGAGCGGGAGGGTGTGTTCAGCCTGTAGGGGCGATGCGGGTCGCGCGAGGCAGGGCACGGGCGAGGCGGTTTCCGCCTGGAATGAAGAGGTTTTCGATAGAGGAGGCGAGTCATGGGAACGACGGTGTTGATGGCGTTGTGGATGAGTGCCGCGAGCTTGGGCGTTTCGATCCCCCAGGCGGACGTTCAGGAGCAGAACAGGCTGTTTCAGCGTTTCTGGGGCTCGGACTTCGTCTGGAAGTTCGACGACTTGCCTGTCAAGGGCGGGATCGAAGAGGAACGAATTCCGTACTCCGGCTCCATCTACCTCGACAAGTACGGCGGCACGGTCTCGGCGATGCGCAAGTACGACCGGGCGTTTCACGGCGGGCGGATGTTGGCCACGGCACACGAGCAGTGGGACACTTCGGCTTTCCAGGAACCCGTGACGCAGCGGGGCGGGCTGTTCGGCCGGCGGCAAGTGACACGGATGAGCACGCCGAACTGGCACGGCCACTGCAACGGCTGGGCGGCCGCTGCGATCCGGCACGCGGAGCCGCAGCGCAGCGTCAGCCACAACGGCGTCGTGTTCTCGCCGGCCGACATCAAGGGCTTGCTGGCGGACTTGTACATCTACAACGACGTCGCCGACCTGTCGGGCTCCGCGGCGAACATCCAGGCGGCCCTGTTTCACGCAGTGGTCGCCAACTGGATCGGCCGCGGCGCCCATCCGCTGGGCTTGGAAGCCGACCCGGGCCGGGAGAAATGGAACTACCCGGCGTATGCGTACGATTGCACCGCGAGCAAGATCTCCGCGCAGCAGGTGGATGTCCGCCTGAATCTGACCTACGCCCGCGAAAGCCAAGGCGAGTATCAGCAGAGTCCGCGGATTGCGCGCAAGAAGTTTTTCCATTACCGGCTGGACCTGAATCCGGCGGGTGAAATCGTCGGCGGCGCGTACTACGGCGACAGCTCGCGGATCGACATGCTGTGGGTTCCCTTGCGGCCCAAGGCTTCGGGGCAACCCGGTCACGAACGCGGAAACCCGCACATCAAGGTCGAGACCATTCTCAGCCTCTGGCGGGCTTCGGTGCCGGAGGAGACCCGGAAGAAATGGCTGATTGTCGATCCGGCGCCGGAAGACCGCGTCATGGACGTCGCGTCCGCCACCTCGCTGGTCCCGCTGCAGGACCCTGACGCGGTCCACGCGGCAGCGCGTCCGGCCACGGCGGCGACGGCTGCGGCCGACGTGCCCGCGGCGGCCCCGGAGGCGGACTGAGGTTTTCCGCGTCTGCCGGGACCCGCCGCGGCGGGTTCGTCCGCATCCTCCGCAGCCCGGCTTTTCGGAAAAAAGCCGGGCTGCTTGGCGTGTTGCGGTGCGTCGCGTAGAATCGCGGCATGATCATCGGTCGCGGCGAATCCGTTCCAGACCCTTCCGACGCGGCGTCACCGCCCGCCGCGGGCCCGGCTTGTCCGGGCTGGACGACGGGCCTGTCCGAATTGGACCGTCTGCTGGACGGCGTCCGGGCGGGAGACAATATCGTTTGGCAAGTCGATGCGATCGACGACTACCGGGCGCTGGTCGAGCCCTTTGCCAACGCGACGCTTCGGGCCGGCCGTCCGTTGGTCTATTTTCGTTTTGCGTCTCACGAGGCCTTGTTGCCGGAGGACTGCGGCGCGCAGTTCGTCAGGCCCAATCCGGCCGCCGGTTTCGAGAGCTTTGTGACCCACGTCCACAAGGCCATCGACGCGGCGGGCAGGCACGCCGCCTATGTCTTTGACTGTTTGTCGGAACTGGCCTCCCGCTGGTCGGCCGACCAGATGCTGGGCAACTTCTTCCTGCTCACCTGTCCCCGCTTGCACGAGTTGGGAAACGTCTCGTATCTCGGCCTGTATCGCAACTACCATGCGTCGTTTGCGATGCGCCCGGTGACCGACACTGCCGAGTTTTTGCTGGACGTGTTCCGGCACCAGACGCAGTGCTACGTGCGTCCGATCAAGGTTCAGCACCGTTCGGCCGCCTCGAGTTGCACGATCCATCGCTGGAACGGCGACGAGTTCCGGCCGCTGACCGACAGCGCGGAACTGGCCGAACTGATGGCCTTCAGCGGTTGGCCCGGCTTGCGCGCCGACACGCAGGTCGGCTTCTGGCGGCGCATCTTTCACGAAGCCCAGCAGACGCACGACGACGTGCGGAGCGGGCGCTGCGGCGCGGAGTGCGAACGCGAGGTCTTCGAGCGTCTCAGCCGCATGGTGCTGTCGCGCGACGAGGCGATGCTGCGTCTGGTCCACACCTATCTCGGCTTGGGCGACATCCTGGCGATCCGCGACCGCATGGTGGGCATCGGCCTGATCGGCGGCAAGGCCCTGGGCATGCTGCTGGCTCGGGCCATCCTCAAGCGAGACCGGCCCCGGCTGCACGCCTTGCTGGAGCCGCACGATTCGTTCTACATCGGCTCGGACGTGTTCTACACGTTCCTGATCCGCAACGGCATCTGGGGGCTGCGGCAGTCCCAACGCGATCCGGAGCGGTTCCTGGAAGGGATCGAGGAAGCTCAAGCGCGGATGCTCGACGGGACGTTTCCCGATTACACGATGGAACAATTCCAGGCGATGCTGGACTATTTCGGCGAATCGCCCTACATCGTCCGTTCCAGTTCGTTGCTGGAGGACACCTACGGCAATGCCTTTGCGGGCAAGTACGACAGCGTTTTCTGCGTCAATCGGGGCCCGCGCAAGCAGCGGCTGCAAGCCTTGCTGGATTGCGTCCGCCGGGTGTACGCCAGCACGATGAGCGAAGCGGCGTTGCGGTACCGCGTCGACCGCGGACTGCTGGACCGCAACGAGCAGATGGCGTTGCTGGTGATGCGGGTCTCCGGGGCGCAGTGCGGCAACAAGTTCTTCCCGCATCTGGCGGGCGTCGGTTTTTCCTTCAACCCCTATGTTTGGCACAAGGACATCGATCCCCACGCCGGCGTCCTGCGCTTGGTGTTCGGGCTGGGCACGCGGGCGGTCGACCGGACCGACGACGATTACACGCGGTTGGTCGCGTTGAACGCCCCCACGCGGCGGCCGGAGAGCAATTTCGACCAGGTCTGCGAGTACTCGCAACGGCGCGCGGACTATCTGGACCTGACCGCCAGGCAGCTGACCTCGGGCCATTTCCTGGACCTGGCGGAAGAGCGCCTGGAACTGCCGTGGGAGTTCCTGGCCACGCCGGCTGGCGGCGAACTGTCGGCGGCGACGGCGCACTTTGCCCTGACCTTCGACGGGCTGTTGTCGGACACGCCGTTTGTCGAAGACATGCGCGAGCTGCTGCGGGCCCTGGAACAGGCCTACCAGAACCCGGTGGACATCGAATTTGCTGCCAACCTGCGGCCCGACGGCAGATACCGGATTCACCTCCTGCAATGCCGCCCGCTGCAGGTCCAAGGGGCCGAGACCCTGCGGATGCCCGACGTGCAGATCGACCGCCAGACCTGCCTGTTGCAGGCGCGAGGGGCGGTTATCGGCACCAGCCGCGTCGTGCCCCTCCGACGCTTCGTCTACGTCGTCCCCGAACGCTATGCCGAACTGCCCTGGACGCAGCGTTACGAAATCGCCCGCCTGCTGGGCCGTTTGAATCAGGCCGTGCGGCACGACGGCGACAACGTCATGCTGCTGGGCCCCGGCCGCTGGGGAACGGCAAGCCCGGATCTGGGCGTGCCCGTGCATTTCGCCGAGATCAACCGCAACGCCGTGTTGTGCGAAATCGTCACCATGCGGGAGAACCTGGTGCCGGATGTTTCGCTGGGCACGCACTTTTTGAACGAGTTGATCGAGATGAACGTGCTGTACCTGGCGCTCTTCCCGCGGCAGCAGCAGAACGAACTGAACGAACGGTTTTTTATGGAGTCGCCGAACCGGCTGGCGGACCTCGTGCCGGAGGCCGCGCATTGGGCCGACGTCGTGCGTGTGGTGGACCCCAAGGACGTCCTGCCGCCGGGCCGCTGCGCCGTCCTGCTGGCCGACGCCGGCAAGCAGGAAGCGACGGTCTTTATCGGGGACGCCAGCGACAACGCCCGCTGACGCCTCGCCCGCGGATCGGCGCCGCCCCGCGCGGACCTTCAATCGCCAGGATCGTCGCTCAGGGCAAGCGGTCGAGCGGGATCGGTGACGGCTCCGATCTTGACCGCAAAACTGGTGCGGGCCGCGATGTCTTCGTCCGTCACCAGATGCACGTCAAGCAAGCCGTCGGTCTTGTATCCCGTTCGCAGGTAGTTCTGCTCCGACAGGCTCAGACTCCAGCCTTCCAGCCATAGGAGCAGCTCCTTTCGCTGTTCGGGAGTTCCCTGGAAATGGACCAGCAGGTCGATGTCGCTGCCGGGTCCCGCCATGGCGTTGGCGGTGGAGCCGAACAGGTACATCGCCCGCACCCCGAACCGCTCGGCCTTTACGTTCTGTGCCAGTTGCTCGGCCATCCGGTGACGCCACCGCCAGAAATCCTCCGAGCGCGTTGCCGCGGGCCGCGGCGAAACCGGCTGTTCCAGGCTTGGCGGCGAAGGTTCGGCCAGATAGCCGACCGCTTTCCCCAGGTCGGCGTTCATGAGGATCTTGAGCACGTTTCCTTCTTCGCCGCCGGGGATGTCGATCACCCGCACCACGTCGGCAAGATGCGCGTATTCGGGCAGGATGCTCGCCAGCATATTGCGTGAGCTGTTCAGGAACGGCTCGTTGAACTCGACGCTGGGATCGTCTGGGTAGAGCGGGATGTAGCGGATGCCCGCTTCGACCATGTCCTGAAAGAAATGGGTTCCGAAAGAGAGTTCCGGCGAGTAGCCCTCCTTTTTGCGGGCAATTTCGATGAGCACCGCCGTATTGCAGATGTCCGCATAGCTGACCTGCACCCCCTGCTTGATATCCCCGCGGCTTCCCCAGCGTCCGGGTCCCATCAGGATGAAACGCCGTTTGGGCAGCAGCACGTTCAAGCGGCCCACCGCGCGGCCGATGTCCACCAGCGCGTCCCGGCTCGCCTGTTCCCCATAGCGTTCGGGAGAGACGTAGACGACATGGGAGATCTCGGGCACGCGGCCGTTGGAGATAAAGCGGTTGGCGGTGAACACGGTCTTGCTGGCCGGGATATCCTGCGGAATGGCGCTGGGCGCCGTCTCGCTCTCGGTGTACTGCGGGCGGCACTGCAACAAGTAGAACGATTGGCCGTCCGAGGCGAACTCGATATCCACCGGCGACCCCAGTCCCTCCTCCAACGCCAGCAGGATCGCCCGGATCCGTTTGACGAACTCCGTGCGGTTGATCAGTCCGTGGAAGGTGGCCACCAGCTCGTCCCGCTTGAAATCCAGATCCAACGCGGAGGGGGCGTGGATTTCGCCGTCCCGGTACACCGAGATCAAATGCCGCACATTCGGGATCTCCTCGCCGTGCTCGCGCAGCAGCTCGCCGAGCGAGACGGTCTCGAAGGCCCGCGTTTCCACGTTGATCACATCGACCAGCGAGGGCGAATAGTGCCGAATCTCTTCGGGACTGACGTTCACCCGCAAGCCGGCCTGGCCCGGCGAGAACAGCACGGGGTAGTCGTCGGACACCCGGTCCACGGCGCGCGTCCCCAGCCCCGGCACCAACCGCACCAGGCCGTCGTCGCGTCGCAGCCGGGGCGACCAGCGGAATTCGTTGCTGCTGAAGGCCACTCCCGCATAGGCCGGCATCATGTAAGGCCCGACACGGGCGCCCACGACTTCTTGGATCAGGATTCCCATCTCCTCGTGAAAATCCAGCAGGCCATGCTCCGCCCGGTAGAGAATCGGATCCGGCCCGAAGACGGACGCATAGATCTCCGCGATCGCGTCCAGCAGCGCCTCCAGCCGCGTCTGTTTGCTGCCCTGGTTTGGCAGAAAGAGGCTCTTGTACTTGCCGGAGAAGGCCGAGCCGGTGCGGTCCTCGAGCAGGCTGGAACTGCGGACGATCAACGGGCACTCGCCGAAATCATCCAAGGCCAACGACAAGCCCTTGGCGATGTCCGCGGGAAAGGGGGCGTTCTTGAAGAGCTGGATGATGTTCGGATACTCGATCCGGATCTGTTCCAGCTCTCGGTACTTCTGCTCGTTTACGTCCTCGAGTTCGTTGTAGCGCAAGAACTCGGTCTGGCAGTCGGCCGTGAGATACCAGGTCTTGGGGATCTTGATCCCTGCGAACAGCGTCTCCCCCTTCTCCGCCGCCCGGCGCAACAGATGTTGCGCCAGGAACAGCCCCGTGCTTTTGCCGCCCAGCCGTCCGTTGCTGCCCGCCGGAAAGATGATCCGGGGAGCCAGGTCGAAGAAGTCCGCCACCTCCAGGTGCCGCTTGGCCAGGCTGATGAACGTGGTGTTGTCCGAGAAGAAACGCCGGATCAGCGAGACCCGCAACCATTGCTCCGTCGGTTCCGCCAGCGCGGCCTCGCTATCGATCAGGGCCCGATAACGCAAGATCGCGTCCACGATTTGCCCCAACGGCGTATTGGCGGAATCGACCGCCTTGATCAGAAAACTGAGCTTGTTTTCCTGTATCCACTTGTGCAGGTTCTCCAGAATCTCCGTGGGGCTCAGGTGTCGGGCGGCCATGGCGAACACCTGCTCGCCGACTGCCAAGATGCTCTCGCGAGTCTGCTTGTGGCTGGGAAAGTTGCTATCCGCGCCTGCCTCGCCGGACGGTGTGGCCAACTCCGAGCCAAACGTGTCCAGCAACTGGCGGGCCTCCTTGATGCCGCTCCGAAACAGGTAATACAGCATCTTGCGCGACGTATGGAGGTAGATCTTCTCGTCGGTGCGGCGCAGCAGGTCGACGATCACCATCCACTCGTGGTGGTTTTGGGCTGCCAGTTCGAGATGGGTGGATTCCCAGTCTTCCAGCAGCTTTTCCAGTTTCCGGTGAAAGACCGTTTGGCTGATGCGCTCGGCGATGGTGCGGATGAGCTTGAGCTCTTTGCGGAGGAAGACGCCTTCGCGCGACACGGGCACTTCACTGCTGTAGGAAACCTCGACGAACCCGACGATCCGCTCCTCCTCTTTGATGGGCACGGTTTCCGCCCAGCGCGTCGGGGTGTACTGGGGCGGCTCGTAGACGGCGTCCTCATGCACGATCCGCACCTGGCACAGCTTGGGGAATTGCCAGCCGAAGGGAATGATCGTGATGAGCTGAGTGAAAATCTGCGGCAGCGTCAGGGCGTCGTTCCCCAGCAACTCCTCGACCTGGTACAGGCAGTTGAGCTCTTTCGCCCGTTCCCGCAGCACGCTGAATCGGTCGTGCCCGCTCTTCTTTTGGCCCATCGCTGTCTCCATCCCGTCCCGTCAGACTGCGTTGCACGAAGACAATCCGGGCGGCGACACGCGCGGGCGCGTCCCCGCCGCCCACCAGTCGCACCGGCGTGCGGGCGACCTAGGCCCAGCCCCGCAGTCGCACCGCTTCCGCCACCCGGTTGATGGCAATCATGTACGCGGCGTCGCGCATGAAGAGCTTCTGACGGCTGGCCAGTTCGTTGACGGCCGCAAACGCGGACGTCATCTTCGTGTCGAGTTTGGCGAGCACCTCGTCCTTTTCCCAGAAGTAATTGGCGTTGCACTGCACCTGCTCGAAATAGCTGCACGTCACGCCGCCCGCGTTGGTCAGGAAGTCCGGCAGCACGAAGACGCCGCGTTCCTTGAGCACCTCGTCCGCCTCCGGCGTGGTCGGCCCGTTCGCGCCCTCCGCGACGACTTTGACGCTCTTCGCGATCTTCCCGACATTGCCGCGGTTGATCTGATTCTCCAACGCGGCGGGAAGCAAGATGTCCACCTCCTGCTCCAGCCACGCTTCGCCCGGCATTTTCTCGTAGCCGAGATCGCGGGCGCGGTTCTTGTCGATCCCGCCGAACTTGTCGGCGATGCCCCGCAACTCCTGCAGGCAGACGCCGCCCTTCTTGCGGAACGTGTAGGACACCTTGTCGGCCTGGTCCCAGCACGAGATCGCGACGACCGTGCCGCCGAGTTGCGTGTACCGCTGCGCGGCGTATTGGGCCACGTTCCCAAAGCCCTGCACGCTGGCCACCGTCCGGTCCAACGGCAGGCCTAGCACCTTGAGGGCCTCGCGCAAGGTGTAAACCACGCCAAACCCAGTGGCCTCGGTCCGCCCCAACGAGCCGCCCATGCCGACCGGCTTGCCGGTGATGAAGCCGGGATAGCGGCCCCCGTGAATCGCCTCGAACTCGTCCAACATCCACAGCATGTGCTGGCCGTTGGTCATGACGTCCGGCGCGGGCACGTCGCTGATCGGGCCGACGTTCTTCACGATTTGGCGAATCCAGCCGCGGCAGATCTGCTCCTGCTCGCGCTGGCTCAGATGGTGCGGATCGCAGATCACGCCGCCCTTGCCGCCGCCCAGCGGGATATCGACCACGGAACACTTCCACGTCATCCACATCGACAGCGCGCGCACGGTGTCGATCGTTTCCATCGGATGGAAGCGGATGCCGCCCTTGGCAGGCCCGCGCGCGTCGTTGTGCTGCACCCGAAACCCCTTGAAAACCTGGACTGTCCCGTCATCCATTCGCACCGGAATCGTGAACTGGTACTCGCGCATCGGCTGCCGCAGCAGTTCCCGGACTCCTTCGTCCAGTTCCAGCACCGCCGCCACTTTGTCAAACTGAGATTGCGCCACCTGAAATGGATTGTACGGGGTGGTCTCCATGCTTACCGGGCCTTTCGTGATGAATGACAGAACTTGATTTTCAGGGGTTGTGAGTCTAGTCCTTGGGGAATCGGTTTGTCAACGTACCGCCGTCCGCGAGTCCATTGCCGTGGCGGCCGCTGCTGAAGTATGATGGCCGCTGAAAGGAACTCGCGTCCCCGCAGCCCGGCGCACCGGAACGGCCGGCCTGTTCGAGGGTCGAACCCCTTGTTGAGAAAGCTCCCGGCCGATGGACTACGCAGCGGTTATGTTTGATCTGGATGGCACCCTGCTCGATACGCTGGCCGATATTGGCGAGGCGGCCAACCGCGTCCTGGTCCAGCGTGGTTTCGCTCCGCATCCGTTGGATTCTTACCGGTATTTCGTCGGCGAGGGCCTGCGCGTGTTAATCGAACGGTCGGTGCCGGGAGGGACGTGCTCCGACGAGTTGCTGGCCGCCTATGCCGAGGAGTTTCGCCAGGCGTACGCCGAATCGTGGAACGTCCACACCCGTCCCTACGAGGGCATCGAGGAGCTGTTGTCGGCGCTGGTTGCCCGCGGCGTCCGACTGGCCGTGCTGTCCAACAAGCCCGACGCGTTCACCAAGTCCTGCGTCGAGGAGTACCTGGCCAGGTTTCCATTCGAATGGGTGCTGGGCCAACGCGACGGCACGCCGCGCAAGCCCGATCCCGCAGGCGCGCTGGAGATCGCCGCCGCGATGGATTTGCCTCCCGGCCGTTTTCTGTACCTGGGCGATACGGCCGTGGACATGCAGACCGCCCTGGCCGCCGGCATGTTCCCGGTCGGCGCCCTGTGGGGATTCCGGCCCTTGTCGGAACTGCAGTCCGGGGGCGCTCAAGCGGTGATCGAGCGTCCGGGCGAACTGCTGCAATGGTTCCGCACAACCGACAGGCGTTGACCAGCCGCACCATTCCGCAGGACCGCTGTCTCCAATCTGCCCGCGTTGTCTCGCGACCCGTCTTGCACGGCGCAACTGCTTTTTGTTTCAAAGCTTTCTCCGCCAGGTCGAACAAGAACAACGGCCGGCGAGCGGAATGCGTACAGCGGGCCGTCCGACAGTGAGAGCGAGGGAGTTCCGGAACATGTCCGTAACGATCGTGTCAATGATGCTCGTGGTGTCGAGCTTAGGCGTCCTGACGCCCTCGATGCTGTACCACGACGCACGGTCGTGCGACGCGACGACTCCGCCACGGCCTCAACCCGCTGAGGATGTCGCGGCGGCGGCCGAATTGGCCAACCTGCCGCAGGCTGGCGGGAACGAGGTCCGGTCGGTGCTCCGCAGCTTGCGGCGGCTCGCGGACAGACCGGCCTCGCCACCGGCGTCGACGCCGCCCCAAGAACGAGGCGGGATCGGCCCGCATCCCTTGCCTGTCGCCCCCGCGCTGACGCCCGCCCAGCGCGTTCCGGCGCCGATTTGGCCCAGCGTGCGTTTTCTCAGCCGTTTGCCGGCCGCGGCTGTTCCCGCCACGGCCGGCCCGCGTTCCCCGAGCGATGCGGAGCCGGAACGTCGGCTGGTCCCCGCGCCCCTGCTGCAGATCCGGACCGTTTATCCCGCGCAGACGAGCGTCGGCCGCAGCCTGCGGCTGACGGTGGCAATCCGCAACGCCGGCACGGCGACAGCCGGCCGGCTGCGCATCCGCACGACGCTGCCGGAACACGCCTTGTTCGTAGCTTCGCACCCCGAGCCGTCCGCGGTGGACCAGGAAGGCCTGCAGTTTGAACTGGGCGATCTGCCGGCCGGTGCGAAACAGGAAATCACTTTGGAACTGGTCCCGCGCACGGCCCGCCCCGTCGTCGTCCGGAGCGTCGCCGATTTCTCCCTGGCCGCCCAGTCCACGACACGCGTCGGCCGGCCTCAGTTGACGCTGTCCTGCCAGGCCCCGGAGACGGTGGACCTGGGTTCCCAGGTGCGTTACCGGTTGCTCATACGAAACACGGGCGACGGCGTCGCGGAGCAAGTCGTTGTGGAACCTCAAGTCCTGGCGGGAGGCCGCAGCCGGACTGCCGGCGGCAAGCGTTTCCCCGTGGGCGACGTGCCGCCCGGCGAGTCCCGCGAAATGACGCTTCGCGACCTTGCCCGCGACGCGGAATCGCTGCACGTCCGCTTCTATGCGACGGATCGCAAGGGCTCGGAAACCGTGGCGGAAGCCCGCGTGGCGGTGCGCCGGCCGGCCGTCGAAATCTCTTTGGAAGGCCCCGCTCAAATGCGACTGGGCGAGCCCGCCGTGTTCGAAATCCGCGCCACCAACGCCGGTTCCGGCGCGGCGGAGCCCGTGCGCGTGTTGTGCTCGGTGGGCGCCGGCCTGCGTCTGACCGTGCTGGACCAGCAGGTTCAGTTCGCCGCACAGCGAGGCCAGACCGCCTGGGCCATCGGCCGCTTGGCCCCTGGCGAAACCAGAGTCCTGCGGCTCAAAGCCCGCCCCACGACTGCGGGCGAACATCTGATCCGCGTCGCCATCGAGCGCCGGTCGGACGCCGGCGGCCGACTGCCCCGTCCCGCCGTCGCCGAAAAGACGGTCACGGTCCGCGACCGGGCCGCAGACGAACGCACCGCAAGTTGCCTGCCGGGAAACGCTCCTCCCGCGCCTCCCGCACACACCTGAGCGGGCCTCACAAGCTTTCGTTCGGCTCCCTCGTCCCACGCCCGCCCCAGGCGACGCGGGCCAATCGTGACGCCGTCACCGCTCCACCCAACCCGGCTGTCGCCGGCGCGAGCAAGAACGTCAGGTGCAGCAGCCAACCCGGCTGGTCAAGGAACGGCACGCTCTGGTCGATCAGCAGGCACCAGGCGGCCGCGACGCTGGCCCAGCAGAAGACCGCGAACCGCCTGAGCCGTGGCCGTGACGCCGACCGCGCGCGGGCCGTCAGCAGGCCCTGCAAACGCCCCAGCACTGCGCCGTTGAACGCGCCCAGCGCCGCCCCCAACGTCGCCGCCGCGACGCAAGCCGTGATCCACGTGTCCACCCGGCCCTCCACGGACAGCGATTCAGCCATTTGGACCTGCCGGACCAGCAAGGGAGCCAGCCCCAGGATCACCGTGATCGCCGCGCCCGCCGCCGCGCCGTGAGCAGCCCCCAAGAACGTGCCCGCCAAGGCCAGATCCCGAGACCGTTGCCGCCGGCCCGACCGTGCGTTTCCCGCGTGCTCGTCCACCGCTCCGGGACTGCGATAGGGGTTCTGGGAAGGATCCGGCTCGGCGTTCATGGTCGTCCGCGCAACGGGGAAACGGTTTTGAGGTCCTGGCGTTCAGGGAGTGGAGATGCCGGCGACGGAGTCAAACAGCAGCAAGGCCTGCCGAACCGGCGCCACGTCATGCACTCGGATCACTTGCACACCTTGCCGCGCCAAGGCCAGGGCCACACCGATGGTGCCCGCGGTGCGGTCCGCCCGTTGATCACCCAGGACATGCCCGATGAAGCCCTTGCGCGAAGGGCCGACCAGCAGCGGACAGCCCAAGTCGTGGTAACGTCCGCACTTGGCCAGCAGCGTCAAGTTGTGCTCGTGCGTCTTGCCGAAGCCGATGCCCGGATCGAGGCAGATCCGCGGCGGTTCCAGGCCGCTGGCGATCAGCGCGTCGCGCCGGCCCTGCAGATACTCGAAGATGTCTGCGACGACGTCCCCGTACGCAGGATTGTCTTGCATGGTCTGCGGCGTGCCTTGCATGTGCATCGCGCACACGCCGGCGCCGGTCTCGGCGGCGACGCGCGGCATGTCGGGATCGCCCGCCAGGCCCGTCACGTCGTTGATGATTTCCGCCCCGGCCGCGATGGCCTCCGCCGCCACCTGGGCTTTGGACGTATCGATCGACACGGGCACCGCCGTCTGCCGGCACAACGTCCGGACCACGGCCAGCACGCGGCGGATTTCTTCGCGAGCGTCGATCGGAGACGAATAAGGCCGCGTGCTCTCCCCGCCGATGTCCAGCAGATCCGCTCCCTGTTCGATGAGCCGCAGGCCTTGTTCAACCGCCGCGACGGGGTCGAAAAACCGGCCGCCGTCGGAGAAACTGTCCGGCGTCACATTGACAATTCCCATCAGCAGCGGCCGATGGGAAAAGTGGAGCCAGCGCGAGCGCAGACGCCATGCAACGGCCCGCCGAGGATAGCGGGTGGCGATGGTCCGCAGGGCTTCCGTCGAATGCGTCGCAGGGGGCATCCCCCAATTGTACAAAGATTTCTTGTGCTCCGCAGGTCCAAAGAGCCGTTGCACAACTTGCCTTCTCGGTAATAATAGTGTGCGGGCACGGAGAGGTTCCCGCCGTTGGCGGGCTGGCCGGCCCGACAGGCATGCCACGACGCTTCGTTCAAACTGCCCGCCTTGTTTCATAACCCCCGCACCCAGGAGACGCTGCTCTTGAACTCGTCATATCGACTCGGAACGCTTGCCATCCTGTCGATCGTGGCCCTGCGGTTGGCCATTGGGTGGCACTTTTTTCGTGAAGGCGCCGACAAACTGGTGACCGGAACGTTCACCTCCGTCGGCTTTATGAAGGTTTCCAAAGGTCCGCTCACACCGCTTTTCCACTGGTTCATCTGGGACGAAGAAGGTCGTGCCCGGTTGGACCGGGACGGTACGCTGGCGGCCTGGGACCAGTATCGGGAGAAGGTTGTCGCGCACTACGGCTTCGACCAGGCGCAGGCCGCCAAGGCGAAGGAGGTCCAGGATTTCCGGGAGCAGCAGCTCAATTGGCTGTTTGACGAGAACCAAGCGGACATCGACGAGTATTTCAAGGGCCTGGAACGGCGCGACAAGTACCGGCAGGAGCCGGGACGGATGGAAGTTGCCTCGTTGCGGGGCCAAGTGGAGACGATCGAAAAGGAACTCGACCAGAAACTCAACGGCTGGCTGACGAGTATCGACTTGATGTGGAAGGGGCTGGAGACCGATTTGAACGCTTTGGCGACGCCCGACCAGGCGGGTCGAGGGCAGTTGGCCCTGGGCAAGCCGGGGCGGAAGCTGATGGATACGGTGTTCATCGACCAGATCATTCCGACCTTCGATCTGATCGTGGGAATCCTGTTGATTTTCGGGTTGTTCACCCGGATCACGTCCTTGGCCGGAGCAGGCTTCCTGGCGATGATCGTGGCCACGCAGTGGCCGGGGGCTCCCGGAGCGATCCCCGCCCACTATCAGATCATCGAAATGTTCGGCTGCCTCGTACTGGCCGCCGTGGGAGCCGGACAGTTCGCCGGCCTCGATTACCTTGTCAAATGTCTGCTGCGGCGCTGCTGCCCACCTAAAACGGAGAAAAACTGACCATGATGAGCCTGACGCCTGAAGAACGCGAAGTTGGACGCGACAATTATTGGGAATCCGTTGGCTATTGGGATCAAACCGTCTCCCGGCGAGAGTTTCTCAAAAAGACGATCGCGGCCGGCGCGGTGAGCGGCGCCGGTTTGGGCGCGATGTATTTCGGCTACGACAAGATCACCAATCCCGTGCGGGTCGGCGTGATCGGCACCGGCGACGAGGGCAACGTTCTGATCGGGGCCATCAATCCCGACTACGTCCAGGTCACGGCGATTGCCGACATCCGGCCGTACAACATTCATCGGGCCTTTCATGGCGATTGGTCCAGTCCGGCGGCGTTGGCCGTCCGCAAGGGGCTGATGTCCGTTTACGGCTGGAAGTCCGAAGACGAGGCCCGCAAGCACGTCAAGGTTTACGATGGCACCAACGGCGGTTACAAGGAACTGCTGAAAGACCCGAGCATCGAGGCCATCATCATCGGTTTGCCGCTGCATCTGCACGCCCCGGTGGCCTGCGAAGCGATGAAAGCGGGCAAGCACGTGCTGACCGAAAAGCTGATGGCTCATAACGTGGCCCAGTGCAAGGTGATGGGCCGCGTAGCCAACGAATTGGGGCTGTACCTCGCCGTCGGCCACCAGCGGCACTACAACGTGCTGTACGACAACGCCGTGAACCTGCTCCGCTGGGGCCTGCTGGGCCAGTTGCACCACATCCGTGCCCAATGGCACCGCGGCAATCTGCCCGGCCGCGACAGTTGGCAGCAGCCGCTGCCCGGCGGGGAAGTCGTGCTCGGGGGCGGCAAGAAGGTCGACAAGATCCTTCGAGAACTGCAGGCGAAAGAGGCGGAACTCAAGGTGGAAAAGGACCCTGCCCGCGCGGATTTGCTGGCCAAACAAATCGCTCAATGGCGGGCCTGGAATGCCGATCGCGAGTTGAACGCGGAAGAACACGGCTATATCTCGATGACGCTGGAGAACGGCCGGCCGCGCCCCGCGATGGAGGAACTGTGCCGCTGGCGCCTGTGGGACCGCACCGGCGGCGGCCTGATGGCCGAACTGGGCAGCCATCAATTGGATGCCGCGGGCATCTTTATCAGCGCTCTGCGGGCGGACGGCAAGAAGGCCCACCCGCTGACCGTGCATGCGATCGGCGGCCGGCACATGTTCCCCTTGGACCGGGACGCCGAGGACCACGTGTATTGCATCTTCGAATTTCCGGGGCCTGACTACGACCCGAAATTCGATGTGGGCTACCGCGACCCGACCGTCAATTTCCCAGATCCCAACAAAGGCATTCCGGGCTACTCGACGGACAAGAACCGCAAGATCGGCGTGTGCTACTCGACGATCAACGGCAACGGCTTCGGCGGGTACGGCGAAGTGGTCATGGGCACCAAGGGCACGTTGGTGCTGGATAAAGAGCAGGAAGTCATGCTGTACAAGGAGTCGGACACGAGTTCGCGTGTCTCCGTGAAGGAAGGCAAAGCCGGCCCGACGATGGATACGCAGGCCAGCGGCGGTTACGCTGCGACCGCGAAGGCGGCCGAAAGCATGGGGCCGGTCAGTCGCGGCTACACGGAGGAAATCGAGCACTTTGCCTGGTGTATCCGCAACAAGGCGCCGGAGAACCAGCCTCGCTGCAAGCCGGAGGTCGCCTTGGGCGACTCCGTGATCGCCCTGGGAACCAACGTCGCCGTGGCCAAGAATAAGGCCGGCGAAGCGGGCTTCCTGAAGTTCGACGAGGGCTGGTACGACTTGAATAACGACGCCACCCCGGACGGCAGCAGCTGCGAAAAGGAACGCAAAGCCCTCATGGGCTAAAGGCCAATCGTCTTGCTGCCGCCAGCGCGACCAAGCACGTTTTCGAAGCCCGGCTTTTTCTCAAAGGCCGGGCTTCTGTCGTCCTCGCGGTCTCCGTTTCGTAGAAGGGACCGGACGGTCAAACCGGAGTCGTGCGACAAGAAATCGAGCCGGATGGCCGGCCGGGCTGGCGCGTGGAACTGCCAAGCGGACGTGCTGGTGAAGGCCCCGGCACGCTCGAAGGCAAGCTTCCGGGGTTGCTCCCCCAGTCGCCCTGCGGGTAAACTCTCCGCCATGTCGGCAAAGACAGACACGCTTGCTGCGCCAGCGAAATCCGGATACTGGTACGAATCGGCCCGGCCTCTGGCCAGCTTGGCCTTTGTGGCGCCGCTGCTGCTGTCGTACGAAATCGGCGTGCTGCTGTTGGGTGCGCAAGCGATCCGCAACGCGGCGGACGTCTGGTTGCGCTGGGTCCTGGATCTGTTGGGATTCACGCAGTATTTTCTGCTGCCGATCGTGACCTGCGGCCTGCTGTTAGCGTGGCATCACGTGAACCGGCAACCCTGGCGGTTCCAGTGGACCGTGCTGTACGGAATGCTGCTGGAGTCGCTGGCCTTTGGTTTCGTGCTGGTGCTGATAGCAGGTTGGCAGAGCCGCTGGTGGACGGGCGGTCAACCGGCCTGTGCGGCGGACGGGTTGGAAAGCGGGCCGTCGCTGGCCGCGACGGTCGTCGCCTATCTGGGCGCCGGGACGTATGAGGAAGTCCTGTTCCGGTTGATGCTGCTGCCAGCCGCAGCATGGGGCTGCCGACTGGCCGGGCTCTCGTGGCGTGACAGTTGGGGGACGGGGGCGGTGGCGACCAGCTTGCTGTTTGCCGTCGCGCATTACCACTGGGACTTCACGCTCTTGAGCTGGCATTTCGCGACGGCACACGGCGAGGTCTTTGCCTGGTCCAGTTTCGTTTTTCGTGTGCTGGCGGGGTTGACGTTCTCGGCCCTGTTCCTGTTCCGCGGCTTTGGTGTGACGGTCGGCACCCACGCGGCCTACGACCTGTTCACGCTGCTGGTGTGAACGTGCGGAGCGGCTCGCAAGGTTTTGTCAAGATGTTCCCCCCCGGAGAAAATGTTTTGTTTTCAAAGTGGCTTTGTCGCGCCGTTGACGCGCCCTTATAATGCGGCCGTGGATTCACCCAACGTCGTTCGTTCTTCTTTCCCATCGCAATCCGACGAGTCACAAGGAACCGCTTCCGTGCTGACCACCAGACCGAAAGTCGCGGATCTGACCATTCAACTTTACGGCCGTCCCCTTCATCCCGAATTGTTTCAGATCTATCGCTCGCGTCACGTCCAGCGTGGGAAGTACCAGGCGAAAATCGACATCACCAGCGGTGGCCACGTGATCACCTGGCGGTGCGGCGGAGTGACGCTGACCGAAGTCGCGGCCGCCGCAGCGAATCCGTTGCCCAAGGCACGCCGGCTGTTGTTCCATCGGCTGAGAGGCGACCATCACGACATCCAACGCATTCGAGGCGCGGTGTATCAGGTGGGGTTTCAGCTGGAGATCGCGGAACCCGAAGTCTTCTGGGGTTTCCAGCAGGAGTTGCTGCTGGACGGGCAGCGGTCGGGACTGTTGCACACGTTCGATGGCGGCGGCCGGCTGGCGATGGGCGCCGTCAGCTGTGTCCACTTGGAAACGTGCGACCGCGGCCTTTGGGTGCAGGCCTTTCACACCTTTCCCGCCGACTTGGCCATCGTCAAAACGCAATCGCTCTTCGAGTTGGACGACGGGGCGTGCGACGCGTGAGTTCCCGGTGATCCGCAACCGTCGCGGTCAGTAGGGTCCGCGGATCAGCGGTGCGACCTCTGCCTCGTACAACTCCCGCAGTTGCCGATGTGTCGCCTCGCCCAGGGGCAGCAGGCCCGCAGCCGCTGCGTTGTTTCCGGCTTGCTCCACGGTCGAGGCGCCGGGAATGACGCTGCTGACGGCGTCGTAATCGAGGATCCAGCGCAACGCCAACTGAGCCATCGTCTCGTGGCTGTCCGGTTCGAGGATGGCTCTGACTCTTTCCGCCAATTCGACGCCGCGCTGGAACGGAATTCCTGCAAACGTTTCGCCCACGTTGAACACCTGGCCGTCGGCGTTGTAGGCGCGATGGTCGGTTGGCGGGAATTGGTGCCCCGGCCCGAACCGCCCGGTCAACAAGCCGCTGGCCAGCGGCACGCGGGCCAGGATGCCGACGTCGTGTTGTCTGGCCTGCGGCAGCAGGTCGTCAATCAGCTTCTGGCGAAAAATGTTGAAGATCACCTGGAGGGTGGCGCAGCCGGGATGAGTCATGCAGAGGCGGGCTTCCTCGACCGATTCGACGCTGCAGCCCCAGTGCTGGATCAGGCCTTCGCGGCGCAGTGTCTCCAGGTGCTCAAAAACCTCGCCGCGGCGGTACTCTTCTGTGGGCAGGCAATGCCACTGTTGCAGGAAGATGACGTCCACGCCCAGGTTGCGAAGCGACGACTCGGTCGCCTGGCGGGCCATTTCCAGCGTGATCCGCTCCGGCCACTTCAGCCCCGATTCGGCCCACAGCTTGCGGCCGACTTTGGTGGCGACGCACACCTTTTCCTTCGTCTCTTTGAGGAACTTGCCGATCGTCCGTTCGCTCACGCCCATTCCATACACGTCCGCCGTGTCGAAAAACGTAACCCCGGATTCGGCCGCGCGGTGGAGAACCCGCAGCGCGTCGGCCTCCGCAATCCGACCCCAATCGGCGCCGCCCAGTTGCCAGGTCCCCAAACCGACCTCGGAAATCTTGCCGCCCGTCTTTCCTAGCACGCGATATTTCATGGATTTGGCTCCTGGGACGTGAAATTGACACGAGACAGTCTGCCGCTCGGCCCCCGGCGAGTCAATCAGGCAAGCAAGCGTTCCCACGGAAGAACCCGCCGCATACAATGACCGGCAGCAGACGCTGTCCTTTTGCCCAGGCGCCAAACGATGAAATCGACCGACGAAAAACGCTCACGGGTCAAGACGATCGTCACCGCGTTGGCCAAGGCGCACCCGGACGCCCGGCTGGCCTTGGATTACGGCAATCCGCTGGAACTGTTGATCGCGCTGATCCTCGCGGCCCAGGCGCGGGATGAACTGGTCAACTCGGTCACCGCCGAGGTGTTTCCCAAGTACCGCTCGGCGGCCGACTGGGCCGGCGTGAAACAGGAGTCGCTGCAGACGCAACTGGCGCGAATCAACTTCTATCGGAAGAAGTCGGAGGCGATCCAGCAGGCCTGCCGGGCGCTGGTCGAACGCTACAGCGGCCGCGTGCCCGACCACCTGGACGACCTGCTAACGCTGCCCGGCGTCGGCCGCAAGACCGCGAATATCATCCTGGGCAACGCCTTCGGCCAGGCAGCCATCGGAGTCGATACCCATGTGGCGCGACTGTCGCAACGGCTGGGCCTGACCGAGGAAACCAACCCGGACAAGATCGAAGCGGATCTGGTCGCGATCGTCCCGGCCAAGGACTCGGTCCGATTCTGCCATCTCCTGCAATTCCATGGCCGCCGGGTGTGCGCGGCGAAGAAGCCCGCATGCCTGCAGTGCGTGATCCGGAAGTCGTGTCCCCAAGTCGGGGTTTGACGGGCGGAACGCCGACCGGCTACTCGCCCGCTTTCTGGACGCGGGCGTGTTCGGCCACGTAGCGGTAGCAGTACAGCCAGCCGTTGGGGACGTACCACACGTCGTTGCGGTTGGCGACGTAGGCCAGGTGCTGCATCAGCGTCGAGCCCTGCTCGCCGTCGACGCCGGGACGTGGGTCGTGGAGCACGCTGTTGCGATAGCGGTCCGGGTGCCACATGGCGTAGAGGATCTTGCCGTTGCGGTACACTTCGTCAAACGAGTCGTTGAGTTTTTGCACGTCGGCGGCGTGGTAACGGCCCGCCGGTTTGCGGCTTTGGAACACCGCGTCGTAGGCTTTGTAGCTCAGGCCGCCGACACCGTAGAAGCGGTATTTCACGTTCCAGGGAGCATACTCGACACTCTCCGGATTGTCGTGCGAGTTGTAGCCGCGGACAAAGACGAATTGACCGGCGTCCGTCTCGTAAATCGACTCGTCCTGATAACCGCAAGTCAGAATGTGCGTGAAGATGCGGTGCCCGTAGGGGATCTGACGCAGCCGGCTCAGGATGTCGTCGCGGCAGCCGAGAATCTCCGGCCCGTATCCGTGGACGGAGTAGGCCGCGGCGCTGCACGGATGCGTGCGGCCATGCACGACCGGCTCCCAACTGAGGTCCTCTCGGTCGAGTTCCGATTGCATTCTCTGCCAGACCGCGTCGCCGCCAAGCATCTTGCTGTTGATGGCGATCGACACGGGCACGCGGAAGCTGCGGCAGACGTGCAACGCCGCCTGATAGTTGTCCGAGTCGTCGTCGGCCGCACCCTTCCACAACGCGCCCGGATGGGCGCCGCTCTTGCAGCCCCAATTGTCCAGCGAGAGCGAATAGGCCGCCTTCCGACCGTCGTAGTACGTGGCGATCTCCTCGAACTCCACACGGTTCGTCCCCAGAAACTCAAGCTCGATCGCCGGTGTCGTTTGGAACCCGACCGAGACGTAGGCCCGGCGCTGGGGCGGATCAAACCGCACGCACTCGACGCCGTTGGGCGCATCGGCGGCGGTCTTGACGGCCAGCGTCGACCAGGTGTCGCCGGCCGCGTCGCGGCGGCGCACGGTCACTCGATCAGCGGACTCGCCCAGCGAAAACACGTAGGTCGTCGGATAGCGGAATTCAAACTGTCGCCACGTGCCGCGATCGATCGTAATCCGAAAAGCCGGCGGGCCGGCTTGGGCCGGACGGGGCAGACTGACCAGAAAGAACGCCAGCAAAACGGCTGGCAGGAGGACGGCGGCGCGTGGCAGGAGGGCTTTCATCGGGGATTCTCCAAATCGTGGTGGGCCTGCGCGGAAGTGCGGGTCGGGTAGGATGCCGCGGAAGTCTGCCTGGTGCAACAAGGAGGCTTTCCTGGGACGCGGCCAAGGACTTTCTTAGCATGGCGTCTGTGACTCCGGCCGTCAACCCGGCAGACGATGTGGGCAGACGATGTGGGCAGACGCGGTCTGCGCGGAAGACGCATCCAGGCCGTTTCCCCAAACGGAGTTTCGCGCCGATCGCGAGTCACGACAGACTCGCCGCCAGTTCTTTAAGCACCTGGTGCAGTGGGCGGCCGACGGCAACCAGTCGGAACTGACGCATCGTGTCGCCGAGCACTTCGATCTGGATCTCCAGACGCTGCGGCGGCAGGCAAGCGATCACGCGGTCCGCCCATTCGATCAACGTGATGCCGTCGGACTCGAAGTACTCCTCGGGTCCCAACTGCAGGAACTCGTCGTCGTCCTTCAGCCGATAGGCGTCCAGGTGGTACAGCGTCCGACGCCCGTGATACTCCTGGCACAAAACGAACGTCGGGCTGACGACGGTCTCCAGCGGCACGCCGCAGGCGACTGCCAGGGCTTGCACCAGCCGCGTCTTGCCGGCGCCCAGCGTCCCCAGCAACGCGACCGTCGTGCCCGCGGGCAGGGTCCGAGCCAGGGCCGCGCCCAGTCGCCGGGTGTCGGATTCGTCGTGAGCCAGGAAGGCGTATTCGTTCATGATTCGGGGCTACTCTCGCGGTCGGCAGCACAGTTCGTCGTCGACGAAGCCGGCGGCATGCGGGTCGGGCACCTTGAAGTACACGGCCTCGCCGGCCGGATCGGGAAACTCCGTGAGCGTCAAATCCAGCGTCTTTTTGCCCATCGGATACCAGGCGCCCGGCTCCCAGGCTTGCAGGCGGCACGCTAGCCCGCCGGGATGCACCGAGTCGTCGGACACCGGCCCTTGCAGCGTATCGGGGTCGATCACGATCAGCCGCAGATCGGTCTTGGCCAGCTTCTCGTGCTTGCCGCGGCTCAAGCAGAAGACCAGCGGCCCGCGCATCACGGCGACGCGGCCGGCCTGCGCTTGACGGCCCTTGACCAGTCGCCACGTCATCGGCAATTCCAGCCTAACCGTGTCGCCGGCCTTCCAGGTGCGGGCGATCGCCAGCAGACTGCCGGCCGGGGCCGGACTCGGCAACGCTTCGCCGTTGACCGCAACCGCCGGCGCATCGCACCACCGCGGCAGTCGCAGATAAAGCTTGAACTCGGCTGGCCGGACCGGATCGACGCGCAGCACCACCAAGCCGTCGTGGGGATATTTGGTCTCCTGCCGGATCTGCACCGCGTTGTCCGCAGCCAGCGGGATCGTGACCGTCGACGGAGTGTACAGATTCACCGCCGCGCCGTCCGGGACCTGATAACAGACCATCCTCGGAAGCTCGGCCACAATCCGGCGGTAGTTGCACGGGCAGCAGTACGTGTCGCCTTGGAAGTACTCACGCGGTCCGTCGAACGGCGAGTAGTAGCGGATCCTCCGGCCGTCCGGCGATTGGGCGGCAAACAGCGCGTTGTAGATCGCCCGCTCCATCACGTCGCCGTACAAGGGATTGCCTTCGATCCTCAGCAGTTCGTCCAACATGCGGATCAGGTAGGCCGTCGCGCACGTCTCGCCCAAGTTGAGCGTGCCCTCCTGCGTATCGTGCCAGCATTCGTGATCGCCGCACGCGCCGGTGATGACCAGGCCGTTGTGCCGGGTCAAGAAGTCCATCACGTCGCGTGCGGGTTTCAGCAGCCGCGGGTCGGGCTGCAGCCGGTTCAGACGCAGTTGGGCAACACAGCGGCACATGTGGGCGTACGCGTGGCCGGCGATCGGCCCGTGCCGGCCGGTGACGATCCGCGCGTCCCAGTCGGGCAACTTTCGCAGGTGCGTGCAGAAATCCAGGTACCGTTGATCCCCGGTGGCCGAGTGCAAGGCCAGCATAGCCGATTCCACGCCGGTCACAGCCATGTGGACCGTGATCATTCCGCCGCCCGGCTTGCGTTCCGGCTCGGCGGACCAACGGTCGATGACATAGTTGGCCAACTTGCGAGCGGCGTTCAACGACGCTTTCTCGCCGAAGAACTGGTAGTCCGACGTTAACCCGTAGATGAGGTAGCCCATCTCGTGGATGTCCCACAGCGCAAACACGCGGGCCTCGGACCGCAGGAGCCCCAAGTAGCCGTCCGCCTCCTGGGCGGCGATCGTGGCGGCGACCAACTCGCGCTTCCGCTCGATCACAGCCGGGTCGCGGAAATAGGCGGCCAATCGCACGGCCGCATCCACGGTTTTGCCCAAGCCGATGTAGCCTTCGGCCCGCTCTTTCTTCCGGAACGGCGGCAGGAAGTCCTTTTCCAGGTCCAGGACCATCAGGTTGTTTCGACAGGTCACTTCAATCCGGCGCCCGATCTCGCCGCCGACCGTGACCTGCCGAACGTCCACCGGCGACAAGGCGTCGGCGCCGATGGCCGTTTCGAGAAACGCCGGCGGTGTGAAGAGGATCAGGGCAGCGAACCAATCCCAGCGAGTCATGGCGTCTTCCTTTCCGTGTCGTGGCGTCAAGTGGCCGATTCATCCTACCAGATTCTTCCGTAAAAATGTACGATCGCCCTGAAGCGGCTGGCTGCGGCCAGCCGATAACGGACAATGAGACAAACCGGGAGGGCGGGACGACGTCGAGTTGTTCCGTTTCAGGATAGAGGTCATAGCACAACGATGGACCGTCGTGCTATGACCTTTTTTGTTTCTTGTGCCCAGAGCCCCGCTCCTGCACAACGCCGGCCTTCGGTTCACCGCCGGGCTTCCGAGCCGGCGCCGATCGGCGGCTCGCCGCCGGATGACGCCGACCCGGTGATTCGGGCGGCAAAACCGGGCGTGGTCCGTTCGACTACCCCGGCCGTCGTGCGGATCATGCACAGCACGTCCAGTCCGTGGCGGCGGGCCATCGGCAGCGCCGCTTCCGGGCCCAGGACCATCAGGGCCGTTGCCCACGCATCGGCCGTCATACAGTCGCTGGCCAACACCGAGACGGAAACCAGGCCGTGCTCCACGGGGCGTCCGGTGCGGGGATCGATGGCATGTGAATACCGGCGCCCCTGCTGTTCAAAGTAGTTGCGATAATCCCCGGACGTGGCCAGCGACTGGCCTTCCAACTCGATGACGCAGGCGATCGCTCGTCCGTCGACGACGGGTCGCTCGATTCCGACCCGCCACAGGCCGCCGTCGGATTTCCGTCCGCAAGTGCGGACTTCGCCACCGATCTCGATTAGATAGCCGCGAACACGGTGCCGTTCCAGGATTCGGGCCACTTCGTCCACGGCAAACCCTTTGGCGATTGCGGACAGGTCGACGTGCACGTCGGCTCGACGTTTCCGCAGCGCGGGCGGATCGGCACGAACCTGCAAAAGGCCATACCCCACCCGACTGCGGCACGCAGCGACGGCCTCGGCTGCCGGCACGGTCGCAGACCGCCCCGCCGGACCGAAGCCCCACAGGTTGACCAACGGCCCCACCGTAACGTCGAAAGCCCCCGCAGTGCTCCGCGACACTTCCAGCGCCGCAGCGACGACTCGGACGACGTCCGCCGAAACCGGAAACCAATCCGGGCTCTCCACGCGGTTGAATCGCGAGATCTCGGACTCCGGCAAATACGTCGACATCTGCCGGTTGATCGCGTCCAGACGGCTGGTAATTCGGTGCTTCAACAGCGGCAGGCCTACGCCGTCCGGCGGTTCGGCGATGCGGACTGTGTACTGCGTACCCATCGTCGTCCCCAACCATGACGCAATCGGTCGTGCCGTCGCGTCCGCCTGCCGGCACCCTGCAAGCGCCGTGAACCAGACCGCGCAGTCCAGAAACAAGATGGCCCGCGGGGCCAGGATGGCGGTAAGAAAAACGGCCAACGCACTCCGGGACTGCCGCGCCGCGGGGCGATCGCTGCTGGTCGGATCGTAACAAAGGGGAAATGATCGCGGGGTTTCGCTCTTCATGACGGCACGCTTGCCCGGCTCCCGGTCGGAATGGATGGCTTGGCTTGGTGGGATAGTGATACCGGAAACGGTCGAACCGACGCAACGGGAGGACCCGCGATTGGACCTGCCCGGCCCGGAATTCTCCGCACAAGCCGTTCGATCAGCAAGGACGGACCTCGCGCTCGCGCAATCCCTTGTGGGGAAAGCTTCCCCCGCGAGGACTGCCGTCTAGATTAGAGAGGGGGGACGGCGCCGGACAACGAATCCGGCATCGGACGCCGTGCCATCTGCTGTCGCCAACCGTTCTTGGGCCCATGATGACTCGTTCGCTCATCCGTCTCGCCGCACCCTGTTGGCTCTGCGCGGGCCTCGTCGCCTGGTCCGCCTGCAGCAGCAACCCGCTGCCGCCGCCGGCCGAACACACAGACGAAATCGACTTCTATCAAGCCAGTGGGATCACACAGCCGGAACTGGCGGGTTTTCTGGATGGCCTGGAAGAGCGAGAAAACGTGCGCGATTACCCGATGTACATCCTGCTGCAAAACGACGCCGGCGATTACCTGGCGGACAGCCGCGTGATCGTCCGCTGGGACACCGGCGAAAGCCGTCTAATGGTCGGCAGTTCGGCCGTCATTCAACTGTTGCTGGACAAACAGAAACTGCCCGGCCTGCGGCTGATCGTCCCGCGCGGCTTCACCCACTTGACCCAACGCACGATTCCCTTGGGTACGGCCTACGTGCCCGAAGGCACGCTGGATACGGCCGGCCTGGATTATCGCATCTGTTTCGACGGCTCGATCAGCAGCGACCTCAACCGCGGTCTGCAGCGGATCAAGGCCCTTGGCCAATCGCCGGACGACGAACAAGTGCGACAGCAACTGCGGCGCAAGTCGACCGCCGTGGCCTTGTCCGAGCCGCCCACCGAGGAGCTGACGCCCGCGGAGATCTACCGCCGCCGCGTGGACTCCGTCGTCGTGATCGGGACGCTGTTTGGCGATGGCGGCTTTACGGTTGCCAGCGGAGTCATCCTAAATCCCGGCGGCGTTGTCGCCACGGCCTACCACGTGATTGACAAGCCGCCGCCGGTCGTCGCCCGCGGCGTCCTGACTCGCGACGGGACGATGTACCCCGTGCGGGAGATTCTGGCGGCCGACAAGCCCGGCGACGTGGCCCTGCTGAAGATCGACGCGTCCGGCCTCACCGCCGCGCCGCTGTCGCACGGCGATCCCGAAGGCTCGCCGGTCACCGTGATCTCACACCCAGCCTCGAATTTTTTCAGCCTGACCCAGGGCTGGATCAGCCGCTATTGGGCCCTGACCTCCTACGGCGGGCTCAGCAGCCGCATGTCGGTCACCGCCGATTTCGCGGACGGTGCCAGCGGCGGCCCGATCTTCAACTCGCGCGGCGCCGTGACGGGCCTCGTGTCCGCCACCGAGGCTTTCGGCGATCAAATGGTCCGCCGCTCGGGGCCTCCCGCAGACGTGATCCGGCGATTGCTGAGGCCTGCCACGGGCGAGCCTTCCGGGCTGCGCTCTCCATAGACCGGCTCGGCGCTTCGCAGCCCGCCGGCCGACTCACCGTCCCCAGTCCCCGGCGGTTCACTTCCGCGGCGCCTTGGCAGACCACGGGTCTTCGGGCCAGGCGTGCTTGGGGTACCGCCGACGAAGCTCTTTGCGGACGACGGAGTACCCGTTGTTCCAGAAACTCCGCAGGTCGTCGGTGACCTGCTGGGGCCGCATGTTCGGCGCCAGCAAGTGCAGCAGGACGGGCACGCGGCCGCGCGCTAGACGCGGTGTTTCCGACCAGCCGAACAACTCCTGGATGCGAGCGGCCAGAATCGGCGGCTGGTCCGGCTGGTACTGCAGCGGAACGCTGCGCCCGCTGGGCACCGTCAAGCGTTCCGGCGCTTCGCGGTCCACCAACTGCAATTGCTCGAAACGCAACAAACCGCGCAGCGCGGCCAGCCAGGAAGCCTTGCGCAACTCGGCAAACGAACGGCGTCCTTGACACAACGCCGGCAACAACTCCTGCACAGCCGCCTCGTCCAACTCAGGCAATCCAAGATCGGGCAACTGGCCGCTCAACCAGCGGACTCGGGCCACGAACCCGCCAACCGACGCATCGTCGCCAGGAAACACGCGGTCCCAACGCTCCCGTGCGGCTGCCGCCAGCAGTCGGGCCGCCTCTTCGGTATCCGGTATCGCCGCCGCCGTTTCTTCCAACAGCAGATCCTCCCAGTAACGTCGGCGGCGTGCCGTGATCCGCTCGCCGATCGCGTCAAAAGCCACCTCCGTTGTGATGCGCAGTCGATCCGGCGGCAGCCAGGATCGCTCGACAATCGCCGCCTTGCGCACCCGGGCCTCGGCTCCGGCGCCGTCCACGTCGATGCACAGAAACAGTTCGCCGTCGAGCACCCGGCTCTCGTCGGCCAAGCGTACCCCGCGCCCCCCCACCATCACGCCGCGCCGGGAGCCGGACTCGCGGCGTTTGGCCAGCCGATCCGGAAACGCCGCCAACAGCGACCGCAGCAACGCCTCGTCCGGATCGCCCTCCGCCGTCCGTTTTCCGCGGCGGCCCATCTGCCGGGACAACTGGTCGCGGACCCGGTACACGGACCGCGCCGCAGCCCGCGAGATCGACCCCCAGGCCGAATCTGCCCGCCCGGTGGCCTCGGATTCCTCCAACGCAGCGACCTGATCCAAAACGTCGCTGCGCGACGAGTAGTCCCGGCCGCAACGCCGCACTTCCGCCTCTGGCCCGCGGCCGAACGGACTGCGTTCCGAGAGCAACGCCGCCGCCAGCGCCCCGCGCGCCGGACAGTTGCGGCGTTCGGCTTCGACCAGCAGTCGCCCCAGCCGCGGATGCACGGGCAACCTGGCCAGCCGCCGCCCCAACTTTGTGACGCCGCGCTCGTCGGCGGCCCCCAGTTGCCGCAGCAGCGTTTGAGCGCGCTCAATCGCCTCCGGCCGAGGCCGCTCGAACCAGGGAAACCGGTTCACGTCCGGTTCGATCCAGCAGAGCAGTTGGAGGACCGCACCAGCCAGATCGCAACGCCGGACCTCGGGTTCCTCCAACGCCGGCCGAGCCCGCTCCCTGCGCTCGTCCCACAGTCGCAGACAAACACCCGGCTGGGTGCGTCCCGCTCGCCCGGCACGCTGCTCGGCCGCAACCTGTGAGATCGGCGTCAATTCCAGGCGGTCCAGGCCGACGCGAGGATCGTAACGCAACGACCGCGCCCAACCACAGTCGACGACGGCGGTGACGCCGGGAATGGTCAGCGACGTTTCCGCCACGTTGGTGGACAACACGATCTTGCGTTGCCCACCCGGCTCCAAGATCGCGGCTTGACGCTCCAGCGGCAAGTCGCCGTACAACTCCAACAAGACGCAACCGGCGCGCTCGGCCGACGCTTCCAAGGCCCGCTTGGCCTGTCGAATCTCGCGCAGACCCGGCAGAAACACAAGCACGTCTCCGCCGCCGCCGTCCAACACCTGCCGGACGCCTCGAACCACAATCGCTTCCCGCGCCTCGCCGCCGCTGGGAGCAAGGTACGAAATCGCTACCGGATAAGTCCTTCCGGCGGCCTCGATCCTCGGACAGCCGTCCAGGTACTCAACAACCGCTTCTGCCGCCAAAGTCGCGGACATCACCACGACCTTCAAATCCGGCCGCACGCTCTGCTGGATCTGCCGGACCATGCCCAGCGCCAGATCGCTGTTCAGATTGCGTTCATGGAATTCGTCAAAAATCACCACGCCCACGTCCTGCAAGAACGGATCGTCGTGCAATCGCCGCAGCAAGATGCCCTCGGTCACGACCGCAATCCGAGTGCGGTCGCCGACACGGTCCTCGAACCGGACTTGGTAGCCAACCTCGCCGCCCACCGTCCAGCCGTTCTCCGCCGCCATCCGCGCCGCCGCCGCCCGCGCTGCCACCCGTCGAGGCTGAAGCAGCAGAACCCTCTTGTCCGCCGCAACACCTTGCCGCAAAAGGGCCGGCGGCACGCGAGTGGTCTTCCCCGCTCCCGTCGCTGCGCGCAAAACCACGCACCCGTGGCCGCCCAAGAGCGCCGACAATTCAGCCAGAACACCATCAATCGGCAGTCGTTCCACGCAACTTTCCAGCGAAATCAGCAACCACCCTGACCCGTTGATCGAACGGAAAAAAAGCCGCCAGAAACCGCAACTTCCCAAACGGCAAACCGATTCGGACTTCACCCTCCGAAATTCATCGCCTATTGCCCGTCGACGGGGCTTGACAAAAGATCCCTCGCACCCAAAATTAAGCGACAGCTTCGGCTCTGCCGATGATCGACCAAAAAGCCCCCTTCGTCTAGTGGCCTAGGACTCCGGGTTCTCAGTCCGGCAGCAGGGGTTCGACTCCCCTAGGGGGTGCTTTTTCCAACTCACAGCCGCCTTTCGGGCGGCTTTCTTTTTGCACTAAGTGCCATATTTCATTGCACTTGCGTCTTTTCTGCCATTAGCCGTTAGCATGGCTCACTGTGTCGGTGTCGGATTTTGTGTCGGATTTTGTGTCGGATTGTGTCGGATTTGTGCTAGAATTCCCCCCACCGAAAGCAACTCTTTTCGATGGGTGGATGATCATGGCAAAGCGAGCATATCAGGGGGGAATGCCGAAGCCGGACAACCGGGGCTACTACCGCCCAGAGGTCGGCGGTGTTCGCTTCATTGTGGGACATAAGAGTGAGGTTTCGGAGGGGGAAGCTAGGCGTCGTCTGGAGGCCATCCGAGACCTGTTCAACAGACAGTCGGTCTGTTCACCTTCGTCCCCGGACTCTGACTGGCACTCCACGGCACTCGAAATCGCCAGACAATTGGCGAAGGGGCAAGCTCCCATCGTCAGCCCACCCGCTGCCGAGGGCGACGATCCGATCACCGAATACGTCCGTGGCAGAGTCTACGGGTATCGAGTTGAGGAAGCCCGCAAATGGATGCCCGATGTTGGAATCGACGAGGGCCTTTACCGAGAAGAAGTGGATAGCCAGCGGGAATGGCTGCGGGAGGAAATCCAGAGGGCCATTGGCGAACTTCAAGGTGGCGTTGTGCAGGAGGCCAAGCAGGCAGCCCCCTCGAATCTCGACCCATCGAATCTGGAGACTCGGACCTTTTTCACGGCCCTCAGTGCCTACCAAGACCGCCTGAAAAAGGTGGGCAAGCGGGACTCTGACGGCAATTTGTCAACTCGTGTCCGACATCAGATTGATCGAGTTCGTTACGTCAAAGAGCACCGAAAGAGCGATTTTCCGCTTTGGCAACTCGATTTCGCCAAACTGGAGGAGATCACCGCTTACTGGGCAAATCGTCCCCCGACGAGAAAGGGGAATCGTTGTAGCTGGGAGCACTCCCACGACATGCTAAAGGACTGGTGGGGCTTCCTCACATGGCTCGACAAGGACCCGCAATGGCGATGGCGTTTTCCCGATAGGGCCGATGAAATAAGAAGGACTCCCGTCAGGCTGCCGGAAGACGATGTGTCGGAAGCGTTCTCCACCATCAATAAGCCAACTTACACACCAGAACAACTGGCGACCATCGTCGAAGAAGCCGACGATTTCGGAAGGGCGTTGATCGCCTTGTGTGTGAACTGTGCTTTCGGGGCTTCTGAGGTCGGCCAATGGTCCACCAATCTGTTCACGCTTCACAAATCGCACCCACACGCCACCGCCATCGGATTCAGGTCCTCCGACAAGCACAGTTGGATCACCGGAAATCGCCCGAAGACAGGCGTCTACGGGGAGCATCTGCTCTGGCCGGAAGTGGCCGAGGCGATCTCGCCATTCCTCGATGGCCGTTCGGTCTTTCCTGTGACAAAGACGGGAAGCCGCTGGTATCGAACACACTCATCCAACCCGCAGGCCAAGTTCAATGGATGGTGGGCAAAGCTTGTTGCTCGGGCCAAGAAAAAACACCCCGACATGCCGAAATATCCATTCGGTAGTCTACGAGACACCTTTCCTGACATCATTCGCAACGAGATTCAGGGCGGCGGCGAACTTGCTTCACTTTGCCTTCATCACGGCAGTACGACAAACGACGACCTGCTAAACCTCTATACCAAGCTGCCATTTCGTCGCCTCTTTGAGGCCACCGAGGTCTTGCGAGAGAAGTTCCTGCCGATGCTTCGACTCCTCAAGTAAAGCAACGGTCATCGGGCTGGCATCCTTTGTGCTTGGCCGCCTACGATCCAGCCGCTCTCCGGCACGACACCGGGCCTCCGAATTCCAACTTTCCAGGTTTCCAGAAACCTGGAGACTTGGAGGCACCAGCCCCACCCAATCAACATCGCATTTGCGACGTTGATTCCCGACCTGCCGCCGTGGCCGGACAGCCCCATCACCCAATCCGCTCCCAAGCCATCTCGACGTACTTTTCCACCCGCTCGATCCCCAGCACCCTGGAAGCTCCACAGTCCAGCCCGGCCGCCAAGATCGTCCCGCCGCCTGCAAACGGGTCCAGCAGGACGCCGCCATCGGGCAGCAGGTAGCGGCACCACCACGCCGCCAATCGGTAGGGCGTCGTCGCCGGATGGTCGCCTCGTGCTCCGTTGTTCGAGATCGGCAACAAGTTGAACGGCGTCGTTCCACCACGCTCAGCGGCAGCGGTCGCCATGGGGCCGTTCCGACAGGGCCATTTCCCGATCCCCGGACGCACCTCGTTGTCGGAGAACGGCCGATTCGATGTCTTCTCCGATGGCGTGCGGAGCACGTTTTCCTGATTCCGGTAGCAGTCCTTCGGCCCCAGCCAGACACAGGTCTTCACCGACTGCCGCAGGAGCCCTTGCGTGCGTCTGGTTCCCGTCAGCGGCAAGGCGTCCGTGGTCCAGGAATAAACGTCCTGAACCAGATTCCATTCCTTCGCTGCCCACACCAGGAACTCCCACAGCCACAGCCGCATCTGGCCAACATGTTCGTAGTTGGGCTGGAGAATGAACAACGCCGACCCCTGCGGCTTTAGCACACGGCGGCATTCCTGGACAACGGCGTGCATTAGGTCGTGCCACTCCGGTTCCGAGATCCGGCCGTACTCACGTTCGATCTCCGGGTAGATCGGATCGGTGATGACCGCATCGACGCTGGCGGCCGGGAGCTTCGGCAGTTCCTCCCGGCAGTCCCCGTGAATCAAGGTCGTCGCTTCCATTCGCCTCTGCCGATCTTCGGCCCCAAGGAACACTGGGGCCACGGTCTTCCGGGCCGGTTGAATCCGCCCATCGGAACCGAGTCGGTTGGGGCAGTGGATAATTTGACCACTGCTTTCCAACCCCAGGCGGACGCTGGCGACGGTCGCATGATGCACGCCCAGTTGCTTGGCAACCCAGCGGTTCGCCCTGTCCGGCGTTTCCCGAAGCTGCTCGGCAATTAGCTCTCGCCGCTGCGTGGTATTCAGGTGCCGCCGAGCGAGGTTGAGGGCACGGGCCAGGGTCCGCATTTCTTCTTCGTCCAGCCCCTCCTGGATGATTTCGGGGCAGGTGTAGCCGAACTCATCGGCGAATTGCTTCCGGTAGTTGCCGTCGATGATTCGTCGCACCGGGCCATCGCAATCGACGAGGATCGGGACCAGCACGCCGTGGATCGAAATGCTGTCCCGGAGTCCCTGAAGCTCGTCGTCCGACAGCGGCGGGAGCCGGAGGACAGGTTCGTATCGGGGTGGTTTCAACCGGCTTGGCGAAGACCTGTCGGAGTCCATGTACTTGGCGACTTTCCTGATTCGGGGAAAACTACGTGGACCAGACCGCTACTTGTCCAACGGACCCAACACCCACTCACGAAGCCGGTTGAACGCATCGGTCTCGCTGAGCCATTCCGACTTGAGCCACCGCCTTACCACGTTTTCGAGCAGGATGTGCAGATCGGCTTCGGTCGCTAATCGTCGAATTCGGCAAACCCGCTGACACATTTCAGGCTCTTCCTGCCTGAGTCGCTGAGCCACCCTGGCTGCGACCCACCAGCCTGTTACAAAATTCTCGTAGGGAATTCCAGCTTGCTCCCCGATCGTGAATATCTCTCGCACTCTCTCTGCCAGCATGTCAGCCATTGTGGTGGTGCGTTCGCTCCAAAGATCATCAAACCGCTCGCCCAGTGTCTGGCATAGGGTCATGAGCTTTTCACGGGTCCGTTTGTCGGGATTGGTGACGCCCTTCGTCAACCATCGGCAAAGCGTCTTGTACTTGAGCCCGTGCTGCTCGGCGAACTTGCGTCGTGAGAGCCAAGATCGTTGTACGATGCCTGTCAGGTTCCGAGCAAACACCTCCCGATCCCCTGTCCGGGGGGAACCGTCGGTCGAGGCTTGTCCGACTGTGGCCATCTCTTTCAACTGACAAAATTATCCGCTGGCTGCATTCGTGAGTTGCGTTCGCAACGCCTCCAGCAGCATATTGCGACAGGTTGAGAATACAGGGCAGCGATTTCGGGGTCAATAATCCCAGAATAACATAAGTTGAGACAAGTTGAGACACATCGGGAGATACACGGACACCACACGGCGTCATCGACCCTGACAACGGAGTCGGGTGGCCTCCAGAAATGGGGGCTAAGTGAATAAGTGAACCTGCGGAGACCTGAGATGAAGAAGCTCGCTCAAGCCAAGAAGTCCACCTCCCCGAAGCACCTTTCTGTGGCCCAGCGTCGGCCGACACGCCCCATTGCTCCCAATCATCATGCCTTTGTGGCGTGCTTGGTCCGTTTCGTGGCGAACATCGGCGAAAATGCCGACTACACCACCCAGCCCCGGATCTCCGTGGGCCTGTCCCTTCCATTCACGCCGGGCAACCGCAGTTCGGCTCGCCAACTGGGCGAACTGCTTCAACAGATCCGTTCCCGTGCCGGAGATTACCTCCCTGCCGGGGCAGACTTCCATGCCTGGATTGTCGATCCGCAGACCAAACAGCCCGGCTTGTTCGTCACCGGCCTGCTGGCCGTCCGAGAAGGCCGCTACACCAAGGCCGAAGCCGACGCCTTGAACGACCGCCTCGCCTCGCAAGTCTTCGGCGAACAACCAGTCCAACCTTTCCGGTTCGTCGTCCGGTCAACCGCCGCCATTTCGGACTACGGCTACGACATCAACGACGAAGACTTCGACTTCGAGGACGCCGAGTACGGACTGCTCGACTCGGTTTTCGGAGGTTTCGACGAGTACATGTTGGTGGACGCAGAACACGAAGACGATTGCCTCTCCGTCGTCGGCGAATGCTGGCATACCTTTCCTTTGGATCTGCCCTTCACTCCGACTCCAAAGTCCACTGCCTTCCAACTTCGCTACATCGAAGCCGAGCTATCAAACGCCTTCAGTGTGCTGGCGGACGGTGCGGACCTGGAGAACTTCGAAGTCTGGATGACCGACCCCAATGGGGCTCCCAGCCTTTTCATCTCCGGCCTCCGTGGCCTCAAGGAAGGCACCCTCAGCCGGAAGAAGATGAAGGAGAAGGAACGGACACTGCTGGATTGGGCTCCCGACCGATTCAAGATACTCTGCCGGGCCGCTTGATGCCGGACGGACGCTGCTGAGCTATCGGCGTGGTGATCGTGGTCGGGAGGCATGGTCTCGGTCGATAACGGCCGAGACTATGCTCCGACTCGTGCATTTGCACGACTTGGAAAGTTGATTCCGAGATGAAACACCGTCCGCCATGGCTCATCGGCACTCGCTCTCGGTGCGAGGCAAACAAGAAATTCCGAAAATCTTTAGGCACCATCCATTCTGGGGAACCCCGCCAGATCGCTCAGGATCACGCAGAATGAATCAGAATTATATTAGACGACTCTGGAGACCCCTGGTATTTGATTTTCACTATCCCGCCGCAAACTCAGTCTACCGTTTTTGGTTTACGTTTCGAAATTTGCCGTGTACAATAGGGCGGACTTTTTCAGCGGGGCATCCACTGAGAAGGCACGTACCAATCCGTGATACGGAGCTAAGACCACACCATGACCACATCAGGCTTGGGACACAAGCCGCAAGGTTGCCGGAACTGGCGGCCCGATACCTGCTGATCCATCGATCAGCACATCTTTGGGACGCTGGTCTTCGGACCATCTAAGCGGCCCGTTTTCCGAATAGTCAAACCTTCTGTGTGGCACTATGCACACTCGGCACAGAAGGTGGCGAAGAGGGTGCGTCCAGTGTGTGTTACACATGCAATCCAAGCTCAAGGAAACCAGAACATGAACAACTCCATCGCCTTCCCATCCGACGAACAGCAACTCTTCCAGGAATTCGAACGCAAGCTCCAGATCATCCGTGACCGGGTGTCCTCGGTGGCCCACAACTACCACACCGGCTGCTACCTCGTCGGCCGCCCCGGCACATCCAAGACCTACACCGTCATGGAGGAACTTGGGCGGCTGGAACGCCCAAGCCTCTGCAACAACGCCCGCATGTCCCCCTACGGGCTGTTCTGCCTCCTCGACGAACATCGGGACCATGTGACCGTTTTGGATGACATCACATCGGTCTTCAAGAACGAGCAAGCCATGGAGATCCTGCTGGCGGCGTTGGATGGCAGGCCGGGCAAGCCCCGCACGATCACCTACAAAACGAAGGACAAGGATCTCTCCGTCCCGTTCTCCGGGGCCATCATCGCCATCTCCAACGTCCCCATGCGGTGCGACCGATTGGCCCATGCTCTCGGCAGCCGGATCGTCGTCCTGGAGCATGAGCCGACCGATGACGAACTGGCGGCCTTCATCCGATATCTGGCCGCCAAAGGCTTCATGGACCTCACCGCCGATGAATGTGCCGAAGTGGCCGAGTTCATCATCTCGGAAACCCGCCAGTACGACCTGCGGCTCGACCTTCGCCATTTGACGAAGGGGTGGCAGGACTACCGCCAGTACAAGCACGGACGGTCGCAGACGACATGGCGAGATTTGATTCGCACCAGCCTGCATAAGACGGCCGGGGAGCCATTCGTCCCCCGCAGCAAACAGGAAGACATGGAACGTCAGCGGCAACGGGTCCGGGAATCCGTGCGGCAGCACCCCAATGATCGGCACGCCCAGATCGAAGCATCGGGTCTCAAGTCGTCCACGTTCTACAACAGGCTCAAAGAGATCCAGGCTGAGCCGCAGGCGGCCTGATCCAGTGAACCCAGTCATCCATCAATCAATAGCAACCGAGGTGCCACCATGACATCGAAGCAAGCAAGACAACTGAAGAAACGCAAGAGGCGGGAAGAAGACATCAAACGTCGCAGGCATGTTCAAGAGCAGCGACGGCGGGAGCATGAGCGGAAGAGGCAGTACCGTCTCAAGTATCCCGAATTCCGTTTCGACACGACGGGTGCCGATCCGGCCTTTGTGCAACTGGTCAAGCAGGCAGTGGCAACGATCAACTTCGAGGATCGCACGATCTTCCCACCCTGGCAACAGGAACTCTATCGGATACTGAAACGGGACGGAAAGAGAGCGGTCGATGAATGTTTTACCGCCCTGCACCTGGAGGCTGCCGAGGCAGGACAAGAGTTGGGGCAAATCCCGCTGACGAGTTGGCTATTCAACCTGGGGCAGGTGGTCCTGAGTCGCATTCCAGAAAACGCACGTCACAACTTCCTGCCATTCAGCGATTTCGGGACAGTCCCTTGCCGCCAGTCCATCTTGGTGATCGTCCGCAGCCTCTTGAAGGCCAAGGGATCGGGCGGCACGGTCTATTACTCCAGCCGCAAGCCGACAGTGGAGATCGACGGCAGTCCAAAGATCGTGGCCTTTTCAGATCACGCCATTAGGCAAGTCTGTGGAAGGATCAAGCCTCGTTGGAAGTGGAACTACGCTGCCCTTGGTGATCTCTTCGCTTTCTTCGAGCAGTGCGTGTACTTCGAACGCAGCGATTTGTACGGCGGCCAGTTGGGATTCACCTTTTTCGACAGGTGCCACAAAGGCTTCATCCAAGAATGTTACGTCGATCAGGTGCTTGGCGAAGAAAACCTGGACTCAAAGGCGGGACAGCCGTACTACCGAGTCGGCTATTGCCCGGCAGTTATCGAGGGGGACTTCATCAAGGCCAAGACGTTTCTGTTTCCGGGTTACAAATGCACACCGGAGTATGGCCTCCTAGTCCGCTCCTCCCTGCCGTGGGCCGAGAAACGGACTCGACTTGAGAAAGTGGCCGAGCTTGATGCCTACAAGCTTTTTCAAAGTCAGGACTGGAGCTTGATCAAATGGTTCCACGACAACGGGGTGCCGCAGGTCGTCCAAATTGACCGAGAGGTCTTTGCCCCGTTGCGAGACAGAACTACCAACCTCACCTGAAAGGAGAACACACATGAAGAACTTCACCTACACCTTGGGCGGCGGCATCCACCGCTCGCCAGAATTCGAGAAGAAGGGATTGGCCGAATACGCCGTCAACGTCGGACTGCGATGCGGTCATGACTGCACTTATTGTTCCAGTCGGGCGATGCTCCGTTGCCATACGGCATTCCAGGAACTTGGACGCAAAGCCTTCGACACTGGCTATTCCATCGTGGACCCCAGCATCCCGGAGAGGGTGGCCGAGGACGCCAAGCGACTGCGGCGGAAGGGATTGGTCCAGATTTGCACCACGGTGGATGCCTGGGCTCCTGAAGCCCAGGAACTTCACCTCGGCAGACGATGCCTCGAAGCCATCCTGGCCGAACCCGGCTGGACGGTGCGGGTTTTGACCAAGAACGCCGCCGTCGCCGATGACTTCGATTTGATCCGCAAGCATCGGGAGCGGGTGATCGTAGGGCTCAGCCTGACCGGCACGCCGGACAAGGACCACGTGCTGGCCGTCGTCGAGCCTCACGCTTCACCGGTGTCGGAGCGGATGGCGGCACTCAGAAAGGCCCACAAGCTGGGCCTGCGGACCTACGGGATGCTGTGCCCCTTGCTGCCCGGCATTGCTGACGCACCGGCTCAGATCGACGAGTTGGTGCAGTTCGTGAAGGACTGCGGAGCGGAGGAGGTGTTTTCCGAGGCCATCAACGCCCGTGGGAACAGTCTGACCCTCACCGAGCAGGTGCTTCGGGACGCAGGCTTTCTGGCCGAGGCTGACTCAATCTCGGCAATCCGCAAACGGACGGTGTGGTCGCAGTACGTGGTGGCCCTCTTCCAGAGCATCCAGCAATCCATGCGGACGCACATGACCACGGAGAAGCTGCGGTTCTTGCTTTACCCCTCCGGTTTGGCCGACAAGGACCGCCGGGCAATCAAGAAGGACGATGCGGGCGTCGTTTGGCTGTAGTTGCCCGCAGGCGGCCTGATCCCCTCCACCTCGTAACTTCCCAGTGATTCCTCCGGCCCTGTGCCGGTCCATGGGGTCGGAGTCCGCCTCCAGTTTTCCAGAATTCCACATTTCCGCAAACGACAAAAGGACCACCCTATGAACCAGCACATCATCGAAGCCAAGATCAGTGAAATCCAACTCGGCAGCCGCCACCGCAAGGACATGGGCGACATGGAGGCCCTCGCCCAGTCCATGGAAGAGACTGGCCTGCTCCAGCCCATCGGCATCACGCCGGACTACGAACTGGTGTTCGGTGAGCGGCGGCTGCGGGCATATCGGGATGTGCTCGGCCGTGACACCATTCCCGCCCGCATCGTCGATGTACAGTCGGTGCTGCACGGCCAACTGACCGAGAACACCATGCGGAAGGACTTCACGCCCAGCGAACTGGTCGCCATCGTAGATGCACTCCGTAGCTTCACCCACGGCGGGGACCGGCGGTCGGATCAAGCACGCAAATGCGATGATGAAACGCTCACCGTCGATGAGGCGGCAAAGCGGGTTGGCCTCGGCGGCAAGGACGGATACAGCCGGGCCAAGGCCGTGGTCGAAAAGGGCGTCCCGGAACTCGTGGAAGCCATGGACCGGGGGGCGGTCTCCGTCAGTGCTGCCGCAGTGCTGGCGGACGCCAGTCCCGATGAGCAGCGAGCTTGCATCAGCAAGCCCATCAACGGCGAGAAAATGGAAGGCCGTGGAGTCTTGAAATGGCTCGGCCGCATCCGGTGGGAAGAAGAACGGAAAGCGATCCTCCAGCGACAGTTGTTGATGCCGAAAACCGCAGATGCGATCCGGCTTTATCACTGCCCATTCCAGCAGCTTGAGCAGACCGCAGGGGTTGCACCGGAATCGGTTCAGTTGATCTGCACCGACATCCCTTACGGGAAGGGCTTCCTGCCGGAGGTGTCGGAATTGGCAGACTTCGCCGGTAGGGTGCTTGTGCCGGGCGGGCTATTCGTGACTCACTGCGGTCAATACTGGCTGCCGGAAGTCATCTCGGCACTTGCTACCACGCTGCGTTACCGGTGGGTGATCGCCTCCGTGTGGGAGCTTGTCGCCAACGTCGTCCACCTGGACCAGAAGCAACGAATAACCAGCAAGTGGAAGCCGATCCTAATCTTCTCCAAGGGTGACCTACGGAAG
>ENA-UOUL01000168-UOUL01000168.1-bioreactor-metagenome-genome-assembly--contig:-NODE-168-length-109748-cov-5.724348_pt1 | contig 109748 bp, 85 predicted proteins | sample MGYA00249838_ERZ747220 | MGnify/ENA primary metagenome ERZ747220 (study PRJEB28778, sample SAMN05720191) | bioreactor metagenome | isolation source: Anaerobic biogas reactor | place: USA:Washington... | reverse complement strand
TCCGGCCATAGCCGCCGTTCTCCTCTGGCTCATAGGTCGCCTGGCCGTGGCTGGCATAGAGCGAGTCAGGCACGAACCAGGCCCAGGCGGTCACCGGCAAGCTATCGGTGACCCGCGCCGAGGCCGTCACGTTGCCGTCGTTGAACAGCCGCAGGGCATAGGTCAGGGTTTCCTCCCCGCGCGCCTCCGCCTTGTCCACCCGCTTGTCGGAACGAGAGAGGTCCGGGGCGCGCACCCTGGTCGCCGCCGCGCGCTCCACGCGCTGGCCCCCCACCTGATCCACAAAAAGCGCGGTATTGGTGATGGGCTGGCTGGGCAGGGCGGTGTCATCCACCTGCAAGGCAAAGCTGATGACCACCTGATCGCCCGCGCCCACCGCGCCGGTCCACGTCACCGCCCCGAAGCCCTGGTTGGCCTCGGCGTCGTAGGTCGCCTGGCCGCGCGTCGCCGCCAGCGAGCCAGGAACCCAGTGCACGGTCTCCAGGTGCGGCAGCGTGTCGGTGAGCGTCACCAGGGCGCTGGCTGCGCCGCTATTGATCGCCACCAGGGTGTAGGACAGGTTGCGGCCAGGCACCGTGCTCAACTTGTCCACCGCCTTGGACGACCTCGTGATATCCGGCAGCAGCAGCGTGGTGGTCGCCTCGTCCGCGATCGTCACGTCGCTCTGCACATCGTAAAAGGTGGCCCGGTTGGTGACGGAAGACGGCACGTGGGTATCGGCCAGCCGCGCCGCAAAGGCAATGGACACCGCCTGATGCGGCCCTACCTCGCCCTCCCAGGTGAGCAGCCCATAGCCCCCGTTGGCCTCGGGGCGCCAGATCGCCTCGCCCCAGCTTGCCTCGATCGTATCGGTGAGCAGTTGCAGCGCCGGCGTGGCCGGCAGCACATCGGTGATCAGCAACGTGGCCGTATAGCCGCCGGTGTTGCGCCCCACCAGGGTATAGGTCAGGGTCTCGCCCGGCCGCGCCTGGGCCTTGTCCACCACCTTGCGCGAGGTGCCGATATTGGACCCCACCAGGTGAGTGCTGGCCGCGCGGCCATGCCCCTCGCGGGCCAGGACGTCGTAAAAGCGGGCCGTGTTGGTCACCACCAGGCCGGTCGTGGGCGCCTGTGCCACGGTCATCTGGTAGGTGACGGTGATGGTCTGTCCGGCGGCCACCTCGCCCTGCCAGGCGATCAGGCCATACCCCTCGTTGGCCGCCGCGTTCCAGAGCGGCACGCCCTGGGTGGCGGTGATGGTCTCGGCAGCGAGCTGCACGGCTGCGGTACGCGGCAAGGTGTCGGTGATCAGCGCGGTGGTGGTAAAGGTCCCCTGGTTCGTGACCAGCAGCGCATAGTAAAGCACGTCGCCCAGATGCGCCTCTGCTTTGTCAACCTCCTTGCGCGAGGCAGATAGGTCGGTCACGCCGATCTCTGTCCGCGCCTCGGCGGCGAACTGCTGCCCCACCGGATCGCCGAAAAGCACATGGTTGGTGATCACGTCGCCGACCGCCGCCGCCTCGGTGACCGCCATCCGATACGTGATGGTCACCGCCTGCCCCGCCTCCAGCGCATCGGCCCACTGGACCAGGCCATAGCCGTCATTCTCGGCGGGGCTCCAGATGGCCTCCCCCAGACTGGCGGCGAGCGAGCCGCTGACGAGCTCGACGATGGATGTGCGCGGCAAGAGATCGCGCACGTGGACCAAGCCGGGCCGGTTGCCGTCGTTGACGGCCACCAGGGTATAGGCCAGGGTTTCCCCGGGCAGCGCCCAGACCTTGTCCACGGCCTTGGACGAGCCGCGGATATCGGGGCCGATGATCAGGGCGCTGGACTCCCCGCGCCAGACCTCGCCGCTGAGCAGGTCAGTGATGGTCAGGTGGTTGGTGAGGGTGGCCCCGGGGTCCACCTGCGGGCCGATATTCAGCGCATAGGTGATGGTGATCGCCTGGTTCGGCTCCAGTTTCCCCTCCCAGAGCAACCGTCCATAGCCGTCATTCGCGGTCGGGTCCCAGGAAACCTGGCCCCAGGTCGCGGCCAGCGTCTCGCTAACGAGCGTGGTCGCTGCGGCGCGGGGCAGGTCGTCCACCAGCCGCGCCATGGCCGGCGCTCGGCCGGTGTTCCGCCCCACCAGGGTATAGCTCAGGGCATCGCCAGGCGAGACCTCTGCGGCGCTCCCGCTCTTGAGCGAGGTGGACAAGTCCGGCGAGCCCACCACCACGGTCACCGCCTCCGTCCAGACCCGGGGCAAGGCCGTCTCCATGAAGCGAGCCTGGTTGGTGATCGTCACGCCCTCGCTCACGGCGTCATCCAAGGCCATGGAATACGTGATCGTCACCGCGTCGGCGGCGTCCAGGGAGCCCTCCCAGGTCAGCAGGCCGTAGCCATCGTTGGCGGCGGCGTCGTACACCACCTCGCCCAGGGAAGAAGTGAGCGTGCCGGTGACCAGCGTTAGCTGGGCCAGATGCGGCAGGGCATCTTCCACCCGCACCTCAGCCACCGAGCTGCCGCTATTGCGCGCGACGAGGGTATAGGCCAGCTCGCCGCCAGGGGCGACGAAGGGCTTATCCACCTGCTTGAACGACTCGCGCAGGTCCGGCCCCACCACGCGGCTCACGGCCGAATCGGACCAGCTATAGGAGGTATCGGCATCCTCAAAGAGCACCTGGTTGGTGATCACCGTCCCCGACGGGATCTCTTCCGATACCCGCATCTGATAGTCGATCGCCACCAGATCGCCCGGCACCAGCCGTCCCGCCCAAGAGATGGCCCCATAGCCGCCATTGGCGGCCGGATTCCAGGCCGCGACGCCCTGGCTGGCCGTCAGCGTCCCCGAGATCAGCGCTAGCCCCGCGATTCGAGGCAAGGTGTCCAGCACCTGCACCTGGGCCGGCGAGGTGCCCTCATTCATCGCCACGATGGTATAGCCCAGCGAATTGCCCGGGCGCACCTCGCCCTTGTCCACCGCCTTGTGCGAGCCGGTGAGGTCCGGAGCGATGACGAGCGTCGCGACATGGTCCTGATAGATCGCGCCCAACAGAAGGTCCGTGACCACCAGCGTGTTGGTGATGAGCGTCCCCATGGGCGCGCCCCGGTTGACCTGCATCTGCATGGTGATGGTGATGGTATCCGAGGGGGCGATGGTCCCTCGCCAGTTCACCGCGCCATAGCCCCCGTTGGCCAGAGGATCCCAGGTGGCCGCGCCCTGGGTCGCCCAGAGCGAGGCCCCCAGAAAGCCCACCGCCGCCGTGCGCGGCAAACGGTCCTGCAAATGCACCGAGGCCGTGGATAGCCCCTGGTTGGCGACGACGAGCTGATAGGTCAGCCGCTCGCCCTCGCGGGCCGCCTCCTTGTCCACCGTCTTGAACGCGCCGCTGACGTCCGGCGCGATGATCCGCGTGCGCGCCTCATCGTGCCACTGCAGCCCCGCCGTGCCGTCGCCAAAGATCGCCTCGTTGACGATCTCGGCGCCCAGCGGCGCGCCGGCGGTGACGGTCATCTGAAACCGGATCACCACCTGCGCGCCCGGCGCCAGGTCCCCGTTCCAGCTCACCCGCCCATAGCCCGAATTGGCCGTGGGGTTCCAGGTGGGCAGCCCCACCGAGGCGACCAACGAGCCGGGGACAAAGGCCACGGACCCGGTCTGCGGCAGGTCATCGCGCACCGCCACCGAGGCGGCCATCCCGCCGGTGTTGCTGACCACCAGCGTATACGAGAGGGTGTCCCCGGGCCGCGCGGCGGCGCGGTCCACCCCTTTCCAGGAGGACGAGATATCCGAGCCCACGGCAGGCTGCGCGCTCGCGGCGCGCTCCTGCTTCGTCGGACCCGCCTCCTTCAGGGCGCCCCAGTCCTCCTCCGGCAGGTTTTCGTCAGCCCCGCCGCCGAGGAGCAAGGGCACGTAGGTGGCGCGGGTCAGCGCCGGCTCGGGCTCCACCACCACCGTTCCCGGCACGCTCACCGCCGTGTGCCCAAGGCTATCGGTCACCTCCACGCGCGGGTGATACGCGCCCGGCTGCTTGTAGGCATGGGCGACCGAAGCCGCGGTCGTCTCCCGGATTGGCGAGCCATCGCCCAGGTCCCAGCGGTAGCGCGACGCGATCACGCCGGGGAGGCTGGGCTGAAAGGTGGCCCGCAGATACACGAGGTCATGCGGGTTATCCGCTGTGGCGTCCGCGAGGGAGACCGCGGGCTCGTCCTCCAGCCAGGCCAGCGCTTGGTCCAGCCACTCCGCGCCGGTGGTATAGCCCGTGGCCTCCTGCACGCTCTCCAGGCCGAAGGAGAGAGCCAGCGACCGGCCGGGAGGCATGGTGGGCGTGGGCGTCTCTAGCGTGGGGTCGGCGGATTTGGCCACGGCCACGGCACCCTCAGCGTGGCTGCCGGGCATCAAGATGCGCAGGGCCGCGCGGGCGCCGTATTTCTCCAGGGCCAGCCACTCGTCCAGCTTGATGGCGTTCGAGCTCCCCAGATCGAATAGCATCCCCTCAAAGGCGGGAAAGCTGCTCAGCGCCTCCACCGCCACAAAAGGCGAGGACAGCGCCCCCGGCGCGTAAACGTTCTCGCCCGCCACCTCCACGCCGAGGCCGACCTCGCCCAGGTTGGAGGCATCTTGGCTGCCGCCGAGGATGTAGCCGCTCCAGTCCCGGCCCATGGCCAACAGGCGCCCCCCGCTCTGCAGGTAGTCGAGCATGGCCAGCCGGTCCCCCAGCCTGGCCCCGATGCTGCTATAGGTCTGGGTGCTATCGCCGGTGAACCAGAGCGCGGCGCGGAAGCCCTTCATGTAGGCCGGGGCCGGCAGCGCGCCGGTATCGCGTCCCAGGCTCTGCTGCCACTTGAGCCCCACGTCCCAGACCTCGTAGCTCAGGCCCAGGCTATCCAGCAATGCGGTATAGTAGGGCGCATAGTCGGTTTCGCCGCTGCCCGAGCTGGCGTCATCATCCAGCAACAGGATATCGGCGATGGGCTCGCCGGGGACGACCCGCGCCCACCAGGGGATATGCAGCCGCCGAGTCCCCTGCTCCAACCAGACCCACCCCTCATAGTCGCCGGCCGGCGCCCCTGGCCCGGCCTGCAGCGCCAAGTCAAAGGTCGCCAGGCCCATCTCGGGCACCGTGAGCCGCGTCACGCTGGTGGTGCAGGTGATCCCCGCCGCGAGCAAGGGCGCCTCCACGGAGAGGGTATAGACGCCGCCGGCACCCACCGCCCGCGCCGAGATGGCCGCGGTGATCACGGTCCCCGCGCGCACCTCGCCCAAGCTGAGGCTGGGCGGGGAGAGGAGCAGGCCAGGATCGGCCGCCGCCGCGACGTTGATGCGCCCGGCCCCCTGGGACAGGACGCTGGCGCGCGCCCCCCGCGCGAGCACGCCGGTATGGGCGGTCGCCATCAGCGCCGACTTGACCTCCGCCGGTCCCCAGGCGGGATGCCCCTGCAAGAGCAGGGCCGCCGCCCCCGCCACGTGCGGGGCCGCCATGCTGGTGCCGCTCAGCGTGCCAAAGCCGCCCCCAAAGGCCGACAGGATGCTGCTGCCCGGCGCCGCCAGGTCAGGCTTGAGCGTGGGGCCCAGCCCCGGCCCCCGCGAGCTGCTATCCGCCAGCACGTCCGGCGTGCTGCCGTACTTGTCCGAACTGGTGTTGGCCACGGCGATCACCAGGGGACTCGCCGCTGGCGCGTCGACGGTATGGCGGCTTGGCCCCTCGTTGCCCGCGGCGAACACGGCCACCACCCCGGCGCGGACCAGGGCCTCCGCCGCCAGAATCATGGGATCGGACGCGAGAGCATAATCGGCGACGCCGCCCCAGCTCCCATTCACAACATCCGCGCCATCGGCCAGCGCATCCTCCAGGCTGGCCACGATCTCGGGGGTATAGGCGTTGAGCTTGCCGCTGCGAGCATAGTAAAAGATCTTGTAGTTCATCAGCCAGGCGCGCGGCGCCACGCCGGATATCTCGACCCCCATCGCCTTGACGCCCGATACGCCCGCCGCGATCCCCGCCACATGGGTCCCGTGGGGAAAGCCGCCATCCTCCGGCGTGGGCGGCTCGTTGGTGGCCGGGGGATCGTCGGGACGGAAATAGGCGCGCGCCGCGATCACCTTGGGCGTGGTATAGCGCGCGTCGCCCTTGGGATAGCCCTCCGGATAGCTAAAGGAGGCAGGGTCAAACATGGCGTTGCCGTAATAGATGCCCGTATCGACGACGGCGATCTTGATCCCCTTGCCGGCCTGGTCCACGCCGCCAAGCGCCGCCCAAACCGCCGGCGCGCCGATCCACGGCACGCTGTGATCCAGGGCCAGGCGATATTCCCGCTCCGGATAGACGCCGATGACGCCGGGCAAACGCCGCAACGCCTCCGCCGCCTTGGGGTCATCCTCGGCCAAACGGACCGCCAGCCCGTTGAGCAAAGCGCGATAGCTGTATTGCACCTGCGCCTGGGGAACCGCCTCCGCCAGGGCCGCGCGGAAATCTGTCTGCCGCGCATCGAGATAGGCCAGGTAGGCGCGGCTGGGCGCGGCCTCCACATCCAGCTTGCGCTGGCCGGTGGCCTCGAGGCTCGTCGCCGCGTATCCGGCGATCTCGCCGCGATAGAGCGCCAAGGGCGGATCGGCCAATTGTACGATGTAGCGGGCCGCCGCGGGGGCGTCCGGCTCGGAGGCCAGGGAAGGGTGAGGCCAAACCAGAAGGGAGAGAAGCGGGATCAGTAGGGCGAGGCCGATAATCGAGGGCCGCAGTTGCCGTTTGCGCATCGGGACCTCCTCTGTGCTCTGCATCGGCACGCTGTTCCATGCCGCCCGGCATCTCGGCGGCGCAACACGCCGCGAGATTTCAAGTAATGATTATATACAAGACATCAGGCGCGCCAAACGCATTGCCGCAAAAAGAGAGGGCGCCGGTTTCGACCGGCGCCCTCTTGCAGCAGTCAGGCTCGCAGCGCTCTGCTATCTGCTCTTCATCAGCATCGGCAGGCGCAGCTTCAGGTACGACTTGATCTCGGTCACCGCCGTCTTGACGATGGCCGGGTTGACGCCGTCCTCGAACGTCACCGTGTTGGTGATCGTCTCGGAGGCGCCCAGAGCCGGCAAGCTCGTGGCCATCTGGAAGGTGATGGTCACCGTCTCGCCGGCGGCCAGCTCGCCATCCCAGGTTACCACGCCGTGCCCCTCGTTCTCGGCCGGCTCCCAATGGACCGTGCCCTTGGTCGCGGACAGCGTCCCGCTGAGGAACTCGAGGTTATCGCTCTGCGGCAGCTCATCCTCGATGGAGACCATGCCCGCGGCCACGCCGCTGTTGGTGGCGATGATGGTGTAGTGCAGCGTATCGCCCCAGGCGACCACCTCTTCCGCGTCCTTGGTCGAGCCCGCCAGGCTCGGCGTATCGAAGGTGATCTGCACCGGCACCTGCATCATGTTGGGCGACTTGTCCGTCCCCAGCAGGATGATGCCCTCGTACGTGCCGGTCGCCGAGGTCTTGGAGAAGCCCAGCTCCAGGGCGTAAGGCACGCCCGCCTCGATGGCGCCAGTGGGCAGCCCGGTGACGGTCAAGTCGTGGCCTTCCACCGAGCGAACCTTCAGGTCATAGGTCCCCGCGCCGATGACGGTGTACCCATAAACCACGGCCATATACTGCCCCGCCGTCGGGCGCACCATGCGGATGAACTCGTCCGAGGTCGCGGTGCCCGAGGAGGCAACCTGGACCCACTTGCCGCCGATGGCGCGATAGAGGTACAGGTCCAGGTCAGGCGCGGTCACGGGGTCCGGCGTGCTCAGGGTGATCTCGAGCAGCGCCGAGTCGCCCACGGTGAAGCGATGCAGTTTTTGGACGCCCTGGACGATGGCCTGCCCCTCATACAGCGTCGGCTTGCTGAGGCCGAAGGAGCCGCCATAGCCCAGGCCCGAGATATCCAGGCTGGAGGTGAAGGTGAATTGCACGCTGCCCGAGAGCGCCTCCACCGTGGCCGAGATGGGATAGGGGGTCACCGAGATGGTGCCGACCGTGCCGGTGAAGCGCTCGGTGGGCTCCATGCCGCCATAGAGCACGTTCTGCAGCGCGATCATGTTCAGGCCGGACTTGACCGGGGCGACCACGGTCTCTTGCGGTCCGCCCGTGGCCGTCTGCCAGGTATAGGCCCAGCGGCCCCAGCCAAAGACCTCGCTGCGATCGTAGAGCGTCTCTTGGCTGCCACCCAGGACGTCCAGGGTGTAGGGGCCAAAGGCGCCGTACTTGGTATAGCTATCCGCCACCGGGCCGAGGATCAGGGTGTCGATGTCGGTAGCTGCGGTCTTCCACTGGGTATCCACGAACCAGCGGGTTCCTTCGGGCAGGCCGGTCTCGTCGGGCACGTCCACAAAGTACATGCGCCAGTCGCCCTGGTCCTGCGCGCCGTTGCCTAACCAGTCGAACCCGCCGCGCACGAAGCTATTGTCATACAGCGTGCCGGAGGGATCCTCGCCGCCGAAGACAAAGTTCAGGTTGCCAGGCCCCACCGTCGCCGGCACGTTGACCACCACCGGGATCACGGCTTCCTGGTCCCCGCCTGCGACGCGGATGGCGCTCTGATACAGGCCGGGGGCCTGATCGGCGGGCACCGTCACCGTGGCGGTAAAGACGCCCGTCGCGCCCGCGCCGACGGTCAGGCTCGTGGCGCTGGTGTCCAGCCAATCCACGTCCAGTTGCTGATAGAAACTGACCACGATCTTGAGCGGAGTGACGGGGATCGGTTTGCCGATCTCGCGCGCCGAGCTGGTATAGTGGTGCAGGCCGATGAACAGGCCGTCGCCGCCGCGTGCCAGCGGGCTGGCCACGCGCACCTCTTTGGTGGTGCCGTAGGTATAGTCGAGGCTGAACTCGTTGATCTCCATGGACGAGTTGTCCATGTCTGCATCGCCGGTGGAGGGCGGGTTGTCCAGCTCGCCGTCGTTCACCGCCCCGTTGCCATCGGCGTCGTTCCACAGCACCCCGTTGCCGTTGAGGTCGGTCCACTGCAGCGCCTTCATGTACCACATGCTGTCGATGGTCATGTCGGTGGGGTCGGTGGCGTCGCCCAGGCTAAACTTGTCCCAGGCCATGGAAACGTCGATCACCATCAGGTTCGTGCCCGCCGGGATGACGTTGACGCCGCCCTTCTGGTAAAGCGGGACGAGATAGTCGGGCTTGCTCAGGTTGCGCAGCGGCTCCTCGTTGGCCACGGTGGTGGTGAGCACGGTGGACCACTCGCCAACCTTCATCAGCGTGGTGTCCGAGAGCTCCACGGTCATCTCTGCCGCGCCGGTGTTGCTCACGGTGAAGGCCTGGCTATCGCTGCTCCCCGGCTTGACCAAGTAGGCGAAATCCAGGTACTTGGCGCCGCGATAGTCGCCGGCATCCCACTGGGGCGGGTCCACGACAAAGCCGCCCAGGCCCGCCGCCACCTCCACCGCCTTCTTGGCATTGACGCGCCCCGCGCCCTGCACAAAGGGGTCGAGGTTGGCATCGGTGGCCGAGGACATGAGGATGGATTTGAGCGTGGCGTAATCAGGCCAGAGGCCATTGGCTTGCGCGTAGGCCTCGGCCGCCAAGGCGGCGACGCCCGCGGCGAAGGGGCAGGCCTGGCTGGTGCCGCCGAACTCGGTGAACGCCATGTTGCCATCGAGCGCGCCCGCCAGATAAGGCACCTGCATCACCGGCATGGCGCCGGTGGCGCCGTCGGCGATGCTCATGATCTCCACGTCGCCGCGCCCGGCGGTATCGGGGCCGCGGCTGGAGAAGGGGGTCAGGTCGCCCCACAGGATTTGCTCGGGCCCGGCGATGGGCTCGTTAAAGCCCAGCGTCGTGCCGTTCAGGTCAAAGCCGCCCACCTGGATCGCCGTGGTGGCGGTGCCAGGGCCGCTGGAAGAGCCATAGCCCGTGCCGCCGTTGCCGGAAGAGATCACCCAGGTGGTGTGGGGAAAGATCATGTTCAGCCGGGTGATCAGCCGGCTCTCGTCGTGCAGCCAGGCGTCCTCTCGGACGATATAGCCCCAGCTATTGGTGTCGATCTGGGCCTCGTCGCCGGTGCCGGGCACGCCGTCATAGCCCACGGCGTGGACATACCAGGAATCGAGGTCGGTGGTGCCCACGCTAAAGAGGTTGCTGCTAAAGAGCTTGGCGTCGGGAGCGGTGCCCAGCACGGTGCCGCCGCTGATATCGGCCCACTCGGGGATCAGGGTGCCGTCCGCCGACTCGGTGCCGGTGGTCACGCCTTGCGCCACCACGGCGGAGGCGGTGCCGGTGCCGTGGGTGTTGCTCGGGCCATAGTCGCCATAAAAGAGCACCAGGTCGCCCGCGCCCGGCGCCTCCAGATAGGCGGGATCATAGATCACATCCGTGCCGGGGATGACGTTCTCGCCGTCGGCGATCCAGTACATGATGCCCGCCGAGACGTCGGCCACGCCGTCGCCGGTGGCATCGCGGGACCAGCCCTCAGCCTCGACGTCATAGTACCAGCCGGTGGGGTACTGCTGGGTAAAGCGCTCGTACCAGTCAAAGGTATAGCTGGCGTCGAGATCCACGTACACGGTGTCATAGACCCCCGCCATCGCCTCGTCCACCACCAGGACGGCCGCATAGCCGCCATAGTAGTCGAACAGGGAGAGCATGACGTCGGGGTGGATGCCGGTGTGATACACGCCGCTCTTGCTGGTATTGAGGAAAGTGTACTCGTGGGAAAGGACCCCCACCGTCTGATAGTCCGGCGGATCGATATAGCCGACGGTGGTGATCATGGCGGTGGCGGTGATGCCGGAGGTGCTCACGGTGATCTCGGGTGTGGCGGTGGTATCGGCATAGTAGGAGTAGGTGCCGCCCAGCATTTCCTCCCAGACCGCCTCCCAGCTAAAGGCCTCGCCATAGCCCACGTACAGCAGCGCCGGGCCCGCGTCGTAGATCAGCGGCCAGCCATCATACGGCGAGGTCGCATCGTTCACCGTGGCCCAGGTTCCCTCCAGATCGGGATGCCCAAAGTCGCAGCCGTCGTCCAGGTGACCAACGATGGCGCCCTGGCCGGTATAGCCCAGGCCCCAGGCGGCCCTGGCGCCCAGCACATCCACGCCGATATAGCTGCTGGGCGAGGCCGCCGCGCTGGACGCGCCAGCCGACAGGTCCGCGCGCTCCAGCTTGAGGCGCGGCGCGGCCGCCCCCAACAGGCCCTTGGCCCCCCGCTCCAACGCCGGCGCGGAAGCCTCCGGGGGAACGGGGCGCATGGTCTGCCGCTCCACCACCAGCGGCCGGATAGAGAGCACGCCCGGCTGGGCGGCCACCTTGCCCAGGGCGTTGGCCTTCACGCGGCCGGTGATGCCTACCATGCCGGCAACGGGGCGCCGGACGATGGCGTCGCTCACCCATTTGCTGACATCCGTGCCTTCATCAACGACCAGGTTGATCTCGACCGTCTCAGCGCCGCCCGCTTTGGCGAGCTCGTAGAGCTCGGCAGAAGCGAACAGCCCTTTGAAAGCGTCCAGCGGCGTCTGCGCCACCGGCTCCTGCGCGGCGACGCCGGCCAGGGGCATCAGCGCCAGCGTCAGCGCCAAGACCAGGGCGCCCATAAAACGCAGCTTGTTATTCATGTGCCTTCCTCCAGTGCGATCTCGGACGTAAAGGATGGGAGCGGCGGTCCCTGCGCCAGGTCACTGGCGCCGCGGAAAAAGAGCCCTCAGACCTCCTCTGTGGAAGTGGGTCACAGACATGCGGGGCATCCTAGCCAGATACGAGGGAATCGTCAAATGCGGGGAACCCGCCGGGTGATAACCTCATGGTAGACTTGCAGGGTCTGGTGGGCCGTCCGCCGCCAGGAAAAGCGCGCCGCCTGCTCCAACGCCGCGGCGGCCAGGGCTCGCCGCCGCGTCTCATCGCGCCAGAGCGAGAGCATCGCCTCCGCCCAGGCGCCGACGTCGGTGGTCCTCACCAGCACCCCCCCGCTGCCGACGATCTCGGGCAGCGAGGTGGCCTCGGCGGCAACCACCGGCGTGCCGCAGGCCATCGCCTCCAAGGGGGGCAGGCCAAACCCCTCATAGCTAGAGGGGAAAACGAACAGATCGGCGGCGCGGTAGAGCGCGGGCTTGTCCTCCTCCCGCACGCGCCCGATGCAGCGCACCCGCGCCTCCAGGCCCAGCTCGCGAAGCAGGCGCCGGGGATCGGGGGTAAAATCGCTATCCACGGCGGGCAGCCCGCCCGCCAGCGCCAGGCAAGGCGACTCGTCCGGCAGCTCCAGGCGCCGGACCAGCTCGGCAAAGGCCCGCAGCAGCGTGCCCACGTTCCGCCGCTGATCGTAGCCGCCCAGGTAGAGGACATAGTGCTCCGGCAGGCCATACCTGGCCCGGACCTCGACCGCGGCGGCGGGGTCCGGCTCGGGGCGATAGTGCGCCTCCGCCGCCAGGTAGGTCACTCGCACGCGCCCCTCGGGGACGCGCAACAAGCGCACGATATCGCGCTTGGCGGCAAGGGAATCGGTCAGGATCGCATCGGCGCGGCGCGCGGCGAGCGCCACCAGCCGCATATAAGCCCGCACCCGCAGATCGCCGCGATAAGCCGGCAGCAGCAGGGGGATCAGGTCGTGCACCGTGACCACAGTGGGCGTTGTGGGCCACAGCGGCGAGGCGAAATAGGGCACGTGCGCCAGCGTCGCCCCGGCCTGGCGGCAGGCCCGCGGAAAGGTCGCCTGCTCGAACCAAGCCTTGGCCAGGTTCTCGTTTCCCCAGCGCTTTGCGAGATAGGAGACGCGCAGCCGCGGCTGCGCCTGCGCCGCGACCGTGGTCCCCTCCGGAGCCATTACCTCATAGTGATGGGCATCGTCCTCGGCCAGCAAGGCCCGCAACAGGTGCCGCACGTATTGGCCGCTGCCGGTGGTCTCCTGGTCCAGAAAATAGCCGTTGATCGCAATGCGCATGGTATCCAAATCCTGTGAGATGGGGTCTGGCGCTACTTGAGGCCCTTGGCGCGTATGATGGAGAGGAGCAGCCAGGCGCCGATAATGCCCGCGAACACAAAGGTGATCTGCGCCACGGGCAGGTTCCAGTTCACCAGGGGAATCCGCCAGACGACCGCATCCCCGCCCGCGCGAATGATCAGGGCGGAGCCGATGATCAGCGCGGCGACGATGACGCTAAAGGCCAGCCGGTTGGCGATGGAATCCAGCTTGAGCATCACCCGGTCCAGCCGGCTCAGCTCGAAATGCAGGGTGAATTCGCCGTCTTCGAGCTGGTCGAGCAGCGTCGTCGCGCGCCGCGGCAGCGAGTTGCCCAGGCGCCGCAGAGACCGCAGCGCGCGCACCGATTCCGTGCCCCACCGGCGCGGCGAGAATTGCTCGCGCATCATGCCAGTGAGGTAGGGCTTGGCGAACTCGACAAAGTTAAAGGCGGGGTTGAGGTTGAGCGCGACCCCCTCCAGGACGATCAGCGTCCGGGCCAGCAGGGCCAGGTCAGCCGGCAACCGAATGCGGTGCGCGAAGGCGATTTCCATGATCTCTTTGAGAAACTCGCCGATGGAGACGCTCTCCAGGGTGGCCCCATAGTAGCGGTGCAGAAACCGGCGGATGTCTTTTTCCAGCGCCCGCTCATCGTTGGACGAGCCCACGGCGCCCAGCCGCAGCACCGCCTGGGCGATCTCGGGGGCGTCTTGCGAGATCACCGCCACAAACAGATCGCGCAGATCGGCCTTCATCTCGGACGAGATAAAGCCAACCAGGCCAAAATCCACCAGGCTGACCTTGTTCTCCTTCAAGATGATATTGGCCGGATGCGGGTCGGCGTGAAAGACCCCATCGCGAAAGATCTGCTGGAAATAGATGTCGGCGATCACTTCCGAGATGGAAGCAAGATCGTAGCCCTGGCGCTGCAACTCGGCCAACTCGGTCAGCTTGGGCCCGCGCACGTCCTCCAGCGTGATCACCTGCGAGGTCGTCAGGTCCCAATAGACCTTGGGGATCGCCACCCGCTCATCATCTGCCAGCGCCTGGGCCAGCCGCTCCGCGTTCCGTCCCTCGCGCATATAGTCCAGCTCGTCCTGCAGCGCCTGGCCAAACTCGTCGATGAGTTCCACCAACTGATAGTTGCGGGCCAGCGCTGAGCGGGATTCCAGGAAGCGCGCCTGGCGGAGCAGAAGGCCCAAGTCCGACCCAATGGTGCGGCGGATATTGGGCCGCTGCACCTTGACCACCACCCGCTCGCCGCTGTGCAGCGTGGCATAGTGGACCTGGCCAATGGAGGCGGAGGCCACCGGCGTGGAATCAAAGGTGGCATAGAGGGCCTCGATGGGCTGGCCCAACTCCTCCTCGATCCTTCGGCGCGCCAGCGCCGCGGGAAAGGGAGGCACAGAGTCCAGCAGCTTGGCAAGCTCGGCGATGAAATCTGGCGGCAAGATGTCCGGGCGCGTGCTCATCAACTGGCCGAGCTTCACATAGGTCGGCCCCAGATCCTCCAGGGTCTTGCGCACCCGCGCCGGGATGCTGGCCCGCTCCACGGGTTGCGCCCCTTCGCGCTTTTTACCCAGAGGCGCGAGCAGCCGAGAGAGCCCGAAGCGGTCCAGGACAAAGCCCAGCCCGTTTCTGATCAGCACCTGGGCAATATGGCGCAAGCGCACCAGGTCCTGGTAGGATTGTCTCAGCGGCATTCGCAAAGCCATTCTTCGCCCTTTATCCCCGAGCGCATCTATTCCCAGGCTCATTATATACCTTTTTTGCTTTGAATGAAGCTGTGATATAATCGAAAACGTTGCAGCCAAGCGCGAGCAACGCTTCCAACGGGTACATACTGGGAGGAGAGGCCATGGCTCAAGTGAGGCTTCATGCCTTTGCTGACGAAGCAAAGGAACTCGTCAGGACAGGCCACTACGATGAAGCGATCGCCATCTGCCGCCATATCCTGAAGCAATACCCCAAGCACATCGAGTCCTACCGCATCCTGGCCGAAGCCTGCCTGCAGAAAGGCGACCAAGAACAGGCGGCGGACCTCTTCAAGCGCGTCCTGAGCGCCGATCCCCACGATTTCATCGCCTACGTTGGGCTGGGCATCCTGCATGAAGAGGGCGGATTGCTCGATGAGGCCATCTGGCAATTCGAGCGCGCCTTCGAACTGGCCCCGGCCAACCGCCAGGTGCGCCAGGAGCTGATCCGGCTTTACGGCCAGCGCGACGGCTACGAGCGCGAGCGACTCAAGCTCAACCGCGCGGCCCTGGGACACATGTACCTCAAGGGCGGGCTCGAGGCCCAGGCCATCGCCGAGTTCGAGGAGATCTTGGCCCAGGACCCCGACCGGCTGGACATCCAATTGGCCCTGGCCGAGGCGCTATACCGGGCCAACCGCCGGCGCGAGGCGGCCGAGGTCTGCCAGGAGATCCTCAACCAGTCGCCGCATTGCCTCAAAGCGAACCTGCTGCTCGGCGAGATTTGGGCCGGCAGCGGCATGCAAGAAGAAGGCGAGACTCTGCTGCAGCGGGCGCAGAGCATGGACCCCGAGAACCTCCTGGCTCGCGAGATATTGGGCGAGGACTCGCCCCTGCCGCCAGCGGAGGCCATGATCGAGCGACCTGACGACCTGAGCACGCTGATGGAGGAGACGGCTGCCGTCGAGGTTGCCGCCGCCCCGGAGCCCGCGCCCTGGGATGCGTTGCTGCAAGAAGTGCCCGCCTGGCCTGCCGCGGAGGCGCCGGCCGCTGAGGAGGAGGAGGAGGAGCTCGCCGAGACGGTTTCCCCTGAAGAGCTCCCCGAGTTGAGCGCAGCACTGCTTGAGGAGACCATCGAAGCGCAGCCCGCCGCCGAGGCCGAGCTGGCGCTGCCTGCCGAGGAAGCCGCGGTTCCAGAGGCCGCCGAGGCCGAGCTCGCGCCAGGCCTGGAGGGCGAGCCTGAGCTGGCGGGCCCGGAAGAGGTCCTGCCTCCCGAGACCGCCTCGCCGGAAGAGATCATGGCCTGGGTGCAAGAGCAGCGCCAAGGCCCGGCCATCGAGGCCTCGACAGCAGAAATCGAGGCGGCGAGCATCGTCGAGCTGGAGCCCGCCGCGCCGCCAACGGCGGAAGAGAGCGAATCGCCGGTCATCGCCGCCCTGGAGCAGGAATTTGGCGCGCTGCCCGAGCTGTCCGCGCAAGAGATCAGCGCTGAAGAGCGGGCTGCGCTGGAGGCCTCCATGCCCTCCGAGACGGCTTCCGCCGACGAGATCATGGCCTGGGTGCGGCAGCACGCCGCGTTCCCCGTTCTGGAGAAACCGGCGGCCGTTGCACCGATGGAGGAGCGAGCCGAGGCAAAGGCTGAGGAGCTGGCGGTCGCTGGCGTGGAAGAGCAGTTCGAGGCCGCGCAACCCGAAGTAGAGATGGTCGAGCTGGCCGCGGAGACCCTTGCGGAAGCGCCAGAGGCTGCGGAGCAGATGACAGAGCCCGTAGCCGACGAGGCGGAAGAGCTGGTGCCCGCCGCAGAGCCAGCCCTGCCCGAGGTCGCGGCGGAGCCAGAGCCGCTGGCCATGGCGGAGCCGACGGAGGAACCCGTCGCGGAAGAGGCCATCGGCGAGCCCGAACTCGAGCCCGTCGAGCCGGCCACGATCGAGGAGACGACCGTCTCTATCGAAGAGCCCGCGGCGGCGCCAACCATCGCGGACTATATCGCCCAACTCGCCCAGGATGCCACGGATCAGCCCGCGCGCCTCGCCCTGGCCCGCGCCTATGCGGACGGCCAGGAGTGGGGGCCCGCCGCCGAGCAATACGGGCTGCTCATCCAGCAGGCCCCCGATCTGTTGCCCGACCTGGTGGCCGACCTGGAAGCGCAGGCGCTGGCGCACCCCGAGCAAGCGGCGCTGCAACAGGCGTTGGGCGATGCCTACATGGAAAGCGGCCAGCTCCAGGAGGCGCTGGACATCTTTAACCGGCTGCTCAAACAAGTGAAATAAGGGGCCACCCGTACATCACCTGCTGACCCCTCGGTGCCTTGGCTTGGCCAAGGCACCGACTATTTTTCGAGGAGGAACAATGGAAAGGACACTGGTGATCGTCAAGCCTGACGGTGTGCAGCGGGGATTGATCGGCGCCATCATCGAACGTTTCGAGCGGCGCGGGCTCAGGATCGCGGCCATGAAAATGATCAATATCGATCCCAAGCTGGCCTGCAAGCACTATGGCGAACATGAAGGCAAGCCCTTCTACCCGGGCCTGATCTCCTTCATCACTTCGGGTCCCGTTGTGGTCATGGTGCTGGAGGGCAACAACGCTATCGCCGTGGTCAGGGCCACCATGGGCAGCACCAACCCCGCCAACGCCGTCCCGGGCACCATCCGCGCCGATTTCGGCGTGCAGACGGAGCGCAACTTGGTGCATGGCTCCGATGGCCCCGAGAGCGCTCACAGGGAAATCGATTGTTTCTTTGCTCCCAGCGAGATCGTCGAGTACTCACGAGACATGGAACGCTGGATCTACGCCTAGAGCCAGCCAAAAGGGGCGCGGGATCGATTCCCGCGCCCCTTTTCTGTGCCAGACGAACGCAGGCCATGCGGCTCGCCGCGGCCTGCCATGCGCGAATCCCCGCAGGGCAACCTCGCTTACTCGATGCGCACCACCGTTTTGGCCTTGCTCCACAGCCCCTCGAGGTTATAGAAGGCGCGGGTCTCCGGGTGCATGATATGCACGATGATATCGTTATAGTCCATCAACACCCAACCCGAATCGGCGCTGCCCTCGACGTTCAAAGGCCGCACGCCCTTTTCCTTCATGCCTTCCCGCACATCCTCGGCCAGAGACTGGATCTGGCGATCCGTGCCCGCCGAGCAGATCAAAAAGTAATCGGCGATGATGGTCACTTCCCGCACGTCCAAAAGCAACGTGTCCTCCGCCAGCTTGCCGACCAATATATCCACGATCTCCCTTGCGGTTTGCAGTGACTCCAGTGGGATTCCTCCTTTTCGCTTTCAGGCCGAACTGATCTGCCTCATTATATACCAGGCCCGGGCGCCCCGCCAAATGACGCAAGCTCGTCAGCGGGGCCGCACCAACTCGGCCAGCCGTTCGCGCATCCTTTGCCAGTGCGTGCCTTGCCAGTAAAGGCGCAGGCACTGCGGGCACCGCCGAAAGCGCGCCTGCGTCTGATAGACGTAGGGCGGCACCTGCTCGCGGGCCGCTTCCTTCGGGACGTCCTGCAGCGGCGCGTTGCATTCCGGGCAGCGGGAAAAGAACCCTTCCGGCGGGGGCGGGTAGGCCGCCAGCACCTCCGCCAACTGCGGCTCCAGCTCTTGCTGGTGGATGAACAACACGCGCAGGCCGCGCCGCCGCGCCAGCTCGCCATCCCGCGTCAAGAGCACCCGCCCCTCCGCCCGCGACCGCCGCGCCAGTTCGTTATCGTCCCAATGGACGCCATAGAGCGTATCGTACCCCAGGATGCGCAGCCATTTGGCCAGGCGGCCCAACATGGCATCGGCCAGAAAAGTGGTCATCCCGTTCCTCGCGCTTGGGACGGACCGCGGCAGCTAGGCGACGCACACCGGCGCGCCCGCGCCCCGCACCAACATGTCATAGGTCTTGGCGATGCGATCCCAATTGTATTCTCGGTCCAGCGACCAGAAGCGGCCGATCACCGAGACGACCTGGCCCACGCCCAGCTTGGCCGCTTCGCTCTCCGCCAGGGCCACATAGTTGGCCCCGCTTTCGGGCTGCTCGCCGCGGCGGCCCAACATGCCGTGGACATAGACCTCCGAGAGCCCCTCCTGCTTGGCCAGGCGCATCAGGCCCAGCAAGTGCTCCATGGCGCCATGGGAGCTATAGAACGAGACGATGCCCAGCAGGTGCAGGCGCTTGCCCTCCGCCTTGGCCGAGCGCATGGCCCAGAGGAAAGCCTCGTTCCGGTTAAAGCTCCCGTCCCGCAGCGCCACGTCCACCCGCAGGCGGTCGGAGAGGATCGCCCGGCCGGTGCCGATGTGCAGATGGCCCGCCTCCGAGTTGCCCACCGACCCCTCGGGCATGCCCACCGCCTCGCCGGAAGCCGCCAGCAGCGTGAAGGGATACTGGCGCTCCAGGGCATCCATCACGGGCGTCTGGGCCTGGGAGATCAAATTGCCCGGGCCGGGCTCTTGCCAGCCCCAGCCGTCGGCGATGACCAGCAGCACCTTGCGCGGCCGGACCAGCCACGCCGAATCGCGCTCGACCAGCAGGCTCTCGCCGGTCATGGCCGGCGGCTTGGGCAGGCACAGCAGCTCCAGGATGGTGGGGGCGATATCGCAGAGGCTGCCGCCGGAGCGCAGGCGCAGCGCGGCGTCGCGGTCGGCCAGAAGCACAAAGGGCACGGGGCTATTGGTGTGGCCGGTATCCACCGCGCCATCGGGATAGAGCCACTTTTCCACCGTGCCGTGGTCGGCAGTCACGATGGCCGTGTATCCGGCCTGGGCCGCCGCCTCGACGACGCGGCCAATCTGCCGGTCCACCGTCTCCACCGCCCGGATCACGGCCTCGCGATCCTCGATGTGCCCGACCACGTCCACGTTGGCGAAATTGGTCACGATCAGGTCGTATTTGCCCGCCGCCAGCGCCTCCGCCGTGGCGTCGGCCACCTGGCTGGCGCTCAGCTCGGGGACCAGCGCATAGTTGGTCACGCCATGCGGCGAAGGGACGGTGATGCGCTCCTCCCCCGGCGCCGGCTCACGCTTCTTGCCATTGAAAAAGTAGCCGAGGTGGATCGCCTTCTCGGACTCGGCGACCTTGGCCTGGCGCAGGCCGTGGGCGCTGAGCATCTCGCTCAGCGTCTCCATGATCTCGCCGGGGGGCGGAAAGGCCACCCGGGCATCCAACCGCGCGTCGTATTGGATCAGGGTGACGAACCGCGTGGGCTCGCCGCGCTCCACGGGGAAATGGGCGAAATCAGGCTCGGTGAAGCTCTGGGTCAGCTCGACCTCGCGCTCGCCGCGCAGGTCGTAAAAGATCACGTAATCGCCGGGGCGGATGCGGCCGATGGGCGCGCCGTGCCCATCCACGGCGACGATGGGCTCCAGCGCCTCATCCTCCTGGCCCGCGCGATAGGCCGCGCGCACGGCGTCGGATAGGGACGAGGGGGTCTTGCAGGGTCGGTTGGACATGCCGGGACTTCTCCTGGTGCGTTTGGCTAATACTAACACCGCTGCACGAGAGCGTCAAAGAAGAAATGCCCAGCGCCTTGGGGGCGCCGGGCATTGGGTTGGGCAAGCTAGGCCCGCCGCATCCCGGACATGACGTCCTCGTACCAGGTCCCGTCGCGCAGCCAGATGCCATCCCAGGCGTGGCGATCGACCTCGGCGGGATTGGGATGGGCGGCATCGGCCAGGCGGGCCAGGTGCCGACGCACCCGCGCCATCTGCGGCCCATAGACGGGCCCAGGCTCCGGCGGCTGCCAGCCATCGTCCGCCGCCGCTAGGAAATCGGGCACCCAATCATCCAGCATGTTGCCCGACCATTGCACCGCCATGAGGCCCAGGACGTTGGGCTTGTCGGCGCCCCAGCGCGCCCAATCGGCGAGGTTTTCGAACACATCCTCGTCGGGCGACCTGGTGTAGGGTGAGTGCAGCGAGCTAGAACCGCCCGCCATCAGCACCGGTTGCGTGCAGCCCGCTTGGCCCAGCTCGCCCATGCCCTGATGGGCCAGGTGCTCGAACTCGACCGAGACCTCGGAATCGGCATAGGCCCACAGGCAACGGATCACGCGCGACGCATAGGCCGCGGGGGTGGGCGGCGCGTCCGCCCAGACGATGGGGCTCACCGAGACGCCGTGGCGGGCCGCTACCTCGTCCACCAGCGGCAGGAGTCGCGCCAGGTGCTCGGCCTGCTCCTCCTCGCTCAGCCGCACCTCGTCCAGGCCCAGGTGCACCAGCGGGCTGGGCAGGATGGGGAACCACTCGTCATAGATGGAGGCCAGCAGCTCGTAGGAGCGCGGGTCGCGGGGGTTCAGGTGCGACTTGCGGATGTGCGGGGCCAGCCCCTCGTAGGGCTGCTCAAAGCCGCCGCTCACCAGGTGCGGATAGTGAAAGCCCTTGGCCGTGGAATGCCCCAGCGACTCGATCTCGGGGATGATGGCGATGCCATGCTGCCGGGCATAGTCCACCAGCTCGATGATCTCCTCCATGCTCAGCGCGCAGGGGTTCAGCGAGCCGAGCTTGTTGGTGCGGTAGCGGACCGAGTTCAGCTCGTCGTCGCCCTCGCGGTAGACCAAGGCGTTGAGCTTGAAGGCGGAGCTAATGCGCACGATGCGCTTGATCTGCGCCAGCGAGTTGGGCGAGCGCCCCGCGTCCACCATCAGCGCGCGCCAGCGGTAGTGCGGCCGGTCCTCGATCTCGACGCCGGCGAGGACCACCCTCTCCGCGCCGCGCGCCGCCAACTGGCGCAGCGTCATGGCGCCCCAGAGCAGCCCTTGCGCCGAGTTGGCCCGCACCGCCGCGCCCGCGCCGTCCACGCGCAGCGTATAGCCCTCCTCGCCCAGCGCCGACGGGTCCGCCGCCGCCGCTTGCCCCAGGCGGAGCGCATACTCGGCGGTTGCGGTCACGACGGGCAGTCGCAGGCCGAACTCGTCCGCCAGCAGGTCGGCCAAGCGCTGGCCGACAAAGCACGCCTCCTGTTCCATCGGGGCGCTGACCCGGATGGGCAGCTCGCCGGTCAGCGGCAGGTCCTCCGCCCGCGGCGTCAACTGCTGCGGCCGGGGCAGCAGGTCGGCCAGCAGCCCGGTTCTGATGGTTTCGTCGAGTCTCATGGTTGCTCCTTACCCGCCCCGCATCTCGTGGATGCTTTGGGCGATGAGGCGAAAGGTATCTTCGATCTGGTCCGCCTCCAGGCAGGAGAAGGCGATGCGCAGGTCGGTGGGGCCGAGGGCGATGGCGCCGACGCCGTGCTGGTCCAGCGCGTGCAGGCGCAGGGCGTTGGCGTCCACTCCCTTGACGCGCAGGCACATGAAATACCCCGAGTTGAAGGGATAGACGTCCCAGCAGTCGGCGTACTGGGGCGCGTAGGCCACCTCGCGGACCTTGTCCGCCCGGGCCTTGAGGATGCCGAACTTGGCCCGGCGCTCCTCCTGATAATCGCCGCCCTTGAGCATCTTGAGCAGCACCGACTGGGCCGGCTGCGAGCAGTTGGAGATCGAGCTGCGGATGCAGGCCCCGGCCTTGGCCTCCAGCGCGGCATAGGCCGCCGGGCTCTGCCCGTAATCACCCAGGGTGATGAACCCGACGCGAAAGCCCCAGACGTAGAACTCTTTCGTAAAGCCGTCGGCCTTGAGGGCGACGATGTTGGGGTGCGCGCCGACGAACTGGCCGAAAATCGAGCCGGCCACCAGGTCGTCGCGGTAATTAAGCCCGTAATAGGCGTCGTCGCAGATCACCAGGATCTTCTTGCCCGCCTCCGCGGCCTGCACCACCGTGCGGACGATCTCGGCGGCCTCGGCGGCGGTGGGGGTGTAGCCGGTGGGGTTGTTGGGAAAGTTCAGGAGCAGCACGACCTTTTGCGGGGCCTCGCGCAGCGCCTCGGCCAGCGCCGCGGCGTTGAAACCGGTCAGCCCCTCGTCAAAGAGCGGGAAATTGCGGATGGTGGCGCCGTAGCGCACCTCGAACATCAGGGAATAGTTGTCCCAGAGCTTGTCGGGGATCAGCACCACGTCGCCGCGGTCCAGGAAGAGGTCCGCCGCAAGCATCAGGCCGTGGGTCAGGGCGTTGGTGACCACCGGCAGGCTGACCGTCTTGCCCGCCAGCGCCGGGTTCTCGGCCAGCATCTTGGCCAGCCAGGCCTGGCGCAGCCCCGGCAGTCCGGCAGGCGGCGCGTAATCGAACAACTCGGTGGGGGAGAGGTCGTTGAAATACTTGCGCACCGATTCCAGGTGCATGGGATCCGCGCCCTCTTTGGCGATGCCGATGGTGGCGTTGTACTTGTGCGCCTTCTGCTTGGCCTCCGCGCCCTGGACGATGATGCCCTTGGGCATATAGATGTTCCTGCCGAAATCGCTCAGCAGGTCGTAGGCGGCGGGGGCGTTGGCGCGGATGACCTGGTTCATCTCTTGGGCGATGGGGTGCATGGGACCTCCTCCGGGCGACGGGATAGCGAAAACCCACTGCCGCCTAGTGTACGGGTTTCCGGTCAAAACGCCAAACGGGGCGGCGCGTGGCGCACACTCGCCCAGAAGCGGTTGCCACGGCCCACATGCTGTGTTATGATGAACTCACGCTGCGTTGTCTTGTGCCACAAAACGAAACGCAGATGGCCGCGAGCTAAGCGCCGCACCCATGCGTGTGGATGTTGCGCTCTATTCCAACCATTTGTGCGGGCTTCGCACTGGACGTTCAGGAAGAGGCATCAGCATGCAGTCTTTTGTTTCGAGGCTTTCTAGCGATATCTATGAGTATCTGGCGTTTCACACGTGGTGGTCCGATGGGCTGCTCTACGCTCTGCTAGCCGCGCTCCTGTTTCTAATACCGCTGTACATCTTCAGGAACGAGTTGAGAGAGTTGCTGGGAACCATGCCCTCTCGCTTGGCACGAGCTGTCAGGGTTACGCTGATCACGGTCTATCTCATTGTCTTTGCAGCGGCACTATCAACCTGCTATATTGCTCCCAATCCTTTCAGCTTCGCACAGCGTCATATTGATCCGGGAATGCCCAGGACGGATGCGATAGCGGTCTTGGGGCAACACTCATGGTATCACCAACCATGCGTCGAGAATGCCAGGCTCGTGGATCTATTCTTTTTTGGGGATCGTCGCTACGACCGGGCCTTTGTTGTCATTCTGAGCAGCGAGAGCAAGAGCGGCAGTTACCGAGTAACAGATGTCTCCACTCAGGACAACTATCTCTGGCAATTCGAATACAAGGACTGCATCCAAGAAGAGAGGTTTGAGCGCTAGCGGCACGATAGCCACGATTAATACGGCAGCGCGATGGTGGTGGCCGACACGAGCAGGAACACGACTCTGGCCAACAGGCGCATCACCCAGCGACAGGAGAGACGCATGGCCGAATCCATCTTACAGTACCCCAAAGGCAGCACCGGTCTGTTTCCGGATTCCCAGATCGCCCGCCGCGAGATCTATCTGGGGCCGAGCACCGTCAACTCGTGCAATACGCCGTGCCCGGTATCGACGGCGACGGCCGGGACGAGATCGCCATCCCGGCCCGGATCACCGGCGGACGCGGCGAGGATGTGGTGGTGGTCACCCATAACTCGGGCAAGATCCTGATCTTTTCGGCGGCGTAGGACGACGGGGATACTTGCCCAACCAGCCTACAGGAGCACGCAACCGGCCTTACAGAGAGAGAGTCAGGCGCAATCCATCCTCAACAAGCTCGAGCAAGTATGAGGGCAAAGGGCCAACACGCTCGGTGAGGAACGCCTTGTCCAGTGTAATGACCTGGGACACGTTCGCCACCGAATCTTGAGGCAGACCAGTCGCCTTGCTGGGCAAGAGCACATTGCCCGGGGCCAAAGCCAGTCGCAGATTGGAGGTAACCACCACCGCGATCACCGTAGCGATCCGGCTGCGGTTAAAGCTGTCCGCTTGTATTACGAGCACAGGACGACGATACCCCGGCTCCGAGGCGACGGGTTCGGGCAAGTCAGCCCACCAGATCTCGCCACGAGCGATCACCAGGCCCGGCCCCCCACGGATTGCAGTTGGACGCGCACTAACGTCGTGTCCATAGCAGACGGCTCTGCATCATAAACGCGATTGAGCGCCTCTGTGACTTCTTCTGCAGGATGAGCGTTGAGATAAGCAGCCAGGGCAGCCTCGTATAAGGCGCTCACGGAGACACCCAGCCGTTGCGCCAGACTCTCGGCAGCGGTATGGATCACGCTAGGGATGGAAATATCCGTACTCATGTGTCAAAACCTCTGAATTCGCCCATCAAAACGACCAGTTGACTATATTATACACGATCGTCTCCGCCGCGGCAAGAAACCATGCGCCAGAATCTCGGACGCGTGGTGGAGGCATCAGTTCTGGCTGATGCACCTATTCTGGTCCCGTCTGCTCTTGCCATCCCGCCCGCATTGTACTATCCTGCGGCGCGAGCGACAAAGCGACTCCGAAGGAGTTGGCTATGAGCCGCGGCTCACCGTTGCGGATGAAAATGCACAGCCATGTCACCCCGAGGTCCGCCGAAGGGGTCTCCACGCCACCGCAGCGGGAGATTCCTCGGAGGACCTCGGAATGACGCCGTGAGTCTATTCTCAAGGGAGGGCTTATGCCGAGGCGATGGCTGGGGATGTACGTGCATATGCACTGGGGGTACCATCACCCCTACGCGGCGCGCACCTGGACGCTGGAGGATTGGCGGGCCTACCTGGGCGGGATCAGCGCCCTGGGCTACAACCTGCTGCAGATCTGGCCCATGGTGGACACCATGCCGCTCCCCCTCACCCCCAGCGACGAGGCCCACCTGGACAAGCTGCGCCAGGTGATCGAGCTGGCGCACCGGGAGCACAACCTGACCGTCTGGCTGGTGCTGAGCGCCAACGCGGTGGGCAATGCGCAGGCCGCCAGCTATCCCTTCGAGGAGCGCCCCTATTTCACCACCGAGCGCCGCCTCAACCCCGGCGACCGCCGCGAGCGCGCCGAGCTGATGGTGGCGCGGCGCGCGTTCCTGGAGCCGCTGGCGGAGGCCGATGGCCTCTCCATCATCGATAGCGACCCCGGCGGCTACGAGGGCTCGCCCCCCGCCGAGTTCGTGCAACTGCTGCTGGACCATCGCCGCCTGGCCGACCGGCTGCGCCCGGGGATGAGGCTCAACTATTGGATGTGGTGGGGCTGGCGACCCAAGGTGGTGGAGGTTCCCAACGCCGCCGAGCTGCGCGACCGGGTGCTGGGCGAGACCTTGGCGGCGCTGACGCGGGCCAACCCCGAGCCGTGGGGGCTACTGGCCTGCAACCGCGACCACCTGCGCATCGTCGCCGAGCACGGTCTGCAGGCACGGACGCTCTATTACCCCTATGGCGCCATCGAGGACGAGCCCTCCGTGCCGCGCACCAACAACGATCCGGCGCGCCTCGCCGCGACGTTTGAGGGCCTCGACCCGGCGAGCTACCCCCTGGGGGCCATGGGCAACGCGCAAAACCATGTCCTGCAACTGCCGCACACCTACCTCTTTGCCCAACTGGCGCGCGGCCGGGGCGCGGAGGCCGCTAACCTGCTCAAGTTCGCCAAGGAGCTGATCCCGGCGCTGGGGGACGAGGTCGCCGAGGGCTGGGCGGCGCTGGCGGATGGGGATGGAGCGCGGGCCGCAGCGGCGCGGGAGCGGCTGCTGGCGGCTGCCGCGGGAGCCCGGGCGGGGCGCCTGGGCGGGTTGATGTTCCACGACCCGGCCCGCTTTCTGGGCGACCTGGCGGGCCAGTTGGCCCAGTGGGAGGCGACGCTGGCGCTGCGGGAGGCGCTCGCCCAGGGGTGCGACCCCGTCCCCGCGGCCCAGCGCCTGCTCGCCGCGCTGGAGGAAGGGCTGGCGCGCACCGGCTTTCGCGACTTTTACGTGGGGGCCTTTGCCGCCACCATGCACCCGCTGCTGGCCGCCCTGGCGGGTCAGTTGTCCGGGGGCGCGGCCTTGCAGCGGGCGCTGGACGAGTACGCCCATCTGCGCCAGAACCACGTCCCCGAGCGGCACGGCTACCTGGCGCGGCTGGTGGCGGCGCTGGCCGAGTGCGCGGGTTTGCGCGAATCACCTCGCGATCTTTGACAATATGCGCAAGGTGTGATATCATGGAACGTGTAAGAGGTATGGCAATCGCATACGCAGCGCCTAGTGCACAGTGTGCAACGGGGGAACCAATCCTGGGGGCGAGTCGACAGAGACTGCCGTAGGGCCACTTCTTCGGCCCAAGCCCGACAGCTAACCTCGTAGGCGTAGGAGAAGGACACCATATTGTCTGTAGGTGCCCTTTTTCTTTGTGTATGGAGTAGGGCGCCTCGTTCAATGGGCCAGGTGGCCCATAGAGGAGGCAGAATTGAATACTGGGGACAAGCAAGATTTGTCCAAGATGCCGGGCGCGGCGCCCCACGTCGCGCTACCAGACTCGGTCGTTGCCGCCTACCGCACGCAAGGCGGCGATATGGACGAGCTCAAGCTGGCCGTCAAGTCCGACCTGGCCCCGGACGGCGCCTTCGGCGAGCAGTGGTTGATGATCAACCGGCAAGACCTCTGGGTCTTGGATCGTCACAATGGCACCGCAAACGTCAGATACAAACTCCCCCTGGATCAGATCACCGACGCCAAGGTCGAGCGATGCGTGGGCAACGGGCTGCTGCAAGTCACCGTTGACCAGAAACCTCAGGTATTGCTCCACTATTCCAACGACCTGATCGATCGCTTCGGTCGCGTGGCCTATTACCTCCACGACTTGGCGGAGAACGGCGAACAAGTCGCCGTGCCCGATCCCGACGCCGACGACCATCGCTGCCTGGTTTGCGGGCGCACCCTGGTGGACCGCTCCACCAAGGTCTGCCCGAGCTGCATCCAGCGGGGCAAGATCTTTAAGCGGCTGATGGCGCTGGCCAGGCCGTTCTGGGGAACCCTGCTGGGCATCGTGCTGCTCATGCTGGCTGGCGTGTTGGTGGACCTCTTGCCGCCCTACCTCACCCGCATCCTGATCGACGATGTGCTCAAGGCGGGGGCCAAAGCGGACCTCCTCGTCTGGCTGGTCAGCGGGCTGCTCGGCATTCAGGTCACGCGGGTGATCATCACGATCTTTACCAACCGCATGAACATCAACCTGAGCACGCGCTTCACCTCGGACCTGCGCGACCAACTCTTTACCCATCTGAACAAGCTGCCCATCGACTATTTCGACAAGAACCAGATCGGCCGGCTGATGACCCGGGTGAACCAGGACACCTCCGAGTTGCAGGGCCTGGTCTCGCAGATCACCGGCTTTGCGCTGAACATCATGCTGGTGATCGGCATCGGCGCGGTCCTTTTCACCATGGCTCCCTCGTTGGGCCTCTACGTGCTGATCCCCACGCCCCTGGTGGTGGCGGCGGCCTACTTCTACTATCGCTACATGCGCCCGCACTTTGAGCGCTTCTGGATCGCGCGCTGGCGCCTCAATGCGACGCTGAACACCTTCCTCTCGGGCATCCGCGTGGTCAAGGCCTTCGCCCAGGAATCCCTGGAGGAGGAGCGCTACCACGACCGCAACCAGAAGGTCTTGGAGTCGCGCCTGCGGGTGGACCAGGCCTGGAGCCGCTTCTACCCACTCATCTCGTTTGCCTTCAACGTGGGCGGCCTGATCATCTGGTATGCTGGCGGCCGGGCGGTGTTGGCGGACAAGATCACCCTGGGCACGCTGATGGCCTTTCTCAGCTACCTGGGCATGTTCTATGGCCCCCTCTCCAACCTCACCCATATCAGCCAGACGCTGAACCAGTTCCTGACCATCTCGCAGCGCATGTTCGAGATGCTGGACGAGGAGCCGGAGAAGCAGGTCGAGACGCCGGTGCAGCAGCCCAGCCTGGGCGGCAAGATCGAGTTCGACAATGTGACCTTTGGCTATGATCCCTACTTTCCGGTGGTCCGCGACCTGAGCTTTACCATCGAGCCGGGTGAGATGATCGGCGTGGTGGGCCCCAGCGGCGCGGGCAAGACCACGCTGGTGAACCTGATCTGTCGCTTTTACGACGTGACCCGGGGGACCATTCGCGTCGATGGCGTGGACATCCGCGACCTCTCCATGGAAGAGATTCGCCGCCAGATCGGCATGGTGCTGCAGACCCCCTTCCTGTTCCAGGGAACCATCGCCGAGAACATCGCCTATGGCAAGCCCGAGGCCACGCTGGAGGACATCATTCGCGCGGCCAAGGCGGCCAATGCCCACAACTTTGTCACGCGCTTGCCCGAAGGTTACGATACCATCGTCGGCGAGGGCGGCACGGGGCTATCGGGCGGCGAGCGGCAGCGCATCTCGATCGCGCGCGCCATCCTGCACAACCCGCGCATCCTGATCCTGGATGAGGCCACCTCCTCCGTGGATACCGAGACCGAACGGCAGATTCAGGAGGCGCTGGAAAAGCTGGTCAAGGGCCGCACCACCATCGCCATCGCCCACCGCCTATCGACGCTCTATAACGCGGATCGCATCCTGGTGCTGAACCACGGCCGCCTGGAGGAACAGGGCGCGCCCAAGCAGCTCATGGAGAACAAGGGCAAGTTCTATAACCTGGTGCAATTGCAGACCCAGCTATCCAGCCTGGATGGGGTGGTGCCGGCGCTATGACAGAGACACAGACGATCGTTCCGCGCAAGGCTTTCGAGTTGGTCATGTTGGCGCCGGAGGATGTGCGCTTTGAGCGCGAGGGCGATACCCTGCGGCTGACCTTGAGCGACGGGACGCATTACCCCCGCGTCTCGCTGCGCTCCTGTTTCCCGGTTTCCGGCGGGCCGGCGCTGCTATCCGTCCGCGACGCCGCCTCCGAGGAGCAGGACGAGATCGGCATCATCGCCGATTGGTCCAAGCTGGCCGAGGCTGACCGGCAGGCGGTGTCCACCGAGCTGGAGCTGCACTATTTCGTGCCCAAGATCACCGCGGTGAGCAAGATCAAGGACGAGTTCGGCTTCCTCTACTGGACCGTAGACACGGACAAGGGGCCGAAAGAGTTCGTGATGCGCAACAGCGTGGTGCACTATGCGCGCGAGATCGGCAAGAACCATTGGCTGATCATCGACGTGAACCAGGCCCGGTACGAGATCCCGGACGTTTCGCAGCTCGATAGCCGCAGCCAGGGGCTGGTGCGGCGCTTCTTGCTCCTATAGAAGCGGGATTTGCAGGATTTGACCGCGTTTTTTGCTGTTTGGCGCGACTTGTGCTATAATCCTGGCCGTGAGACAAGGGCCAAAAGCCGCTTATTCAGAAAATACAATCCGAGTACACCGCCCTGGGTGGAAAGGAGGTGAGGTATGGCTTTGACAAAGAACGTGAAAGACACCATCATTCAAGAGTACCATCTCCACCCGAATGATACTGGCTCGCCCGAGGTTCAGATCGCGCTGTTGTCGCAGCGCATCAGCGATCTCACCGAGCACCTCAAGACCAACAAGCACGATGAGCATTCGCGGCGCGGGTTGCTCAAGCTGGTTGGGCAACGGCGGCGGCACCTGTCCTATCTGGCACAGAAGGATGTCACCCGCTATCGCGATATCGTGGCGCGGCTGGGCCTGCGCCGCTAGGCAGGGGCCCGGACAGGGTTTCTGTCGGGCTCATCGTGTGGCATAGGGTAGTGGAACGAGTAGGTGGAGTGGCTCAAGCTATCCATCTACTCGTTTGTTTTAAGTGGAAATAGGAGAAGGTAGGGCGCGGGACCAGGAATTGGAGAGTGTTTCTTACTTGTCGCTTTTGACAAACTACAGGCGCGACCAGTAAGGCCCAGTCTCCAGTCCCTGACCGCGGGCCCTAACCCAAGGTAAGGGAAGGAAGAACCATATGATAAGCACGTTTTCGGCCAAGCTCGGTGAGGACACCATCACCATCGAAACCGGCAAACTCGCCAACCAGGCGGGCGGCGCGGTGGTTATCCGCTCCGGCGATAGCATGGCCTTGGTCACCGCCACGGCGGCCAAGCAGGTCCGGGAAGGAACCGACTTTTTCCCGCTGACCGTTGATTATGATGAGCGGCAGTACGCCGCGGGCAAGTTCCCCGGCGGCTTTTTCAAGCGCGAGGGCCGTCCCAACGAGGACAACACCCTGCTCTGCCGGTTGGTGGACCGCCCGTTGCGCCCGCTCTTCTCCAAGGGCCTGCGCAATGATGTGCAGATCATCATCACCTCGCTCTCGGTGGATCAAGAGCACCAGCTCGATATCCTCTCCATCATCGGCGCCTCGGCGGCGCTGATGATCTCCGATATCCCCTTCGGCGGCCCCGTCGGCGCCACCCGCATCGGCTACATCGACGGCCAGTTGGTCGTCAATCCCACCAAGTCCCAGATGGCCCAGAGCACGCTCGATCTGCGCATGGCTGGGACCAAGGATGCCGTGTTGATGGTGGAAGCCGGGGCCACCGAGGTCTCGGAAGAGGTCATGCTGGAGGCGCTGGCCCTGGGGCACGCCGCCTACCAGGACACGATCCGCATGCAGGAAGAGATGGCGGCCCAGATCGGCAAGCCCAAGGCTGACTTTCCGATGTTCGGCGTGGACGATGCCGTGGTCGCCGCCGTCAAGGACTATGTGGGCGACCGCTTCAGCGCCGTTCTGGCCAGCGCGACCGCCAAGCAGGCCCAGGCCGACGCCGTGGACGCCCTCAAGGCCGAAGTCAAGCAACACCTTGGGGAAACCTACGAGGCCGCGGATATCTCGGAGGCCTTTGGCAAGGTCCACAAGGCCGCGGTGCGCCGCCGCATCCTGGACCAGGGCATTCGCCCCGACGGGCGCAACACCAAGACCATCCGCCCGATCACTTGCGAAGTCGGGCTGATCCCGCGGACCCATGGGTCGGGGTTGTTCACCCGCGGCGAGACCCAGGTGCTCTCCCTGGTCACGCTGGGCACCGTGGGCGATGAGCAGGTGGTGGAAGGCGTCGAGAACACCGGCACCAAGCACTATCTGCACCATTACAACTTTCCGCCCTATTCTACCGGCGAAGCCTACCCGCTGCGCGGGCCGCGTCGCCGCGAGATCGGCCACGGTGCGCTGGCCGAGCGCGCCCTGGTCCCCGTGGTCCCCGGCAAGGACACCTTCCCCTACACCATTCGCGTGGTCTCTGAGGTCATGTCCTCCAACGGCTCGACCTCCATGGCCAGCACCTGCGCCAGCACCCTGGCGCTGATGGACGCCGGCGTGCCGATCAAGGACATGGTCGCGGGCGTGGCGATGGGCCTGATCAAGGAAGGGGACCAGTTCGCGGTCCTCACGGATATCCAGGGCCAGGAAGACGCGCTGGGCGACATGGATTTCAAGGTCACGGGCACGGAAAAGGGCATCACGGCCCTGCAGATGGACATCAAGATCTCTGGCCTGAGCCCCGCGATCCTCAAGCAAGCGTTGGAGCAGGCGCACGAGGGCCGGATGTACATCCTGGGCAAAATGCGCGAGGCGATCACCGCCCCCAGGACGCAGCTTTCACCCTATGCGCCCAGCATCACCATCATCAAGATCGATCCCGAAAAGATCGGCACGGTCATTGGCCCCGGCGGCAAGATGATCCGTAGCATCATCGAGCAGTCCGGCGCCGAGATCGATATCGAGGACGATGGCTCGGTCTATATCTCGGCGCCCGACGGCCCCAGCGGCAAAAAGGCCGAGGACCTCATCCGCGGCCTGACCGAAGAGGCCGAGATCGGCAAGATCTATACCGGCACCGTCGTCCGCACCACGGACTTTGGCGCTTTTGTGGAGATCCTCCCCGGCCGAGAGGGCCTGGTACACATCTCACAACTGGCGGACTATCGCGTCCCCAGCGTGGAGGATGTGGTCCAGGTCGGCGACGAGATCATGGTCATGGTCACCGATATCGGCGGCGATGGCAAGATCAGGCTGTCGCGCCAGGCCGTGCTGGAGGGATGGACGGCGGAGGAAGCGCGGTCTCGGGACCAGCGCCCGCCGAGCCGCCCGCGTGGCGATCGTCCGGATCGGGGAGGCTACGGCGACCGCCGCGGCCGTCGGTAATACTCACGGAGGCGCATCGAGGCCATGGCTCAATCGCCCGATGATCTCGGCGTCACGCCGGGCTCATCTCCATCCGCCTGGCAAGAGCTGAAAGCATGGGGCAGGGACATCCTGGGCACGTTTGTCCCTGCCCTGTTGATCGTTTTGGTGTTCAACCTGTTCATCGCCCAGGCCACGCGCGTGGAAGGGCTGAGCATGGAGCCGAACCTGCACAACGATCAACGGCTGATCATCGAAAAGCTCTCCTACCGCTTCACCCAACCCCAGCGCGGCGACATCGTGGTCCTCAAGCTGCCGGATCGCCCTGGCCCGCCCCTCATCAAGAGGATCATCGGCCTGCCCGGCGAGGTGATCGACATCCGGGAAGGGCACATCTTTGTGGATGGACAGCTCTTCCAAGAGCCCTATCTGACTCAACTCACCTTTAGCAGCCATGCGCGCGAGGTGGTGCCGGAGGATTGCTACTTTGTCCTGGGGGATAACCGGGGCTATAGCAGCGACTCGCGTTCCTTCGGCATGGTGCACAAAGAGTACCTGGTCGGCCGGGCCTGGTTCTGCTATTGGCCGATCAGCGACATCGGCTTTATCCGCTAGCGAACCCGCTGTATTAGAGTTGTATAAGACTTGGCCGCCGAGCCCTTCCGGGGGCTTGGCATTTGGCCGAAATGCGAGTATAATATCCGCTTGGATTAGCCAATCACAAACTAGCTGAACGAGGAACAGGCTGCTTGCTAGAGGGTGATTTCAGGAGGTAATACAGGGTATGCCGCTTTACGAGTATGAATGCGAGTCCTGTGGCATCCACTTTGAGCGCAAGGAGCGGATTACGGCGGAACCTCTGAAGACGTGTCCAGAGTGTTCCGGGGCGGTGCACCGGCTCATCCATCCCGTGGGGATCATCTTTAAGGGATCGGGGTTCTATTGCACCGATAACCGTTCTTCTTCGACCCTGGGCACGCCCAAGAGCGAGAGCAAGAGCAACGAGCCCAGCAGCGCCGCCGCCAGCGAGACCAAGAGCGCGCCTGCCAAGGCGGACTGAGCGCACGAGATCAACCGAATCGATACTACCACAAGAGCACGGCTCAAGCAGGCCGGTGCTCTTGTCTTTTATCAGAGCTGAAAACCGCCTTCCGCCTGGATCACCCGGCGCCGGTAATTGGTGACCATCTTGAGGAGCCGCTGCTCCAGGCTGCGCCATTCGTCGCTGGCGAGGATGGAAAAGGCCGCCGCATCGTCATCCACGATCCCCCCGGCCAGCACCTGCGGCCCCCGCCCATAGACGGTGAGCCAGGCATCGGTGGGTTGGATGCCGAGCTTTTGGACCGCTGGCGTAAAGTCCTGCAGCAAAAAGTCCAGGAAATCCTTCTCTTTGCTGGGCACGATGTCCCAGCTCATCAGTATCTTGAGCATTGGACGCTCCTTGGCCTAGGTAAGGGATATCATACCAGATCGCTCTCATTATGGCAAATAGGAGAGATGCGCGATGCGAGTGGTGATCCAGCGGGTGCGCCGCGCTTCGGTGAGCGTGGATGGGCAGGTGGTCGGCGCCATCGGCGCGGGCCTGGTGATCCTGGTGGGCGTGCGCGAGGGCGATGCCGAGGCGCAGGCGGCGTGGCTGGCCCAGAAGGTGGCCCATTTGCGCATCTTTGAGGACGAGAACGGCAAGATGAACCGCTCGCTCCTCGAGATGGGCGGCAGCGCTCTGGTGGTCTCCCAGTTCACCCTCTATGGCGACGCCCAGCATGGCCGCCGCCCCAGCTTTTCCGAGGCCGCGCGCCCCGAGGTGGCGGAGCCGCTCATCGCTCGCTTTGCCGAGTTGCTGCGCGCCGAGGGGGTGCGGGTGGAAACCGGCGTCTTTCAAGCCATGATGCTGGTCGAGATCCACAACGATGGGCCGGTGACGCTCATCATCGATCGCTAGGGTTTCCCTGGCGCCGCGCGCTGCCGATGACCTCGGCGATGCCGCGCGCTCCCTCCTGCGCCATCCACTGCTCCAGCCCCGCCAGGATATCCCACGGCGCCGTCGGCTGCCGCAAGACCGCGCTGTCGATCTGCACCGCCTGCGCCCCCATCCGCAGAAAGGCCAGGGCATCCTCCGAGGTGTGGATGCCGCCCCGTCCGATCAGCGGCAGGTCGCTGCTGGCGGCCACGCGCTCGAACTCGCGTAGGACCAGGGGGAGCACCGCGGGGCCAAAGAACTGGCCCTGCCAGGCTGCGCGCCCTTCGCTTGAGGGCGCCGTGCCCAGGAGCGAGCTGGTGAGGCAGAGCGCATCCGCGCCCGCCTCGGCGCACTGCCGGGGCAGGCTGGCGGCCACGGGAAAGGGCAGGCTGACGATCAGGGGCAAAACCGTTGCCTCGCGCACGGCCTCCACGGCCTCCAGCCCCAGCGCCAGTCGCTCCTCGTCGTCTTCCGATCCGGCGATGCTCATCTCGAATCCCGCCACCCCGGCGACGCTCTCCAGGCGGGCGGCGACGGAGGCCTGCTCATAGCCATCGGCCCCGGCCAGCCGCACGATGATCGGCAGGCCCAGGTTGGCCCAGGCCCGCGCATGGTCCCGCAGCACGCTGCGCAGCCCCGGGTTCTGCTTGCCGGTGCGCGCGAGATACCCTCCCGGCACCTCGCGCAGCCTAGGCTGCGCCGCGCCTGGCCAGGCTCGGCGGCTCACTGGCCCCGTCACCAGCGCGCCCAGCCGGGAGAGGTCCCCGGCCTTGGCCAGCTCGACGCTATAACCGCCAAAGCCCGAGGCGATCATGATGGGATTGCGCAGGGGCAGGCCCAGCTTTTGGCTGGGCGCCAGCTCGACGCTAAGGTCCATCGCTTGCAGTCTCTGCCACATAGTCCTCGACCGCCCGGAAAAGGGCCGCCGCCAGCGCATCCAGGACGGGCTCTTGGCGCATGAGCTGGGCTTCCGTCTCGTTGGTGATGAACAGGCTCTCCACCAGCGCCCCAGGCATCTCGCTGGCGCGCGCGCAGTCCTCGTCCTCCGGGCCCAAGAGGATGAGGTGCTCGTCGGGCGTGCCCGCCTCCAGGTCCAGCCGGACGCCGCGGTCCCGAGAGTCATAGCCCGTCTCAGCCAGCGCGCGCAGCGTATGCTCCTGGATCAGTTGCGCCAGCCGCTCGCTTTGGTCACTGAAGGGGCGGGCGGCGCAATAATAGGTGGTGGTGCCGCCGACCTCGTCCACGTCCTCCCCCTCGTAGGCGTTAAAGTGCAACGAGATGATCAGGTCCGCCCCCGCGGCGTTGAGGATATCCACGCGTTGCTGCAATTGGTCCATCTCGTCATACCAGCCGTCGCCGTTGATATCCAGCTTTTCCTTGTCGTTGAGGTAATAGTCCCCGTCGCGGGTCATGACCACCCCGTAGCCGCGGTCGCGCAAAAGCTGGGCCAGCCGCAAACCGATCTCCAACACGACCTGGCTCTCGTTAAAGTCCATGTGTCCATCGGCGTTGAAATGCCGCGCGCCCAGGTCACGGCCGCCATGCCCGGGGTCGATGCCCACCAACACCGCGCGGGCCAGAGGCCGTGGGGTATCGGTGGGTGTCACGGTAGGTGAAGGCGTCGCCGTAGCCGTCGCGGTGGGCGTCATCGTGGGCAGCGCCGTGGGCGACGCGGTAGGCGGTTCGGTTGGCGATGGCGTGGGGGAGGGGCTGGACGTGGACGTGGCTGTTGCAGCCGTGATGGTTGGCGTGCTGGCTGGCGGCGTGCTCGCCGCCTGACAACCGTATATCAGAATGCACAGGATGGATAGTATAAGGATGCGCCGCATACGTGCCTTTCGAGCTCGAGTGCCGACCATTGTACCATCGTTTCCCTTCGGCGAAAAAGAGCAGGGCGCGGCCGTTTGGTCGTAACGAGGCTGCATGGTAGAATAGCGGCGGAGAACGAGATGGCCTATCAGATGACGCTGGATGACTGGGCATGGCTGCGGGGTGACGATGGCCAAGCGCTGCTGGCTCACCTGGCCGAGCGCGCGATCGTGGAGGCGGACCTGATCGGCCACTTGACGCGGCTGGGCAAGCAACATGGCCCGGGCCGCGCCGCGGCGGCCGTTGAGACGGCCTGGCTGCGCCAGCGCGCCCGCGCCAAGTTCGAACGCGCCGCGACCATGTACTTTGTGCGGGAGGCGCTGGAACAGGCCAGCGGCGAGGTCGTGGCCCGGCACAAGGCGCAGCGCTTTCGCGGGCGCCAGCGGGTGGTCGACCTGGGCTGCGGCATCGGCGGCGACACCATCGCCCTCGTGGAGGCGGCGCCGGTTTGGGCGGTCGAGCGGGACGAGCTGAGGCTGCGCATGGCCGCGGCCAACGCGGCGGCCTACGGGGTGGCGGGCCAGCTTGAGGCAGTTTGCGCCGATTGGACCCGGCTCGACCTGGCGGGGCTGGAGGCGCTTTACCTGGACCCTTCGCGGCGCGCCGGGGATAGGCGAGCCTTTTCCATTCACGAGTACGAGCCCCCGCTCTCGGTCTTGCCAGCCCTGGCGCGCCAGGCCCCCGCGGTAGCGGCCAAGATCGCCCCGGGCGTGCGCTACGACGAGCTGGAGCGCCTGGGCGTGGAGGCCGAATGTGAGTTCATCTCCCACGAGGGCGAGTGCAAGGAAGCGGTGCTGTGGTGCGGGGACCTCAAGACCTGCGGGCGGCGGGCCACCCTGCTCCCCGGCGGCCACACCCTCACCGACCAGGCGCTCGCCGAGCCGATCGCGGTGGGCAAGCCCGGGAGCTACCTGTATGAGCCGGACGGCGCGGTGATCCGCGCCCACCTGGTGGAGCAACTGGCCGCGGCGGAGGGGTTGCACAAGATCCACCCCGAGATCGCCTACCTTTCCGGCGATCGGCTCGTGGAGACGCCCTTTGCCCGGGCCTATCGCGTCGAGGAGGCTCATCCCTTCCACCTGAAGCGGCTCAAGGAGCGTCTGCGCCAGCTCGATGTGGGCAGGCTGGTGGTGAAAAAACGCGGCTTTCCGGTGGACCCGGAGGCCTTTCGCAAGCAGCTCAAGCTCGATGGCTCCCAGGCCAAGGTGTTGATCTTGACCAGGGTCGAGGATCGACCAACCATGCTGATCTGTTCCTGGAACGCCCAAGATGCGCTCGCTGGATGATACCATCGTCGCCATCTCGACGCCGCCGGGCGAATCGGGCATCGGCATCGTCCGCCTGAGCGGCCCGGAGGCGCGCGAGATCCTGCAGAGGCTCTTTGCCCGCCCCGACGCTGACGGCGCTGGGCTGGAATCGCACCGCCTCTACCACGGCTACATCGTGGACCCCGAGACCGGGGGAACCGTCGATGAGGTGCTGGCGTCCTTTATGCGAGCGCCCCGGACGTACACGCGCCAGGACGTGGCCGAGATCGATTGCCACGGCGGGAGCGTGCCGCTGAGGCGCGTCCTGGGCCTGGCGCTGCGCCAAGGGGCGCGGCTGGCCGAGCCCGGCGAGTTCACCCTCCGGGCTTTTCTCCACGGACGGCTGGACCTGGCCCAGGCGGAGGCGGTGCTGGACGTGATCCGCGCCAAGACCGAGGCCGGACTGCGCGTCGCCGTGGGGCAGTTGGAGGGGCGCTTGTCGGGCCGCGTGCGGGAGGCGCGGGCGGCGCTGTTGCGCGTCCTGGCCTACCTGGAAGCGACCATCGACTTTCACGACGATATCCCGGGGCAAGAGATCGCGCCCGACCTGGCAGCCGCCGAGGCGGCCCTGCGCGCCCTATGCGCTCAGGCGGACCAGGGGATCATCTATCGCCAGGGCATCCGCACGGCTATCGTCGGGCGGCCCAACGTGGGCAAGTCCAGCCTGTTGAACGCCCTGTTGCGGGCCGACCGTGCCATCGTCACGCCGATTCCTGGCACGACGCGGGACACGCTGGAAGAGACGTTGAACCTGCGCGGCATCCCGCTTTGTCTGGTGGACACGGCGGGCATCGCGCCGACCGAGGACCCGGTGGAGCGGTTGGGCGTGGCGAGGAGCCGCGCGGCCCTGGCGCGCGCGGACCTGGCCCTCTGGGTGGTGGATGGCAGCGCGCCCTTGACCCCCGCGGATGCCGAGATCGCGTCGACGCTCGACCCGGGCCGCACCATCGTGGTGATTAACAAGGCCGACTTGCCGCCGCGCGCCGAGCTGGTGTCCTTGCCTCAGGCGCCGCGCGCGTTCGTTTCCGCGCTGACCGGGCAAGGGCTGGCCGAGCTCGAGGCCCACATCGAGAGCCTGGTGCTGGGCGGGGCGGCCAGCGCCTCCGACCTGCCGCTGGTGAGCAACCCTCGCCACCAAGAGACCCTGCGGCGGGCCCTGGAGCACCTGCAGGCCGCGCAGCGCACCCACGAGGCGGGGTTGCCAGCGGATTTCGTCTCCATCGACCTCACCGCCGCGGTGGAGGCGCTGGGCGAGATCACCGGCGAATCGGCCTCGGAGGACTTGTTGGATGTCATTTTCCAGCAGTTCTGCATCGGCAAATAGGAGCGGGAGAGAAAGACCATGCGACGCGGGAGTGACCGGTGAAGATCGCCATCGCTTGCTCTTGGCTGAACCAATACGGCGGCGCCGAACGCGTGCTCGAGGTCGTCCACGAGATGTACCCGGAGGCGCCGGTCTTTACGACCATCTATTGGCCGCAGGCGCTGCCGGAGGCGTACCGCGGGTGGGATATCCGTACCTCTTTCCTCGACCGCTGGCCGCTGGTCAAGCAACATCACCAATGGTTCCTGCCCTTTTACCCCTCAGCCGTGGAAAGCCTGGACTTGGCTGGCTATGACGTGGTCCTGAGCATCACCAGCGCCTTTGCCCACGGGCTCATCACCCCGCCGGAGACGCGACACATCTGCTATTGCCTGACGCCCGCGCGCTTTCTCTGGGATTACGAGACCTACGTGGAGCGGGAGCAGCTTGGCCGGGCGGCGCGCTTGGTTCTGCCCGGGTTGATCAAGGCCCTGCGCGCCTGGGACCAGCGGGTGTCGACGCGGGTCGACGACTTCCTCGCCATCTCCAAGGCAGTTCAGTCCCGCATCGCCCAGCACTATGGCCGCGATTCGCAGATCATCTACCCGCCGGTGAACGTCCCCGACGTGCCGCTCCCACGCGAGCGCGGCGGCTATTACCTGAGCCTGGGGCGGCTGATCCCCTACAAGCGGGTCGATTTGGTGGTGAGGGCCTTTAACCAGCTCGGCTTGCCGCTGCACATCGTGGGCGATGGCCGCGACCGCGCCGCATTGGAGGCCATCGCCAAGCCCAACATCCGCTTCCTGGGCCGCCTCAGCGATGCGGAGGTGCGCGAGCAGTACGCCGGCTGCCGGGCCTTTGTCTTTCCCGGCGAGGAAGATTTCGGCATCACGCCGGTGGAGGCGCAGGCCGCCGGGCGCCCCGTCATCGCCTATGCGGGCGGCGGCGCGCTGGACACCGTGCTGGACGGCGAGACGGGGATCCTGTTCCGGGACAAGACGCCGGAGGCGCTGGCCGAGGCCGTGATGCGCTGCGAGGCGGCGCGTTTCGACCCGGAGGCCATCCGGCGCAACGCCCTTCGCTTCGATACGGCCCACTTTCGGCGGCAGATGTCCGACTATGTGGCGAGCAGAATAGCGCAGGGCTAGACGGGAGCGAGCATCGTGGAACTGAAGCAATATGCGCGCATCGTGTGGGTTCGTTGGTGGCTGCCGGTGGGCTTGGCGCTGATCGTGCTAGTGGCCAGCTTGCCGGGGATGCTCAAGCCCAAGCCAACGGTGTATCAGGCGGCCATGCGCTTTGCCGTGGGCGTGGCGCCCGAGCCGGGCGCGGGCGAATATTACACCTATGACCGCTACTATACCTGGCTGGCCTCCGAGTACCTGGTGGATGACCTGGCCGAGGTGGTCAAAAGCAGCCTATTCGCCCAAGCCGTCAGCGCCGAGCTGGCCGCCCAGGGCCTCCAGGTGCCCACGGGGGCCATCAGCGGCAGCACGCAAGCGGGCAAGCTGCATCGCATCCTTTCCGTGAATATCACCTGGAGCCAGGAGGGCGAGTTGCGGGAGATCGCCAACGCGGCGGTGCGCGCGCTGCAAACCCGCAGCGCCGAGTTCCTGGCCCAGCTTGGCAGCGAGAACGCCGAGGTGCGGCTGATCGACCCGCCGGTGGTGTTTGCCGTGGGCGCGAGCCTGCAAGACCGGCTGGACCTGCCCATTCGCCTGCTGCTGGCGGCGCTGGCCGGGGTGGCGCTGGCCTTTGTGTTGGACTATGTGGACGATAGCGTGCGTTCCGCCGCCGAGGTCGAGGCGATGGGGCTCAAGGTGCTGGGGGCCATCCCGGCGGCGGGGAGGGCGTGGCCTCGTCCGCGCCGACAGCCCTGACGCTCTTTGTGGAAACGGGCCACGTATGCTACAATATGTCGGTTAATCAGGGCTTTGTGGGAGGTTGGGGTGGAACTCCAAGTCTATTTCCGCATGATCATGAAGCGCGCCTGGATCATCATCGTCCTGGCGGTGATCACCGCAGCCAGCGCGTTCGTTTTTAGCAAGGTGCAGCGCCCCATCTACCGGGCAACGCTTTACCTGAACGTCATCCCGGCGCGCATGGACTGGGGCTTGCAGCAGGCCATCAAGAACATCCTGCGCAACTATTCGCGGCAGATCGTGTCCGATACCACGCTCGCGCGCGTGGATCAACTGCTGCAACTGGACATGTCCCCGGACATGATGCGCGCCGACATCACGGTGGACCCCATCGAGTCCGATCTGTTGATCCAGATCGCCGTGGACAACTATGACCCGATGATCGCCAAGAACATCGCCGATACCACGGCGGACGTTTTCGTGGACGATATCGGCGTGCGCATGCTGGACCAGGACCAGGCGGATCGCGTGGACGTCTATGTCAGCGATTATGCGCGCCCCGGCAGCCTCTTCAAACCCAAGTGGAAGGTCAACACGCTGGCCGGCGGGGTGTTTGGCGGGATGCTGGGCCTGCTGATTATCTTTGTCCTGCAATGGCTGGAGGCTGATATCATCCGCTCCCAAGAAGATGTGGAGCGCTACCTCGCTCTGCCGGTCCTTGGCGAGATACCCGTCGTCGCGGAGCCATCCGCCGGCAACAGCCAGGGCCTCCAGCGGCGTCAAGCACGTAACAAGAGGGGATGAACCATGACTGAGTCGCAGAGCGATCTGATTACCATCGCGAACCCGCGGTCGCCGGTCAGCGAGGCCTACCGTACCCTGCGCACCAATATCCAGTTCGCCAGCGTGGATAAGGAACTGCGCACCCTGCTGGTGACCTCGGCCAGCCCGGAAGAGGGCAAGTCCACCACCCTGGCCAATTTGGCGGTGACGCTGGCCCAGTCGGAAAAGCGGGTGATCCTGGTGGATTGCGATTTGCGCCGGCCCAGCCTGCACAAGCTGTTCCGCCTCGATAACGCTGCTGGGCTGGTGAGCATGATGGTGGACGACGAGGCGCTGCAAGCCCCGCCGCTGCAAGAGACAGGCGTGCCCGGCCTCTGGCTGCTGGCCAGCGGCACCTTGCCCCCGCGCCCTTCGGACCTGCTCGGCTCGCAGCGCATGGCGCGCATCATCGAGGGGTTGTTGACCCGGGCCGACATGCTGCTTTTCGACGCGCCGCCAGTGCTCACCGTGACCGACGCCGCCATCCTGGCGACCAAGATGGATGGCGTGCTGTTGGTGGTCAACGCCAACCACACCAAGCGCGAGCAGATACTGAACGCCAAAGCCCAGTTGGAAAAGGTGAACGCGAACATCGTAGGGACCGTCCTGAACAACGTCGATCTGAACAAGCGGCTGGGGTATTATTACGGAGAGCCCGAAGCGAGGTAAGAACGATGAAGGGTCTGATCTTGAGCGGCGGCAAGGGGACGCGGCTGCGCCCCATCACCTACACCAGCGCCAAGCAGTTGGTGCCCGTGGCCAACAAGCCCGTGCTTTTCCGGGTCATCGAGGAGATCTGCAACGCGGGGATCGATGATATCGGCATCATCGTCGGAGGCGATACCGCCCCCGAGATCCAGGCGATGGTGGGCGATGGCTCTCGCTGGGGCGTCAAGATCACGTTCATTCATCAGGCGCAGCCGCTGGGGCTGGCGCATGCGGTCAAGACAGCGCAGGGCTTTTTAGGCGAGGAGCGCTTTGTGATGTTCCTGGGCGACAACGTCATCCAGGGCGGCATCCACGAGTTGGTGCGCCAGTTCGCCGATAGCGCCTGGAACGCCCAGATCGTCCTCAAAGAGGTGGAGAACCCGCAGTCCTTCGGCGTGGCCGAGCTATCCGATGGGCGCATCGTCCGGCTGGTGGAAAAGCCGCGCGAGCCCAAGAGCAACCTAGCCCTAGTGGGCATCTATATGTTCGACGCCAACATCTTTGAGGCGGTGGACCATATCGCCCCCTCCTGGCGCGGCGAGCTCGAGATCACCGACGCCATCCAGTACCTGGTGGAAAAGAACTACAAGGTCTACCCCTATGTGCACAAGGGGTGGTGGATCGATACGGGCAAGATGGAGGACATGCTGGCGGCCAACTCGCTGGTTTTGGACGAGCTGGCGCCCCGCGTGGAAGGCTATGTGGATCGCGACTCGCAATTGAGCGGCAAGGTGATCATCGAGCCCGGCGCCGAGATCATCAACAGCGTGATCCGCGGCCCAGCGATCATCGGGGAGCATTGCCGCATCGTCAACTCGTACGTGGGACCGTTTACCTCGATCTATCACCACACGGTGGTGGATTCGAGCGAGATCGAGCACAGCATCGTCTTGGAGAACTGCCGCATCGTGGCGATCCCCGACCGGATCGAGGATAGCCTGATCGGGCGCTCGGTCGAGATCACCCGTTCGCCTATCAAGCCCAAGGCCTACAAGCTGGTCCTGGGCGACCACAGCAAGGTGGGTATCCTCTAGGTCTGGCCGCTCGCAAGCCGGTCCAGGGTTGCCGCGGCCCGGCCAGTGCAGTGGTTGCGATACAGGCATCGTCCAGGTGCGCCCCATCGCCCGGACGAACGCGCCGCGTTGTCCGCGAGGCAGGTCAGGCGCCAAGCGGTCATCCGTTCGCCCCTTGATTCGCGGATTTGGCCTGTTCGGCCCGGTGGTCGTGGACCATCCAGGCCAGCGCGCCCCCCAGCAACACCAGCTCGAAAGCAAACCTGAGCAGTCCCTCGGTGGTGGCGAACGCTTCCCAAAACACGTCCCCAAACCCCTTTGGCGCGGAGAAGGAATAGTCGCGCAGGAACAGGAGCCAGGGCATCTCCCCGCCATCGCCGATAAAGTGCAGGAAATGCCCCACCGCCCAGGCGCGCCCTCTTTCCTTGCCGCCAACGAGAAAAACCACTGCCGAGATGGCCGCCCAGCCCACCAGGCTGTGCATGGCATAGCGGCCGCTGGGGGTGATCTGCAACACTTGGGCCAGCGCTTTGTCCACGAGGTCGGGAGCCAGGCTGGCGGCCATGGCCGTGGGCAAGTCAACGCGCAGCAGCTTGTGGCCGAAAATGGCGAGGGCGATATGTCCGGGAAGGATCATGGGTGGGGTCCTGGGGTGCGGATGGGATAGGAGCGCTATTTGATGTGGCCGACGAACTGGAGCCGATAGGCCGCCGGCGCGGCGGACAGGTTCATCAGGCGCACGGTGAAAGCGGATTGTCCTTGAGGGTCCAATTTGGCCTGCTCGATATAGGCATTGGCCGCGCCAACGATCTTGCCCTCTTCGTCATACAACGAGGCGACCACCTGCACAAATTCGGCCTTGCTTTCGCCGGTATTCTTGACGTCCCCGGTGATCACGACATTGTTGAACTCGTCGCGTTCCACCTGAACGCCACTGGGGACGAACCCGGTGTAGGCCATGAACTCTTTGCCGGTGGCTTCCTGCGCCTGGATGAAAACCTCGAAGGAGGTCCATCCTGGCGGGGGATTGCTGACAACTACCACCACCGGGACGCTCCCATTGGCCGGGACCACATCGTGCACCGGGTAGCCCGACTCGAACAGCAGGCGTTTGCCGTCTTGATCCAGCAGCGAGATGATCACTTCGGGTTTGGCGATGGGGCGGCTGCCCGTGTTAAAGACCTCGCCGACAAAATAGACCGAGCCAATGGAGGTATACACGGGGATCACGTCGCGAGCTTCGGCTGACAAGGGGGTTTCCGAGTCCGCGCCGTGCAGATCGGGCAAACGGGCCATGCCCCGTTCCAGGGACAACGTGGAGGCGACCTGGCTCTTCTGCGCCGGCAAGTCACGAAGCGCCGGGCGCACGGTCATAACCAATTTGCTTGTGATGATGATCGCTGCAGCGACGGCGATAATGCTGAAAAAGACCTGTCGCGTGCGTCTCATGGTATGATCCTTGTCTATACCCCTGATAACAGAATTCATTATAACACACGTCCAGCCATTCAGCAAAAAAGTCGGGACCATGTCCGTTGACAAGAGCAAGAATTGAGGTATAATCTGAGCATGAGCGGCGGCGAGTTACGTGCATAGCAAGTGCGCCCCACTTTGCGACATGGAGCCCGGAATGGCAACCCATGCCACTACGTTCCAAAAACAGCACGGGCCTGACATTCAACAATCAACGAGATGTGCTGCAACATCGCAGCCTGGGCGCATAACCTAGCGCCCCTGAGGGCAGCCTTGCTAGTTCGTTTGAGGTGCAATGATGACACGAACAGCTTGTGCGGGCTGCCTGCGCGAGACCCCTAGTTTTTTCCGCGATCATCGCTTACGCCAAGGGCGGGATGGGCATGATGCTTGTCTGAACCTGGCTTGGGCATGCCAACAACTGCGCGCATGCATTGCGCGCGCGGCTTGGGCTTGCCATGATGAATGAGGGATCTCTTGTCTCGGCGCTGGAGCGAGGGGCCCTCTTTTTGTTTGCATCCAGGCGATAGCGATGGCGGCGCTCCTCATGTAGTGTCACAAACAAGGATGGACGAGATGAAAGGAGTGGCGGTTTATGGCCAGTATCACCCTTAGCGCGCCCGCGATGTACGCGGACCACCACGTGCTGCGCGTGCGCGAGGCACTGAGCGCCCTGGCCGGTGTCCAGGAGGTCTATGCCAGCTCGGCCTGGCAGTCGGTGGTTGTCTCCTATGATTCCGCCAAGATAGCCCCAGCGGCCATCGCGGACGCGCTGGCCCAGGCGGGCTATGGCGATCAGCAAGGCACGCCGATCCTGGCAGGAGAGGGCGAGCAGTATCAAGATCCCGCGTGGGAGGGGGCACCGATCCGCGCGACCCGGACCAACGAGATGGATCTCAAGATGTCCGGCGAATTCCGCAAGTACTAGGAAGGATACAACGATGCCAAAGAAAGCGCGTACCCCAGAAGAGCGAAGCGCCGACCAAGGTTCTGTGGATGTTCTGCAATATGCCTGCGACCTGAATTGCTCCACCACCTTTGATCGCGCCGATGATATGCTGCCCTGCCCCATCGGGGAGAAAGGCCAGTGCTGCAAGCATTGCGCCATGGGCCCTTGCCGTTTGACCAAGGATGGCCAAGTGGGCGTCTGCGGCGCGACCATCGATACGGTGGTGGCGCGCAACTTTGCCCGCATGGTGGCAGCTGGTTCCTCGGCCCACTCCGACCACGGTCGCGGCCTGGCCCTGACCCTGCTGGAAGTGGCGGAGGGCACAGCCACCGATTACGCCATCCGCGACCCCGAAAAGCTCAAAGAGATGGCCTATTATCTCGATGTCCCCGTCGAGGATCGCTCCCTGAACGAGATCGCCTACGATGTGGCGGTGAAGGCGCTGGCCGAGTTCGGCAAGCCTCGCGGCGAGCTGGCCTATACCCGGCGCGCCCCCGCCAAGCGCCAAAAGATCTGGCACGACCTCAAGATCACCCCACGCAATATCGACCGCGAAGTGGTCGAGATGATGCACCGCACGCACATGGGCAACGACCAGGATGCCGTGCATATCCTGGACCAGGCCATGCGCACCGGGCTGGCCGATGGCTGGGGCGGCTCCATGCTGGGCACGGATATCTCGGACGTGCTGTTTGGCACGCCCGGCCCGGTGCAGAGCGAGGTGGGCCTGGGCGTCCTGAGCCCGGATGAGGTCAATATCGTCCTGCACGGCCACGAGCCAACCCTCTCCGAGATGGTGGTGGTGGCCGCCAGCGACCCCGAGCTGATCGAATACGCCAAGAGCAAGGGCGCCAAGGGCATCGCCCTTTCCGGCCTCTGCTGCACGGCCAACGAGATCATCATGCGCCAGGGCATCCCCACCGCGGGCAACTTTTTGGAGCAAGAGCTGGCCATCATGACCGGCGCGGTCGAGTCCATGGTGGTGGACGTGCAGTGCATCATGCAGGGCCTGGTGGGCGTCGCCAAGCAGTTCCATACCGAGGTCATCACCACCTCGCCCAAGGCCAAGATCACCGGCGCGACCCACATCGAGTTCGAGGAAGGGCACGCGCTCGAGATCGCCAAGGGGATCGTGCGGCGGGCCATCGACCGCTTCCCCTTGCGCGGCAAGACCTTTATCCCCAAGGATCGCCACACTACCATCCCGGGCTTTTCTCACGAGTATATCGACTATGCCCTGGGCGGTCTGTACCGTGGCTCCTTCCGACCGCTGAACGACGCCATCATGGCGGGGCGTATCCGCGGCGTGGTCGCCAACATCGGCTGCACCAACGCCCGCGTGCAATACGAGTCGATGCACCGCTACCTGACCGAGCAGTTCATCAAGAACGATGTGCTGGTGGTCGAGACGGGGTGCGCTTCCGTGGCCTCGGAAAAGCAGGGCTTCATGACCCCCGAGGCGGCGCTCAGCATGGCCGGGCCCGGCCTGCGCGAGGTCTGCGAGACGGTGGGCATGTCGCCGGTGCTGCACCTGGGCTCCTGCGTGGACAACTCGCGCATCCTCACCATCCTCTCCCAGATGGCCAGCGAAGGCGGCCTGGGCGACGACATCTCGGACATCCCCGCGGTAGGCATGGCCCCCGAGTGGATGAGCGAGAAGGCCCTCTCCATCGCCACCTACTGTGTGGCCTCCGGCGCTTACGTGCTCATGGGCATCCACAACCCGGTGGCGGGCAGCGAGTTCGTCACCGAGCACATCAGCAAGGGCTGGGAGGCCAGCGTCGGCGGCAAGCTCGAGTTCGTGACCGACGTGGAAGAGATCCTGCGGCGCTCGCTGGCGCACATCGACGCCAAGCGCGCGGCGCTGAATCTGCCCGCCTACGATCCCTCCAAGTGGGGCCATAGCGGCGACGCGCGGATGAACGAGCTGCTGGAGCTGCCCCTGGAAGAGCGCATCAAGTCCATCTATGGCGCGGCTCAGCCGGCTGACTAGGAGGAAAAGCAACCATGTCCAAATACATTGCGACCCGCGCCATTCGAGGCGCTAATGCCATCGTCGCCGAGGCAGAAGCCCTGCTGGCCAAGGCCCTGGCGGAAAAAGGGCCGGATACCCCAGTCGCCTTTCCCAACACGGCGTACTTTTTGCCCGTGATGAACGGCATGTTGGGCGCCGAGGTCACCAAGCTGGGGCAGCTCAAGCCCGTGCTGGACCACGCCAAGCGCTTGCTCCACGTTCTGCCGCGCGATAACGTCTGGTCGCCCTATCTCGGCGAGACGCTGGATTGCGGCCAGGCGACCTTGCTGGCAACCGAGGCCATCGAGGCCATCCGCTTCGTCTATGGCGAACAGCCGGAGAAATACCCTGGATTTCGCATGGGCGGCTCGACCAACTATGGCCTGGATGGCGGCCACCTCAACGGCCCCATCGACGATATCCAACTGCGCTCGTGGGGCATCCAACTGGTGGACGGCCGCATGCCCGGTTTCGCCGCCATCGTCGGCGCGGCCAAAAGCAACGAGGTGGCGGTCAAGATCGTGCGGGAGCTGCAGCGCCGCAATATCCTCGTCTTTCTCTCCGGCAACGTCAACGGCCGCAGCATCATCGACCAGTTGCAGGAAGAGGGCGTCGAGATGGGCTACGACACCTATATCGTGCCCTTTGGCCGCGATACCATCTCGGCCATCTATGCCCTGGGCTTTGCGACTCGCTCGGCGTTGACCTTTGGCGGCATGAAGGGCGGGCAGTGGCGCGATATCCTGCTCTATAACAAGTTCCGCGTCTTTGCCTTCGTGCTGGCCCTGGGCGAGGTGGACGACTTGAAGTACGCGGCAGCGGCGGGGGCCATCAGCTATGGCTTCCCCACCATCGCCGACACCGTGATCCCGCAGATCCTGCCCACCGGCGTGACCCGCTACGAGCACGTGATCTCGATGCCCTTCAACGAGATCCCCGGCCAGGACGACCTGGAACGCGCCGAGCAGTTGGTGCAGAAATGCATCGAGGTGCGCGGGGTCAAGCTCAAGATCACCGAGGTGCCCGTGCCTGTGCCCTACGGCTCGGCCTTTGAGGGCGAGGTGGTGCGCCGCGCCGACATGTATATCGAACACGGCGGCAAGAACAGCCGCGCGTTCGAGTACCTGCGCATGGCGCCGATGGAGGAGGTCAAGGACGGCGACATCCAGGTGATCGGCCCGCCGCTGGAAGAGATGCGCGAGGGCTCCAGCGTGGACCTGGGCATCCTGGTGGAGGTGGCCGGGCGCAAGATGCAGCTCGACTTTGAGCCGGTGCTGGAGCGCCAGTTGCACTATTTCATCAACGGCGCCTCGGGCATCCAGCATATCGGGCAGCGTGACATCGTCTGGATGCGCATCTCCAAGAACGCCTACGCCAAGGGCTTTCGCCTGCGCCACATCGGCGATATCCTGCACGCCCGCTTCCACGCCGATTTCGGCGCCATCGTGGACAAGGTGCAGATCAAGATCATCACCGATCCCAAGGCCCATGCGGAGTGGCTGCACAAGGCGCGCGAAGCTTACGACTATCGCAACCGCCGCCTGGCGGATATGACCGACGAGTCGGTGGACACCTTTTACTCCTGCATCCTCTGCCAGTCCTTCGCGCCGAACCACGTCTGCGTCGTCTCGCCGCAGCGGTTGGGCCTGTGCGGCGCCTATAACTGGCTGGACTGCAAGGCCAGCTACGAGATCAACCCCACCGGCCCCAACCAGCCGATCATCAAGGGAACCTGCACCAACCCCGTCGTGGGCTATTGGGAAGGGACGAATGAGTATGCCAAGCACGCCTCGCACGGCTCGGTGCCGGAGGTCTCGCTCTACTCGATCATGAACAACCCGATGACGGCCTGCGGCTGCTTCGAGTGCATCGTCATGTTCGTGCCCGAAGCCAACGGCGTGATGGTCGTCAGCCGTGAGGACGCGGGCATGACCCCGGCGGGCATGGCTTTCTCCACGCTGGCGGGCATCGCTGGCGGCGGCATCCAGAGCCCTGGCATGATGGGCGTGGGCAAGTATTACCTGCTCAGCCCCAAGTTCATCTCGGCCGATGGCGGGTTCAAGCGCGTCGTCTGGATGTCGGCCAACCTGAAGGATAGCATGGCCGAGGAGCTCAAGACGGTGGCCGAACGCGAGGGCGACCCCGATCTGGTCAGCCGGATCGCCGATGGCCGCGCCGTGACCACGGTGGAAGAGTTGGTCAGTTGGCTGAAGGAACACGAGCACCCGGCCCTGGCCATGCCTTCCATGGCGGCCCAGGCGGAAGCTGCCGCCGAAGCCGAGGCCGTGGCTGTGGCCGAGGCCAAGCCTGCGGCCTCGGCGGCGGCTGCCCCGGCCGCGCCCGTGGCCCATGCGGCCCCCGCGCCGGCAGCGCCAGCTCCAGAGCCCGTCAAGGCGGCGGCTTCTCCGGCCCCGGCGCCCAAGACTGAGGTCAAGCCTGAGCCGGCCGCTCCCGCGGCGCCCGTGGAGCCGGCCAAGCCGGCCGTCGCCCCGGCGCCAGCGGCCCCGGTTGCCGCTAACGTGGACCTGCGCGCCGTCGCCGAGATGAGCGCCGAGATCATCGTGGACAAGCTGCGCGGCGCGCTGATGGCGGCGCTGCGCGAGCTGGGCGGCACCGTGCCCGCTCCGGCCGCTGCGCCAGGCGCGGCCGCCGCGGCGCCCGCGCCCACAGCGCCCGCGCCGGTGGCCGAAGCCAAGGCCGAGGAGCCCGCCGCGCCGGTGGAGGCCGCGCCTGCCCCGGCGCCCAAGAAGGAGCGTCCGGCGCCGGTGGCGGCCCCCTGGATCAAGGATCCCAAGGCGGGCGTCGAGCTGGCCAAGGAAAAGTGGACGGGCAAGGTGCTGGAGATCACGTTGGGCGCCACGGCGGCCCAGGGTGGCACCCGCACCAAGACGCTGACCCTGGGCGGGCATGACACGCTGTCCTACCTGTTCTATGAGGGCAAGATGCCCCATCGCCCGGCGGTGGCCATCGAGATCGCCGACAAAAAGCCGGAGGACTGGTCGCCGCTGCTGATGGAGGCCTGGGGCGAAGCGCTGAACGATCCGGGGACGTGGGCCAAGGCCGCGGAGGCCAAGGGCGCCTCGGCCATCGTGCTGCAGCTCAGCGCCACCCTGGCCGATGGGCAGCCCAATACGGCCGCCAATGCCCGCGCCGTCGTGCGCAAGGTGCTGGGCGCCACCGGGCTCCCGCTGATCGTCTACGGCCCCGGCCAGACCGAGCTGGATAACGAGCTGCTGGTGGCCGTCGCGGAGGAGGGCAAAGGCGAGCGCCTGGTCTTGGGCAAGTGCGAGGAAAAGAACTATCGCACCATCGTCGCCGCCGCCCTGGCCAACGATCACCTGGTGATCGCCAGCACGGCCATGGATGTCAACCTGGCCAAGCAGTTGAACATCCTGATCAGCGACATGGGCATCCCGCTGGATCGCATCGTCATGGACCCAACCTGCGCGGCGGTGGGCTATGGCCTGGAATACGGCTACTCGGTGATGGAGCGGCTGCGCGTGGCCGCGCTCACCGGCGACAAGATGACCCAACTCCCCATGATCGTCACCGTCGGCTATGAAGCCTGGCGACAGAAGGAGAACAAGGTTGGCGAGGGCGTGCCGGCCGCCTGGGGCGATTGGAAAGAGCGCGCCATCAACTGGGAGACCGTCACCGCGTCCGCGCTCGTCGAATCGGCGGCGGACCTGATCGCGCTGCGGCACCCCACTGCGGTGAGCCGCGTGCAAGCGATGATCGACCAACTCGTGGCCGGGCAGAACCAAGGAGGTTAGAAGCGACATGGCTCTTTCAGGACTAGAGATCTACAAGCTGCTCCCGCGCACCAACTGCAAAGAGTGTGGCTATCCGACCTGCCTGGCCTTTGCCATGAAGCTGGCGGCCAAACAAGCCGAGCTGTCGGCCTGCCCATACGTCTCGGAGGATTCCAAGGCCAAGTTGGAGGCTGCCTCGCAGCCTCCGATCCGGCTAATCTCGCTGGGCGCCGATGGGCACGAGGTCAAGGTGGGCAACGAGACGGTCATGTTCCGCCACGAGAAGCGCTTTTTCAACAAGCCGGGCCTCTTTGTGCGGCTTCGCGATGATCTGCCCTTGGATCAGCTCAAGGCGCAGGCGAAAGCAATCGCCGACTATACGGTGGAATACGTGGGCATGCATCTCGCCGTGGATGGGCTGGCCATCGAGGCCACGGGAGACGGTCCCAAGTTCGCCGGCGCCGTGCAAGCGGTGCTAGAGACCGCCACTCGCCCGCTCATCCTCATCGCCGGCGATCCCGCGGTGATGGCCGAGGGCGTCAAGGCGGCCACGGCCGCCAAGGTCACCCCGCTGCTCTATGCGGCGACGGCGGATAACTGGGAGGCCTATGCCAAGGTGGCCAAGGAAGCCAAGGCTCCCCTGGCCATCCGCGAGGAATACCTGGACGTCCTCATCGACCTTTCCAACAAGGTCAAGGCGGCGGGGGTCGAGGATATCGTGCTGGATCACGGCGCGCGCGACCTGGCGGTTTCGCTGGCCAAGCAGACGCAACTGCGCCGCCTGGCGCTCAAGAACAACCTGCGCGCCGTGGGCTACCCGATGATCAGCTTCCCCGGTGAGTCCGTGGACGACGAGGGCCTGGAGGCCATGGCGGCGGCGCAAGCCATCGCCAAGTATGCCGGGCTCGTGGTGCTGGATCGCTTCAGCCCGGCAACGATCTACCCGCTGCTGGCGCTGCGCGAGAACCTCTACACCGACCCGCAGACGCCCATCCAGGTGCAGCCGGGGCTGTACGAGATCGGCAAGCCGACGGCGGATTCGCCGGCGTATATCACCACCAACTTTAGCATCACCTACTTTGCCGTCGCCAACGAGATCTCGGGCAGCGGCGTGCCGGGCTGGCTGCTGGTGGCCGATGCGGAGGGCATGAGCGTGCTCACGGCGTGGGCCGCGGGCAAGTTCGACGCCGAGCGCATCGCCAAGGCGGTCAAAACCAGCGGCATCGCGGACAAGATCAAGCACCGCAAGCTGGTCATCCCCGGCCACGTCTCGATCCTGCTAGGCGAGATCGAGGAGGAATTGCCGGGCTGGAAGATCATGGTCGGCCCGCGCGAGGCGGTGGATATCCCGCGTTATATCAAAGTCTGGGAAACGTTGTAGAATAGGGCAAGGGTCGCGTACCCCGGCGGCCACGTCGGGGTACGCCCTGGTATCCGTGCCGCCCCGCCGGAGGACTGGCGGGGTGGCGACCTGAACGGGGGCTGGTTATCGCCACGTACACGATTCGTTTCGAGCCTCAAGATCGCACCGTCCAGGTGTCCGAGGGCACGCTCATCGCGGATGCGGCGCAGGCCGCCGGCATCGAGTTGGGGCTGCCTTGCGGCGGGCAAGGTCGCTGCGGCCGCTGCACGGTGATCGTGCGCGAGGGCAGCGTGGACCGCCCGCCCAACCGCCGCTTTTCGGCGGAGGACCTGGCGGCGGGCTATGCGCTGGCCTGCCAGGCGACCGTCAAGAGCGACGCCACCATCTATGTTCCGCCGCAAAAGATCGAGCGCAAGCTGCAGACGGACAAGACGGCGCGCAAGGTCGAGGTGCCTTTCGGCTATGACGCGCAGCTCAGCCAGCCCCTGCGCAAGTACGTGGTGACGATGAAAGAGCCCTCGCTGGACGATCAGACCGACGACTGGTCCCGGCTAAGGCGCGAGCTGGCCAAGCAGTACCAGGTCGAAGGGCTGGTGGCCGAGCTGCCGGTGTTGCGCCGGCTGCAGTCGGCGCTGCGCGAGGGCGAGTGGACCGTGACCGCCGTGGTGGAGCTGGATCGCTGGGACGCCCCGGCAGGGCCGCCGCGGCTGGTGGACGTGCTCCCTGGCGAGCACCTGGAAGCGCTCTGGGGCGTAGCCATCGACATCGGCACCACCACCAACGTGGTCTGGCTGGTGGACCTCCATACCGGCGAGGTCCAGGCCATGGCCGCCGAGTATAATGGGCAGATCGCCCGGGGCGAGGACGTGATCTCGCGCATCATCTATGCCTCCAAGGGCAAGGGCGAGGAGAAAGGCAAGGGCCTGGTCGAGCTACAAGGACTGGTGGTGGGTACGCTGAACCGCCTGTTGGACCAGGTGGCGGCCCAAGCGGGCATCGCGCCGCAAGAGATCTATCGCGCCGTGGTAGCGGCCAACTCGACCATGATGCACCTCTTTGCGGGGCTGCAACCCGAGCCGATCCGGCTGGTGCCCTTTGTGCCCACGATCAACCACCTGCCGACGCTGCGCGCCGCCGCGCTGGGGCTGAACCTCTGTCCCGACGCCACGGTGGATTCGTTGCCGGGGGTGGCCAGCTATGTGGGCGCGGATATCACGGCCGGCGTGCTTAGCTCGGGGCTGCACGAGACCGACAAGCTGACGCTCTTTATCGACGTGGGCACCAACGGCGAGATCGTCATGGGCGATTGCACCTGGCTGGTCACCTGCGCCTGCTCGGCCGGCCCGGCCTTTGAAGGCGCGGGCGTGCTGCATGGCATGCGCGCCACGCAGGGCGCCATCGAGGAAGTGTGGATCGACCCGCATACCTACGAGCCAACCATCAAGGTGATCGGCCCGGAGGGCGAAAAGGCGCGCGGCCTCTGCGGCAGCGGCCTCATCGGCATCATGGCCGAGCTGCTCACCACCGGCATCGTGGACAAAAGCGGCAATATCCACACCAACCTGCCCACGCCGCGCGCCCGTCTGGGCGACCACGGCCCCGAGTACGTGGTGGTGTGGGCCGCCGATTCGGCCACGGGGCAGGATATCGCGATCACCGATGTGGACCTGGATAACCTGATGCGCGCCAAGGCGGCGATTTACGCCGGGTTCTCTGTGCTGGCGCGCAGTGTGGGCCTCACCATCGCGGACGTGGAGCAGGTCTTTATCGGCGGCGCGTTTGGGCAATACATCAATATCGAGAAGGCGATCCAGATCGGCCTGCTGCCCGACGCGCCCTGGGAGACCTTCCACTACCTGGGCAACACCTCGGTGCGCGGCGCCTACCTGGCGCTGCTTTCGCGCGAGGCGCGGGAACAGGTCACCAACGTGGCGAACATGATGACCTACCTGGAGCTTTCGGCGGACAACAGCTTTTTCGACGAATTCAACGCGGCCATGTTCCTGCCGCATACTGACGAATCCCTGTTCCCCACGGTGCAACAACGCCTGGAGGCGCAGGCGGGAGATTGAGATGACGACGACGATTGCCGTCGCGGGCAAGGGCGGCACGGGAAAAACAACGGTGGCGGGTCTGCTGATCCGCTACCTGGCCGAAAAGCAGCGGGGCTCGATCCTGGCCATCGACGCCGATCCCTCCAGCAACCTGAACGCCGTGCTGGGGCTCGAACTGGAGAGCACCATCGGCGATATCCGCGAGGACATGCTGGACCAGGTCCAGACCAGCGCAGCAGCGGCGGGCTCCATGCCCGGCGGGATGAGCAAGCAGCAGTACCTCGACTACCAGATCCAGATGGCGCTGGTGGAGGGGGATAACCTGGACCTGCTGGCCATGGGCCGGCCGGAGGGCCCAGGCTGTTATTGCGCGGCCAACCAGATGATGCGGGTGATTGTCGATCGCATGGCAGGTAATTATGATTATGTGGTGATCGACAACGAGGCGGGCATGGAGCATCTCAGCCGCCGCACCACCCGCGATGTGGACCACCTGCTCTTGGTGACGGACACCTCGCAGCGCGGGGTGAGCGCCGTGGAGCGCATCATCGAGATGGTGCCGGGGCTGGACATCCACGTCGCCAAGATGTACCTGGTGCTCAACCGGCTGAACGGGGAGAGCCTGCCGCCGGCTTTGGCCGAGGCGGCGGGCCGCTTGGGTATCGAGTTGGTGGGCACGATCCCCACCGACCCCCTGATGTCCGAATACGAGATGAATGGGCAGCCGCTGATCGAGCTGCCCGCCGATGCGCCGGTGGTCCGCGCGGTGTATGGCATCGCGGCCCGCTTGCTCAACGGCGCCTGATCCTGGCGCTTCGCTCCAGGACGCCGAAAGGTTATGAGGGTCTACAAGAGGATAGGAGGAGAGGGGCCATGTACATTATCGCCGAGAACATCCACATTATTTCCCCGCGGGTCAAGGAAGCGATCGCCAACAAGGACGCCAAGTATTTCCGCGACCTGATCGCGCGCATGGAGGCGGCCGGCGCCAGCGCCATTGACCTGAACATCGGCCCGAACAAAAAGGCGGGGCATGAGGTGCTGCCCTGGCTGGTCCAGCTCGCCGAAGAGGTGACCGACCTACCGCTCTGCTTCGATACCACCAACCTGATGGCGATCGAGGCGGCCTGCGAGACGGTGTCCAAGGCGCAGCCCATCATCAACTCGACGGACTGCAAGGCCGAGCGCCTGGCCCTGGTGCCGCCGCTGGCGAAAAAGTACAACACCCGGCTGGTCGGCCTGACCATGGCCGAGGGGCTGATCCCGGTGAGCGCGGAGGAGCGCGTCAACTTGGCCATCGAGCGATTGATCCCCGCCATGGTCGAGCTGGACTTTCCCATCACCGACCTGATCATCGACCCGCTGGTGCTCACCGTCTCCGGTTGCCAGGAGTACTGCCCCGAGTGCATCAATGCGGTGCAGATGCTCAAGTTTGCCTGGGATCCCGCCCCGCTCACCAATGGCGGCCTCTCCAACGTGTCCAATGCCGTGCCGGCCGAGATGCGCCCGTTGCTCAACCGCGTCTATATGGTGATGCTCATGGGCGCGGGGATCGACTGCGTCATCGCCGACCCGCTGGACAAGGACCTCAAGGAGTTCATCCGCGTCGTCGAGCAGCGCGACGAATCCTCGGCTTTCAACCGCTTGCTGCTGACGCTCAGCGATCGCGTGGCAGCCATGGAGCAGTTGCAGCCCGAGGACGTGGACATGAGCGACCCGCAGCAGGTCGAGATCTGGAAGACCGTCCAAGTCTTGCTGAACAAGGTCATCTACACCGACGCCTATCTGCGCTAGGCTGACGCCTGCACTGGCGCGCCCCCGCGGGGGCGCGCCGCGAATCAGTGTCTGTTGTCTTGCGTATTGTCTTTGGAGGACAGGGAAGTCCTCCTGTCCTCCCTCAGCGCCTAATAGGGAGGTTCTATGGCCGAGATGTGGGTGCAGTTGGCGCGCTTTCGCCAATTGAAAGTGCTGCCCGAAGGCTTACGCGTTCTGTTGCGTCCCCTGGCCGATGGCGATGCCGACCGGCTGTACGAGATGTTCTCGCGGGCCACGCCGGATGACCTGGAGCGTTTTCGCAGCGAGCCTCCGGATCGGACGATCATCGAGTGCTGGGTGCAGCAACGCGACCTGAGCCGGGTCTTTCCCGTGGTCGTCGAAGTCAACGACCGCATCGTCGGGCAGGCCACCATCCACTTCGGGGCCAAGTTTCAGCAGCACGTCGGCTGGGTGCGCCTCTTTTTGGATCGCGAGTTTCGTCGGCGGGGCATCGGCACGCTGATGATCCGCACCGCCATAGACATCGCCCGCAAGGTAGGGCTGCATCAGCTCATCGCCTTGGTGCCCACGGACCAGCCCCAGGTGGTCAAGGCCTTCGAGAACCAGGGGTTCCGGAACGAATTCGTGCACAAGGACTATGCCATCATGCATGATGGCCGGACGCTCGATGTGGCCGAGCTGGTGCTGTATCTGGTGGACCACACGGGAGAGTTCTAGTTCGTGCGTATGACGGCAGTAACCCAAGGCGACTGGGGACAGCGCATCGCCGATCACATCCTGAAAACCTCGCCGCCGGATTGGCAGATCACCTGCTGGACAGGGCCAGCCAATCTGCCGCGCGTGATCGACGAGCCGGGCGATTGGCTGCCCCCCAGCCTGCCCGCGGCCGATCTCTTGCTTGTCCTCACCGAGAGCCCCGGGCTGACCGACTTGGCGCCGGACCTGGCGCAGCGCGCCGGGGCGCGGGCGGTGATCGTGCCAGTGGACCGGCGCGCCTGGGCCCCGCCAGGGCTGATCCAACAGGTGCGGCAGCGCCTGGAGGCAGCGGGCCTCGCCAGCGCCTTTCCCGCGCCCTTTTGCAGCCTGGCGCCCAACCCACGCCAGCACCCCCTGATCCGAGCCTTCGCCCAACGCTACGGCTCCCCTCTGCTGAGCATCCGGGCGACCGATGGCCGCGTAGCCTCCTGTGGGATCTGCCGCGAGGCCCCTTGCGGCAATACCCGCTACATCGCCGAGCGTCTGGCGGAGGTCCGGTTGACTGATGCCGCCGAGCAGGCCGGGCTGCTCCACCACTATTACCCCTGTTGGGGCGGGATGGACGAGGATCCGGTGCATGGGACGCACACCCTGTTGCACATCGCCGCCACCATCTCGCAAAAAGCCGTGGCGCGCGCGATCCAGGAGCTGGGCGACCCGCCCCAGGGAGAAGACGATGGTTGAGACGCGAGACGAAATCCTGCGGCGCATCGAGCAAGTCGCGCTCAAGCTGGCGGACGCCAAGGCCCGCTTGCCCAAGCATACGCCGCGCCCCTCCATGCTGATCGAGATCGAAGAGCTGGAAGAAGAATTGGCGCGCTTGCGCACCCTGCTGGACCCATCCTGAATTCTGAGGAGAGCACCATGCCCAAAATCGCCGTCTCCGGCAAGGGGGGAGTGGGGAAAACCTCCTTCGCGAGCCTGTTGGCCTATGTCCTGACCGAGCAGGGGAATCGCGTCTATGCCATCGACGCGGACCCCAACGCCACCCTGGCCCAGGCGCTGGGGTTCCCCCCCGAGCTGGCGGCCCAGGTCACCCCCATCATCGAAATGGACGACCTCATCGAGGAGCGGACCGGCGCGCGGCCCGGCGAGTCCGGCCGCATGTTCAAGCTCAACCCGCGCGTGGACGATATCCCGGAGCGTTTTTCCGTGGAATATCGCAATATCCGCCTGCTGCAGATGGGCACCGTGCGCGGCGCGGGAGCGGGCTGCATCTGCCCGGAAAACGCCATGCTCAAGATGCTGGTAACCCATCTGCTATTGCGCGAGAAAGAGGCGGTCATCCTGGACATGGTGGCAGGGATGGAGCATATGGGGCGCGCCACCGCCGGCGCGGTGGACGCCATGTTCATGGTGGTGGAGCCGGGGGCGCGCAGCATCCAGACGGCCAAGGACATCACCCGGCTGGCCCGCGACTTGGGCATCGGCAAGCTCTGGGCGGTGGGCAACAAGGTGCGCAATGAGCGCGACGAGGCGTTTATCCGCTCAAGTTTGACGGATTTGCCCGTCGTGGGTATGCTGCCTTATACGGAGCGGGCCATCGAGGCCGACATGAGCGGCCAGGCGCTGTATGACCTCGCGCCCGAGATGGTGGCCCGGGTCCGGGAGATCGTGGCGCGCGTCCTGCCCTAGCCGCGGAAGGAGCATCGCACGTGGAGGAGATCGTCGGGCGGTTGAACCAACTGCCCCTTTTTGCCTCCCTCTCGCAATGGAATAAGGAAAAACTGGCCGAGATCGTCAAGCGCCGGCGCATCCCGCGAGGCTCGGTGATCGTGCGCCAGGGCCAGCGAGGCACGACCTATTTCATCGTCCATTCCGGCGAGGTCGTGGCGATGGCCGTGGACGAGCGCGGCAACCAGACGCCGCCTCGTTACTTGCGCGCGGGCGACGCTTGGGGCGAGACCTCGCTGCTGATCAGCGAGCCTCGCGATGCCACCATGGTCGTCCAGCAGGACGCCGAGCTCTTTTACATCCGCAAGGCGGACTTTGACGAACTGGTGGACGCTTACCCGTCCATGTGGTCAGAGCTGACCATACGCCCGGACGTGCGCATCAAGCTCATGGCGCCCCGCTTTGCCTGGATGAGCAAGGAAGAAAGGGTCGAGTGGTTCGGCCGCAAGCACTGGTACATCTTTGCGCGGAGCGTGGCCGTCGTCGTCGTGCTTTGGCTAGCCATCATGCTGGTCTTTGCGCTGGCCGAGCTCGTGGCCTCCTGGCACATGTTCTGGGTGGGCCTGGTCGCGACGGTGGTGCTGCTGCCCTGGGTGGTCTGGACCTATATCGACTGGCAAAACGACTGGCATGTGATCACAGACCAGCGGATTGCCCACGTGGAAAAGGTGCTGCTGCAATTCGAATCGCGCGCCGAGGCCCCGCTGGATAAGGTCCAGAACATCTCGACGCGGCAAGGGTTGGTGGGGAACGCGCTGGGCTTTGCCCACATGTCCATCTCCACGGCGGGGGCGCACCTGGGCCGCGTGGACTTTATGTGGGCCACCCAGCCCGAGCTGGTGAGCAAGGTGCTGGTCGAGCAGGTCCGGCGGTTCAAGTTGCAGCACCGCGACCAGGAGTACCAAGAGATCGCCCTGGCCCTGGAAGCGCGGCTGGAAGCCAAACAAGACCAGGCGGCCATTCCCCCGGCCCCGGAAGGGGAGACGCCGCCCATTCCGCCGCAGGCCAGCCCCTCCAAGCCGCGGCGTGACGTGATGTCCCTCCTCTCGCGGGGGCAAGGCTGCTCGCGCATCCTGCTGGATACGGGCTTGTACTCGTTCATCTTGCGCCCGCACCTGCCGCGCCTGAGTGTGATCGAGGAGAGGGGCGCCATCATCTGGCGCAAGCATTGGATCGTCCTGTTGCAGAACGTCTTGCCGCCGCTGGTGCTCCTCTCCATGGCCCTGGCGGCGACGATCCTGCTGGTGCTGCAACCTTTGCCGGGCCTTTCCTGGGTGGCCGTGCTGTTGCTGGCGCTGCCTCTGTTGGCCGGGCTCTTCTTCTGGCTGACGTGGCAGTACGAGGACTGGCGCAACGATCTCTATGTGGTCACGCCCACGGATATCATCGATATCGAGCGGACGCCGTTCCTGGCCCGCGAGACGCGCCGCCAGGCCAACCTCGAAAACATCCAGGACGTCCACTTTGTGGTCCCCAACTTTTGGGCCTCGCTGATCAAGCGGGGCAACGTGGTGATCGAGACGGCAGGCCAAGGCCAGTTTACTTTCGACTCGATCTATGACCCCTCGGTCGTGCAGCGAGAGATCTTTAACCGGCTCGAGGTGCTTCGACAACGCAAGCAGGAGGCCGAGCGGCGCCAGCGCGAGGGCGAGATCGCCGAGTGGTTTGCCATCTATCATCAAAAGACGCAGGGCAAGAAGCCCTGATGTGGCGCGCGGTGAGCGGCTGGCCGCGCTGGCTCCGCGTCGCCTTGCTCGCCGCCGTCCTGGCCTCGTGCCTGGCGCTTCTCCAGGCCAGCAATCTCTCCCCGCTGGGCAGCGACCTGCTGTGGATCGCCAACCGGCAGATCGCCCTTTCCATCGATGGCCGCATGTCCTGGCAGCTTTATATCCGGCAAGGGCGCCGCTGGCGCGCCGCGAACCGGGCCGAGCCCCAGGCACCGCCGCAGCGGGTGATGGTCGCGGGGCAGCCAGTGATCGATTTCCAGCGCCAGGTCGCGCGCGCCGAGCCGGTGGAGGCCGTCTGGGGCCGCGGCGAGCGGTGGACGGTGCAGGCCGAATCACCTTCCGCCCTCTTGCGCCAGACCACGGTGATCGAGCTGTACGAGAGCTATCCCCAGGCGCTGCTCTGGCGCGCCTCCTACGAAAACCTCGGGCCACGGCCGGTCACGTTGGATCGCCTCATCCAGGGCGAGCTGTGCCTGGACGCCTCCTTGTGGCACCTGTTGAACAACCCCCATAGCTTTTGGGCCTTTGCCGGGGCCTCCTGGCAATGGGGCCAGCGCATCGTCTTTCCCCTGCGCGACGGGCTGGACCAAGACAACTATCTTGGGCAGTCGGATTCCGGCGAGGGCGGCGGCATTCCCCTGGTCTACCACTGGAACCAGCAGGCGGGGCTGGCCCTGGCCCACCTGGAGATGCAGCCGCAGCTCTGGCACATGCCCTTGCGGGTGGACGAGCGCGGGCGCGCCTGGATGGGCTTGGAGCGGCGCGAGGCGGCGACCCTGCGCCCTGGGGAGCGTGACGACGGGGTGCTGGCCATGCTTTCGACGCATCGGGGCGATTATTACGACGCGCTGAGGCTCTACGCCGAGCTGATGGCAGCGCAGGGCTGGCGCATGCCTGACCCATCTCCCGCTGCCTACGCCCCAGTCTGGAGCGGCTGGGGCTACGAGTTCGATTTCACCATGGACGAAATGCTGGGCGTGATCCCCATGCTCCAAGAGCTGGGCCTCGGCTGGGCCACCATAGACGACCGCTGGTTCGACGCCTACGGCGATTGGCAGCCTCGCCGAGACACCTTTCCCGGCGGCGAGGCGGATCTGCGCCGCCTGGTGCAGGCCTATCATGAAGCGGGGCTGCTGGCGCAATTGTGGTGGTACCCCCTGGCCGCGGAGGACGACGTGGGCGCGTGGCCCTCGCACGCCTATGGGCTCTCCTCTGTGGTGGCCGAGCATCCCGATTGGCTCATCCTGGACGAGGAGGGGCGGCCCGCGCGGAACAATCGGAATCTCGCCATTCTCTGCCCGGCGCTGCCGGAGGTGCAATCCTATATCGTCGCGCTAACCGAGCGCTTTATCGGCGAATGGGGCCTGGATGGGCTCAAGCTGGACAACATCTATACCGTGCCGCCCTGCCACAATCCCGCCCACCGCCACGCCCGCCCGGCGGAATCGGTGGAGGCGCTGCCGGAGGTCTATCGGCTGATCCAGACGACGGCCAAGGGGCTCAGGCCCGCAGCGGTGACCCTGCTCTCGCCTTGTGGCTCCACGCCCAACGTCTATCTGTTGCCCTACGTGGACCAGCCCATGATGTCCGATCCCTACGGCTCCTGGCAGATCCGGCAGCGGGTCAAGATCCTGAAGGCGCTGGTTGGCCCCACCGCGCCGGTCTTTGCCGATCACGTCGAATTGACCGATAATGGGCAGGACTTTGCCTCCATGGTGGGGACCGGCGGCGTGCCGGGCACCAAGTTCGTCTGGCCGGACGATGAGGCGGTGTACCAGCGGCTGATCGAGTCCTATCACCTGCTGACGCCGGAGAAAGAGGCTCATTGGCGGCGCTGGCTGGCGCTCTATGATGCGTTGCGGCTCTCCGAGGGGCAATACCTGAACCTGTACGACGTCATTCACGACGCGCCGGAAGGGCACGTCATCGCCAAGGGCGAGTCGCTCTATTACGCCTTTTTCACAGACACGGTGGGCGAGACGTACCAGGGCGTCGTCGAGTTGCGGGGGCTGCAAGCGAGGAGGCGCTACACGCTGCGCAACGTGGAGACAGGCGAGGAGCTGGGCGTGGTGCGCGGAGAGGCGCCCAGGTTGCGGGCGCGGTTCCAGAGCCACATTCTGCTCGTGGCGACGCCAGATTGAAAGCTCTTGCAAGTTTTCGCATTTCTGCTACTTGACGGATTGGATAAACGATGTTATAATGGGGACCAAGATTTGACCTTGCCCATTCGGATGGGACCCTCCAAGGGCAAACCTAACCCTGTAACCGTGCGGTTTCTCTGGTCTTCTGTATCTGTACCTCAACGTTAGCCATCGATAGAGTTTTTCGCCCATACGAGACCCTAACGTCCTTCCCTGAAAGTGCGGCTTCATGGTCGATATCGCTGAACTCGAAAAGTTAACCCTCACCGGTCTCCGCGAAATGGCTAGGCAGAGCAATATCTCTGGCTTTAGCCGCCTCAAGAAAAGCGATCTCATGTTGCGGATCCTTCGCGCCCAAGCCGAAGAGCTGGGCTACATCTTTGGCGGAGGAATCCTAGAGATCACGAACGAGGGGATCGGTTTCCTGCGCGCCGAGCATTTCCTGCCGGGGCCCAATGACGTGTACGTCTCCCAGTCGCAGATCAGGCGCTTCGGGATGCGCACCGGCGACATGGTGATCGGGCAGGTCCGTCCGCCGAAAGAGACGGAAAAGTTCTTTAGCCTGCTCCGCGTCGAGGCCGTCAACGGCCTGAACCCCGAGATCGCCAAGAAACGCCCCCACTTTGAAGAACTGACCCCCATCTTTCCCGAAAAGATGTTCAACCTGGAAACCGAGCAGAACGTTTTGTCCATGCGCCTGCTCAACCTGGTGGCGCCCATCGGGCGCGGCCAGCGCGGCCTGATCGTCTCCCCGCCGAAAGCCGGCAAGACCACCATCCTCAAGCAGATCGCCAACTCGATCAGCACCAACTATGAGGATGTGCACCTCATGGTCGCGCTCATCGGCGAGCGGCCTGAAGAGGTCACGGACATGGACCGCTCGGTGGAAGCCGAGGTGGTCAGCTCTACCTTTGACGAGCCGGTGGAAGACCATGTGCGCGTGGCCGAGATCGCCCTGGACCGCGCCAAGCGGCTGGTGGAGCAAGGCCAGGACGTGGTGATCCTGCTGGACAGCATCACCCGTCTATCGCGCGCCTATAACCTCTCCGTCCCGCCCAGCGGCCGCACGCTCTCAGGCGGCCTGGATCCCGCGGCGCTTTATCCCCCCAAGCGGTTCTTTGGCGCGGCTCGCAACATCGAGGAGGGGGGAAGCCTCACCGTCATCGCCACCTGCCTGGTTGATACGGGCAGCCGCATGGACGATATGATCTACGAAGAGTTCAAAGGCACCGGCAACATGGAGCTGCACCTCAACCGCAAGCTCTCCGAGCGTCGCGTGTTCCCCGCCTTTGATGTGGAGCGGTCCGGCACCCGCCGCGAAGAGCTGCTGCTGGACTCCTGGACCCTGAGCCGGGTATACACGTTGCGCCGGATGGTTTCGGCCATTGGCGGCATCGATGGAACCGAGTTGCTCCTGCAACGGATGACCAAAGCCAAGTCCAATCGCGAGTTTCTAGAGACTCTAAACAAGGATGCAGTCTAGGCATGGACCCAAAATCGGATTTGCCCCCCAGTTGCCCGGCGCCCTGTGGCACCAACGGCTCCGATAGTAGGGACAAGCGCGAACAGCGCCAAGAATGGATGATGATCCTCGCACGCTATGCCAGGCACCTCACGGCCCTGGTCGTGGTGGTCGCGGGGGTGGCGCTCTCGCGGATCGAATGGTCCGCGCCGGCCAGCGGGGCGATGGAAGAGACGACGCCCCAGGTGCGAGCCAGCAAGAGCCTGGTGACTTCCCGCGGCGGCAGCCGCATGAGCAATGATGATGTGCTGGCCCTGGCCGGCGTGGTGCATACCGAGCTCGCCGAGCATGACCCGTCCCCCACGCCCACAGCCTTGCCCAGCCCCACGGACACCACTTTGGCAGTTACCATCGCCTCCCCCTCCCCCGAAGCCACCGAGGTCGTGGCGCGCACCGAGATCATCACCTACGAAGTGCAGGCGGGAGACATTGTGGGCAGCATCGCCCGCAAATTCGGCATCAGCGAGAACACCCTCTGTTGGGCCAATGGCCGCCTGGCCGATAACCCCGATTATCTGAGCGTGGGGCAGCACCTCTATATCCTGCCCACCGACGGCGTTCTGCACATCGTGGAGAAGGGCGATACGTTGGGCGCCATCGCCAAGACCTACAAGGCCAAGGTGGAGGAGATCGTCGCCTATGAGCCCAATGGCCTAACCGAGTCCTCTATCCTCATAGAGGAACAAGCCCTGATTGTGCCCAACGGCTCCAAACCCTACGTGCCGCGGACCGTGACGGCCTGGCAAGGGACCGTTCCGCAGGGCGCCAAGGCGGGGACTGGGGCGTTCGTCTGGCCGGCGACCGGCATCCTGACCACCAAGTACTGGGCGCAGCATCCGGCCCTCGATATCGGTTGGGATGAGGGTACCCCTGTCATCGCCTCCGATTCGGGATATGTCTGCAAGATCGCCAACGACCCAACCGGCTATGGCCGCTACGTGATGATCGACCATGGCCACGGGCTCCAGACGCTGTATGCCCACCTCAAGGTCTATTACGTCGAGGTCGGGCAGTCGGTGGCCAAGGGCGCCAAGATCGGGCTCATGGGCAACACCGGCCGTTCCACCGGGCCGCATTTGCACTTTGAGGTCCGCAAGGACGGAGTCCGGGTCAATCCCCTGAACTATTTACCCTAGCTGGGACGCAGAAAAAAAGCCCGCCGATGAGGCGGGCTTTCTAGTTTTCTAGGGGTATGCGCAACGATGCGCGCGACCGAATCAGGCGGAAGCGGGGTGAAGCACGGGTTTCAGGCTGGGCACCGTGCCGGCCTGTTTCAAGAGCATTTGGCGGGCTCTGTGCAGGCGCGTCTTGACCGTGCCCTCCGCCAAGTGGGTGGCCTCGCCGATCTCGGCGTAAGAGAGGTCATGCCAATAGCGCAAGACGAGGATCAGCCGGTACTTGGCCGGCAGCGTCTCCATCAGACGTTGCACCTCGCGCTCCTGCTCTTTGCGCAGGGTGGCGGACTCGGGCGCTTCCTCGTTGCTGGCCATCCAGCTCAGGTACTCGCCTTCCTCCAGCCAGACGGCCTTTTTGCGGCGAAGATGATCGATGCACAGGTGCGCGGTGATGGACAGAAGCCAGGTGGAGAGCTTTTGCTCGAGGTCGAATGTCCCCAGCTTGGTATACGCTCGGAAGAACGTTTCCTGCGCGATGTCTTCCGCGTCGGCAGCGCGGCCCAACATGCGAAAGGCCAGGTTATAGACGGCGACTTGGTATTGCCGCACCAGGTCATTGAAAGCGGAGGCATCCCCAGCCAGCGTGGCCTCAACAAGCTCGATTTCCGTCATTTGCCAATCCTCCTAACCGGACCATTCGCCGTTCGGCCCATGGCTGGCCTTCTCGCGAGATGCGCGGTCCCGCTGGCTGGAATGGCCCGGCCAGCGGGGCTTGGTGTGTCTATCCGATCGTTAGTGCTCTGCGCGCGGCTGCAGCCTGCCGTGGCCCTGAAGCTGCGTCCCCCAAGAGACCAGCGCCCGGCCAAGCTGGGCCATGATCCTTCTGACCCAGGTGAGCTCGCCGCGACTCTGGCGCAGGGCGCGCAGTTGAGCCTCCGTGGCAGCAACACGGCGAAGCTCGGCCAGACGTCCCTCGGTCCAGCTCTCCAGATACAGATACCGGTTGTTCAACATGAGGCTCACCTCCTTCAGTGCTTTCCTTTCGTCATCCTTCTATTATTGTAGCGCTTGACCCGCGCTTGCGCATCGGGATAATGCACCATTCTGGGACGCCAAAAGGGCCGATCTTTTGATCGGCCCTGGAGAGGAGTGAGATACCACGAAAGGCGTAGCGCCCTACATCAAAGGATGTACGCCTTGACCCTTACCTGGGTCTATCGGAGGGCAGGATGCCTCGTTTGAGGGCATAGATGGCCGCCTGCGTGCGGTCGGCCAGGTGCAGCTTGCTGAGGATATTGCTGACGTGGGTCTTGACCGTCTTGGGGCTGAGCACCAGTTGGACAGCGATATCGCGGTTGCTGAGGCCCTGCGCGATGAGCGCCAGCACATCCATCTCGCGGTCCGTCAGGTCTTCCCGCTGCAACGTGCCGACCGCGGGATCGGCGAACTCGCGCATGAGCTTTTTGGCGATCTCGGGATGCAGGGGGGTCTCCCCGCGATGGACCGCGCGCACCGCCTCGGCCAGCTCGGCCGGCGACACATCCTTCATCAGGTACCCCATCGCGCCGGCCTTGATCGCGGGAAAGAGCTTGTCATCTTCGGCAAAGCTGGTGAGGACCATCACGCGCGTGCCCGGGCTAAGCCGGCAGATCTGCCGCGTGGCCTCGATCCCATCCAGATGAGGCATCACCAGGTCCATCAGCACCACGTCCGGCAGCAGCTCTTGGGCCATTTCGATGGCCTCTTGGCCATCCCCAGCCTCTCCCACCACCGTGATGTCCCCTTGCAGCTCCAGGAAGGCGCGCAAGCCCTGACGCACCACGGCATGGTCATCGGCCAGCAGGACGGAGAGCTTTTCTTCTGGTTGCATGGTGTGCTCCTCCTTTGAGGCGAAATGGCTAGTTGCTTAGCGGGATATCCACGTGCACGCGGCTGCCGCTGCCAGGCGCAGAGGTGATCTCAAAGATGCCTCCCAGCAGCTCGGTGCGATCCCTCATGCTGCCCAGCCCGAAATGCTTCTCGTTGGTCGAGACGGAATCCAGGTCGAACCCCACCCCATCATCCTCGATCACCAGGGCGACGCCGTGCGGCTCCAGCGCCAGCTCGAGGCTGACGTGCTTGGCTTGCGCGTGTTTGATCACATTGTTGACTGCTTCCTGGGCGATGCGATAGAGCGCTTGCTCCACCTCACGAGTCAGGGGGCGCTCGCCGCTGACGCGCAGATCCACGGTCAAGTGGTAGCGTTTTTGCACCACATCCACATACCGCCGCAGGGCCGATTCCAAATCCTCCTGCCCCAGCGAGGGCGGGCGCAGCTCATAGATGAGCGAGCGCATCTCGGCCAGCGCGTCCTGGGCGACCTCTTGCAGGCGCTGGATCTGCTTGAGCGAGCGGTCCGGGTCCGTGTTGACCAGGGCGCCGGCCGTCTCGGCGTTGAGCACGATACTGAACAGCGACTGGGTCACCGAGTCGTGCAGCTCGCGGGCCAGCCGCGTGCGCTCCTCCACGATGGCCAGGTCGCGGCTCTGCTCATATAGCCGGGCGTTCTCGATGGCGATGGCGATTTGGTCGGCCAGCGTCTGCAAATGGCCCAGCTCCAGGTCGCCCAGAGGCAATTGACCAGCGCTCTGGACCTCCAGCGCGCCCATGGGCATGGCCTGGCGCAATTGCCCGCCCAGCTTGATCGGCAGGACCACCCCTGGGCGCGAGGTCGCGGCAACGCCCAGGGAGCAATAGTGCGGCTCCTGGCTAAAGTCACGCACCAGGGTGGGCCGGGCGGTCTGCGCCACCCTACCAACGACCCCGCTATCGAGCTTGAGCCGGTGGCCGATGGGCAGGCAAGCGGCATAGGCACCCGCGCACGCGCGCAAAACCAGCTCGCGGGCCTCGGGATCCAGCATAAAGATGTTGACGTTATAGTAGCCAAAAGCCTCTTGCAGGGTCCTGGCCACGAAAGGCAAGAGCTCGTTCAGGCTCAAGATGGCGGCGACGCGCTGGCCGATCTGGTTGATGATGCGCAACTGGTTGCCGCGCATCCGCTCGCGCTCAAAGAGCCGCGCGTTCTCGGTGGCGATGCCCAATTGGTTGCCGACGGAATGCAGCAGCGTGATATCCGTCCGAGTGAACCGGCGCTCCTGGCGGCTGGCGATGACCATGACGCCCATGGCGCGCTCCTGAGCGCGGAGGGGCAAGATGGCCAGGGACCGCACGTCCTGGCTCGCGGCCCAGTATTGGGCCAATTCGGGGTCCTCGTGCTCCAAGATCACCACGGCGCCTTGGTGAATCGCCCGGGCGAGCGAGTCCTTCAGCGGCAGGCTCTCATCGGCCGACCCGGCTGGCTGGAAGCCCTGTTGCGCCCGGCGGACCAGGCTGCTGGAGCGCGGCTCCAGCAAAAGCACTTCGCCCATATCGCCGCCCAACAGCTCGAGGGTCTTGGATAGCGTGTCGGAAAGGATCTGATCGAGCACCAAAGACTCGTTGACGATGGTTCCGATGGCGTTGAGCGCGGAGAGTTCGGCGTTGCGCCGCTCCAAATCCGCAAAGAGACGGGCATTATCCAGGGCCACGGCGATCTCGTTGCAGAGCGCCATGGCGAGATCGCGGTCGCGCTCGGAAAAGCTGCGAGCATTGGGTTGCTGGATGTCCAGGTAGAGCAGGCCAAGCGCCCGGTTCCCCGTATAAATGGGCGTGAGCAACATCGCCGAGACGGGGCCCAGGGCCTGCCGCAACGCGGGGTCGACGCCCGGATCGCTCGGCAAATCGGCAATGAGGATGGGCGCCAGGGACGAGAGGGCCTGGGAGAAGGGATAGTGACTCTCCAGGTGCAGCGGATGCTTTTCGAATTGCGCCACGAGGTTGTCGCTCGTTTGCTGGTTGGCCCGGCAGCAGGCCCTGGGGACCAGGCCCGTGCCGTTCTGGCGCATCAGGATGGCGCAGCGGTCCGCCTTGAGAATCCGCGCCACCCGCTCGGCGGCCTGCTGGAGCATCTCGTCGATATCGAGGTTGCCGCTGACCATGTCGGCCACCTCGGCCAGGGCCATCGCCTCCTCGCGCTGCCGCTGCTCCTCCGCAAAGAGCCTGGCGTTCTCGGCGCCGATCCCCACTTGCTGGCCGATGGCGGTGAGCAGCTTTAGCTCGTCCGGCGTGAACTCGCGGAAGGTATAGGCGGAGACGAACAGCGCGCCCAAGGTGGCCCCTTTGGATTGCACCGGCACGATGGCCACCGCTCCCATCCCCGTCTCGTCGATGACCTCCCGGGTGAGCCGCGGATCGGCCGAGATATCGGTGAGGGCGAGCGGCTCGCCGCTCTGCACCACGCGCCCCAAAAGCCCCTCGTTGGCCGGCAGGCTGGCGATGCGCTGGACCACGGCCGGGTCGATTCCGTGCTGGGCGGCCAGCTTGAGCGCCCGCCGCGCGGGGTCCTGCAGGTAAATGCCGCCCGCGCGCACGCCCACCGCTTGGATCACCTGATCGAGCACGCCGTTGAGGATGGCCTCCAGCTCCAACGACTCGCTGATCGTGGCGGCCACGGCGTTGAGCGTTGCCAACTCGCGGGTGCGCTCGGCGACTTTGGTCTCCAGGTTGGCATACGAGGCGCTCAGCCGCCGCGCCATGACGTTGAACTGGTGGGAAAGCCTTTGCAGCTCGTCCCCCGAATGGACCGTGACGGTGTGGCTGAACTCACCCCGGGCGATCCGCTCCGCGCCCAGGGCCAGCGCGGCCAGGGGGCGGGTCAGGCGGTCCACGCCCACATAGACCAGCGCCAGCGGCACCAGCAAGCCGATCAGCAAGGCCGCCAGCAAAAAGCCGATAAAGCTGCGCATGGGGGCCATGGAGCGCGCCCAGTCCTCCTGCACCACCAACCCCCATTGCGCGCCGGCGACGGGCGCGTAACCCAGCACCAGGTCGTCATCGGCCCCGCGGACCTGGCGCATGGCGCCGGATTCGCCGCGCAGGGCCCGCTGCACAGCGGGCAAAGCCGACCAATCCTCACCGATCTTGGCGGTGTCTGGATGGTAGATCACCCGTCCAGTGCGATCCACGATGTAGACATAGCTCCGGTGCGAGATACCGATCTTGAGCACCTCGGCATACATCGGGCTGAGCTGCGAATAGCTGATGTGAAAGACTCCCGCCAGCATGCCCCCGAACAGGCCATCCTCGTTGAGGAAAGGCACGCCCACCATGGTCACGTCGTCGCCCAGGATGGCCGCGACGTTGAGCGTATCGGCAAAGACCGTCGGCTCCCCATCCCGGGTAGCCCGAAAGCACTCTGTCTGGGAGAGATCGTGCCCGATCCAGTCAAAGCGCAGGGGCTGCGACCAGGCGATGACGCCGCGGGCGTTGACCACGGCCACGCCAGCGTCGAAGGGGTAGAGGCGACCGCCCCACCGTTCCAGGACTTGGCGATACTGGGCAATATTGGTGGCAGAGCGCAGGTCTTCCTCCTGCGCCAGTTGCTGGAGCGTCTCGCCGTAAAAGGCCAGGCTCTCGCTCAGGCGCGCTGCTGCCTCGGCAGCCAGCAGGCCGTATTGCTCGCGCATGATCTGCTGCGAGGTGCGTTGATAGGCGATATAGGTGACGCCGCTGACGGCTACCAGCATGATCACGGTAGGTATCAGCGCCAAGCGCATGATCTTGGTTCGCAAACTCGTGCCCAAGGGCCGCCCTCCACTGGTCCGCTGCCTATGGATTATAGCATCAAACTGGGGAGGCACCAACGACCCGCACCGGTTGAGGGATCCGCACGCCCGCCTCATCTACTATACGCGGCGACGGCGCCCAGCGTTACACGGGCCAGGCGGGCGCCGCGCCGGGACAAAGGGACATCCAGGCCGGACGCACGGCCTGGATGTCTGACTGTCTGGTGCGTGGGGTGGCTACTCGACGACGGATGCCTCGCCGCTGACCTCGAGGCGCGCCGTCAAGACGCCGGTCGTGCCTTGGGCCAGCTTGGCGTACTCGGGCAGGATGCCGCCCACGGCGATCTCGAACGCGCCGGGCTCCACCACCCGGCGGCCCGCCTCGTCCACGATGGACATCTGCCGAGGCCGCAGCGCAAAGCTAACCTGCTGGCTCGCGCCAGGGGCCAGGGAGACGCGCTGGAAGCCTTCCAGGTGGCGGATGGGCACAGGGACGGAGGCGGCCACGTCGCGCACGTAGAGCTGCACCACCTCATCGCCGGCCACCGGGCCGACGTTCTGGACCGTCACGCTCACCCGGGCCGGCTGGCCCGCCACGACCCCGGACTCGAGCTGGAGGTCGCTGTATTGGAACTTGGTATAGGAAAGGCCAAAACCGAAGGGATAGAGCGCCTCGCCACGGAAGTAGCGGTAGGTCTTGCCCTCCATGTCGTAATCCGCAAAGGGCGGCAACTGGTCCACCGAGCGGTAAAAGGTCACGGGGAGCCGCCCGCCAGGGTTATAGTCGCCAAAGAGGACATCGGCGACGGCGGCGCCGCCCTCCTCGCCCGGATACCAGGCCTCCACGATGGCGGCGGCGTGCTCGTTGGCCCAGTTCACCGCCAGGGCGCTGCCGTTGAGCAACACCACCACCAGCGGCTTGCCCAGGGCGTGGACCTTTTCCAGCAGCTCTTGCTGCGAGCGCGGCAGCTTGATGTCGGTGCGGTCGCCGCCGCTAAAGCCCTCCACATGCACGGGCATCTCCTCCCCTTCCAGGTTGGGCGAGAGGCCCAAAGCCATGACCACCACGTCGGCCTGGCGAGCGGCCTCCAGCGCCGGCGTCAGGTAATCCACGCCGGGGACCGCCCACAGCAGTTGCATCTGCGGGTCGGCGCCATAGCTGGATAGCTCGACGCGGAGGGGGTACAGCCGGCCGGCCTCCAGCGCCACGTCCTTGGTGCGCAGCACCGCGTGATGCACCAGGCGATATTGCAGGACCACCTCCCCATCCAGCTCTACCCGGCAGTCGTTAAAGCCATTGAGCCCCAGCTTGTAGGTGCCGCTGACCGGCGGGACCAGGTAGCCCTCCCAGCGCACCGAGAAGGGGTCGCCCACGCGGCCGCTGAGCGGCGAAACGCCCTTCCAGAAAAAGCTGATCTGCGGGTCCACCTGCGCGCGGACCGGCTCGCCGGCGAATTTGGCCTGGGCGTAATAGGCGGCGGCCAGCCCCGTTTGCTCCGCATCGGCGAGCGAGGGGCGCAGGCAAGCGGCGGGGATGGGGACCAGCGGCGGCACGCCCTCGGCGATGGGGCAGCCCCTGGCCGCATAGACCTTGGTCTGCGGCGACACCTTGCGGCGGATGCCCTCCAGGACGGTGACGGCCGCGGTGGGCGTGCCGTTATAGTTGCCCAGCAGGGTCATCAGGTCGTCGACGTTGGGGCCGATGACGGCGATGGCGCCCAGGTCTTTGCGCAGCGGCAGGAAGCCGCCCTCGTTCTTCAGCAGAACGACGGACTCGCGGGCGGCCTGCAACGAGACCGCGCGATGCGCCGGGCAGGCGTTCACCTCGTAAGGGATCTGGGCAAAGGGCACCATCTCGGGCGGGTCGAACATGCCCAGCTTGAAGCGCGCCGTGAAGAGCCGGACGAGGGCCAGGTCGATGGTCGCCTCGTCGATCTGCCCCTGGCGGACCGCCTCCACCAACGCCGGGTAGGTCTCGCCGCAGTTCAGCTCGCAACCGTTCTTGACCGCCAGCGCGGAAGCCTCTTCCGGCGTCGCCACCAGTTTGTGGTTGGCCCAGATATCGTGGATGGCCGCGCAGTCCGAGACCACGTACCCGTCAAAGCCCCACTCGTCCCGCAGGATGTCCTGCAACAAGGTCTTGCTGGCGCAGCAGGCCTCGCCGTTGGTGCGGTTATAGGCGCCCATCACCGAGTGGACCTTGGCCTCGCGCACCGTGGCCTCAAAGGCGGGCAGGTAGGTCTCGCGCAGGTCGCGGGCGCTGGCCCGGGCGTCGAAATGGTGGCGGTCGGCCTCGGGGCCGCTATGCACGGCATAGTGCTTGGCGGTGGCCACCAGCTTGAGGTAACGAGGGTCGTCGCCCTGCAAGCCCTTCACAAAGGCCACGCCCAGCCGCGCGGTGAGGTAGGGGTCCTCGCCATAGGTTTCCTGCCCGCGCCCCCAGCGGGGGTCGCGAAAGATATTGATGTTCGGGCTCCAGAAGGTGAGCCCGGTGTACCAGTTGCTCTGCCCTTCGCGCAGGGCGCGGTGATGCTTGGCCCGCGCCTCGTCCGAGATCACCGTGGCCACGCGATGCATCAGATCGGCGTTCCAGGTGGCGGCGAGGCCGATAGCCTGCGGAAAGACCGTGGCGATGCCCGCCCGGCCCACGCCGTGCAGACACTCGTTCCACCAGTCATACGCCGGGATGCCCAGGCGCTCCACCGGCGGAGCGTCGTGCACCATCTGCGAGACCTTTTCCTCCAGGGTCATCCGCGAGACCAGGTCTTTGGCCCGCAGCTCGACGGGCAGCGAGGTATCCAGATAGGCGGCTTTGGCGCTCATGCACCCCTCCTTGTGGCGTTTCGGACTGCTATGGGGGCATTATAGGCCCAGACTCGGCCGCGCGCAACCGACGCACAGATGGCCTCCTGCTCTTTTTGGGGTATAATAGGCTCCCACAAGGAGGCCGGCCATATGGACTATGAAGCGATCATCGGGATGGAAGTGCACGCGCAGCTCAAGACCGCATCCAAGATGTTTTGCGGGTGCGATGCCAACTATGCCGCCGCGCCGCCCAATACCCACGTCTGCCCGGTGTGCCTGGGGCTGCCCGGCGCGCTGCCGGTGATGAACCGTGTCGCCATCGAGTATGTGCTCATGGCGGGCCTGGCCCTGAACTGCGCAATCCCCGAGGAGGCCAAGTTCGACCGCAAGAACTATCCCTACCCCGACCTGGTCAAGGGCTATCAGATCTCCCAATACGACATGCCCCTCTCGCGGGACGGCTGGATCGAGATACGATTGGAGGATGGCACGGCCAAGCGCATTCGCATCCGCCGCGCCCACCTGGAAGAGGACACGGGCAAGTCCACGCACATGGGCGCCTATAGCCTAGTGGACTATAACCGCTCCGGCATGCCCCTCATGGAGGTGGTCACCGAGCCGGACATCCGCTCTGGCGCGGAGGCCTGGGCTTACTTGACCAAGCTGCGCGCCATCCTGCGCTACCTGGGCATCGCCTCGGGCAACATGGAGGAAGGCGCCATGCGCTGCGAGGTCAATATCTCGCTGCGGCCGGCGGGCAGCGCGGCCTTTGGCACCAAGGTGGAGGTCAAGAACCTCAATAGCTTTCGCTCGGTGCGCCAGTCCATCGACTATGAGATCAAGCGCCAGGCGGCCATCCTGGATGCAGGCGGCCAGGTGGAACAGGTCACCATGGGCTGGGACGAGAACGCCGGGCGCACCGTCGTGCAGCGGAGCAAGGAAGAGGCCAACGACTATCGCTACTTTCCCGAGCCGGACCTTCCCGTGGTGCGCGCCCGCCGCGCCTGGGTGGACGAATTGCGCGCCCGGCTCCCCGAGCTGCCCGACGCCCGGCAGGAACGGCTGATCGCCGCGGGCTTGCGCCCCTACGACGCCCAGGTGCTCACCGAGGAGCGCGAGGTCGCCGAGTATGTGGACGCGGCGCTGAGCGCCGGCCAGGCGGCGGGAGCCGACGCCCGCTCCATCAGCAACTGGATCATGGGCGAGCTGTTCCGCTTGCTCAAGGAGAGCGGCCAGGATATCGCGACGATCCAGGTCGCGCCGGGCGAGCTGGCGGCGCTGGTGGGCCTGGTGAATCGGGGCGCGATCAATGCCGCCGCGGGCAAGCAGGTGTTGGAAGAGATGTTCGCCACCGGCCGCCCCGCCGCGGCCATCGTCGAGGCCCGGGGCCTGGCGCAAATCTCGGATTCGAGCGAGCTGGAGCGGATCGTGGAGGAGGCCATCGCCGCCAACCCCAAGGCGGTGCAGGACTATCGCGAGGGGAAAAAGGCCGCGGTGGGCTTTTTGACGGGCCAGGTGATGCGCGCCAGCCGCGGCAAGGCCAACCCGCAGGTGGTCAGCGAGCTGCTGAGGGCCAAGCTGGGCTGACGGACAACAGGGCTGGTTGTTTCCAACAAGCTCGAGCACGGTCTTGCCGCCGAATGGAATTCGCCGGCTCCCCGCCATGAAATGGAGTTCTGGCAAATCCCTGAGGGGATTTGCCAGCTTCAGCCAGCGACATCTGGTCCCTGGCGTGTGCTAGGACAGATCACGCCGGGCTGCACCTTGGCAGTCCGGCGTGTTGTCTATCGAGAGGAGCGCTGGACTAGAGGTACCCGAGCGCGCGCAGGCGGTCCTCGACGGCTTTTTCCTCTTCCTTGGTGTAGCCGTCTCCGCCGGTGGAGGCCAGGTAGCCCAGCGCTTTCAGCTTGACAAAGATCTTGGCCAGCGACTCGGCCTCGGTCTCTTTGTCCGTCTCAACCACCACTTCGGCGTTCAGCGGCTCCTCGTAGGGATCGGAGACGCCGGTAAAGTTCTGGATCTCGCCGGCCAGCGCCTTCTTATACAGCCCCTTGACGTCGCGCTCCACCAGCACTTCCAGCGGGCACTTGGCGTACACCTCGACGAAATCGCCGATCTGCTCCCGGATGCCGTCCCGCACGTCGCGATAGGGCGAGATAGCCGAGGCGATGGCAATGACGTTGTTGCGGCTCAGCAGGTGGCAGACAAAGCCGATGCGCTTGATGTTGGTGTCGCGATCCTCTTTGCTAAAGCCCAGGCCTTTGCTGAGGTTGGTGCGCACCACGTCGCCGTCCAAGAGCTCGACCTTGTAGCCGCTCTCCTTCAGGATGTCCCGCACCTGGACCGCCAGCGTGGTCTTGCCCGCGCCGGAAAGTCCGGTGAACCAAAGCGTGAACCCTTTGTGCTCCATTATACGATTACCTTTCCTTCCATATCGTCTGGCACCGGCAGCCCAAACAGGCTGACGGCAGTAGCGCCAATATCGGTGATGTGCAGGCCCTCCACTTGACCCCGGGCGGGCTTGTGCGGGTCGACCATGATGAACACGCCGTGCTGGGCATGGTTGGCGTCGTCCGGGCCGGTATCGTTCTCAAAGGTGTGGACGCTTTCGTGTCCGATGCCGCCCACCGAGCGCCAGGCCAGGTTGCCCAGGTAAACGATCAAGTCCGGCGGGATGCCGTTGGTCTGCCGGTAAATCTCCTCCGGCTTGAAGGCGATGGTGCCGATGTTCTTGCCGTGGGGATCCACCATGGCCTCCAGCCGGACCACCAGCTCGTTGCGCACCCGCTCGTAATCCGCGACGGGGACGGCGCCCTGCGGCTCGCGCCCCTTGACGTTCATAAACAGCCGCGTATAGTATCCGCCCTCGCCCCAGGCCACCGTCCGCGACCAATCGACCTTGGCCTTGTGCAGGGGCACCACCCCCGCGGGGCGCTCCAGCAGGGTCAGGTAGCCCTCGCGCAGCAGCCACTCGTTGATGCAGATGCCGCCATCCATCTTTTGCGCGCCGTGGTCCGAGACGATCATGACCACCGTGTCCTGGCCCAAGGTGGCGAGCAGGTCGCCGATCTGCCTGTCCAGGTACTGGTAGTACTTGCGGATCACGTTCTCGAACTTGTTGCCCTTTTCATACTTGGGGTGCTGGGGGTCGCAGAACTTCCAGAAGGCGTGATGCAGCCGGTCCGGGCCCATCTCGACCATCATAAAGAAATCCCAGGGCTTGGTGGCGGTCAGATGCTTGGCCAGGACAAAGCGGTGCCTGGTCATCGCATAGATGCTCTCCAGGAGCGCCAGCTTGTCCTCGGTGCGGAACTCTTCGACGTCGATCATGTAATCCGGCGCCACGGCGTCGATCTCGTCCCGCAGCTCGGGAGGCCAGGTATACTGGTTCTGCTTGCTGGGCGTCAGGAAGCAGGTGACCATCTGGCCATTGACCTCGCTGGGCGGGTAGGTCTGCGGCACGCCCAGCACGATCACCTTTTTCCCCGCCCGCGAGAGGATATCCCAGGCGCGGTCGTCCTTCACGGCGCTGGAGTTGGCGATGGTCATGCGGTCGTAGGTATAGTCGGCGCGGTTGCGAAAGCCATAGAAGCCCAGGGTCCCGGGGTTCTTGCTGGACATCATGGCGGTCCAGGCGGGGACCGTGATGGGCGGGATGGTGCTCTCCAGGCGGCCCCACATCCCCCGCTCCATCAGTCGCTTCAGGTTGGGCATCTCCTCGCGGTACTGCTCAAAGACCAGTTGCGGGGCCAGGCAATCGAGACCGATGATCGCCAGCTTGGGCATCTCAGGCTCCCTGCTTGTCCGCCCGGGCCGCCTCGATCAGAATATCCGCCACCTCGGGCCGGGTGAACTCCATCGGCGGGCGCTGGCCTTGCGATAGCATCGCGCGCACTTGGGTCCCGCTCAAAAAGACGTGCTCCGAATTGTCGTGCGGGCAGGTCTTGGAGGTGACCATGGCTTCGCAGCGGCGGCAATAGAACGAGTGCTCGAAAAAGAGCGGCGTGATTCCGAGCTCTTCCGGCGCGAACTCGTCAAAGATCAGTTGCGCATCGTAGGTGCCATAGTACTTGCCCACGCCGGCATGGTCGCGGCCCACGATAAAGTGGGTGCAGCCATAGTTCTTGCGGGCGATGGCGTGAAAGATCGCCTCCCGCGGGCCGGCATAGCGCATGGCCGCCGGATAGACGGAGAGCAGCACGCGGTTTGCGGGGTAATAGGCGGACAGGATGGCCTCATAGCTGCGCATGCGCACGGCAGCCGAGATATCGTCCTGCTTGGTTTCCCCCACCAGCGGATGCAGGAGCAGGCCATCGCAGATCTCCAGGGCGGACTTTTGGATGTACTCGTGGGCGCGGTGGATGGGGTTGCGGGTCTGAAAGCCGACCACGCGGCGCCACCCGCGCTCGACGATGAGGCGGCGCACCTCGGCGGGATCGCGGCGGTAGGTGGGGAAGGTGATGTCGCTGGGTCGGTTGAGCAAAGCGATCTCGCCGCCCAGCAAGACATCCGGCTGCGCATAGAGCCGCGCCACGCCCGGATGCGCTTCCTCGTCGGTGCGGTAGACGTTGACGGCTTCCTTCCTTTTGTCATAGCCGAACTTGTCCGAGAGCCGCAAGGTGCCCAGGATCAGGCCGCTGGGCTCGGCGAGGGCGATCTCTTGGCCGACCTTGAGCGAGGCGGCCATCTCTTCCGAGACTGGCAAGGTGATGGGCATGGACCAGACCAGTCCGTTGGCCAGGCGCATCTTGTCCACGACGCTGGCATAGTCCTGGGCGTTCATAAAGCCGGTCAGCGGGCTAAAGGCGCCCACCGCGATCATCTCCAAGTCCGAGATGGCGACCTCGCTCAGGATGATCTTGGGGAAGGATGCTGCGCGCTTGAGGGCTTGCTCGCGCTCGGCGCCGCGCAACACGCGGTTGACGAGTGTGCCGCCGTGGGCGGGGATGTTGCGAACTGGGGTAGCCATGTGCCTCCTTTGCTCGGGCCAAACAACGATACGTCTCATATCAATGATGTGTCAAGGACAGTGAAAGCCGGACCCATTATACCGAGATCGGTGAGGCAGGTCAAATGAGGGCCTGGCTGAGGCCAGGCCCTTCGGTCAGGCGAGGCCGCGGATCAGGCTCGTTAGCGTGTCCTCGATCAGCGGGGCGCAAGCGGGCGCCAGGGGCGCGGGGAGATGGTAATAGATGTAGGAGAGGTCCACTTCGTAGCCGCCGATATCATAGGCGGAGGGGGTCGGCAGATATCCCACCAGGCCATTGCTGTAACCGGCAAAGACCACCTTCGGCAGCGCCGACTGGTCCTTGATATGCAAACCGATCTCGACAAAGGGCTCCACCGGCGCCGCGGCCACGGCGATATCGCCGATCCGGAAAGCCTGCACCTCGGCGGCGATATGCCAGCCGTCGGCGCTCTCCTGGATGATGGCCTTCCAGGGGAACCGCTCCGCCCTGGCGCGGACATAATCGGCCCAAGGCATGCGGACCCTGGTCTCGGCCACCTGCTCCACGGGCATCACGGGCTGGCCCGCGGCGTCCAGCGGGCCCAGGAGCGGAAGCGCGAGCGGGCGCAAGGCGGCGCCCAGCGTGACCGGGTCCGGCAGAGGCGCGCTCTCCGCCCAGGCCTGGATGGCAGCGCCGCCGGCCGCCTGCCCGAGCTGTTGCACCCGCTCGTAGCCGGCCTGCGGCCCACCCACCGGGTTGATATCGGCGCACCCGCCCTGCACAAACAGACAGGTTGCCCCGGTGGCTTGCTCCACCGTGCGGCGCATGGCCCCCGGCCAATCCGCCGAGATGCCATAGTTCGCCGCGCTCAGCGCCACGGCATGGCAGGCGTGGTTGACCAACGCGGCCAGCGGCGAGCCGTCGGCGCGGTCGATGCGCAAGACGCCGACCTCCGGGTCGGTTGGCCCGGCGGGGTTGTTGCCCAGCACCACTTGCCCGTCGGAGCGCTGCTCGCGCCGGTTGGCGCCAATATGGGCCTGGCTGCGACCAAAGCCTAGCTTGGCTGGCTCCAGCCGCGCCCACGCGGCGCAGACCGCTCCGGCGATCTGATAGACCAGCCCGTTGGTATAAAGGTGGTCGCGCTCCGATTGGGCTGGACCGGCGTAAGGGATGGGGCCGGAATGGGTGTGCGTGCAACTGAGCATGATATGCTCGGCGGGGATATCGGTGCGCTGGGCCACCTCTTGGCGGATGCGCGCGACGCTCTCGGCATGAAGAAAGAGCAGGTCGCAGGTCACCCAGGCCAGCTTGGTCTGGCCGTCGTCCAGCACCAGGGCCGTGGCATAGAGGTCATCGTGCACGTATTCACAGCCGTGGGTGCGCGCGAAATAGCCGATCTGCATGATGCCCACCGGCGGCGTGATGGGCACGCGTTGCAGGCCAACTCGCAGTGGCGTGGACATGAGGCATCGTCTCCGTGAATCAGGATAGGTTGGCTTCCTGGCCCAGGAAGTCCAGATGAGTGAGCGAGGCCTGCCGAAGATCATGATACTCTCCGCGGTATTCGGCGGGGAGCAAGGCAGCAAGCCGGTACATCACCTGAGTCGTCATGAGCCGCAGCATCTCGCGTCGCCCCACGTGCGGCAGGGCCTTGAGACGAAACGGCTCGCCGATGATGACCCGAATCTCCGTGTGGCGCAGCCGCTTGGCATTCTCTTTAAAGCGCTCCAGCCCGACGAAAGCCATCGGCACGATAGCCGCGTTGGCGCGCATGGCGATGAGCGCGATGCCGTCCTTGGCCTCCTGAAGGTTGCCCGTGCCGCTGCGGTGCCCTTCCGGCGAGTAGAGGAGCGCCTTGCCCTCAGCCAGGATCTCGTGGGCCTGGCGCAGCGCCTGGCGGTCCACCTCGCCCCGGCGGACGCCAAAGATGCCATACCAGCGCGCCAGGGTGCCAAGGATAGGGGTATCGAAGGTCTCGATCTTGGTCATGCCCACCATGTCGCGGGGGATCAGCCCGAGCGCCAGGGGGCCATCGAGGAAATTGACGTGGTTAAAGATCACGATGGTGGGGCCCTGCGCGGGGACGTTCTCCAGCCCTTCCACCGTGATGCGCAGCAAAACAACCCGCATGAGCAAGCGGATGAGGCCATTGATGGCGCGCCGCGCGCGGTACTGCCAGTCCTGGACCCGGCGTCTGGCTCGGGCAATGCGCAAGGTACGCGTATCGGTTATGGGCACGCTACCCTACCTTGGCCAGGGCTTGGCCCATGGCGCGGATGTGCGCGGGTGAGCCGCCGCAGCAAGAGCCCACGATGCGCGCGCCCGCCCTGACACAGGAGAGGATGTGCTCCGCCATGGCCTCCGGGGTCATGTCAAAGACCGAGCGGTCGTCCACCAGGCGGGGGAGCCCGGCGTTCGGCTTGGCGATGAGCACGGCCTCGGGCTGCGCTGCCGCCATGCGTTCCACGGTCTTGACCATGTGCTCTGGCCCTTGCCCGCAGTTGCCGCCACAGGCCGCCAAGCCCAACGGCCACAGCGTGGTGATGGCCCGCTCCGGCGTCACACCCATCATGGTGCGGCCGCTGGGACCAAAGCTCATGCTGCAGAGGATGGGGAGGTCCGTGACCTCCTTGGCGCCCTCGATGGCAGCCTGAGCCTCCTCCAGCGCCATCATCGTCTCGATCCAGAGGCAGTCGACGCCGCCTTGAGCCAGGGCGTCGGCCTGCTCGGCAAAGGCGGCGACGGCGCTGCTATACGCCAGCGTGCCATACGGCTCCAACAACTCGCCGCAGGGGCCGATATCCCCGGCGACGAAGGCGCGTCCATTGGCAGCCTGGATGGCCAGGCGGGCGGCCTCCTGGTTGGCCTCCACGGTGACCTCGGGACAGCCGGCGCGCGCCAGCTTGATGCGGCTCCCGCCAAAGGTGTTGGTCAGGATGATCTGGGAGCCGGCGTCCAGGTAAGCCCGGTAAAGCGCCGTCACGTGATCGGGCCGCTCCAGGTTCCACTGCTCGGGAACCTTGCCGGCGGGCAGCCCCATGGACTGCAACATGGTCCCCGTCGGCCCATCGGCCAGCAGGATGGCCCGGCTCTGCAAATACGCTAATAGTTCTTGGGTTCTTGGCATGTTGTCTCGCTTTTGCCAGGTGCGCTAGGGGTGAATGATCACCTTGACCGCGCCCGTGTTCGCCCGGTCCTCCGCGGTGGAAAAGGCTTCGAGGGCCTGCGACAGCGGGAAGCCGTGCGTGATCATGGGCGTGACGTTGATCTTGCCAGCGGCCATCAGATCGATGGCGTGTTGGAAATCGGGGTAGGGCGAGTTGGCGGTGGTGGTGATGGTTCGCTCGCCAGAGAGGAGCGCGGCATCGAAGCGGACCTCCTCGGGCTTGATGGCCAGCGCCACCAGGCGGCCCCCGCGGGCGAGCATCCGCAGCCCGTCGCGCAGGGTCTCCTCGTGCCCCACGGTGTCCAGCACCACGTCCGCGCCGTGGCCCTGGGTGGCCTCGCGCACCGCCTCGACCAGGCCACCTTGCCGCGCATCGAGCACGCCGTCGGCGCCGCAGGCCCAGGCGATCTCCATGCTGGCCTCGCTGACCTCGGTGCAGAGGACCTGGCGGGCGCCATAGGCCTGCGCCACCTGCAAGATCAGCAGCCCGATGGGCCCGGCGCCCAGCACCACCACATTTTCCATGGGGCGCACCTGGGAGCGCGCCACGGCCCGCACGGCGACGCCCAGCCCATCCAAGAAGGTCGCCTCGTCATACGAGATCGCGTCGGGGATGACGTAGGCCATCTCGGACCAGACGGGGCAATAGTCGGCCATTCCGCCGGGGTAATAATCGCGCGCGGTCCAGCCCGCGCCGTGGCCCAGGTGCAGGGTATTTTCACAGAGGTTCTCCTGGCCGCGGCGACAATAGCGGCAGACGCAGCAGCCTTTGTAGGCCAGCAGCGCCACCCGCTCGCCGATCCGGCGGGGGTCCACGCCCTCGCCCACCTCCACGATCTCGCCGGCCACCTCGTGGCCCAGGATCATGTTGGGCGGGTTAGGCGCGTCGATACCCAGCGTTTGCCGGGCCCACGGGTTGTGCCCGCGCCAGTAGCGCAGGTCGCTGCCGCAGATGCCGCAGGCGCGCACCCGGATCACCACCTCGCCGCGCCCGGCGGTGGGCCGGGGCACGTCCTGCACGGCCAGGTCATTGGCCCCGCGGAGCACACAAGCTTGCATAGCGCCTCATCTTGCCGCCTCGTTGGCTGCGGCTGGGATTTGACAAAACCACCCTGGAGCGTTTAATACCCGCTGCGACCTCGTCAGTGCGGAGAATCATAGCATGGATGTCCCTTCTCGTCAAGCAGTTGCTTGGCGTTTGCGACTTGCTCTATACATGCTGGCCGGAGCCCTGCTCTGCTCCCAGATGCTCTCAGGCTGCGCCGGCGCGCTGCCCACCGAGCCGCCCGCGCCGACGGCCACGGCTTCGGCGACACCTTTCCCCAGTGTCACCTCTTCGCCGACGAGCTTCCCAAGCTCCACGGTAGCTGTGGCTACGGCCACACCCACGGGCACCGCCACTGCCCCGCCGACGGCCTCTCCTACCGGCGCGGCCACCGCCAGCCCAACCGAGCCGCCCACGGCCACGCCATCGGCGACGCCCAGCGCCGTCAGCGCGGCGCCCCTGCCGGTGGCCGAGGGCGATTCGATCCTGGCGCGCAACCAGGTGATCGGCGACTATGGCCGCGGCTTTAACTGCTGCCCTTCGCACGAGCTCAAGCTGCGCAAGCTGGGGCATGTCGGGTTCTTCGGCGACGCGGCCGAATACCTGCACGGCAACGACGAGCGCGAGGGCATCCTCGCCCGCGCCGCCCGGCTGGACGAGCTGAACGGACCCGAGATCGGCGCGCTCCCGGCCATCTTTGTGGTCTATGAGGGCTCGGCGCTCCGGCCCAACCTGGCCGACGAGGACTTCCTGATCAGCGCCCCCGAGCTCTATGAATATATCGGGGGCGTGGATTGGGCCGCTACCCACCTGGAGCCGCTCAGCCCGCCCGCTTTGGCGGAGCCCTTCCTGATCTTTTTGGATCACCAACTGGGCTATGGCGGCGAGTATCCGGTGACCCGGGCGATCGAGGAGATGCTGCCGCTCTTGCGGCGGTACCCCAACCTGCACTTTTTCGTCGACCCCGAGTTCCGCGTGACCACGGAACACAAGGCTTCCATCGCCGCGGGCCAAGAGCTGGCGCCGGGCGTGCCCGTGGGCTATGTGGAGGCCCGGGATATCAACCGGGCCCAGCGGCTGATCCGGGAGTACGTCGCGGCGCATGACCTGGGGCCCTGGCGGCTGCGCGAGGGCGGCACGGCCGAGGTGATCTTGGGCATTCACCAGTTCCGGGATCTGAATATCGGCAAAGGCACGCCCTATGCCGACCAAAAGACCATGATCGTCGGCAAGGAGCAAATCGAGCAGGTGCCCGGGGTGACCATCGTCTTTGACTATGACGGCGTCCACCCGGCCAGCTACGGCGGGCCCGCGGGCAAGTACAGCCGCTACCAGCAAGCCATGGACCCCGCCGCCTATCCTGGTCTGGGGCGCTGGGCCTTTCCCGGGATCAAGGTCTTTCCGCCCAACCCCTTCTTGCCCGCCGATCGCCGCGATCTCGAGCCCTTTTCCTTGGAAGAGCTGTCGGGCCAGCGGCCCATCCCGGGCCTTGGGCAGTTTGACTTTACGGGGGAAAGCGGTACATTGGCCCCACGGGTGATCATCATCACTTGATCCTCTCGCGGGCCGCTTCGCCTGGCTTTCATCGCTATCTCGACAAGGAGGCAGTTTTGATGTCCGATGTCCAAGAATGGGAGTGCGGCGCGTGTGGGGCGACGCTTCGGCGGGTCACGCCTCCGCCGCGGTGCCCGCGTTGCGGCGCCCCCAAAAGCAGCTTCGAGGCCGTGGGTGATGACCTCGATGAGGAAGAGGACGAGTATGGGGTCGAGTGTCCCGAGTGCGGCGACTGGATCCCCTTGCCGCCCAGGATCACGCTGGGCAAGCGGGTGCGCTGTCGCGATTGCGGCGGCGCCTTTCGCATCACCGAGCTGGACCCGCCCGTCATAGAGGATGCGCTATCCGAGGACGATGAAGAATAGCTGGGCGGCTTGGCCAAGCCAGCGGGGTAGGCCATGAAAATACTGCTTGTCCAACCCGATGCTTCTTTGGCCCGTGGGCTGCGCTACTATCTGCAGCAGGCGGGATATCAGGTCTTGGTCATCCCGGCGGTGGATGCGCTGGCCGAGGCGCTCAAGAAAGAATCGCCCGACCTGGTGATCACCGCCAGCGACACCATCGAGATCGCCGGGGCGCGCCCCCTGGCCGACGAAGGAGACCTGGCCCGGGTTCCCCTGATCATGCCCTTGCCGCACCTGGAGCGGGCGATCTCGGGGGCCGCGGTTGGCGCGGACGCCACCCCGCCCAACCCCCAGCGGCAGCTCGCCGAGGGCATCATCGCCCGGCTGCGCCAAGTTCGGCGGGGCCGGATCTCGCGGATTCGCGTCGGCGGGCTCTCCCTGAATTTCGACCGCAAGCGCGCCAGCTTTTACGGCAACCCGCTCCCTCTGACGCCGCTGCAGTTCAAACTCCTGAGCGTCCTAGCGCTGAATAGCAAGCGGGTGGTGGAATATCGCGACCTCTTGGAGCAGGTGTGGGGGATCGAGGGCGATGCGGGGGAGGCCCGCGAGCTGCTCAAGGTGCACATCAACCGCATCCGCCAAAAGCTCAAGGCCGCCGCGCCGGAAGCGCCGCCTCATCTGCACGCGGCGCGCGGCTTTGGCTATATGCTGGCCGGGCCGCGTCCCGCCCCCAAGCCGGCGGCGGGGGGAACCGCATAGCAGGCGGCCCACGTTTACCATTTCGCAACCAGCCTGTAACCGGTTTGCAACCAAAGATTCACTGATCGGCTACTGACAAGACCTGGCTGCCTGATTTATACTGGCCTAGCAGTGGACAATGCGCCACTTGACAGAAGCATCAGAAGGAGAAGGCCTCAGATGACCAAGGTTTGGGAATGCACCGATTGCGGGTATGAGCACGAAGGGCCTCGCCCCCCCACCAAGTGCCCCGAGTGCGGCGCGGCGGCGGATTTGTTCGACATGTACGAATACGATGAGGGCGAGGAGTGGGACCTGGACGACGACGATGATGACGACTGGGACGATGACGACGACGGTGAGGATGAGGACGAAGACGAGGATTCCTAGTCGCTTCCCCAAACGAGCTTGATCACCAAAGCGCAATAGCGGGCGGAAAACGGCCCGCTATTGTTTTTGCCCCCTGCCCTTGAGCTGCCAGGCCAGGGCCGCGCCAACCACGCCGATGATTGCCGCGGCGACAAAGATCGGCGCATAGTCCCAGGAGTCGATAGCCTGGCCCACGCCGATGGTCGCCAGCTCCAGCACCCCATGCAGGGTATTGGTCAGGCCGATGTAGGTAGGGCGGCGCTCCGGCGGCGCAATCGCCAGCAGGTAGGAGGTGAAGCCGATCTCGCGCCCCGGCGTGGCGGCGCCGGTGACCAGGAAAACCAACGCATAGAGGTAGGCGAAGGCGGGTGCGTCGAGCCAGCCCGCCCGGCTGCCCAGGATCGGCAGCACGACGGCTACCAGCGGCGCCAGCGCCGATAGCAGCGCCGAGCCGCGCAGAATCGCCGGGGATCCCCACCGTTTGCCCATCTGGCCCCAAAGCGGGCTGGCGACCATGTGCGAAAAGGTTACGGCGGAGAGGTAGACGCCCACCAGCGCCGTCTCGATTTGCAGGCGGTCGATGGCATACAGGGCGTAGAACGGGCTCACGATCTGCACCGCGGCCAGGCACAGGCGAACCCACAGATACTGCCGGTAGTTGCCATCCTGGCGGACGAGGGTCCTGATCTCGCCGAACTGCGTGGCGAGCGTGCAATTGTCCTTGAGCTGCTCGGTCGGGGGCTCGGGGATGCGGCAAAAGATGACCCAGGCCAAGCCGAAAAGGACGCCGCTCAACGTGAGCAGGGCGGCAAAGTTCCAGGGAAAGGCCAGCCCGCGCTCGCCCAGGATGGCGCTGATGAGAAAGCCGGTCAAAAAGCCGCCGATGCTGCCGGCCAGGTCTCGCATGGCGAAAAACTGGGTCAGGTCGCCGGGGGCCAGCACTTTGGCGAGGATTTCGGAGCGCGCCGCCGCGCCGATGCCGGCGGTGATCCGGCCCAGGGCATAGATCACCAGGAAGAGGCCGATGGTCAGCCCGGGCTGTTGGGGGCTCAGGAAGGCGACCAGGGCCGCGAGGATAAAGTAGAGCGGGAAGCGAACGCCGTTGCCGAAGGAATAGACGGGCATTCGGTAGCGGCGCGACTCCAGGGCGTTGGCGACCAAGACCTGCGGCAGGCTCCAGCCGGCGAAGCGTATCGCTGGCAGGCTGCCGATGATCGCGGTTGGCGCGCCCAGCATCTTGAGCAGGACCGACAGCACCAGGCTTTCGTGGCTGGTGGACATGCCGGTCTGGAAAAAGAACCCCTCCGCCACGCCGAGGCGAAAGATGCGTTTCCTGTGCGGATGGTCGGGCAACTCGGCCTCCTGGCCTGTCGAGAAGGGATGGGCGGTCGGACACGCGCATACTCGAACAAGTGGATGCGTGCATTCTACCACCTGGCGGGCGCTCCGCGCAAAAGTTGACAATCTGAACAAAGGAACGTATACTGGCCTCGGTTCTCCATGTCATCCATGGGTGAGCTTGCGGGCTGACGGATCATGTCCATCTCTGGGGACAGGGACATGAAACGGGCCACAGGCGGGCTGCGAGAGCGAACCTGCACCATCACAATATAGCCTGGTCGCGCCCGTGCCACAACGTTGTGACACAATCAAGATAGGAGGTGAGGCGAGGGGGTTGCTTAGGCTCTGACCCCACGGTTTTCATCGCTTGTCGAGTCGCTGAAGACACCTCTGCTCAGGCAGAGATACTATTCGATCAGGAGGATTCTCATGTTCAAAAAGCTAGGGGCCTTGTTGGTTGCGCTGCTGGTCCTTTCGGTCGCGCTGGCGGCATGCAGCTCAGGTCCCGCCCCCACGGGCAATATCACCCTCTGGCACTCTTGGAAAGAGAGCGAGATCCCCGCGCTCAATGAAGTGATCGCCGCTTTCCAGGCCAAGTACCCCGAAGTCACCTTTGACGTGCTCTACGTCCCCTTTGATGATCTGCGCGGCAAGTACGAGACCGCCGTCGCCACCGGCGGCGGGCCAACGGTGCTCATCGGCGCTGCCGACTGGGGCCCGGCCCTCTATGATGCCGAGTTGATCGCCGATGTCTCGGATTTGGCCAAGTCCGGTTTCCTCAAAACGATCAACGCGGCCGCGCTCGGCGCCGTCCAGTACAAGGATGCGCTAATCGGCCTGCCGCAAACCATCAAGGGCGTGGTCATGTTCCGCAACAAGCAGATTGTGCCGACCGCGCCAGCCACCCTGGACGATCTGCTCAAACTGCACAGCGCGGCGCCCAAAGGCGACGTCTATAACACGGACCTGGAAGCCGGCTTTTTCTTCTCCGCCGCGCACCTGAATGGCATCGGCGGCAAGCTGATGGAAGCCAATGGCGACCCCGCCTTTAGCAGCGCCAAGGGCGTGGAATGGGCCCAGATGCTCGCCACGTTCGGCAAGACCGGGCTGGGCGAGTACTATACCGATAACGACGTGAACCTCTTCAAAGCCGGCAAGGCGGGCATCATCATCGATGGCTCCTGGAACATGACCGGCCTGGCCGAGGCCATCGGCGCGGCCAATCTGGCCATCGATCCCTGGCCGACGACCAGCGGCGGGCACCTCTCCGGCTACGTGCAGACCGAAAACATCTATCTCAGCGCCAACGCGCTGGATGCGGCCGAGACCGCCGGGTGGGCCTTCATGGAGTTCTTCCTGGGCAAGGATGCGCAGACCACGTTGGTCAAGGCCGGGCATATCCCCGCCATCGCAGGCGTGGAGGTCGCGGATCCCTTGATGGAACAGACCGTGAAGGCGTTCGAGCGGGGCACGGCGTTCCCGGTGATCCCGGAAATGGGCGCCTACTGGGAATCCATGGATAACGCACTCAAGTCGATTCTCAACGAGGGCGCGGACCCGGCCGCGACGCTCAAGACGGCCAGCGACAACATCACCGCCAAGATCAAAGAGATTCGCGCAGGGCAGTAACAGCCCGATCCCGTAAGGGCTAGAAACACCTTCGTGTGACCGCAGGCGGGGCTCGTGGGCCCCGCCTGCGCGGCGCAGCGTAACGCGTTGTTGCACGCGTCATGAGTAGGAGGAGTCGCATGGCTGTCCGTCCCGTCGCAGCGGACGCAGGGCCTAAACCGGTCTTCAAGCGTCCCAGCCTGCGCGAGCGCATCAAGTCCTCGCGCACCGCCTGGCTCTACATCGCCCCTGCTGCCTTGATCATGTTGTTTGTCACCCTCTTTCCTTACATCTATCAGCTTTTCATGGCTTTCACCGACTATCGGGTGCGGAACCTCCGCTTCAACCTGCTCAACCCGGAAACCTGGGCGCGGTACGCGCCGCCCTTCGTGGGGCTGGACAACTTTGTCCGGATCCTGACCAACCAGCTCACCATCGAAAACTATGATTTCTGGCGGCTGCTGCTCTTTAACATCACCTGGACGGTGGCCAATATCGTTTTCCACGTGGCGCTGGGCGTGCTCATCGCCCTGGTGCTGAATAGCAAAACGGTCCTGTTGAGGCGGGTCTATCGGGCGCTTTTCGTGCTCCCCTGGGCCATGCCTGGCTACGTGGCGGCGCTGACCTGGCGCAACATGTACGACGATCGCTTCGGCGCGATCAACCAGTTGTTCGGCGTGATCAACCGCCTGATCGGCACCAGCTTTCCCACCGATACACGCTGGTTCGTGATCAGCGAGCCGCCGATCGGGGGGTTGTTGAGCTTTTTACCGCTGGCTTTCTATGCGGTGCTGCTCGCCAACATCTGGTTGGGCTGGCCGTTCATGAGCGTGGTCGCCACCGGCGCGCTGCAGTCCATCCCCAAGGAGCTTTACGAGGCCGCCTCCATCGATGGCGCTAGCGGCTGGCAGCAGCTCCGCAAGGTCACCCTGCCCCTGATCCGGCCCGCCATGGTGCCGGCGATCATGCTGGGCACGATCTGGACCTTCAACCAGTTCAGCGTGATCTATTTCATCTCGCAAGGCAACCCCTTCGGCCGCACCGAGATCCTGATCACCCAGGCTTACAAGCTGGTCGCTGAGCAGCGGTTGTACGGCGTCGCCGCCGCCTTTTCCATCGTGGTCTTTTTCATCCTGCTGAGCTTTACCTTGATCAACAACCGGGTCACGCGCGCCACGGAGGCCTACGATGTCTAAAAAGCTCAAAGGGGTGCTCCGCCAGATCGCCATCCAGTTGTTCTTGCTGCTCGTCACGGCCATGGTCCTGTTCCCCATCCTCTGGGTGGTCTCCTTGGCCCTGGACCCGCGCGATATCGACAAGCCCCTGGAGCTGCGGCTGATTCCGCCAGGCGCGTCGCTGCAGTCCTTCCGCAAGGTCTTGTTCGAGCCTTTCAACCTGCTATGCCGAGACCCCAGCAACCCGGCCACCTGCATGAAATTCGGAGGGCTATTGCGCAATAGCCTCTTGGTGGCGCTGGGCACCAGCCTGCTGGCGGTGGTGCTCGGCTCGACGGCGGCCTATGCCTTTTCCCGCTTTCGCTTCATCGGGCGCCAGGCGGGCATGCTGTTCTTTATCGTGATGATCATGCTCCCGACCACCGGGCTGTTGGCCCCCCTCTACGTCCTGCTCAGCCAGATCAGGATCGGCAGCGAGCCGCTGCGCGCCAGCCTTTTCGGCCTGGTCGTGGCCTATTCCTCCGGGTTCCTGCCCTTTGCGATCTGGAACCTGAAGGGCTACTTTGACACCGTGCCCAAAGAGCTGGAAGAGGCCGCGCTCATCGACGGGGCCAGCGTCACCGGGACCTTTGTCAAGATCATCCTGCCGCTCTCGGTCCCGGCCCTGGCCGTGACGGTGCTGAACAGCTTTATGACGGGCTGGACCGAGTTCATCCTGGCCTGGACCTTCCTGGACAATCCCTCTCGCTTTACGCTGGCGATGGCGCTGCGCAGCATGCAAGGGCAGTTTGCTACGCCCTGGTCCGAGTTCGCCGCCATGTCCATCCTGATGAGCTTGCCCATCGTCATCCTGTTCTTCCTGTTGCAGCGCTATATCGTCTCCGGCTTGACCATCGGAGGCGTAAAAGGGTAAGGCGGACCATTTGCCCGGCGTGGGCGTCCGCATATAATCGGGTCGGTGCCATGATGCAAGTCAGCGCCTGGTGAGACCGGTAAAGGAGACCGTGCATGGCTAGTGTAACCTTTGATCATGTGACCAAAGCATTCGGCGAGGTCATCGCCGTTAACGATCTCTCCTTGGAGATCAAGGATAAAGAGTTCCTGGTGCTGGTGGGCCCCTCGGGCTGCGGCAAGACCACGGCCCTGCGCTGCCTGGCCGGCCTGGAGGATATCACCTCGGGCACCATCAGCATCGGCGACCGCGTCGTCAACGACATCGCCCCCAAGGATCGCGACATCGCCATGGTATTCCAGAGCTATGCCCTCTATCCGCACATGACCGTGTACGACAACATGGCCTTTGGCCTCAAGCTGCGCAAGGTGCCCAAGGCCGAGATCGACCAGAAGGTGCGGGAGGCGGCGGGGCTGCTCGGCATCGAGGCGCTGCTGAACCGCAAGCCCAAACAGCTCTCCGGCGGCCAGCGGCAGCGCGTGGCGGTGGGGCGCGCCATCGTGCGCAATCCCCAGGTGTTCCTCATGGATGAGCCGCTTTCCAACCTGGATGCCAAGCTGCGCGTGCAGGCCCGCACCGAAATCTCGCGGCTGCACAAGCGGCTGGAGACCACCTTCATCTATGTGACGCACGACCAAATGGAAGCCATGACCATGGGCGATCGCATCGCCGTGATGAAGGATGGCATCCTGCAGCAGTTGGATACGCCGCAGCACCTCTATGACAAGCCCGCCAACAAGTTTGTCGCCGGCTTTATCGGCAGCCCCGCCATGAACTTTTTCGACGTGACCCTGGTGGGCGAGGATGGCGAGCTGGCCGTGGATAGCGGCACCTTCAAGCTGCGCGTGCCGCCGCAGTATCGACAGGTGCTGGCCAACCATGCGGGCAAAGAGGTCGTCATGGGGCTGCGTCCCGAGGATATCCACGACAAAGAGTTCATGCCGCCGCTGTCCTTCTCGGCTCGGCTGAAGGCCAATGTAGACGTCACCGAGTTGATGGGCAACGAAGTGTTCGTCTACCTGATGAGCGGGGAGAACAGCTTTGTCGCGCGCGTTGATCCGCGCAGCCGCGCCAAGGCCGGCATGGAGATGGAGTGCGTGGCCAACATGGAAAACATGCACATCTTTGACAAGCAGACCGAGGTGGCCATCGTATAGGCCGGCCATTGCGCTAAAAAAGGGGGATGGGCCCGGGCCCGTCCCTTTTTTCTTTTTCAGGGCGAGCAGCCGCGGCTCAATACTTGACGCGGCGTCCGGAGAGATAGCTGAGGAGCGTTTCGAAAGCCAGAACGCCCAAGGCCACGAGCCCGTCGATGATGATGGTCAGGGTGAAGGCATAGGCGAGGTAAGAGACGACGAACAGCGAGACCGTGGTGACGCTCGGGGGGATCTTGGAAGTGACGTTGGTGGCGAAAAGGAAGGCGAACACGATGCCGGTGAACAGCACCACCGGCCCCCAGGGACGGCGGTCGCTCTCGCTGGGCAGCATGGCGTTGCTGATGGAAAAGATCAGATAGCCCCAAATCAGGGCGTCCGCCGAGGTGACATAGCGCCTCAGCTCGGCCCATGAGGCAGGCATGGTCAGCGGCTTGATCCCCAGGCCGTAGGCGGCGCACAACAGGACGGCGACGCTGCCGGCCAGCAGCGGGGCCAGCCCGATCAGGCTGTTCCGCACCGGGTCCGCGGAGACGATCTGCACCGAGCCATACGAAACCTGCCCGCCGCGCAGCTTGCGCGGCCGGAGCGAAAGCCCCTTGGTCCTAACGCCGAGCACCTGCGCCGCCAGCCAGTGGCTCAGCTCGTGCAACACGATCCCCGGCCAGAGCACCAGATATTGGGCATAGATGGCCACGTTGGCCGACTTGAACAGCAGGAGCACCACGCCCTGCATGTGCCTGTTCAGCCACCGGCTCAACAGGACGAGCAGCGCCAGCGAAACCGCCAGCCACGCCAGCGTCATCCAGGGGTCCCATGTCGGCATGAAGGTTTCCTCATCGCTGCGGGGCATGGATGGCTCGAGCGCCGCCCTTCGCATCGCGCTGATCATAGCCAGGAACGCCGCGGCCGTCAATCCCAACCTCGACGAGTTGGCCAGTTGGCCGCCCGCCGAAACGGTGCTAGAATGGGGCTGGCCTGATAGGCTGCATCAACCAAGGAGCAGGCGACAGAGTGACGAACTATAAGCAGATTGCTGGCGAAAAAGCGGCCGAGTTCTGCCGGGACGGCATGGTCTTGGGGCTCGGCAGCGGCTCGACGGCGGCCTATGCCGTGATTCGGATCGGGCAGCTCTTGCGCGAGGGCAAGCTGAAGGATATCGTGGGAATCCCCACCTCCTCGCAGACCGCCAAGCTGGCGCGGGAATGGAACATCCCCCTGACCAACCTGCAAGACCGCCCCTGCATCGACCTGACCATCGACGGCGCAGACGAGGTCGATCCGCAGCGCAACCTGATCAAGGGCGGCGGGGGCTGCCTGCTGCGGGAAAAGATCGTGGCCCGCGCCAGCCGTCGCGAGATCATCGTCGTGGACCCCGCCAAGCTGGTGGGCTATCTGGGCCATCATTTCCTGTTGCCAGTGGAAGTCATCCCCTTTGGGTGGAACCTGTGCCAGAGCGACCTGATCGCCTTGGGGCTGGAGCCGCAGCTCCGCCTGGCCGCGGGCCAGCCGTACGTCACCGACGAGGGCAACTATATCCTGGATTGCCGGATGCCGCCCGCGGATGACCTGGCGGGCCTGGAAAAGGCGATCAACAACATCCCTGGCGTCGTCGAAAACGGCCTCTTTCTGGGCTATGCCGACCTGGTGATCGTGAGCGGGCCGGAAGGGATCAAGTCGATCGGATCGCTGGCTGGCCCTGGGCGGTGCGCGTCGCCGGCCCGAGGGGTGTCTTGAGCCTCTTTGCCCGCAATCGGCCGGCGGAGGAGCATCGGGGGGACATTTTGGCCAATCTGTGCCAATTCATCTTGTGCCGGATCGCGGCATGGGCGCTGATCATCTGGTTCCTGTTAACCATGTGGCTGCCCTCTCGCGCCTCGCGCCCGCTCGAACCTGCTGATGCGATGACGGCGACCCCGTCGCGCGCCTGGAGTTACTTTCTGCCCTCGGTCTCGGAGCCGCTCCCCGATACGGTGACCTACACCGAGTTGCTGGTGCGCCGCTCCTTCCTGCCTGATGTGCAGGCGAATCGCGCGCCGACCGCCACCCTGCCCGCCCCAACGCCCACCGTGACGCCACCGCCGAACACGCCCGCCCTGCCCACCGCGACGCCGCTGCCTTCCCTTGCGCCCGCGCTCTCGGCGGGGCAGGAGCCGGGGGTCTGCGCGGGGTTCGTGGGCCGCGCCGGGGAACAACTCGTGCTGGATGGGCAGCCCTTCACCTTTGTGGGCGCCAACGTCTCTTACCTGCTGGAGGACTATTTCCCCGAGGAGCAGGTGCCCGCGGTGGTGGCCTACCTGGCCGAATCGGGCGCCACCGCCCTGCGCGTGTGGCTGTTTCCCCAACACAACCAGGACCGCGCCGAGCGCCTCTTTGACCTGGGGCGCGAATACCACATCCGTTTCGTGGTCACCCTGGTCAACTATTACTTTGATAAGGGCTCCTGGTGGTTCAGCTCCGAGCACTACACCCGGGAATACCTGCCGCACGTGCAAAAGGCGGTGGCGCGCTTCCATGACCGGCCGGAGATCATGATGTGGGAGCTGATGAACGAGCCGAACTGCTCCGGCGACACCTTGGGCACCTGCCCGGCTCATATGGTGGCCTGGGCCGAGACGGTATCCAAAGAGATCAAGGCGCTGGCGCCCTGCCATCTGGTGACCACGGGCACGATCCGCATCGATCCCACCGAGGAGCACTATCGCCAACTGCATGCGCTGCCGGATATCGACGTCGTGAGCATCCACAAAGCCGCTGACCTCTGGCTGGAGGGCGAGATCCGGGTCGCGCACGAGTTGGACAAGCCCGTGCTCATCGGCGAGATCCACGCGATCGCCTACGACGCTGGCTGCCACGAGCTCCATGCGGGTGTCCTGGATGAGCGGGCCAAGGTGATCGCTGCGGACATGGACCGGGCCTGGGCCCAGGGCGTGGATGGATATCTGCTCTGGGAATATGGGCATGGGCGGGTGGTGGTCGGCGAGCAGGAATCGAACTATTGCGGCGGCCATGACTATATGCAGGGCGATCCTGTTTGGGGGATACTGCAGGCGGCCCCCGTAACCCGTGGACCGGCGGTGTACCCTGACCGAGATTGATGCATCGCCGGATCGCGAGCGGTTTGACAGCCAGGGGCTGGTGTCGTAAGATAGCGCCAAGCTACGGATGGAACCAAAGGGGGTTTCCATGCCCAAGGTCCGCGTTCTTACCTTATCCAGGCAACTGGGCAGCGGCGGCGACGCCATCGCTCAGGTGTTGAGCGAGCGATTGGGTTGGCGCAAGTTGAGCCGTGAGGTCATTGATCGCGCCGCCCGTTCGTCGGGGGCGCCGCTGGCCGCGCTGGCCGAGATCGACGAGCTGAACTTGCTCGACCTGCGGCCCTCGGCCGATTCCCAGCGCGCTTATCGCCAAAAGGTGGAGGGGATCATCTGGCAGGCGGCGCGCGAGGGCCAGGCCGTGATCGTGGGGCGGGGCGGGCAGATGGTGTTGCGCAACTATCCCCCGGCTCTGCACATCAAGATCGTCGCCCCGCCGGAGCTGCGCGTGTGGCGGCTGATGTCGGAGCAAGGCATCGACGAAGCCTCGGCGCTCAATCGCCTGGCGGCCAGCGACCGCAGCCGCGCCGGCTATTTGCGCAGGCTCTATGGCGCGGATTGGCTGAGCCCGCAGCTCTATGACCTTGTGATCAATGCCAGCGCGAAAGAGCTGGATTGGGCCGTCGATTTGATCCTGCATGCCGTTCGGACTAGAGCATGAACAATCCTGAAGTGAAACAAGCCAAGGCTTTTGCGCACCCCAGCGAGGAAGAGTTCAGCCACATTCTGGACTTTTACCAGATCGGGTGGCAATACGAGCCGACCACCTTTCCGCTCCGGTGGGACGAGGCGGGCGAGGTGGTCGAGTCTTTCAGCCCCGATTTCTACCTCCCGGAGTATAACCTCTATATCGAGCTGACCACGTTGCGCCAAAAGCTCATCACCAGAAAACACCGCAAGATTCGGCGGCTCCGCGAACTGTACCCGGAGGTCCAGCTCAAGCTGGTGAACCGGCGGGCCTTTGGCGAGTTGCTGGTCAAATACGGTCTGCAGGGCCGCGAGGACGATCTGGTGGGCGAGGAGGCGATCAAGAACAATGGCCAAGACCCCGATTGATGCCCTGGGCCCGCCCGAGTTGCTGCGAGATATCGCGCACGTGCTGCTCACCCCGGAGCAGATTCAGCAGCGGGTCGTCGAGTTGGGCGCCGAGATCTCGGAGGCTTACCAGGGCAAGGACCTGCTGATCATCGGCGTGCTGCGCGGCGTCATCTTTTTCGTGGCTGACCTGGCGCGGGCCATCACCATCCCGGCCTCGGTGGATTTCATGTCCATCTCGCGCTATGGCCCTTCCGAGCGCACACGCGGGGTGGTGCGGTTGATCAAGGACCTGGAGGAGCCGATCGAGGGGCGCCACGTCCTCTTTGTCGAGGATATTATCGACACTGGCTTCACCTTGAGTTACATCCTCAACATCCTGCGCACGCGCCACCCGGCCAGCCTGAAGGTGTGCGCCCTCTTGGACAAGCAGAGCTTTCGCCTCATCGACCTGCCCATCGCCTTTCGCGGCTTTCAGATCGAGGATCATTTTGTGGTGGGCTATGGGCTGGATTACAAGCAGAGATACCGCAATCTGCCCTTTATCGGCGTGCTCAAGCCCGAGGTCTATGCGCCCCCACCGGCAACGCCGAACTAGACGAAAAAGGAGCGCCGCTTGCACGGCGCTCCTTTTTATTCCGTATACGCGAAGAGGCCCCAAGTAACCTCTGCTCTTACCTTGGTTCCAGCGCCCCCGCCAGTTTCCCGGCCTTGCTGCCTATCGTCCATGCTCGCCATCGCCCTTTTCGGGTCTGGCTTTGCATCCCACCCAGGGATTTTGCTCCTGGCTGGTCTATCGAGTCATCTCACAGTCCAACTTACCGCTTGCCAGCTTTCGACCCCAGGCCTTCGCTCGGTTACTACTCCCTGGTTCACCACAGCTCGAGTGAACCTTGCGGTTCCCCACTCTGGATCGCTAGCTTTCTGGCTTTTTGAAACCTTTCCACTAGCTTACGCATAAACCTTCTCTGTGAGCTTCTCTCTAGTCGCGATATTCAGCTTTTTAGGGTGCTCTCGCCTAAGGTTTGCTTTAGCTCCTCAGGACCTCTTCTAGCCATCATTATACACAGACAAGCCCGGATGTCAAGGGGTTTTCATCCCAGTTTTCGTATTTTTAAGCATGGCACTACCAGCGGTGTATCCGAGCCGCCGGTGCGGCGCTTATTAGTGGCCATCTCAAGCAACTGCTACGATCTTTTTAACCTCTGCGCGCCAATTGAGCAAGCGAGACTTGCCGCACGTCGCCGCAAGGGTACAATGCAGCTCAGGAGAGGGAGGTGCGAGATGACGCGCTATCCGCATTTGGATCCCCGTCCCTTTTTTCTTCCGGGCGGCAAAACGGGCTGCTTATTGATTCACGGCTACACCGGATCGCCGCCCGAGATGCGCCTGGTGGGCGAATACCTGGCGGGCCAGGGCCTGACCGTGGCCGCGCCGCTTCTGGCCGGGCATGGCACCGATCCGGCCGACCTGAACCGCTGCTCCTGGCGGGACTGGACGGATGATGCAGCGCGCGCCCTGGCCGAGCTGCAAGCGAGATGCTCGCAGGTTTTCGTGGGAGGGCTGTCGTTGGGGGCGCTGATCACGCTCTACCTGGGCGCCCACCACCGCGAGATCGCTGGCCTGATCCTCTACTCGCCAGCCTTGATCGCCAGCGACAAGCTCATCCACTTGACCCCCGTGCTCAAGCATGCGATCCACTTTTGGGGCAAGGGCGCGAATGCGGACGGCGATCTGACTGACCCGGAAGCCGTCAAGCGGCTGTGGAGCTATGAGAACAACCCCACATGGGCAGCGCACGAGGTGCTCAAGCTACAGCGGATCGTGCGGCGGTCGCTGCGGGAGGTCCACCAGCCGGTGCTGATCTGGCATAGCACCAGGGATGCGGCCATCGACCCGCGCTGCGGGCAGATGGCCTATGCGGGAGTGGGCTCCGAGGACAAGGAACTGGTGACCCTGCACAACTCGGGCCACTGCATCACGGTGGATAGCGAGTGGGAGCTGGTCGCGCGCCGGACGTACGAATTCATCGCCGCGCGCGCGACCGCCTAGTCCCTATTTCTTGTACCCTCGCACCGTCAGCTCGCCATCCCCGATGGCTACCTCGGTGAAGCAGGCGGGAAGCGAGGTGCTGGCCTTGAGCCCGTCGATGAGCCACGGCTCGATCTGCTCGCGCAACGAGGCCGGGGCGGCCCCGCCGCCGATCTTGAGATCGATGATCTCCGCCTGGAACTGGCAATCCTTCGCCCACCAACGCCCGCGGGCCTGCACGTCCACGCGCAGGAACCCCAGCGGGATCAGCGCGTTGATGGTGACGATCTCGTCGTCGAACTTGACCGCGACGTCCTGAATCTCCATCGGCAGGTCGGTAGCGCTATCCAGATAGGCCAGCGCCTGCTGGGTCACATAGTCTTCGGTCAGGACCAACTCGAACTTGGCGCCGACGTCCAGGTCCTCAAAGAGCCCCGGCACGTCCTCCAGCTTGGGGTCTCGCAGGGTCAGGGTCTCCGGGGTCTTGGGCGCGGCCGTGGGTTGGGGCACGGTTTGGGTTGGCGCCGCCTGCTTGGTGGGCGCGAGCGTGGGAGGCACCCGGGTGGCGGTGGCCAGCGGCTTGGCGGTGGGCATGGGCGGTGTGGGCGTTGGCGTGCGCCGCCCGCCGGCGCAGGTGCAGGCCAGCCCGCCCAACGCCAGCGCCGCGGCCAGGACCGCCAAACCCAACCAGGGAAGGCTGAAACGAGATCGTTTGTTCATGCATGGCTCCATAGGGCGAAGGCTCCGAGCTCGATCAGAACCCGGAGCCTTCTGGTTTTTCGCTAGTTGAAGCGCTGCCAGGTGCCGTCCTGGTAGAGGACGAAGGTGCCCAGCTTGTCGCTCCAGATCATGGTGCCGCGCTCGAAGGGCTCCACGGCGGCGGAAAAGCCGCGCTCCTGGTCGGTGGCCCAGCCCAGGCGCGCGCGGACGCCGGACTCGTCACGCCAGACCTTGCCAAAGCCCCGGATGGGCTGATAATAGCCCCACGGCGGGACCATGCCCGGATCGGAGGCGGGGTCGCCCTCTTTCCACACGTCCTGCACGGCCTGCCAGACGCCGTTGTTATAGAGCGCATAGATCAGCTTGTTGTCCGAGCGCCAGAACATGATGCCGTACTGCAAGTTCTGCTCGGCGGCCTGGATGCTCTTTTCGGGCTCGAGCGCGCAGCCCAGCCGGCTACGCACCGTCGAGTTGTTGGTCCATATGGCGCCAAAGCCCGCCTGCGGCGTGATGGCGCAGCCATAGGTGGACGGCGTCGGCGCGGGCGTGGGCGCCGCTGGCGACGGCGCGCCGGCGCGCACGAACTTGATGGCGTCAAAGGCGAGCCGCCGCGAGGCGTAGGTCTCGTGGGTGTTGTCCGAGAGATAGACGTACTCGCCGCCCTGACCGCTAAAGTAGAACTGGCCTAGCTTGACCCACTTGTCAAAGTAGAGCGATTGCGCGATCCAGACGTCGTGGCGCTGGCCGTTGTGAAAGACGCGGTAGCGGGCGCTGCGCGTGTCGGCATAGTTGCGCGGCACATAGATAGAGACGTCGTAATAGCCCGCGCCGGGGAGGTTGGGCGTCCAGGTGGCATAGTTGAAGACCTGGTAGACGCTGTTGTAGGTCCAGAAGGTGTGCCCGCCATAGCCCAGGTTGGCTGCGTGCCAGTTCGCGGCGACGCCGCCCTTTTTGAACCCAGCGCTGAGGTTATCCACGACCACCTCGGTGGCGCCAGCGGGCGGCGGCGGGGGCACGGGCGTGGTGGGCGCGGGGGCGCTGCCCTGCCACCAGAATTTGGCCTTGGCCGTGCCGGTCCGCTCAAAGTACTCGACGCGCAAGCTGTGCTGGCCCTGCGCGACATAGACCGTCTTGGACTGGGTGCTGGCCGACTGGTCGAACCAGCGGTCAAAGATGATCTGGCTATCCAGCCAGACCCGCGCCCCGTCGTCGGTGGCGAGAGAGAAGGTATAATTCCCCGCGGCAAAGCTCTGCACGCGCGTCCACCGCGCGGAAAAGTTGTCCGTGGGGATGCCGCCGCCCGGCGAGCCGGAGCCCCAATCGAAATTGACCTCGGTCTCGGCGCGGCTAAAGACGGGCGTGCCGCTGAGATAGACATTGTTATAGTACTCGCCGGTCCAGCCGCCCGCCGTGGGCTGCGACGCCCCCACCAGCTCCCAGGTCAACTTGGCAATGGCGCGGTCGCTATGATCGTAATACTCCATGCGGATATAGTGATGGCCCTCGGCCAAGCTGATCTGGGCATCGTAGGGGGACGCGGCCTGGACGTGCCACTGATCCAGGACGAGCTTTTCGTCTATCCACAGGCGCACGCCGTCGTCGGTGTAGGTCCGGAAATTGTAGGTGCCCGCGGCATAGGGGATGAAAGCGGTCCAGCGGACGGAGAAATGCTCGTTGGGAAGCGCTACGTCGGGCGCAGCCAGCCCCCAGTCAAAACTGATGACCTGGTCGGTGCGCACCACCTTGGGCGCGCCCGCGAGACTGGCGTTGTCATAGTACTCGCCGCGCCACGGCCCAACATCCTGCACCTCCGCGGTGGCGGACATGGGCAACAGCAGCGGCAGCAGAACCACCAAGGCGAGGAGCACCCCAAACGACGCATGCCAGGTCTTTCCCCGAGTAGATCCTTTACGCACGATCATGTTTTTGTCCTCCTTTTTGCGCCAAGGGCCCAAACATCGGGATCGCGCGGCATGCCAATCGGCCCCATGCCGAGCATCCCCGCTAGCCTGCAACCTAGCCTCGCCGCTTATTATAGCATAGATGTTGAAATTCTGCAACAAAAGCGAATAGCCCATTCTTGAAAAAAGACTGGGCTATTCGCGATAGGTTCCAGCTACTTGGCAAAGCGCGGATCGGTGATGCGCCTGACGGGGCCGGCGGCGTTTTTGTCCTTGGAGGCGGCTTTCTTCCGCTCCAGGAAGGCGTCAAAGGCGGCGCGGTCCACCGGCACGTCCACCCACTGGCCGCCCCGGTCCGCGGAGAGCCACATGGCGTTGGCCACTTCCAGCCCCAGAATCGCCTCTGCCCCGGGGGAGATCAGCGGCTCGCCGTGCATGATGGCATTGGCGACGTTGCGCACGATGGCAGCGTGGCCGAACTCGCGCGGCTCGATCTCGACGGGCACCTCGCGGGTCTCGGGGCTGCCCCACATCTGGTCGGTGGAATCTGAATAGCCGCGCACGCCCTGGGGCACCTCCCAAAAGCGCAACTTGTCATCTTCCAGCACGAGCTTGCCGTACTCGCCGCAGATCTCGATGCGGCTAAAGCCAGGCATCTCGTTGACGCTCTGGTGGATATAGCCCGTCGCGCCGTTGGGGTATTCCAGCATGGCCGAGGCCTCGTCCTCCACCTCGATGCGATGCTGGCGGGTCATGGTGCGGCCCAAGACCCGGGAGGGCATGCCCCCCAGCCAGGTAAAGAGGTCCAGCCCATGCGGCCCCTGGTTCATGATCACGCCGCCGCCTTCGCCCTTCCAGGTAGCGCGCCAGGTGGCCGAGTCATAATAGGCCTGGCTGCGAAAATAGGCGGCGACGTGGAGGGTGCGATAGATCTCGCCCAGCCGACCCTCGCGGATCAGCTTCTTGGCGGCCTGCGCGGCGGGCACGCTGCGCACGTTGAACATCACGCCAAAGACCCGGCCCGTCTCTTTGGCCACGCGGATCATCTCATCCGCCTGCGAGACCTGCACGGCCATGGGCTTTTCGCTGATGACGTGCAGCCCGGCCTTCATCGCCTCGACGGCAATGATGGGGTGGAAATAGTGCGGCGTGGCGATGATCACCGCGTCCACCAGGCCGCTATTGATCAGCGCGGTGGCGTTGGGAAAGCCGGGCACGTCAAAGTTGTCCACCGCCGTCTTGAGCGCGGTGGGGTCGGTATCGGCCACGGCGGTCAGCCGGACCTCCTCGATCTTGGGCATGTTGCGGGCGTGACCGGTGCCCATCCCGCCTACGCCGATGATCCCGAAACGAACAACATCCATGCTAGAGCCTCCTATGGTGATCGCGATAGCCGGAACCGATAAGGTGTACTGCCAGTATAGGCCGTTTCGCGCCCAAGCGCCAAAAGGTCGACCTGCCCAGCGTCCAATGCGCCTCTCACTCCACCTTGACCGGCCCCAGGCGAATCGGCGCGAGGGGATCGCCCGGGCGGCCGAGGACGGGGCTGCGCTCCATCTGCGGATAGCTGTACATGCCCACGTCCACCCAGAACGGCCCAGAGCCCTGGGGCGGCTCGAAATCGGCCCAGGTGATCAGGGTGTCCCCGATCTGCCAGGCCGCCGAGGAGACCGGCGCGTCCTGGATGGCGAGCGGCTCGCCCTCAGGCGCCGCGCGCAGGTGGTTGAACTGGTGGTAGCGTCCCTCCGGCAGCGGCCCGACGATCCGCCAGAGGCACGAGAGGCGCCATTTGCCCCCCACCATGCGCGCGCGCCAGCCGGCCAACTCAGCCCCATTGGCCAAGCGCAACGGCTCGAGGGAGTGATAGCCGCTCGCGTCCAGGCCCTGCACGGTGAAAGCCATATAGGGCGGCTCGCCCTCCCGGCGGGGGTAACTCGTCACCGCGCCCTCTGCGCCGCTGGCGGCCAATTCGCCCCAGGCCGGCAACGCCGCAAAGGTCATCAGCAGGTGCGGCGGCTGGGCAGGGTCCGCGGCAGGGAGCAGCAACGCCGCGCGCCCATCCACCACCTGCGCGGGGTAGCCCCAGAAAAGCACCCGGAAGCCCGCCGCATCGGCATCCACCTCAGCCTGGTCGCTATAGCCGTGCGCGATGACCCGCCCGCCATCCTGCAGCGCCTGCGCCGCCGCCCGCGGATAGCCCAGCGGCGTGCCCCATCCGCCGGGCGAGAGCCTGGCCGCAACCGCGCTCAAGGCCTGCGCCACCGGCGCCGCCTGGATGAGGGCGGCGGCCACCAGAAGAGCGGCGAGGGCCGCGCGCCAGCCACGCATTGGACGGGCGAAGAGGACGCCCAGTGCGATGAACACGGCGGGGAGGGCGGCCAACTGGTACTGATGATACGCGGGCGAGCTGTGGCGGGTGAAGGCCAGCGGCCCGGCCAGCGCCCAGACCGGCAGCAGCGCCGTCAGCACGACCCGCGCGTCGGCCTCTGTTCGGCGATCGCGCCAGATGGCAACGAGCAGCGTCGCCAGGCTGAGCAGCGCCAGCGCGCCCATGATGACGCTGGCCGCGCCCATGGCTCCCGCGGCGACCGGCGGCCAGCGCCACGCTGGCCCAAGCGGCAGCCAGGTCCAGTTGGCGCCGATGGCCATCTCGCCCAGTTGCCGCCAGGCGGTGAGATCGGTTTGCGACGGCTGATGTAGGAACGTCTCCCAGGCGGCGCGCACCGGCGGCGCGCAGCAGAGGATCGTGCGCACGTAGGGCCAGGCGCAGAGCGCGGCCAGCGCCCCGCCAATGAGGAGGCTGGGCCAGCGGCGCCAGAGGCGAAAGCGCAGGACCAGCCAGGCGGTGGCCGGCAACAGGGTGATGCCGGCATAATGCACCTGGAAGGCGAAACCCGCGATCAAGACGTGCAACGCCAGCGCCCAGCCCTTGCCCCCCCCGATGCCGAGCACGGCGGCCACCGCCCACAGGACCGCCAGCGGCGGCAGCAGGTCCTGCGCCCAGATGGCGCGAGAATACAGGACGGCATAGGGCGCGGTGGCAAAGGCCAGCGCGGCCCCCAACCCGGCCCAGGCGCCCCAGGCGCGCCGCGCCAGCCACCACGCGCCCACGACGGCCAGCAGCCCCAGCGCCCCCACGCCCAGCGTGACCCCAAGCGGGTCGCTGGTGAGCCGGAAGGGGAGGGCCAAGAGCCAGACCGCGCCGGGGAGGTTAGGGATGCCGGTGGAGGAGGTCATGCCCAAACGGGCGGCCTGGCCTTGCCGGGCCATCTCGAGCGACATGAGGCTGAGGCGCGCCTCGTCATAGCCGAAGGAATATGCACCCGGCCAGCCCAGTCGCAGCCAGGCCGCCAGGATGAGGATGGCGGCCACCCCCAGAGCCTCCCACCGATCCCGGCGGATTGCCACGTTGCTCATGATATGACCGCCCCTCGCTATCAAGGATTTCGCCGGCATCGGACTGCCAACCCCAGGGAACACCAATCAGCTAGCGCGCTCGTCAGCCTGCCCCATACCGCCAAGACCGTGCCAAATGTCCTACGCACACTATAGGTTGAGCGATGTACCTTGTCAACTGCGGCACAGTTTGCGGTCGGCCCGCTTGCGGCTATAATCGCGGTGACTAACCCTTCGCGACGAAAGCCACCATGAGCCAGGATATCTTTGACCACAGCATGCAGCAACAACTCGAAAAGGAGCAGCCGCTGGCGGCGCGCATGCGCCCGCGCACGCTGGACGAGTACGTGGGCCAGGAGCACATCGTCGGGCCCGGCCGCCTGCTGCGTCGCGCCATCCAGGCCGACCAGCTCTCGTCGCTGATCTTTTACGGCCCGCCGGGCTCCGGCAAGACCACCCTGGCCATGGTCATCGCCAACACCACCAAGAGCCATTTTATCACCATCAACGCCGTGCTGGCGGGCGTGGCCGAGATTCGCGAGGCGATCAAGAGCGCCAAGGAGCGCCGGGGGATGTACGGCCAGCGCACCACGCTCTTTGTGGACGAGGTCCACCGCTGGAACAAGGCGCAGCAAGACGCCCTGCTCCCCTGGGTGGAGAACGGCACCATCATCCTCATCGGCGCGACGACGGAGAACCCCTACTTTTCCGTGAACCCGCCGCTGGTGAGCCGCAGCCGCGTCTTTCAACTCAGGCGGCTCACCGCCGACGACCTGCGGCAGGTGGCGCGTCAGGCGCTCGCCGATCCAGAGCGGGGCTATGGCAAGCTGCGCGTGGAGCTGCGGCCGGAGGCGCTGGATCACCTGGTGGGCGTGGCCAACGGCGATGCCCGCAGCGTGCTCAACGCGCTCGAGCTGGCGGTGGAGACCACGCCGCCCAACGCCGAGGGCATCGTCGTGGTGGATACGGCCGTGGCCGAGGAGTCGATCCAGCAGCGGGCGGTGCTCTATGACAAAGAGGGCGACGTCCACTATGACACGATCTCGGCCTTTATCAAGAGCCTGCGCGGCTCGGACCCCGATGCGGCCATGTACTGGCTGGCGCGGATGGTCTACGCCGGCGAGGACCCGCGTTTCATCTTTCGGCGCATGCTCATCTTTGCGGGGGAGGACGTCGGCCTGGCCGACCCTGGCGCCATCGCCCGGGTGACGGCCTGCGCCGAGGCCTTTGATCGGGTGGGGCTGCCGGAAGGGCGCTTTCACCTGGGGCTGGCGGCGCTCTACCTGGCCACCGCGCCCAAGTCCAACTCGGTGATGGCCTTCTTCGATGCCCTGGCGGCGGTGGAGAAGGAATGGGAGGCGGAGGTGCCCACCCACCTCAAGGACGCCAGCCGCGATAAGGAAGGCTTTGGACACGGCGCCGGCTACCTCTATCCTCACGCTTACCAGGATCACTGGGTAGCGCAGCAATACCTGCCCGCGAGCCTGCAGGGCAACGTCTTTTATCAGCCGTCGGAGCAGGGCTACGAGCGGACCATCAAGGTGACGGTGGAGCGGCGGCGGGAGGCGCAGTTGGCCGCCATGCTGGAAGGCGAAGCGCTGGCCCCGCCCGAGGTGCTCACCACCTCGCCGGAGGCGCGCGCCCGGGATCGCTGGCTGCAGCGGGTGATCAGCGGAACCAGCGCGCAACTGGCCCGGGTGCGGGAGCGGGTCTTTGAGCCGCTGGCGCTGCAACGGCACGACCTGGTGCTGGACCTGAACGCGGGAAGCGGCTTGCTCACCTGGGAGGCGGTGCGCACCGTGCCGGAGGGGGGCGTGTGGGCGCTGGCCGCCGACGAGCGGGCCGCCGAGGCGCTGCGCCAGCAAGCGGCGCAGATGTCCGAGCTGGAGCGGCCGCGCGTCCTGCTGGGCGCGGTGGAGCAACTCCCGGCGCTCCTGGAGCAGCGGGGCGAGAGCGACCTGCGCTTCGAGGCCATCGTGGGGCGCAACGCCCTGACCCGCGTTGCCGATAAGCGGCTGGCGCTGACGATGTTGGCGGCGCTACTGGGCCCGCGCGGCCGCTTTAGCCTGGCCGAGGTGACGCCGCGCCACACCCAGCGCCTCTACAAGCTGGTGGACCTGAGCGAGCTGGCGGCCCAGACGCGCCAGCGGTTGATGGAAGCCGAGGAAACGATCTATGCCGCCGCCGATGACCCGATGGTCAACTGGGACGCGGGCGACCTGGCCGCCGCCCTGGAAAGCGCGGGGCTGAGCGCGGCCGTTTCCACCGAGCGGCAAGCGAGCCAGGTGCGCATCAGCCGGGCCATGCTGGAGCGTTGGTTTGGCGCCGCGCTCGACGGGGAACGGCCCTCCTATGCCCAGCACTTGCTGGCGGCCCTCTCAACAGACGAGCTCGACCAGGTGCGCCAGCTCTATGGGCGCAAGTTGCTGGATCAAGTGGTGGCTTGGGAGACGATGGTGGCCTATGTGGTGGCGTATCGCGGGGCGGAACGGTAGAGCAAGGAGGCAACTTGGGCAACGATAGGCTGCGACTTCCCGGAGGTTTTCTGTGGGGCACCGCGACCTCGGCGCATCAGGTGGAGGGCGATAACCACAACAACGATTGGTGGGCCTTTGAGCAACAGCCCGGGGCCATCTGGCACGGCGATCGCAGCGGCGCGGCCTGCGGCTGGTGGCGGGAGGCCGAGCGCGATTTCGACCTGATGCGAGAGCTGGGGCAGAACACGCATCGCCTGTCGGTGGAGTGGAGCCGCATCGAGCCGGAGCAAGACGCCTTTGACCCGGAAGCCATTGCGCGCTATCGGCAGATGCTTGGCGGCCTGCGCGAGCGCGGCATCGAGCCGATGGTCACGCTGCACCACTTTACCACGCCCCTGTGGATGGCCCGGCAGGGCGGCTGGACCAACCCATTGATCGTGGAGCGCTTTGCCAAGTACGCGCGCTATGTGGCGGAGGAACTGGGCGACCTGGTGCAACTCTGGTGCACCATCAACGAGCCTGCGGTCTATGCGGCGGAGGCTTATCTCCTGGGCATCCACGCGCCAGGGCATCGCAGCCCGCGCGAGGCGCTGGCCGTATTGAAGAACATGCTGCGGGGGCACGTCGCCGCATACCGGGCGGTGCATGCGGCGCAGCTCTACGCCGAGGTGGGCCTGGTGAAGAACGTCCGCCTCTTTGACCCGGCCAACCCACAGGCGCCGGGCGACCGGCTAGCCGCCTGGCTGATGGATCGCGCCTTCAACGAGTGGACCCTGCACGCCCTCAAGACGGGGCGATTGCCCTTCTCCGTCAAGCGGGACGATGCGCTGGCGCATAGCCTGGACTTTATCGGCCTCAACTATTACACCCGGGACATGGTGGCCTTTGACTCGCGCCAGAAGCTCCTGACGCGCCGCTTCCCCGCGCCGGGCGCCGAGGTCAGCGACGCAGGCCGCGAGGGCGCGTATGGCGAGGTCTATCCGGAAGGGCTGTATCGGGCGCTCAAGAAGGTGAATCGCTACGGCGTGCCCATCTATGTCACCGAGTTCGGGCTGCCCGACGCCGACGACGACCAGCGCCCCCGCTTCCTGTTGACGCACCTGGCGCAGGTGCACCGCGCCATCGGCGAAGGGGTGCCCGTGCGCGGCGTCTATCACTGGTCGCTGACCGACAATTTCGAATGGTGCGATGGGTGGGCTTTGCGGTTTGGGCTGGCGGCCCTGGATCCGCGGACCGGCGAGCGGCGACTGCGCCGCAGCGGCGAGCTATACGCGGCCATCTGCCGCGAGAACGGCGTCACCCCGGACATGTTGGAGCGCGAGGGGCTATCCTGAGGCGGTCGAAAAGCAAGGGCCGCACATTGACATCGCGGGCGATTTGTGATATAAGGGGGGCGAGGGATTGCTCGGGCTAGGGACGATCCTATCACATGAGGCACGGAAGTCTAGGAGGAAAAACGGTATGAAACGGACGCTTTTGTGGGTCATCATTGCCATCGTGGCGCTGACGCCACTGATGGCCGGGTGCGGGAGCAAAGAGTGTGATTTCCGCATTGGCCTGGTCACCGATGTCGGTGAGGTGGACGACAAGAGCTTTAACGAGGCGGCATGGAATGCCACCAAGCAGGCCGCCGATGAGCTCAAGCTCTCGGAGGATTGCCGGGGTTACATCGAGACCCAGGACGCCAAGGACTATATCCCGAACGTGGATTCCTTCGTGTCCGAGGGCGTCAAGGTGATCGTGACCTCCGGCTTTGCCATGGCTCAGGCCACCAACGATGCCGCGAAAAAGTACCCCGACGTGTTCTTTATCGGCACGGACCAGTGGTACAACGAGCAACTGCCCAACCTGGCGGGCCTGGTCTTCAACGAGGACCAGTCGGGCTTCCTGGCCGGCGCTCTGGCGGCCCTGATGAGCAAGAGCGGGATCGTGGGCGGCGTCTATGGCACCGATGTGGTGCCGCCAGTGGTCTATTTCCGCGAGGGCTATGAGAACGGCGCCAAGTACATCAACCCCAATATCAAGACCCTGGGCGCGTATCACCCCGGCGGCCTGGCCACCGGCTTTACCGACCCGCAGTGGGGCGGCGAGACCGCGGCCACGATGATGGATCAGGGCGCGGACGTGATCTTTGGCGCCGGCGGGCCGACAGGCTCGGGTGGCATCCAGGGTGCGGCGCAGACAGGCGCCTGGGTCATTGGCGTCGACCAGGACGAGTACCTGACTACGTTCAAGAATGGCGCGGCGGCGGGCGCGGATAAGCTCCTCTCCAGCGCCATGAAGCGAGTGGACAATAGCGTGTATGGCGCCATCAAGTCCGCAGTGGACGGAACCTTTGAGGGTGGCACGGTGTTGTTCGAGGCCGCCAATGATGGCGTCGGCCTGGCTGACTTCCACGAGGCTGACAGTGCGATTCCGGCGGACGTGAAGACGCGCCTGCAGGAGATCGCGGCCGGCCTGAAGGATGGCAGCATCAAGACCGGCGTCACCCTGGGCGAACCTGCGCCGGCAGCGGAAGACGCAGTGGCGAGCATCGATCCAAGCGGCCAGGAAATCCTCTTCTGGCATGCGTCGACCAAGACC
>ENA-UOUL01000166-UOUL01000166.1-bioreactor-metagenome-genome-assembly--contig:-NODE-166-length-109918-cov-4.812074_pt1 | contig 109918 bp, 98 predicted proteins | sample MGYA00249838_ERZ747220 | MGnify/ENA primary metagenome ERZ747220 (study PRJEB28778, sample SAMN05720191) | bioreactor metagenome | isolation source: Anaerobic biogas reactor | place: USA:Washington... | reverse complement strand
GAAAGATCAGGGAACTTGTTTCTATAATGTCAATTTTATGCCTGGCTTGCGGTGTTTCTTATGCCGCTTCGTCTTATCCCGGGAAAGGGAGTGTTTTATCCTCTCTGGGGCGGAAGTATGATTATAATAATATCGCCGTTAAACGCGCGGTTGACGGAGATACGCTTCTGCTTGAGAACGGTGAACGCGTGCGGTTGATCGGTATAGATACCCCGGAGTGCCACGAGTCGAAGAAGCTTTACCGCGACGCCAAGCGCACAATGCAGGATGTGCAGACGATCAAACATATGGGAAAAAGTGCCGCGGCGTTCACCCGCAGGCTCGTGGAGGGGAAAAAAGTCAGGCTGGAATTCGACGTGGAGCGCAGGGATAAATACAACCGGCTTCTGGCCTACATTTACCTGCCGGACGGGACTTTCGTTAACGCAGAGATCGTCGCCAACGGGTATGCTTCTCTAATGACTATTGCGCCGAACGTCAAACACGCGGAGCTGCTGCGCGCCCGCTACAAGGAGGCCAGAGAAAAGCGGCGCGGTCTCTGGAAGGATTGAGCGGAACCCTTGTGGGGAATTGGGCAAGTGTTCCCTTTTGGATAACACCTTGCTCTTGTGAGGAATTGGGCAAGTGTTCCCTTGCGGGGAACACCCTGCCTTAAAGGAAAGGCAGGTGTTCACTCGTATGAAAGTATTCGCCTGTGCGATACCCGAACTAATTGGAAGGTTCGGTATTCGCCTGTGCGAAAGTTCCGAGTGGATTTGTCCTTAGGATTACCCGGGGATTGAAGCCCGGAGAACTTCATTTAAAGGAGGAATGTCATGTTGAGATTTCTTACTGCCGGAGAGTCTCACGGCCGGGCTTTGATAACGGTCGTCGACGGTATGCCCGCAGGTTTAAGGGTGGACGCGGAGAAGATAAATTTTCAATTACGGCGCAGGCAGCAAGGATACGGGCGCGGCGGAAGAATGAAGATCGAAACGGACAGAGCCGAGATCGTTTCCGGCCTGCGCAGAGGTTTGACTCTCGGCAGTCCGCTTTCTATCAGGATCATGAACCGGGATTTCAGCATAGAGCGGATGCCTTCGGTAGCCTGCCCAAGGCCGGGGCACGCCGATTTAGCCGGATTGCTCAAATACGGTTTTGGGGACGTTCGCGACGTTCTGGAGCGGGCTTCGGCGAGAGAAACCGCGGCGCGCGTGGCTGCCGGTTCACTCTGCCGCATACTGCTGGAGTATTTCGGGATGAAGTTTACCTCTCGTGTGCTTAAAGTAGGCGGAGAGACGGATATTTCCGCGTTTAAGGCCGTGATAGACAGGGCGAAAAAGAGCGGCGACACCGTGGGCGGTATTTTTGAAGTCTCCGTTGCCGGTGTGCCGGCCGGGTTAGGGACTTACGCGCAGTACGATAAAAGGCTGGACGCCGCGCTCGCCGCGGCATTTATCTCCATTCCCGGAGTTAAAGCGGTGGAGTTCGGCTTGGGATTCGGTTACGCCGACAAACCCGGTTCGAAATGCCATGACCCTGCCGGGTATTCAAGGGGCAGGGGATATTTTAGAAAAAGCAATAATGCCGGCGGCATCGAAGGCGGAATATCCAACGGGGAAGAAATAGTCGTACGCGCATGCATGAAGCCGATCTGCACCCTGTTGACTCCTCTGGAGTCCGTAAATATAAATACAAAGAAAACCGCCAAGGCCGCGGTAGAACGTTCCGATGTTGCGGTGGTGGAAGCAGCCGGGGTGGTCGGCGAGGCGGTCTGCGCCGCGGTATTGGCCGGCGCGTTCCTGGAGAAATTCGGGGGGGATTATCTGGAGGATATAAACTCCGCTTACCGCGATTATCTCAAAAGGATAAAGAAATGAGCGGCGCTCGGGAGAAAAATATTATACAGGGACGGCCGCGTAACATTTTCCTGGTCGGATTCATGGGCACCGGAAAATCTTCCGTAGGCAGGGTGCTTGCGGCAAGAATGAAGCGGGATTTCGTCGATCTGGACGAGTTGATAGAGGCGCGGCAGCGGCGCAGTATTCCGGATATATTCGCCTCCGACGGGGAAGCTTTCTTCAGGAAGTTGGAAAAAGAGGCGTTGAAAGATGTTTGTTTCTCGGACAGCAAAGTGGTGTCCTGCGGCGGCGGCATAGTGATCGATAAGGAGAATGTCGTCTTGATGAAACAGCGCGGGATACTTGTTTGTCTTTGCGCCGTCCCGGAAGTTATCTACGCGAGGACCCGCGCCTTTTCCAACCGTCCTTTGCTGAATGTTCCTGACCCGGTGTCCAGGATCGAGAAATTGCTGAAACAGCGTGAGCGCTATTACGCGCTGGCGGACGCGAGCGTTGATACTTCCTCTATGGGGATCGGCGATGCCGCCGCGTATATAGAAAAACTGTATGAAGATAAAATAGGTAAGGTAAGTGGTAAGGCGGGGAAAAAGTAGATTTTTTTTAGTCCCCTCTCCCGGGAATCCCCGGGTTTTAACTCATTTGTCCTTCAGCCAATCGGAAAGCTGAAGTTTATCTAAGGATCCCCTCTGTTGTTTCTCTTCCGGCAGCCAATCTTTCAATCAAACCGCAGATCTCTACCCGTCAGCGTTCATAAATCCATGTTAGATATTGCCGTTTAATACCGTCTATTATGTTGGATGGACTATTCAGAGACAGGTCTTAGGTTATAGGTTCCCGGCTCTCAGCAAAGAGAATATGCCAAGTATTCAGTTGCGTGATACTTTCTTTACTTTTGTTTTGCGTTCCGGGAGCAAAGATAGTAAAATGCTTTTGTTTGAACGCCGGGTTTTAGAGGCGCGGAGGAGAAACCGGTGACGGACAGGGAGGCGCTGATAGCGCTTAATCTCGTTTCCGATATAGGCAGCAGGCGGCTGAAGGCCTTGTCGGTTTCTTTCGCGGCTATTCAGGAGATATTTTCCGCCACCTGCGCGCAGCTGATTGCCTCTGGGGTGAGCGATTCGTCCGCGCGGAGTATAAGCTCTTTCAAAGAAGATATACTGCGGCAGGAATTGTCCGTCGCTTCCGCGTTGGGGGTAGAGATAATCACCTGCCTGGATCCGGCATATCCGGTTAACCTCGCCTCGATACCCGGATATCCGCTCGTGCTTTATGTGCGGGGCGAGATCCGCGATGAAGACCGTTTTGCCGTGGCGGTTGTGGGCAGCAGACGGGCGTCGTTATACGGCCTTTCCTGTTCCGAGAAGTTCGCTTATGATCTGGCGGCTTCCGGGTGGTGCGTGGTTTCCGGAATGGCGCGCGGTATAGATACTCAGGCGCATAAGGGGGCGCTTAAGGCCGGCGGCAGGACCATCGCGGTAATGGGCAGCGGGTTCGCCGATATTTATCCCCCGGAGAACGGGAAGCTTGTGGATGAGATATCTTCCCGCGGGGCGGTGCTCTCGGAATTCCCGCTTTCAACGGCGCCTTTGAAACGTAATTTTCCGCGGCGCAACCGCATAATAAGCGGATTGAGCCTCGGGGTGCTGGTGGTGGAAGCTGCCAGGAACAGCGGGGCGTTGATTACCGTGGATTTCGCCCTGGAGCAGGGCAGGGAGGTTTTCGCGCTCCCCGGCAGGGTGGATTCCGCCAATGCCTGGGGGACAAATTCTTTGATCCAGCAGGGGGCAAAGACCGTTTGCTCGCCTTCGGACATAACCGATGAATTCCCTTTGTTGCGGCCGGAGAAGAACGCCGTAAAAAATGAGAGTACCGGCAACGGCGAAGATGTCCCGGCAGGGGAAGCCTCGGTGCTGGACGTTATGGCAGGGGGAAAGATCCACAAAGAGGGAATAACGCTTAAAACCGGATTATCCGCCGCGCGCGCAGCGGAGTTACTGCTGTCGCTGCAATTGAAGAAAAAGATCAGGCAGCTGCCGGGCGGCTACTTTACGAGGATATGATATGAAATCAGGCAAGAAGCTGGTCATAGTCGAGTCTCCAACCAAAGCAAGAACGATCGGCAGGATACTCGGGGAGGGGTTTCTCGTTACTTCCTCGATGGGGCATCTTATAGATCTGCCGCAGCGTCAACTGGGAGTGGACGTCGATAACGGTTTTGTTCCGCGTTATGTGGTGATGAAATCAAGGCAGTCGCTCTTGAGCAAACTCAAGAAAGAGGCGGCCGGTTCCCAGGAAGTATACGTGGCCACCGATCCGGACCGGGAGGGTGAGGCCATCGGATGGCATATAAAGGAGAGGCTGCCGGCGGGCAAGAAAATACTTCGTGTTGTTTTTCACGAGATCACCCCGCAGGCGGTGAAGAACGCGTTCGGGCATCCGCGCGAGTTCGACGCCAGCATGATCGAAGCGCAGACAGGCAGGCGCGTGCTGGATAGGATAGTGGGGTATCATCTGAGCCCATTACTCTGGAAAAAAATGGCGCGCGGTTTGAGCGCCGGGAGGGTACAGTCGGTCGCCTTGCGTATCATCGTGGAAAGAGAGCGGCAGATAGAAAGTTTCGTCCCCAGGGAGTATTGGGAGATCGAGGCCCTGCTTGGGACGCCGGGCGGGGCGGACTTCTCCGCCAAGCTGGATAAAGAGGACGGGGAGAAAATCGAGATAAAGAACAGGGAAGAAGCCGACAGGATCGCAGAAAAGCTCGGGAAAAGCGTCTTTTCGGTCGCTTCGATAACGCGCAAAGAGAAAAAACGCAACCCGGAACCTCCGTTCATTACCAGCACTTTGCAGCAGGAGGGTTTTAACAAGCTGAAGTTCAATTCCAGCCGCACCATGCAGATCGCCCAGCAGTTATACGAAGGAGTGGATCTCGCAGGTGAAGGCCCCGTGGGTCTGATAACCTATATGAGGACAGATTCCACGAACGTGGCGGCCTCGGCAGTAAAAGAGGCGCGCGATTTTATCAAGGATAAATACGGGGCGGAATATCTTCCCGATAAACCCAACGTATATAAATCCCGCAAGAACGCGCAGGAGGCTCATGAAGCGATACGGCCGTCTGCCGTGTCCAGATCCCCGGAGCAGTTGCGCGATCTGCTGGTCGAGTTCGACGTCACCACCCTGGGGCACTCACCTGTGCTCAAGATGGCTTATCGACTGATCAACCGCCGCGCCATAGCCCGCGAATGCCTGATCGGGCTCAACGCCATGCCCAGCCTGGGAGGAGCGGTTGAGGATTTGGTGCTGGTGAGCGCTGATGACTGGCATCACGACACGCTGGTGGGCAGCTCACGTTGGGGCCAGCGCTGGGCCGCCGTGGTCAACCCGCATAGTGCCCGTGCGGCACTTTTGGTCAGCAACCGCAACGCAGTGGGGCTCTGGGCCACGGCTCAGGTGGGCCGCCTGTTCTCGAGCATGTATGAGGTGCGGCTGGCCGCCAACGAGACGCACGAGACGAGCTTTTATCTGGCGCTGGCCGACAACCTCGACGAGGCTCGGCGCTACATCGTGCTGCAGAACGCCTAATCGGAGGCATGCGATGATCAACTTGCGTATCCCTGGGCCAACACCGTTACCCCCCGATGTGCAGATGGCCGTGGGGCAACAGATGATCAATCATCGCGGCGCCGAGTTTGGTGCGCTGCTTGCCGAGACGACAGCCTGGCTCAAAGTCTTTTTTGAGACCCAGCAGGAGGTTCTGGTCCTCACGTCGTCGGGCACGGGCGCGATGGAGGCCAGCGTCGCTAACACGCTTTCGCCGGGCGACCGTGTGCTGGCGATCTCGTGCGGCTCGTTCGGCGATCGCTTTGACGAGATCGCACGTGCCTATCGAGCGGATGTGACCAGCCTCAAGTTCGCCCCTGGGCGGGCGGTTGATCCTGCCGTCGTCAGAGAGGCCGTAGAGACGCAGGGGCCCTTCAAGGCGGCTGTGCTCACCCACAACGAAACCTCGACTGGCGTGCTCAACGATGTGCAGGCCATCGCTGCTTCCATCCGCTCAGCCAGCCCCGAGACGCTCATCATGGTCGACAGCATCAGCGGCCTGGGCGGCACACGCCTACAGATGGATGCCTGGGACGTGGACGTGGTGCTCACCGGCTCGCAGAAGGCGTGGATGGCGCCCCCGGGGCTGGCCATGATCGCCCTGAGCAATCGGGCGTGGCGCACCTACGAGACAGCCCAGAACCCGCGCTACTACTTTGACCTGGGATTGGCACGTCAGTACGCGGCACGTCACCAAACTCCGTCGACGCCCGCGGTGTCGACGCTCTATGGGTTGCACGCATCTCTGCAGCGCATGGTCGCCGAGGGTATCGAGGCGGTTGCCGCTCGCCACGAGGCGCTGGCCTCTCACTGCCGCGCGTGTGCGTTGACGCTCGGCCTTGGCCTGTATGCCGAGGCAGGACACTATTCACCCACGGTGACGGCGCTCACCCTGCCTGCGGCGCACAAGCCCAGCGACGTGCTCAACGCATTGGCTGAGCGATATGCCATCCACTGTGGCTCCACCAAGGACCCAAGCGTGGGCGTTATCCGCATCGGCCACATGGGCTACTGCAGCATCGCTGATCTCGATGCCGTGTTCGTCGCCCTTGGCGAGATCCTGTCGTCAACTCCGTGACGCAGATACCGGGCGTCGATGAGCCGCTTGAAGTGATGCCGTCTGGCGCGCCGGGCACCGGTTCGGTGGCCCGCGACGCGGCCATCAACTCGGCGGGCAACATCGCCAGCCGCCTGCTGGGCTTGGTGCGCGAGGCGGTCATCGCAGGCTCGTTTGGCGCCTCGGGCGCAACTAGCGCCTTTGACGCCGTCAGCGCCGTACCCAAGATGGTGTACGAGCTGCTGGTGGGCGGTATGCTTTCTTCAGCGCTGGTGCCGGTGCTCAGCGAGTACACCACCCCGCAACAAGAGCAAGAGCGCGACCATGTGTTATCGGTGCTCTTTACCCTGTGGGCGGTGGTGCTGATCGTGGTAGTGCTGCTGCTAGAGATCGGCGCGCCGTGGATCGCGCCCGCCCTCGTAGGCGGCTTTGACCCCGAGCTCTTGGCCACCACCACGCTGCTCATCCGCCTAATCGTACCATCGATCCTAATCTATGGGCTCTCGGGCATTCTGCAGGCCTTTCACTATGCGCGAAAACGCTTCGCATACCCGGCCCTGGGCGCTCCGGCTCACAACCTGGGCGTCATCGTGGCCGTGCTACTGCTGGCCACGCGCCTGGGCGTGCCGGCACTGAGCCTGGCGATCGTGATAGCGGCGCTCACACAGTTGGCGGTGCAGCTGCCGGGGCTTGGAGGGGTGCGTCTACGGCCCAGCCTCGATTGGCGTCATCCTGTCATCCGACGGTTGTTGGTGCTCTATGCGCCGGTGGTGCTCAGCATTGTGGTGCAGAATGTGGGCGTCATCATCGATCGCAACCTGGCCTCGCGCACGATTGCCGAGGCGATCACCTACATGAACAAGGCCACCTTCTTGATCCAACTGCCATTGGGCCCGGTGTCGATGGCGATCTCGCTGGCGGTGCTGCCCACGCTCTCGCAGCTCGATGCTGCCCGTGATGATACGCGCTTCAAAGCCACATTGGCCAGAGGCCTTCGCCTGGTGCTGGCAGTAATCATCCCCGCTGGCGTGGGCCTGGCCGTTCTGGGCCGGCCGATCATCGAGTTGATCTATGAGCATGGCGCCTACACCGCCGGCGATACGGCGCAGACAGTGCGCGCCCTGCAGCTCTACCTCATCGGGCTACCCTTTGCCGCCATCGACCTGCCGTTGGTCTTTAGCTTTTACGCACAGAAGGATACAGTGCGCCCTGTGCTGGTGGGTATCGCCACTGTCCTGCTCTACCTGCTGGTGGCGCCAACGCTCGCCTTTGCGCTGAACTGGGGCTTTTACGGGCTGGTGGCGGCCAACTCGGTGCAACTCACAGCCCATGCATTCATTATGCTGTGGCTCTTTCGTCGCCGCTACGGGGGCCTGGCCGGGTTGGGTGTCGGCACCATGGCGCTCAAGGCGCTGGCGGGCTCAGCCCCGGTAGCGCTCTTGGCCGGGGGCAGCTACCTGGTGTTGCGCGGTTTGCCGCTGGCAGGGTTCTTGGGCGAGGCCATACGGGTAGGCGTGCCAATACTACTGGGGGGCGGCGGCTACGTGTTGGCGGCACGCTGGCTCGGCATGGCAGAACTCGAAGAGCTCTGGACGGCCATCAGGCGCAAGCTCATTGCCCGCTAGTCGTTGCCCGCAGATCCTGTCAGGCGGACCTCGCGCCCAACCCACTTGAGCGGCGCTTCGAGCGACTCATAACGCTCGATATAGTCGAGCACTGCCGCCGGGCTAGCGTGCACAAAGTAGCTATCGCGATAGGCTGCATGGGCGAAGCGCTCGCGGTAGAGTTGCTCAAAAAACGCCAGCAGCCCATCGTAGAACCCGCGAGTGTTGACAAAGGCGACCGGGCCGCCTAGATAGCGCAGTTGCTTGAGAGTGATGACCTGCGCGATTTCCTCAAGAGTGCCAAAACCGCCGGGTAGGGCCACAAACGCTTCAGCGTCCTGCTCCATGATCTCTTTGCGCTCGGCCATCGTCTCGGTGACGATCAACCGGTCGGCCTCTGCATACGCCACGCCATAGTCGACCATCATCCGCGGGATGACGCCATGCACCCTGGCGCCTGCGGCCTGTGCAGCGCGGGCCAGCTCGCCCATCAGCCCGGCATTGCTGCCGCCATAGACCAGGCTGTGCCCGTGCTGGCCCAACAACCGTCCGAGCTCGACGGCAGCGTCTACATAGGGCTGGTCGACGGCGGCGCTCGAAGAGCAGAACACACAGATGTGCATAAGCCCCTCCATTCAGAGCAGCATAGCGAAGCCGGATAGATGCGTCAACACCAGTCTAGTTGGTGGCTCGCGGGCATGCTATACTCTGATCATCAAGCTGGGAGAACAGCATGACCGATTGTGAACTGCCCCCTACCGATGCTCAAAGCGCCATACGTCTGACGCAAATGGCCAAAGCCGCCGGTTGAGGCGCCAAACGGGCCTCTGCGGCCCTGGCGCGGGTCACGCGTCAACTCAGTCAGGTGTTTGACGAATCGCTCTATCCCGCCTTGCTGGTTGGCCTGAGCGCGCCAGACGACGCCGCCGTCTGGCGCCTCGACGACGAGCGCGCGTTGATCTTTACGGTCGATTTCTTCACGCCGGTGGTAGACGATCCGTATGATTGGGGCGCCATCGCCGCGGCCAACGCCCTGAGCGACGTCTACGCTATGGGCGGTCAACCCTTTCTCGCGCTCAACGTGGCGGCTTTTCCAGCGAGACTGCCTGAAGAGATGATCGCGCAGGTGCTGCTGGGCAGCGCCGAGAAGGTCCGTGAAGCAGGTGCCATCGTGGCGGGCGGGCACACTCTGGACGATGAAGAGCCCAAGTTCGGGTTGGCTGTGCTGGGTATGGCATCGCCCAGGCGCCTGGGCACGAAAGCCGGTGCACAGCCAGGCGATCTGCTGGTGCTGACCAAACCGTTAGGCGTTGGCATCATCACCACAGCCCACAAGGCCGATGAGGCCAGTCCCGAACACATGGCCGGGGCGGTAGACACGATGAAGCGTCTCAATCGCGATGCAGCGCAAGCGCTAGAGTCGGTGACGCCCCACGCCGTCACCGACATCACCGGCTTTGGCCTGCTGGGCCACAGCTATGAGGTAGTCAGAGAAAGCGGCGTTCGCCTGCGCCTGCGTTGGGAGGCTATTCCCTTTCTCGCCGGGGCGCAGCAGTATGCTCAAGACCTGCTCTTTCCCGCCATGGCCAGCAAGAACATGGGCGACTATGGGCCGCAGGTGCGCTTTGCTAATCATCTGGAGTATGAAGACCAGCTGCTGCTCTTCTGCCCCGAGACGTCGGGTGGACTTTTGGTGAGCCTGACGCCGGATGACACAGATGCTTACTTGGCCGCGTGTCACAAAGCCGGACAACAGGCCTGGGTGATCGGCCAGGCCCTGCCCCTTGATAGCGGGGAGAACGCCATCGAAGTAGCCTAGTCGAGGACTGACCCTATCCAGACACGAGCGCGTGTGATATACTGGTTGCAGGCTAGCGAAGGTGTTGGTGCGCGCCGATGCCTCAACTCAAGCGTCTGGTGCCCACACGGGCCGAACGCCGACTCGAGGGCGCTCTACGCCCGCTTGGGCGGGCGCCATCGCGTGATGACCTGGCCCTCTTGCGCGTCCAGCGCAGCGCCGCCCCCACAACGCTCCCTGCCGCAGACATCGTTTCGCTCGCTCGCCAGATCGGTAACCGCGCAGCTCACGCCTACGTAGCGCGTGTGCCCGGTAATGATGATCTTGATGCCCTGTTGGGTGGCGGGCCCAGGGCGCCTCAGGCGACGGCAGAACCGCCCGTCGCCACTCCGCAAGAGGCTGCTGCGACACCAGCCGAGGTCACTCTCGCAGACACCGCTGCGGGACGAGAGCCAGAAACCCCCGACGAAGCCAACCCGCCCCCCTCGGGGCATGTGCCTGGTCCCAAGGTCTCGCCTCGCAATATGGCGAGCAGCAGCCCGCCAGAGAGCCCAATGGCCACGGAGCCCGCTGTCGGTGGCAAGCCGCCCAAGCCACTGTTCGTTCCCAGGCCTGAGATGGTCAAGCCAGGCGCAGAGCCCAACCAGCTATCACAGGGGGGCTCGAAGGGGCCGGGTGCAGTGAGCCGCCCCGAGGCACAGCCTGCCACGCTGAACACACCAGCCGAGACGCAGACGACACAGGCCCCAACACAAGCCAGTACGACAGCCAACGAGGCGACGTCGACGGCTCAGGCCGCAACGCCGCAGGCGCCCGAGACGTCCATTGAGACAGAGACGGCGACAACCACGCGCACAGCCGAGGCACAAAGCGCGACGCAGGCCGAATCGGCGGGGCAGGCCGTAGCCAGCGAGGTACAGGCCGCCGAGGCCCGGGTGGATGAGACCACAGCCCAGGCGCAGGCTACAGAGACCGAGCCCCCCACGGCAACACAGGCTGAGGCGACGAGTCAGGGCGCCGCACCGCAGCCATCGGCGGCCGAGATGCAGGCAGTAGAGCCGGCCGCAGGGCCGGCCGCAGAACCGCAGGCCGCTGAGGTTGAGCCCGAACGCCAACCCACATGGCTGGGTGCAGCACGCCAGGCGCTACAGCGTGTGCTTGGCCTGGTGGGCGATCGCGCCCGTCAGGCCCTACGCCTGGTCGACGGGCTGGGCACACGGATCGTTGACCTGGCCCGTCAGGGCGTGCAGGCGGCCACTCGCGCCATACGCACAGCTGGCGCTCTGATAGCGGGCGCGATCACACGGCTGCTGGCGAGCCTGAGCAGCACACTTTCGGCCATCCTCTCTCGCGCACAAAGCATCGCACGCGAGATCCGCGAGGCCGCCGGCCGTGCCGTCAACTGGGTGCTGTCGGTGATGGGCGACGTTGGTGAACGCATCCGCAATGGCGTCACCTCTTTTCTGCAGAGCGCCTACAGACGGCTGGTGCCCATGGTGCGCAACATGCGGCTCAACGCGGAGCGAGCCCTGACGACTCTTACCAGCAGCGTGGTGAACGCCATCATCTTGCGCGGCCAGCAACTCCGACAGATGATCCAGCGCCTGGTAGCGCAGGTCATCGAGCGTATCCGCCTATTGCGGCTCGGCATTCGCCTCGCCATCGAGATGCTGCTCAACGGAGACCCGCCCGCGCCTGAGGCAGCAGCACGCTGGGTGCGAGAGCGACTGCGACGCACAGGCTTGCCGACGCTGCAGGCCGTGGGCGACGCCCTCACTCGCGGCGCGCGGGGGGCCATGCGGGGCATCCGTGAGGCCTTGCGAGCCGTGGTTGATCCGCTGGCCAGCGCCTATCGCGGTGCGGCCAACTTGATGCGCATCAGCGTGATGCCCGTCGTCGAGGGTGCGCGCGAGTATGCCCCCGAGATCATGCAAGAAGCCGAGATCGGCGCCGGTATCGTCGAGGTTGCCGCACAGACCGTCAACAGCGCCATCGACACCCAGGTGGTAGGCGCTGAGGCCGCTGTTCAGGAAGGCGCTGCCGCGTTGGCCTCAGAGATCAACGCCGTCGCCGAGGCTTAACAACGCTCTGCTCGCTCGACGACAGCCGGCTGAGCCTCGGCCATGCCCTGGCGCCATACCCAGCCCGTGTCGGGCTGTACGCCCCAGCCGAGCACAGCCGTCTGGCCACTGTGGTCGAGCCCAAAGATGGTCACCGAACCCGCAAAAGTGGTGGTGAGAGCCTCCAGATCGCGGGCGGCCTCGCGCAGAGCGTCGGGCAATGCCATGCCCATCTTGAGGTAAAGCACTACGGCACGCGCGGTGCCCGCGCGGATGGTCAGTTCTCCATGGCCGATGCAACCGGCCGCCCCATAGCGATCATCGGCATAGATGCCTGCACCGATGACCGGCGAATCGCCCAGGCGGCCAGGGTATTTGAGCGCCCAACCGCTGGTGCTCACGCCAGCACCGATGTGGCCACCGTCGTCGAGCGCCAGAAAGACGGTGGTGCCGTGCGCCTTCTGCGGATCGGTCGTCAGGCGCGCCAGCGGCGCTAGAGGCCCCGACGGGCCAGCCAGCGTCACGCTCTCGGCAGCCCAACGCTCGACCCAGGCCCGCCAGCGCGCTGTGATGTCGGGGGTGCGGTTATCGCCTGCCTCAGCGCCGATCTCATCGGCAAAGCGCTCGGCGCCACGGCCCACCAGCATCACGTGTGGTAGGTCAGTCATCACGCGGCGCGCCAGGCTGATGGGATGCAGCTGGCCTATCACCGCCCCCACCGAGCCTGCATCGAGCGTGGCGCCATCCATGATGGCGGCGTCCAGCTCGACCTGACCCAACAGGTTGGGCCAGCCGCTCTTGCCCACCGAGTGGTTGGTCTCATCGTCTTCAACAAGGCGAATGCCCTGCTCGATGGCGTCAAGGGCCGACGCACCTCTGCTCAAGAGGTCCCACGAGCGGCCGATACCCACACTGCCGCCGCCGTTGGTCAGAATGACAGCCATCGCTCAGCCTCCCCGAGAGACGTGAGTCAGACAGAAGCGGGCCGCCGCCGGCACCTGAGCATCCCAGGTGGCATCATCATGCGCGCCAGGGTGTGTTACCCATTCGTGGGGCACGCCCAGGGCAAGCAAGTGGTTGTGCCAGGCCAGGTTGGTGGCCCACAAAAAGTCCTCGGTGCCACAAGACTGCCGAATGGCGGGCAAAGCCTCTTGGCGCTCTGCGAGCCGCTCGGCCAGAACAAAGAGGTCATTCGTCGGAGGCAGCGCCGCGCCCAGGCGACCCACATCGTCTCCGGCATGGCGCTCCGAAGGTTCATGGGCAAAGTAGGTGGAGCCAGAAACAGAGGCGCAAGCGCCAAAGAGATCGGGGTGCCGTAGCGCCAACAAAAGCGCTCCATAGCCACCCATTGAGAGCCCCATGACCGCACGAGACTCGCGCCGCCGCTGCGTCGGGAACACCCGCTCGACATAGCCCAGAGCATCCTGCCAGATGGCATCTTCCCAGCGGATGCCCCCTTCCCAGGGTTCGTTGCAGTAGAACGAGCGCCCACCATCAGGCATGACGACGAGTGCAGACCCATCGCGAAAGAGGCGGGCCGCTTGATGATGGCGCACCATGCTGGCATAGCTGCCGGTGAGGCCATGCAACATCAAGAGCACAGGCCAAGGGCCAGGCCCTTCGGGCACGATGACCTGCATCTCGGCTTCGCGGCCAAGAGCTGGGCTATAGTAACTGATGGTGCAAAGCGACACGGCATCCTCCCTTGCGAACACGACTGAGGCGCATGCTAGGCCAGACGAGACACAGCTGCAAACGGCATGCACAGTCAGGCGACAGGCGTTCACATCGCCCAGACATCACGCCGTGGCAATAAAGCGACGGCCCCGAGTCGAACTCGAGGCCGTCACTATCGACAGGCGCCTACATCAGCGCTGCAGGTCGGCGCGCAGGCCACGCACCTCATCCACCAGCGTGGCCAGCAACGCCTGCTCTGAGCCCGTGGGAATGGCGGCGGCTTTGGGCTTAGCGCCATACAAACGCGTCAGAATCGCCTGGCGCAGCTCTTCATAGTTGGCAACGCCGACGATGGTGGCCTCGGCAGTGCTGTTGGCTGAATAGCCCGCTGTGTGCACCTTGAGCGTGCCCAGGCCCAGCGCTCGCGCCACCGGCCCACGCCGCAAAGCCACGTTGGTGACCATATGATAGGGCACCAGGTCAGTGGCCTGCGTGATGATGCCGCGCTTGACGATCAGTTCTTGATCGCCCAGTTCATAGCGAATAGAGCGCACGTACGGTGGGACGAGCAGCAACGCGATGATCACCCAGACGGCGTTGGCGGCCAGGTACCAGGCCGCAAAAGCGCCGCCGATCTCGGGAATTAACGCGAGCAGCGCCCAGGGCGCGAAGACAAGCAGGAAAACAAGCAGCACGCCCGCAGCCAGTTGCGTGCGGTAGCGTGGGTCAGGGCGAAAGACACGCGTCGATTCCATCGCGCCAGCTCCTTTTGGGGTTGGTCATCATCTTCGATACGCGTCCAGCCCCACAGGGTTGCGCCTGTGATGGCGGCGATGGGGTTACTCTCCTTCAGGGGGCAAGAGCAGCCGCACCAGCCGCCACACTCTGGCCCAAAGGCTGGGGCGACGTGCAGGCGCCGCATCGACTAGCGGCCGACGAGCCCTCCGCAGGTGCGCAGCGATCAGCGCCACCACATCCTTATGATCGCGCAGGCCACGGCCCTGACGGAGAGCGGTCACCACCGCCGCCCAGGCATCCATCACCAGATCCTCGGCGTCATCGGGTGGCAGGCCCTTGGGCAAAGACGCTCGGATCAGGGGGTCGTAATGGCGATAGAGGCGGTCGAGGGCGGCCTGCCCTGCGGCATCGCTCGACTTGGCGTCTGCCAACAGGGCACGCAGTTTAGCATCGCCCTGTGAGGTGCGGGCGGCCATCAACGTATCTCCAGAGCAGGCTCGCGCTTTCGCGGCCGGTGTGCGCTGACCCATACGCCTGTGAGGGCCAACAGGCCGCCCAACGCCTGCCAGAGCGATACGCTGTCGCCGGCCAGCAGGGCGATGCCCAGGCCCATCACCGGCACAAGGTTCACAAAGGTGGTGGCGGTGCTTGCCTCGAGCACCTGCACGCCCATGTTCCAGAACCACATCGTCAGGCCTGAGGCGGCCACGCTGAGGTAGAGCACCGCGCCCACGGCCAGCAGGTCAGGCTGTGGCAAGCCAGCGCTCGCCGTCTCCCAGACTGCAAAGGGCAGCACCATCAAGATGCCTGCGCCAAAACTGCTCACAGTGACGCACAAGATGTCGCGCCCAGCCGGCACCTGCTTGAGCAGCAGAGTATACACGGCCCAGGCGGCCACGCAGCCCAGGATCAGCAGGTTGCCCAACAAAGGGTTGGGCGCAGTCGTCGCCGTATCGGCACCGCCAACCAGGGCCGTACCCAGTACCGCCAGCGAAATGCCCAGCCATTGTGTGCGGCGCAACCGCTGTCGCTGCACAGACGCCTCGAGCAGCGCCGTGGCGATGGGCACACCGGCAAGGATCAGCGAGGCGCTGGCTGCGCTGGTATAGGCCAGGCCAAGGTTCTGCAGCATGTAAAAGAGGGCCAGGCCCGTTAGCCCTAACAACAGACTATCGGGGCGCAGAATCTGCCGCAATCGAAAACCACGGCGCCAGGCCAGCGGCAGCAGCAGTACAAAAGCGATGCCAAACCTCAACAACACCAACTGCACTGGCCCAAAGTGGCGCATCGCCGCCTGCGTGATGACAAGCGTCGATCCCCAGATGAGCACTGTGATCGACAGCAACAGCGCTCCCCGTCCGCGGCTAATGGTGCACCTCCTTGGGCCACTGGGTGCAGCCCACCGGCACACCGGCCTGCTGATCGCGCGAGCAACCATCGCACTTGATGCAACTGATGATCTCGTGCTCACGGCCCTCGCGCACCTTTGTGGGCCAGCAAGGATCAGCGATCAAGCCGCGCCCAACGGCCACGAGATCAGCACGGCCCTGAACTAGCACCTCGACGGCGCTCGAGATTACATCGAGATCATTGACAGCGACCACCGGCACGCCAAGCCCTGCAAAGGGCGCCGTCAGGTCTCCCGGCGCGTCGATCGACGATGGCGACAGGTCAAGGATGTCCAGGCCGGCCGCCACCAGGCGCCGTGCAAGGGTCAGGCTGTCATCGATGCCATAGCCCTGCCCCTGCGGCGTATGGCGGTAGAGCAGAATCATGTCATCATCACAAATGGGGCGCAGCACCGAGACAACCTGCTCGGCAAGGCGCATGCGTGTCTCGAGGCTGTGCCCACCATAGGCATCGCGGCGCTGGTTCTGCAGCGGCGAGAAGAAGCGGTTCAGCAGGTAATTGTGCGCCCCATGCGGCTCGACGCCATCGAACCCCGCCTCGCGACAGACTGCGCCAACGCGGGCATAAGCGGCCACCAGCGCGTCAATATCGTCGAGAGTGAGCTCGTGAGGCTCGCGCAGACGGCTCGCCAACATGGGGTAAAGCTGGATTGCCGCCAGCGCGCCGCCAGCGTGGATCGCGGCCACCAGCGGCCGCAAGTTATCGGCGCTCAGCTCAGCATCGAACTGGAACAAGCGCGTGGCCTCGACAATGACCAGGGCAGCTCCGCCCTGCGCCCGTTGGCCATACCATGCCACGGCGGCGGGCGAGGTCAGCGGGCGGTTCGCCATCATGGGCGGCAGTACAATACGATTTCGTAGCGTTTTGCCGCGCACCACCAACGGCTCAAAGAGCGGCATGACGTACTCGCGCATCAGTAGCGCACCTTGCCCCAAATGCGGTCACGATACCAGCGCACCGAGGCAGCCAGCCCTTCACGCGGTGAGACTCTGGGCTCGTAGCTCAGCAGCCTTTGCGCCTTGGCGATGTTGGCATGGGTTCGCAGCTGATCGCCACTGCGCCGCGGCCGCGTGACGATGCGCGCCTCTTGGCCAATGATCTCTTGCACGAGATCGATCCCCTCGCCCGTGGTAATGGCCGTGTCGGTCCCGATGTTGAGGATCTCTCCCAGCACAACGTCGTGATGCTCCAGCACTGCACAAAAGCCGTCGATGATATCCCCAACATAAGTAAAGCTACGCAGGTGTTCACGACTGCCTTCGAATAGCGGGAACTCCTGGCCCTCGAGAATGGCCCGAATCAGTTTGGGATAGAGTTTCTCCGGACGCTCACGCGGGCCATACACCGAGAAAAGGCGCAGCGAGCAGGCCGGAAAGCCTCTATCGCGGCAGAGAGCCAGGGCCAACTGCTCTGCGGCCAACTTGGTGACGCCATAGTACGAAGTTGGTTCGGGCGCGGCAGTCTCGTCGCGAGTGGCATCGGCGCCATAGATCGACGAGGTGCCTACATTGACGAACAGCTTGAGGCTGGGCGCACCCAGCAGAGCCTGCAATAAACGGTGCGTCGCCTGGACGTTGTTTCGCTCATAGTCGCAGAAGGGAACATGCTCGGCGATGCCCGGCTGCGCGGCCAGATGGTAGACCGCCTGGACGCCCTCGACAACGTTCGAGAGGTCGTCTGTAGCCAGGTCAAGCTCGAGCAGATCGGCGCCGGCTGCACGCACATCCTGCGCATTCAGCTCTTTGAGCGCTCGTGCATAGTAGGGGCTAAAGCAGTCGAGCCCCACAACCTGGTGCCCCAGGCTGCACAGCCGCTCGCACAGATGTGACCCGATAAAGCCCGCTGCGCCAGTTACGAGAATCCTCATGTCAGGGCCTCCCACAGCCTAGGCAAGAAACGGCCCTTGCTTGCTGGTCTCGGTGTAGCCATGGAGTTCAATGCGATTGCCATCGGGATCGGTGATCCATGCCTGCCAGGCGTTATCTCCGCCCAGCTTGGCATCGGACACCTCGACACCCTTGGCGCGCAATTCGGCCACGGTGCTGGCCACATCGTCGACCTCAAGACAGAGGTGTTGATACGATTGCTGTTCAGCTCGCGGAGCCAACTCACGCTGGAACAACTCGATAAAGCTGCGCCCGCCCACATGGACATACTGGCCAAAACGAGTACCGTCTTCGCGGTAGAAACCAAAGGCCTCTTGCAGGCCGAGCTTGCCACAATAGAACGCCAGGGCAGTGTCTAGATCAGCCACAACATAGCAGACGTGCGCGATGCCGACGATCATGCTTCCTCCTGGTTCGGCTGGTTGGCCGTGAGATCGTGCCGACATTATAGTACAAACGTGCTCAGCCGACACCGCTGCCCCGTAGCGAACAGAGACACCCCCTGCCGCACTTGAGGCGCACGCCAGACGTGCTAGAATAGGCGCGATGCAGGATTATACGCAGGAGGCCCTATGCCAGCGTTGAGGACACGCCGAATCGTGCTGGTGGCGATCATCGTGGCGACGCTGGCGCCACTAGGCGGCTGCGCGCGCCACAAACCAGCGCGCGAACTACCGGCCATCGAAGAGGTCTTTGGGCATAGCGCCGTGGCCGCTCAGGGCGCCGCAGAGAGCGACACAGAGCCGTCTGACGCAGCTACGCCGACCCCGGCCACGGCACTGACCATCGTGGCCGCTACGGCCACGGCTATGGCGGCGACCCCAGTCCCCACGTTGCCGATGACGTCGACGCCAGAGGTCGCAGCCAGCGCATCTCCCTCGATCGACGTCGGGCCCACGGCTACGCCAGACACCGCTCTACTGACCACCGTGATCGTCAGCGAGGGCGACACGCTCTACTCGCTGGCCAGACGGCATGGCACCACCGTCGAGGCGCTGCAGGCAGTCAATGCGCTGGGCGCGTCTGACCGCATCGAGTTCGGTCAGACGCTCTATCTACCGGCCGACGCCCAGGTCGATTCAGGGCCAGCCGTGCGCACCACAGACTACTGGGTGCGGCAAGGCGAGACGCTGAGCATGATCGCCCGCCGCTACAAGACCAGCATCGGCGAGATCGTGGCAGCCAACCCGGCCATCACTGATGAGGACCAGATCTACCCGGGCATGCGCATTGTGGTGCCAGTGAACACCGCCCCACAACGCACCCATCAAGTGCGCTACGGCGAGTCACTGAGCGGCATCGCGGCGCGCTACGGCGTGTCGGTGCGAAGCATTGTTCAGGCCAATGGTCTACGGAATGCCAATCAGATCTATTCGGGACAGGTTCTCATCATCCCCGAATAGAGCCGCACCCTCTTGGCAAGCCCGGCACAATCCATTGTGAGTTTGCCAACAACGGCTTATAATAGTGACCAAGTGCTGCCAAGAGACCCGGCGCGAGACGGCCGGGCAGACAGAGTGGCGCCAAGCAGGAAAGGGGTGGGGGCAACCGCCGCAGTCTCGGGCTGGTCACATCGTTCCTGCACTATCGTTCTCCGAGTATTCCAGGAGGAAAGATGTTGCGGAAAAAGTCGTTGTTCGCAGTGCTGGCGGTCTTGATGGCGCTGGCAATCGTCCTGAGCGGATGCGCCAAGGGCGGTGCCACAGGCCCCGAGATCAACATGAACCTGAATACCGAGCCGCCGACGGCCGACCCTTCGTTGGCCACCGACACCACCTCGGTGCAGGTCGACGAGTTGCTGTTCCTCGGTCTGACCGACTTTGATGACCAGACGCTGGATGTCATCCCCGAGCTGGCCACCGAGTGGAGCGTGTCGGCCGATGGTCTCGAGTGGACCTTCAAAATGCGCGATGACGCATTCTGGGTCCGCTACAACCCCGAGAACGGCAAGGTTGAAAAGCTCGACAAGGTTACCGCGCATGACGTGGCATATGGTGTCAAGCGCACCATCGACCCCAACACAGCGTCGGACTATGCCTACGTCGACTATATCATCAAGAACGCCTACGCGGTGAATACCGGTGAGTCGACCGATCTCGACTCGGTGGGTGTCGAGGCAGTGGACGATTTTACAGTCAAGTTCACCCTCGAGCAGCCAGCCGGCTACTTCCCTGGCATCGCTGGCATGTGGATCAACCGCCCGCAGCCGCGCGAGGCCATCGAAACCTTTGGTGAGAAGTGGACCGAGCCCGGCAACATCGTCACCAACGGCTCTTACGTGATGACCGAATGGGCGCACGAGAGCCACATGACGATGATCAAGAACCCGCACCACTTTGACGCCAAAGACGTTCAGATCGCCAAGATCAACTGGGCCATGGTGGTCGAGGAGTCGACGGCTTTTGCCATGTACGAGAACGGCGAGCTGGATGTGGCGAACGCGCCGCTGGCCGACATCGACCGCATCAAGGCCGACGCGACGCTGTCATCCGAGCTGTACATCGCGCCGGACCTGTGCACGTACTACTATGGGTTTAACAACACCAAACCGCCCTTTGACAACAAGCTGGTGCGTCAGGCCTTCTCGGCAGCCATCGACCGTCAGAAGCTGATCGACACCGTGCTAAAGGGCGAGCAGAAAGTGGCCAAGACCTTTGCATGCCCGGGCATCTTTGGCAGCCCCGCCGAAGACCCCGCCTTTGAAGGCATCACCTTTGATCCGGCCAAGGCCAAGCAGCTGCTGGCAGACGCTGGCTACCCCAACGGCGAGGGCCTGCCCGAGATCACTCTCATGATCAACACATCCGAAGGCCATCAGAAGATCGCCGAGTTCATCCAGGCATCTTGGAAAGAGAACCTGGGTGTCGAGGTACAGGTGGCCAACCAGGAGTGGGCCGTCTACCTGAAGACGGTGCACGAGGACTCGCCGCAGGTGTACCGCATGGGCTGGTGCGCCGACTACCCCGACGAGAACAACTGGGTCGCTGAGGTCTTTCACCCGATCAAGGGCTCCAACGAGCCCAAGTGGGACCCCGAGTCAGACTCGGCCAAGCGCTTTATGCAGCTGGTGGAAGATGCTGCGCTGTCGTCCGATCCTGAGGAACGCGCTCGCCTGTACTATGAGGCCGAGCAGATCCTCACTGTCGACGAGGCTGTCATTGCACCTATCTACTACTACACCCGCGTTGTGCTGACCAAGCCGTATGTGAACCGCACATATGCCCCGTTGGGCGGCGAGCATATCGACAAGTGGAGCGTCGAGGGCAAGTAGAGTCCCGGCGTGATCGCCAAAGAGACACGTGGCCGCAAGACCACGTGTCTCTTTGTTGTCAACTCGCTCTTAAGTGCTATACTGCACACATTATCGATCTGGCCACGATGGCCGTGCGGGCCGGCCACACGGCCCTCACCATCGTGTTGCCCTGAAGGAATGGTGCGATGAGCCGATTCATCATCAGACGCCTGATATGGACCATACCCGTCATTCTGTTCATTTCGATTGTGACCTTTCTGCTCGTACACGCTGTGCCCGGCGGCCCCTTTGACACCGAAAAGCCCCGACCTGCGGAGATTCAGGCCAACCTGATGAAGCACTATGGGCTCGACCAGCCCCTCTGGAAGCAGTACACCGACTATATGGGGTTTACGCGCAATCCTAGTGGCGACTATGCCGGCATCCTGCAGTGGGACTTTGGCCCCTCAATCACCCAGCGTAGCCGCACCGTCAATGAGATTTTTGCAGCACATCTGCCGGTCTCAGCAACATTAGGCGTCGCCGCTCTTCTCATCGCTGTGGGGGTGGGGGTGCCGCTCGGCATCATCGCATCGCTCAAACAGAACTCGGCGTGGGACTATTTGAGCATGGCGCTGGCAATCGTAGGCGTCTCGGTGCCCAGCATCGTTATCGGCCCGATTTTGATCCTGGTTTTTGCCCTTACGCTGGGTTGGTTGCCTGTAGCTGGGTGGGGCAGCTTTAAGCATATCCTCATGCCATCGCTCGCGCTGGGGCTTAGCTCCTCCGCCATTATCGCGCGCCTCACACGAGCCAGCATGCTCCAGGTCATCCGCGAGGACTATATTCGCACTGCCCGCGCCAAAGGCCTCAGCGAGAAGGTGGTCATCGTGCGGCATGCGCTCAAGAACGCCTTCATCCCTGTGGCCACGGTGCTGGGGCCGATGTTTGCGGCGTTGGTGACGGGCACCTTTGTGATCGAACAGATCTTTGCCATTCCAGGTCTGGGCAAGTACTTTATCAGCAGCATCACCAATCGCGACTATTCGGTGGTTATGGGAACCACGCTGCTCTATGCCCTCTTCTTGGTGGCCTCGAACCTGTTCGTCGACGTCACCTATGCATTTCTCGATCCCCGCATCCAGTTCGAGTAAAAAGAAGAGGCTAGTGCGATGACCAAGCAAGAGTCCGCCGCCCGCGCTCTGGCTTCTGGCCGAGCCGATGCGCAGGGTCTCAATAGTGAAAACCAGCAAAAGGTCACCAACCTGTGGCAAGATGCCATCTATCGCCTGACGCGCAACCGTGCGGCCGTTCTGGGCCTGATCTTGATCGTGCTGCTGGTTCTGATGTCAGCCTTTGCACATGTTGTGGCGCCCATGCACTTTACGGCCGGAGATGCAGCCCTCAACAACGCCGTGCCGCTTTGGTTGACCAAGGTCATGCCGGGGCATATGGAAACCTATACTCAGATCAGCGACATTTACCCGCTGGGCGCTGACTACCTGGGGCGAGACTTGCTCAGCCGAGTCATCTATGGCACACGTGTATCGTTACCTGTGGGCTTTGTGGGCGCCCTCACGGCCCTGCTCATTGGGCTCATCTATGGGTCGGTTTCGGGCTATTACGGTGGTAAGGTTGATAATATCATGATGCGCATCGTCGACATCATGTACGCCTTCCCGACGATGTTGCTCATCATTCTGATGATGGCGTTCTTCAAGAGTAGCTTTAGTGGCGCCGCCACGCCGGGCACCCCGGCCTACGAGTTCAACCGCATCAATAAGGTGGTCGATAGCCTGCTGGGCCTGCAGAGCGGCGGAATGCTCTTTATTTTCATCGGCATCGGCCTCACAGCATGGATGGGCATCGCGCGCCTGGCCCGTGGCCAGATACTCTCGCTCAAAGAAAAAGAGTTCATCCTGGCCTCGCACATGATCGGCGCCCGTGATGGCCGCATCATCTGGCGGCACATTCTGCCCAACATCATCGGCCCCATTCTGGTGTCGGTGACGCTGGCCATCCCCGGGTACATCTCGACCGAGGTGTTTCTGAGTTTCATTGGCCTGGGCGTCGACCCGCCAGCGCCGAGTTGGGGAGCCATGATCTCTGACGGCGCCAAAGCCCTGCGGTCGTATCCGCACCAAGTGCTGTTGCCGGCGCTATTCCTGGCCGTGACCATGTTCGCATTCAACTTTTTGGGTGATGGCCTCCGCGATGCGCTCGACCCGCGGATGCGCGGCACCAAGTAGAGGCCCATCGTAGGCGCGCTCTTTTAGCACCCCACCCTGGCCACAAACGTGAGATCTATGTCACGCAAAAGCTGGATCATCATCGCAATCGTCGCGGCAGCGCTGGTAGCGCTGCTGCTATGTGGCGGCATCGCTGCGGTGGTGGCCTTTCGCTACATCAGTCGCGCCGGAGGCTCGTCGGGTGCGACAACTGCCGCCACGCCAGCTCCGGCCGTCATAGAAGCAGGGGCAGGCGGCGGGCAGGTGCGCCTCGTGGGCAACATGCCCCCTACCCTCGACCCGGCCATGGTGCAAGATAGCACCTCAGGCGAGTATGTGGTTCACCTGTTCAGTGGCCTGGTGGCATTGAACGCCGAGCTCGAGGTGATCCCTGCGCTTGCCGAACGATGGGATACAAGCCCAGACGGTCGCACTTTGACTTTTTACCTACATCATGAGGCCGCATTTGAGGACGGCAAACCGATCCGTGCGGCCGACGTGGTGGCCTCGTTCGAGCGAGCCTGCAGCCCCGAGTTGGCGTCACCCGTGGCCTTGAGTTATCTGGATGACATCATGGGCGCCTCCGAGTTTGCCTATGGGCAGGCGAGCGGCATTGCCGGCCTCGAGGTCGTTGACGAGCACACTGTGCGCATCACCATCGATAGCCCCAAGAGCTACTTTCTGCCCAAACTCACATACCCCACAGCGGCGATCATCGACGTCGAGCAAGCCGAGCGCGATCCCGACACATGGTTCATCGAGCCCAATGAGAGCGGCCCTTTTGCCCTCGATGAGATCTCGCGTGACAGGATTGTGCTGGTACGCAACGAACGCTATGTGGGGCAGCAGGCAAACATCAGCCGGGCAACGTATGATCTTGCGCCTCGGCTACCCATAACCCAATATGAGACCGGCGAGATCGATATCACCGCCTTTGGCGGCTCTGAGCTCGATCGCGTGCTCGACCCGTACAACCCGCTGCATAACGAGTATCTGGCAGTACCCGAATTGAGCGTGCAGTATTTGGCCCTCAATGTTGACGAGCCACCGTTCGACGATCCCCTGGTGCGCCAGGCATTGGCCTATGCCGTCGATCGTGAAAAGCTGGCGACGCTGGTGCTCAACCGTACTGCCGAGGCCGCCCATACCGTGCTGCCTCCCAACATGCCAGGATACAGGCCCGCCGCGACGGGCACTGTGCCGATGTTCGACTCGACAAAGGCGCGGGCACTGCTCGAGGCATCGTCGTACGGGGGGCCTGACGGCCTGCCGCCTATCGCCATTACGGTCGCAGGCACCACCGGCCACCTGAGCGAGATCGACCGAGCGCTGCTGGCCATGTTCGATGAGACGCTGGGCATCGAGATGACCATCGAACAGGTTGAGTGGGCCGATATGCTGCAAGATATGAACCAGCGGCGTTTTCAGGTATACTCGGCTGGTTGGATCGCCGATTACCCTGATCCGCAGAACTTTTTGGATGTCCAGTTTCACAGTGCGAGCCCACAGAACCATACGGGTTACTCCAACTCGGAGGTCGACCGTCTGTTGGAGCGTGCGCGCGTGGAGCAGGATGAGGTGCAGCGGATGGCGCTCTATGCTGATGCTGAACGGATTATCCTTAACGACGCCCCGTGGATCAGTTTGACCCACGGCTATGCGCACTATCTGGTCAAGCCGTACATACGGGGGTTCAGAGGCAACGCTGCCCTTCACCCCTGGTTGTGTGACATCATTATCTTTAATTAGGGGAGAGCTCTCCCCTCAGGAGGCAGCGATTTTATGGCGCCAATGCTATCGGTGAGAGACCTCAAGACCGAGTTTGTGACCCAGGATGGCATCGTCCATGCGGTCAATGGCATCAGTTTTGATCTGGACGAAGGCGAGACACTGGGCATCGTGGGAGAGAGCGGTTGCGGCAAGAGCGTCAGCATGCTGTCGATGATGGGGCTCATTCCCCAGCCGCCTGGGCGCATCGCTGGGGGCAGCGTCGAGTTTCAGGGGCGAGACCTCACCAAGCTGAGCCAAGAAGAGCTGCGCAAGGTTCGTGGCAATCAGATCGCCATGATCTTTCAGGACCCAATGACATCGCTGAACCCGGTATTGACCATTTGTCAACAGATCACCGAAGCTCTGGAGCTGCACCTGGGCATGGACGCCCAGCAGGCGCGCGAGCGCGCCATCGAGCTGCTCGAGCTGGTGAATATCCCCGAAGCCCGGAATCGCATCGATGACTATCCACACCAGTTCTCAGGGGGTATGCGCCAGCGTGTGATGATCGCCATGGCGCTATCGTGCAACCCGCAACTGCTCATCGCCGACGAGCCCACCACAGCCCTTGACGTGACCATTCAGGCGCAGATCGTCGATTTGGTGCGCGAGTTGCGAGACAAGCTGGGCATGGCCATCATCTGGATCACCCATGATCTGGGCATCGTCGCTGGCCTCGTCGAACGAGTGCAGGTGATGTACGCAGGTTATGTGGTCGAGCGGGCCGAGGTCCACGAGTTCTATGCTCACCCCAAACACCCCTACTCGCTGGGGCTGATGCGCTCACTACCCCGCCTCGATGCCGAGACCAAGACAAAGCTGGTTCCCATTGACGGGCTGCCGCCCGATCTCATCTCTCTGCCGCCTGGTTGCCCTTTCTATGCGCGCTGCAGCCATCGCGTCGACAAGTGCCTCAACGAGATGCCCCAGCTACGCGAGGTGGGGCCCGATAACCACATTATCGCCTGTTGGGTTGACATCGACGAGGAGCGTGCACGGTCATGACGCAAGAAACCCTAGTGAAGGTTCGCGACCTCAAAATGTACTTTCCAATCACGCGGGGCATCCTGGTGCAACGCCACGTGGGCGACATCAAGGCTGTCGACGGCGTGAACTTTGACGTGTTTCGCGGCGAGACGTTGGGGCTCGTAGGCGAGAGCGGCTGCGGCAAGTCCACTACGGGGCGCGCCATTCTGCAGCTCTACCGCCCTACGGCGGGCCAGGTAGAGTTTCAGGGGCAAGACCTGACCGAGCTAAAGGGCGAGTCGCTCCGCAAGATGCGCCGCAGCATGCAGATGATCTTTCAGGACCCGTACGCCTCGCTCAACCCGCGCATGACCGTGGGGGGTATCGTTGGCGAGCCATTCGAGGTGCACAACATCCTGCCCAAGCGCGAACGGCGGCAGCGGGTGCAAGAACTGCTCGAGATCGTGGGCCTCAACCCCTACTTTATTAACCGCTATCCGCACGAGTTCTCAGGTGGGCAGCGTCAACGCATTGGCGTGGCACGCGCTCTGGCGGTGAACCCCGATTTTATCGTCTGCGACGAGCCGATCTCGGCGCTGGATGTATCCATTCAGGCGCAGGTGATCAACCTGCTGGAAGAGCTACAGTCGCAGTTCAATCTGACCTACCTGTTCATCGCTCATGACCTGTCGGTGGTGCGGCACATCAGCGATCGCATCGCGGTAATGTACCTCGGCAAGATCGTCGAGCTGGCCGGCCGTCGCGAGCTGTACAGCGAGCCAATGCACCCCTACACTCAGGCGCTACTCTCGGCCGTGCCCATCCCTGACCCTGCTGTTGAGGATCGTCGTCAGCGCATCATTCTGCAGGGCGATGTGCCCAGCCCCGCCAACCCGCCCAAGGGCTGCAACTTTTGCACGCGTTGTCCCGTCAAGCTCGAGATGTGCGACACCGTGGAGCCCGATTTCATCGAGTATAGGCCAGGCCATTTCTGCGCCTGCCACCGCGTCGAACGCGAGTTGGGGCGTCCCACAGCAGGCTGATCGCTCGAGGGACAGACGAAAGAGGGAGAGCGCGATGCTCTCCCTCTTTTCACTGGCGAACTATGCGCCTCATCAACAATGCCACGCCGGTGAGACTCAGGGCGATAGCCACTGCAGAACTCAAAATGAGCCAACGGTTGGCCATTGCTTGGCGCTGCACCACCATGCCGCTGCTGCGCGTGTGAGCGGCCAGGTCTAGCCGTTCAGCCAGCTGCCGTCGGAAATCCTCAGGCGGGCGCACCGGCGTCATTGCTCCCGGCAGGGCGCTCTCGATCGCGGTTACCTCCTGGACTTCAGGAGCTCTACGCAATGCATGTTCGAGGCGAAACCAGGCAGAGGACAACCCTTCCTGGATTCGACTCCTGGAGTCACTTCTCATCGGCCTGTATCCCTCGGTTCTCCATCTCGCGCCGCAGTTGAAGCAACGTGCGGTGGTAGAGCGACTTGATGGCGCCCTCGGTGCGCCCCATGACGCGCCCGACCTCGGCGTTCGAGAGCCCCTCGTGAAACTTGAGATAGAGCAGCTCCTGCCGTGTCGAGTCCAGCGTGGCCACCAATTCGTTCAGCAAGCGGGCCTCATCGCTATCTGTGGCCACTTGCTCGGGGTGCAGTTTGGGGTCGCTCTGAATGACCAGCTCGTCTAGCGCGACCATCTGCCGGCGCTTGCTGTCACGGTACCAGTTGGCCACCAGGTTGTGCGCAATGCGATAGAGCCACGCCGAGAACGCAAAGCCTTTATCCTGGTACTCGTCCAGGTGGGCAAACGCCCGGAAGAAGGTGCGCGAGGTCAGATCCTCGGCATCGTGGGCATTGCCCACGCGATGGTAAATATAGCTGTAGATACGGTCGACATAGTGCTCGTAGATGGCGCCAAAGGCCGCCGGGTCGGCCTGTGCCGCCCGCACGCGCTCCTGATCTCGCCACTCGTGCACGTCCTGCTCGCTCAAAAGGGTAACCCCTCACCTGACTTTGGGTTACGGCCGCGCCATCAGCCGACCTCACAGTAATGCACTAGTCTACCGGCATCTCTGCTTCAACGCAAAGAGGGCTGGCCGCAGCCCGCCGCCCCGTTGGAGACGGCTCGGGGCAGGGCGCCATAGCGGCGACACTGCCGACTACCGCCCATCAATCTGTCCTCCTGGCGCCGTTGACCAGGCCCTATCGTGGCTCTTACACAACTGACGCAAGGTTGAGGCCGAATCGGCACGCTGCCAACGAGGCAGCGCTTGACCACAGCGCGCGGTAGCGCTAGTGTTTCTCTGGTGGCGCTTCTCGTTGGACAAGCGAGGTGTGCGATGATGCCGAACATGGCGAGTTGGGATCGTATCGTGCGTATGATCGTCGGAATCGCGCTGGTGCTTCTGGGGCTGTTCGTCCTGGTGAGTGGAGTGCGCTGGCTGCTACTGGTGGTGGGAGCCGTGCTGGTGGGCACCAGCCTAGCGGGCTATTGCCCGCTCTATGCGCTGCTCGGCATCACAACCCACAGGCGGTAGTGCTCACCCCGCCGGGGCTTGCAGAGGTGGGGATCGGCCCGCCTGTCGCATCACGGCAAGACTGCTATAATGGCAGTCGATGAAGAAGCATCCAGGCTCTGCCGCCCGCACAGCAGCGAGCCGACAGCCAAAGGCTGTCGGCCGTGGGTCTTTGCCCTGGCTGCAGAGCGCAGGCCTGCGCACGCAACTGTTGGCCGCGACCGCGTTGCCGTTGCTGATCCTGATGACCATCCTGGCTGTGGTGGGACTGTCTGCCTACACGCGCATGACGCAGTCTCTGGTGCAAGATCGCGATGCTGAGCTGGTGGGGCTGTCCGCTCGGCAGGTGGCCGATCATTGGGCCGAGACACTGCTGCTGCTATCACAAGTAGCCGGCTCAAACGAACTGCGAAGCGGAGACCCCGTCAGCACCCGACAGATTCTGTCCTCGAACGATGCGTTGTTACGGCGCTTTGACGACCTGCTGGCCACCGATGCCGTCGGGCGTGTTGTCGCCTCCACAGGCGCTTCTCCACTGGATACGCTCGCCGATCAGCCCGTCTTTGTGCGCGCCCGTGATGACCGTCGCCCCGTGCGCTCGACGGTGCTCGCTTCGGCACAGGGCAATCAGATCGTCCTCGTGGCTGTGCCGTTTTACGATCAGACGCGGCGCTTTGGCGGCTGCCTGGTGGGCGTGTGGGAGCTAGGAGGCGAGGGCATCGCGGCGCCTCTCAGGCTCGTCAGAGCGGGCTCGGCCGCATTCTCGTATCTGGCCGATGAACAAGGGCGCATACTGTGGCACCCACAGCCTAGCCTGGTGGGCCAGATCGTGGTTGAGCATCCGGCTGTAGCACGCGCTCTCACGGGTGCCACTGGCGCCGAGACTGTGGTCGAAGATAGTCGGACACTGGTGGTTGGCTACGGGCCCATTCCCGCCAATGCCCTCAGCAGCTCGCTTTTTGCAGACCCGAGCTGGCAAGGGTGGATGCTGTTTGTCAGCGAACGATGGGAAGACATCACCGCACCCTTTCGCCCTTTTCTGATGCTGGTATCGCTACTGATCACCTTGATGGTGCTGGTGCCCCTCTTGCTGCTGGCCTTTAGTAGCCAGCAGGTCATCGCACCGCTGCAATCCTTGGTCGAGCAGGTCGACCGTGTAGCGGCGGGCGAGTTCAGTACGCAGCTATCCATCAACCGCGGACCAAGCGAGGTGCGCAATCTCGAGGTCAAGTTTAACGAGATGGTAGCGCAATTGCGGCGCTATCAGGCCGACATTCAGAACTATGTGACGTCGGTGCTCAACGGCCAAGAAGAAGAGCGCAAGCGTATCGCGCGCGAACTGCACGACGAGACCGCCCAGATGCTGATCGTGATCGGCCGTCGCATTGAGGATGCTCAAGAGCAGGCCAGCGATGCCCCCCTCAGAACCTCTTTGGGCGAGCTGCGAGACATGGTTGACAGCACCCTCGAAGGCGTGCGCCGCTTTACCAGCGACCTGCGCCCCCCTCTACTCGAGGAGTTGGGGTTGGCGAACACCATCGAGATCCTCGGGCGGCGCACAGCCAGAGAGGACAACCTCGACGTCAGCGTCGTGATTAGCGGTGAGCCAGAACCCCTACCCCCTGAGCATGAGCTGGCGCTCTATCGCTTGGCGCAAGAAGGGCTCAGCAATGTACGACGCCACGCCAACGCAACGCGCGTCGATATGGCGCTTCGTTACTCGCCAGCAGCTGCTACACTGACCATCAGCGACAACGGTGTTGGTTTTAGCGTACCGCAAGACACATCGGCGTTGGTGGCAGGGGGCCGGCTAGGGTTGATGGGCATCTACGAGCGCGCCCGCCTACTCGGCGGCACCGCGGAGATCACTTCGACTGAGGGCCATGGCACCACCATTCGCGTAACCCTGCCGGTAGGCCTCGCTCGCCCCGAGGAGCTGGCGCCTGAGGACCATACGCCAGCTCCCTGATACGCATAAATGCGTATTGTGAATGGCTCATTTGGCGGATGGCGGCACAGGCCCCTCCTAGTATGATAAGGTCGTGGCGGGAAGGAGACGACGGCTTTCCTGCAACAAGCTGAATTCCATCCGGCGTGGGATCAGCACTCTTCTCCTCCTTGGTTTGGCGGGCCTCGATGACCGCATTGGGCGGCGGTCATCGAGGCCCGTCAGCGTCTCCGAATCATGCCACCGAGCCAGGTTTTTTGAAACATACCCGGCCTTGCGGAGCACTCGCGCTAACCTATAATGCACCTGAATACGCGCAGAGGTGGCCGCTAGCCATGGAACCGATCCGCATTCTGATCGCCGATGACCATGCGGTTGTACGTGAGGGGACACGACAGATCCTCGACCGCGAGGCTGACATGTGCGTTGTAGCGCAGGCCAGTGACGGCAAGGAAGCGATCGATCTGGCGGTGCAAGAGCGCCCTCGTGTGGCAGTGCTCGACATCAGCATGCCCAACATCAATGGCATTGAGGCCACCCGCAGGATCAAAGAGCTGCTGCCCGCCACGGCTGTGCTGGTCTTTACTGCCTATGATTATGACGAGTACGTCTTTGCCATCCTCGAAGCGGGCGCTGCAGGCTACCTGCTCAAGAACTCGCGCGGGTCAGAGCTGATCGAGGCCGTGCGGCGCGTCGCCTCGGGCGAGTCGGTGTTGCACCCAGCCATCGCCGCCAAGGTGCTCAACCGCGTCTCCAAACGCGAGGCCCCGGCTGAGGAAACACCCATCGAAGCGCTGACCGAGCGCGAGCTCGAGGTTCTGCGTCTGGCGGCCCTGGGGCACTCGAACCGTGAGATCGCCGATCAGCTCTATGTGAGCCCGCGAACCGTGCAATCTCACATGGCCAACATCTTTGGCAAGCTGAATGTGGGGTCTCGCACTGAGGCTGTGATGGTCGGCCTCAAGCGTGGCTGGATCCACCTGGGCGAGTTGACGGAAGACTAGGCGGTGCGCGCCCTCCTTGGAGCAGGCTGCGGCGTCGTCTATAATGTGACAATGTCCCCATACCCCGGTGGTTGCACATGAAAATCCTGGCCGTGAGCGATCAAGTGGTGGGCCAACTGACCGCATCGGTCACCCCCGAGCGGTTTCACGACGTCGACGTCATCTTGAGCTGCGGCGATTTGCCCCTGGATTACATGGAGTACCTGGTGACGCGCATCGGCAAGGGTACGCTGTTCTACGTCAATGGCAACCATGTGCAGAAACAGGTGCTTCAGACCAACGGCACGTTCAAGACCGAAGCCGAGGGATGCATCAACATCCACCGCCGCATCGTCAACCACAAGGGCCTGCTCATCGGGGGGCTCGAGGGCTCGATGGAATACAACCAGGGGCCGCACCAATACAGCGAGCTGCACATGCGGGCGCTGGCGCGCATGATGGGTCCAGCTCTGCTCTACAACCGGCTACGCTATGGGCGCGACGTCGACATCATGATCAGCCACGCCGCCCCGCGGGGCATCCACGACGAACCAGACCGTTGCCACCGTGGCTTTCGCACCTTTCTCCGCTTTATGAGGCGGCATCGCCCGCTCTACTGGCTCCATGGGCACATCCACATCTACCGTCCTGATACCGTTCGCGTGACGCGCTATCTCGACACAACGGTGGTGAATGCGTTCGAGTACCAGCTCATCGAGATCGACGAGGCTGAACTGTCTCGTCGCCGTCGTCGCCGGCTGCCAGACCAAGATGACACGCCAACCGACCAACCCGGAGGCTAGCATGGATCAGAGCCAGTTTCTACGCCTTGCACATAGCCATGGCGAACGCATCACTGCGTTCTGCCAGGAGCTGGTGCGCATGCCCAGCCTGACGGGCGAAGAGGGGCGCGTAGCCGAGTTCGTGCTTGAGACGATGGAAGCGCTCGGCTATGACGAGGCGCTCATCGACTCCGCTGGCAACGTCATCGGGCACATCCGCGGGGGCTCGGGACGCTCGACGCTGCTGCATGCCCATCTGGACGTGGTAGACCCTGGAGAACCACGCCGCTGGACCGACGGCCCCTATAGCGGTGTGCTGCGCGATGGCTACATCTGGGGCCGCGGCGCCTCTGACGACAAGGGGTGCGTCGCAGCCCAGGTGTTTGCCGCTGCTCTGCTCAAGGAAGCGGGGTTGACGCCGGCTGGTGATGTGTATGTGGCTGCCGTGGTCGGCGAAGAGATCGGCGGACTGGGGTCGCGCTATCTGGCGGGCTCGTTTCACCCCGATCTGGCCATCATCGGCGAGCCCTCGAGCAACACCCTGCGGCGCGGGCACCGCGGGCGATGCGAGTTCATCGTCACACTACGCGGGCGCTCAGCCCATGCGTCAGTGCCAGCGCAGGCTATCAACCCGCACTATGACCTGGCGCGTCTGCTGCTGGCTCTACGCGAGATCGACATGCACTATGAGCCGGTAACAGGGGGCTCGACTGTGGCGCCCACGCTGCTGCGATCAGACCAGCGCAGTGCTAACGTCATCCCTGGCGAGTTGATGCTGCACCTCGACTGGCGCAACGCGCCCGGCGAGTCGCCAGAGGAAGCCATGGCGCGCCTGCAGGCGTTGCTCGATGATACACTGGGCGAGGAGACAACTTTTAGCCTCGACGTGCGCACCGACCATGCCATCAGCTACACGGGCTATGAGCAAGACGTTCGCCAGGCGGTGGCACCCTTCTGGATGGAAACCGATGATCCCCTGCTGCTGGCAGCGCGAGATCAGCTGCAGCAGGCGCTGACCCGTGAGGTGGCGGTCGACGTGTGGCAGTTCTACACAGATGGAGGCTTTCTGTACGGCGCCGGCGTGCCATGCATTGGCTTTGGCCCAGGTGATCCGCGGATGGCACACGTGTTTGACGAACGCCTGTCGGTCGACGAGCTAATCGAAGCGGTGGCAGGGTACATGGCGCTGGCCCTGCAGATGGGGGCTGTAGGAGGCTAAGCCCTCGCTGAGGAGGTGTGGCGATGTTGAGCAGGCGTCAGCGTATTCGTCGTGGCGTCATCATCGGCTCGCTGCTGCTGTCCCCCATCACCTTTTATCATTTCTCGCCCTATGTGATCATCGCCGGTGCGCTGGTGGGTGTGGCAACCGGGAGCATGCTGCTCTTTGCACTCCAGTTCTTGAGCGGTCTCTTGCTGGGGCGGGCGTTTTGCGGCTGGGCCTGCCCAGCCGGCGGTCTGGCCGAGTGCCTGGCCTTTGCGCAGCCCAAACCGGCCGGTGGAGGGCGCGCCAACAGGATCAAGCACGGCTTATGGGCCCTGTGGCTCATAGCCGTAGCAGTGGCCATCGTGGCTGGCGGCGGCTTGCAGGCGATCGATCCTCTATTCATGACGAACCACGGCATCTCGCTGGCCGCGCCCGAGGCCTACGTCGTCTACTACCTCGTCATCGGCCTGATCGTTGCCCTGTCGTTGCTGGCTGGTCGGCGGGCCTTTTGCCACTATGTGTGCTGGATGGCGCCTCTGATGATCCTCGACACGCGCTTGGGCCAGGCGTTGCGCTTGCCACGGCTCTGTTTGCAGGCCACGCCAACGCGCTGTATCGACTGCCTGCAATGCAATAGCGCCTGCTCGATGAGCCTCGACGTCCACGGCATGGTGCACGACCACAATTTGCAGAATGACGAGTGTATTCTGTACGGCGCCTGTGCCGATGCCTGCCCGCAAGGTGTGCTGCGTCTCGCGCTGTGCCGCCTACCTGGTCTCACTGTCGGCGCTGACTGACCCATCCACCGGCGACCGGTGGCCTGCTGACGCGCCCAGGTGTTTCCTTGGCCACTGCTGCCCCCTACCATAGCGCCACGGCGGTTGTGGCAGATCAGACTTGCCTGGTATCTACACGTCTCTATAATCACCCAGCCTTGACCATCAGCCACGAGCGAGCCGATGCCACAGATCGTCGTTCAGGACCTCTGCAAGACCTTTCGCGTCGCCGAGCGCGACCCAGGCGCATGGGGCGCCATCAAAGGGTTGTTTCATCGGCGCTATAGACACACGTCGGCGCTGGACCACATCTCGTTCAGCATCGAGCCTGGCGAGCTGGTGGGCTATATAGGCCCCAACGGCGCCGGCAAGTCGACCACTGTCAAAGTGTTGGCCGGCATACTGGTGCCCGATAGCGGCGTCTGTCAAGTCATGGGGCGTACACCCTGGAAGCAGCGCATTCCCCACGTGTCACAGATCGGCGTCGTCTTTGGGCAACGCACACAGCTCTGGTGGGATCTGCCGGTGATCGAGTCGTTCGAGCTGCTGCGTGCAATCTATCGCGTGCCCGCCCCCGTGTATCGCCATAACGTGGAGGAGATGGTGGCGCTTCTGGGGCTGGGCGAGCTACTGGACACGCCCGTGAGGCAGCTCAGCCTGGGCCAACGCATGCGGTGCGACCTGGCGGCAGCTCTGCTGCACCGCCCTGCTCTGCTCTACCTAGACGAACCCACCATCGGCCTCGATGCCGTCTCTAAACTGGCCGTACGCCAGTTCGTCAAGCGGCTGAACAAAGAGCGTGGCGTCACTGTTATGCTGACCACCCACGATATGGATGACGTCGAGGCGCTTTGCAGGCGCATCCTGCTTATCAACAGGGGCAAAATCCTGCTCGACGGCACCGTGGCAGACCTGCGCGCACAGGTGTCTCGCCTGCGGCGGCTGGTAGTGGTCTTGCGCGAGGAAAAGGACTGGATCGAGACAGATGAGGCGCGAGTCATCGGGCGTCAAGGCCCGCAGGTCACGCTCGAGTTCGATCCCGAGCGTATCTCTGCACCAGACCTGATCCATCACCTTACCAGCGCCTATGGCGTACGCGATCTCTATGTCGAGAACTTGCCCATCGAAGAGATCGTGGCCGAGGTCTACCAGGGAGCGGGAATGTGACAGCGCAAACGCTGCTCAGGGGTTGGCGGGGCTATCGCGCCGTCATGTCAGCGCGGCTGCGTGAGATGCTCCAGTATCGCACCGCAGCGGTGGCGGGCATGGTGACACAGGTATTCTGGGGGTTGATCCACCTGATGATCTATCAGGCGTTCTACCGTTCCACAGCAACGCCACAGCCCATGAGCCTGGCTGAAACCGTTGACTATATCTGGCTGGTGCAGGCGTTGCTGCTGCTGATGCCCTGGCGCACTGACGTCGAGATTCAGGACATGATTCGCACGGGCAATGTCGCCTTTGAGCTGGCCAAGCCCGCCGACCTGTATACGCTCTGGTTCGCCCGCATCCTTGGTGGGCGCGCTGCACCGATGCTGTTGCGTTTCCCTCTGATCTATGGTATGGCGGCGCTGTTCTTTGGGCTGCGCCTGCCCGCCAGCCCAGCTGCAGCAGGGGCCTTTGTGCTCTCGGTGCTGGCAGCCTTTCTGCTCAGCAGCGCCATTACCACACTGATGACCATCTCGCTGATGTGGACGCTGGCGGGCGACGGCGTGGCGCGTTTGACGGCGACTTTTGCCAGCGTACTGTCGGGCAGCATCATTCCCCTGCCGCTGTTCCCAGGTAACCTGCAGCGCGTTTTGAACCTGCTACCATTCCGCGGCCTGATGGATGTGCCCTTTAGGCTCTACAGCGGCAACATCCCCCTGTCTGCCTTCCCCCGAGAGCTAGCTCTGCAACTGGCCTGGGCGCTGACGCTGATCGTGCTGGGCAGAGTGCTTTTGGCGCGCGGCATGCGTCGGCTGGTGGTACAGGGGGGGTAACCATGTTCGATGGCCTGTCGCTCTACGGGCGCTATGTGGCGGCCTCTATCCGCAGCCAGATGCAGTACCGCGCCTCGTTCATCATGCTGACCCTGGGGCACCTGGTGGCCACGGGCACCGAGTTCCTGGCCTTGTGGGCCCTCTTTGAGCGCTTTGGGCACATTGCGGGCTGGACGCTACCAGAAGTAGCTCTCTTCTACGGCCTCGCCAGCGTCTCTTTTGCCATCTCTGAGGGCGTGGCCCGCGGCTTTGACATGTTCGCCCCGATGGTCAAGCGCGGTGATTTCGATCGCATCTTGCTGAGACCACGCAGCACCATCCTCCAGATCGGCGCCAGCGAAGTACAGCTCATGCGGATCGGACGTTTCGGCCAGGGGTTGATCGTGCTCTTGTGGAGCGCCAGCGCCCTCAATGTGACATGGACCCTCGCACGTATCTTGTTGCTGCTCTGGACTCTATGTTGTGGCGCGGCGTTGTTCAGCGGTCTCTTTGTGTTGCAAGCCACCAGTGCGTTCTGGACCACCGAGTCGCTCGAGGTGTGGAACACGCTTACCTACGGCGGCGTCGAGACGGCCAAGTTCCCACTGTCTCTCTATGAGGATTGGTTCCGCAAGTTCTTTACCTATATCATTCCGTTGGCCGCCGTCACCTACTTTCCTGCCCTGGCCATCCTAGACAAGACAGATCCGCTGGGCACATCGCGCCTGTTCCAGAGTGCCATCCCGCTGGGCGGGATGGTGTTCCTGGGGGTAGCGCTACTGCTCTGGCAGGTGGGCGTGCGGCACTATCATTCCACTGGCAGTTGAGCCCACGCCGCGCATCTGCGGACGGCGCTGGGCGTCAGAGCGTGTGCTTGCTTTGCGTCGAAAGGAGATCCGTCATGGCCCCTCACGTGCATGGCCCGCTGACAGCCAGCGAGTGCATTGCCCTGGCTGGGGCGTTGGGCGAGCGCTCCGAGTTCACCATCGCACGGCACCACCTGCTGCGTCACTCGTGTACGGCCTATTGCGTGGGCGAGCCGACGGCGCCCGTGGCCGCCTTGGTGCAGCCCTATGATGCGATCGTCGAGCCCACCGGCACAGGCAGCGATGCTCGGGCCCTGTTGGCACTGCTGCAAGTTGCACAGGGGTGGGCCTGCGTCGAGGTAGAACGCACCGTGGCTGACGCGCTGGCAGACCTGCTCTCTACCCGGTCGGGGCAACCCTGTCGCCTGTATGGGAGCGTTTACTATACCCTGACCCAGCCCGCCAACATATGCGAGCACCCGCATGTACGGCTGCTGACGCCCGATGATCTCCCTCTGCTAACAGCCGCGCCCGAAGACTTGCAGGGCACCGGCTTTGGCGGCCCTGAAGGCTTGCTCCGCCAGGGCGCGCTGGCCGCCGCCATCGTCGAGGGGCAGGTGGTGGCCACCGCTTTTACCGTTGCCATCACCCCGCACCATGCCGAGATCGGCGTGGAGACGCTGAATGGCTATCGCAGGCGCGGCTATGCAACCGCTGCTGCCTCGTTAGTGGCCCGTTGGATTCAATCGCGCGGCCTCACGCCCACCTGGAGCACCGGCGAGGACAACCTGGCCTCACAACGTGTGGCCGAGAAGGTTGGCTTTGTACTGTGCCTCGAGCGTGCTTATGTGATTCCAGTCCGCGAGCAGCCTACCGAGGCCGAATCGTTGGCCGAGATCGACGCGTGGACGCTGCCCAACGACGAACGACCGCTCCCGCAGCGCCTCGAGGCCATGGTGCGCCCCTCGTTATGGCGCGGCCTGTTCGGCCAGAGCGCCACGATGCAGGTTTCCGGGCTGCAATATCACCTCTGTGGCGCCGATGACACACGCCAGTTGGCGCAACTGGCGTCGCTCAGCTCCAGCGATCATGTGCTGGATGTGGCCTGTTTTTTGGGTGGCCCCGCGGTGCAACTGGTGCTCGAGCATGGCTGCCGCGTTACTGGCATCGATCGTTCGCCCCTCGCGATCGCTGGCGCCAGGCGCATTGCAGCCCTCACGGGGCTGGGCGAGCGACTGCGCTTTGAGGTGGCAGATGCGACGAGGCTGCCCTTTGCCGACGCCAGCTTTGACGTTGTGTGGAATCAGGCTTCGCTGTACCACCAAGAGGCCTGGCTTGAGGAAATGGCCCGTGTGCTCAAGCCAGGCGGCCGTCTGGCCATCACGTTCGATGCTCGCCCGGGCATGGTCTGTGAGGGGACGCCGCGCTGGTCACTCGAAGAGATGGCCGCCCAGTGGGGCCAACGCGGCCTGCGCACCCGACACCTTGAGGACCTGTTGGAGCGCGAGATCGTCGAGGGCTGGGGCGGCCTGCTGGCTCGCCTCGACGTTGAGGAAGAGGCCTTTGCCGCCGTGTTTGGACATGCCTGGGTGTCGGCCGCACGCGCCGAGTTCGCTCAAGAGATCAAAGCCATGCGCGCCGGCCGCTGGACGAATGGCCGTATGATCGCCATCAAGGAGTGAGCATGCAGAGCTACGAGTCGCTGTGCGCCATCGCCGCAAGAGTTCAGGCGCGGCATGGGTGGGATTTCAGCATTGTGAGAGATGCACGCGCCCCCACTCCCTGGGACTATGAGGCGTATGTGGCCACAGTGCTGCGCCCTGGGTGGCGCGTGCTCGACATCGGCACAGGCGGGGCCGAAAAGCTGCTACGCCTGGCAGAATCGCCATCTTTCTGTTGGGGGCTGGGCATTGACCCATCAGCCGAGATGATCCGCGATGCCACTGAGAACCGCGCCAACAGCACAAAGAGAGACTGCGTGGAGCTGGCGCAAATGCGTGCCGAGGCCCTGGCCGTGGCCGATGGTTCCACTGATCTGGTGCTGAATCGACACGCCAACCTGGACGTGGACGAAGCGCTGCGCGTGCTCGCTCGCGGTGGACAGTTGGTGACGCAACAGGTGGGCGCTCGCAACTTGCAGAACATCTGCCAGGCCTTTGGCTGTGGCCCAGGCGGCGAATATCGCTGGCACGAACCAGACGTACGCACATTGGCCGAGCGCTTTCGCGAGCGAGGATGCCGCGTACTGGTCGAGGCGGAATACGACGTGCCCTACCGCCTGCTGGATGTCGCCTCGCTGCTGTTCCTGCTAGAGGGCGTGGGCATCCCTGAGGACTATGATCTGAAGCGTCACTGGCCCATCGTGGCCGAACTCATCGAGCGCTATGGCGATGAGCAGGGCATCCTCAGCAACGAGCATCGCGAGCTGCTCCATATTACCAAGCCCTAGCTCGTCAAAGGATCGCTCACCTCAGCTGGCGGCTGGTACGCCGGGAGCGGCAGGCGGATGCATCTGCCGCGCGATGACCGCGAAGAAAGCGAGCGAGGCGATCACCAGTGCCGCATCGACGGTGTACATGAGCCTGCCCCCCAGCGCCTGAAAGAGCGTCCCGCCCAGCAGCGAAGCCACGGCCGATCCGATGCCCATCGACACCGAGCCAAAGATGCCTTGTGCTGTGGCGCCCATGCCCTCAGGGGCCATCTCGGCCACCATGCTAACGCTGGCCACCCACATGGCCGAGAACGACGGACCATGCAACAACTGGATGACCAGGATGAGCCAGGGGGTGCGCATCCAGCCCACTGCCAACAGCATTATCGCCGTCGAGACCATGCTCACCAGCAGCAGCCGTCTGGGCCCCAGACGTGCAAGCAGCCGATCGGACCAAAAGTAGATCGGCAGCTCGCTCAGCGAGGCCACGGCCAATGAGATGCCCATCAAGCTCTGCGGCACGCCGATGGCGTCCAGATGCAGGAACAGAAAGCCGTCGAGCGTCGAGCGACCTGCAGTGAACAGAAACATGGTTGCCAAAAAGAGGAGCCAGCCACGGTTGCGCGCCAGCTGCCCAAAGCCGCGCCAGTACGAGGTCTTGAGCCTGGCGGCCTGGATGGGCATCAGCCCCGCCAATAGCAGTCCCACACCGATAAGCAACCAGTAGCCATAAAAGGCCCAGCCGAGCGTGAAACGCTCAACCAGCATCCCCACCAACGGCCCCGCGATGCCCCAGCCAACAGCCCCCCACAGGCGCAAGCGCCCATAACGGGCACGCTCGCCCTTGAGCATGGCCACCACCGAGCTATCGACCAGCGACATGATCGGCGCAGCGAAAACGGCATAGAGCATCACCACCGGCACCAGCGCCCAAAAGCTGCGCGCCAGATACATAAAGCCAGCCATCGAGAGCGTGCCGCTCAGGGCCAACAGCAGCAGGCGCTTGTGTTGATGGCTTGCGTCGGCCCACCCGGCCCATAGCGGCGCCACCAACAGGGTAAAGAGCGAAGGGATGGCTCGCAGCAGCCCGATCTGCTCGCCGCCCAGCCCAAGGCTTTGATAGTAGAGCGCCAAGAATGGCGAGAGCGATGCACCTGCTCCATAAAAGGCAAAGTAGAACCCCTTGGATAGGGTGACCCACCGCGTGCCGCCTCTATCGTCTGCCACCGCTCCCCCTAGACGAGTCATTCCGGACGAGAGTATACAACAGCGGCCTCGCCCGACCGAAACAGTGCCGTGAGCGCGCCCGCGGCGTAAACTCCGCAGGCTAGAGCTTGCGCGCCAACCACACCTGCTCGCCACCAGCAACAAAGGGCTCGCCCTCAAAGCCGCCATAGAGCGCCTCGACTGCAAACCCACATCGCGCCAACAGATGCTCCATCTCATAGCGATAGACCCAACGCAGGTGCAGATCGGTGTAGGCCCGCGAGAGCACAAGGCCATCGTCGCCCAACTCGTCGTATAGCCAGCGCACGCGTACCATCTGTGCTGCGATGTCGTACTGTCGCGACTCCCAGACCACCACCTGATGCCCGTTGTCTGGCCTGGTGAACTCACCCGCGGGGGTGAGCGCCTGCCCGATCTCACCGCTGCGCTCGATGATGATGCGAAGGTCGGGGTCAAACACGTTCAGCGCCAGCCGTCCGCCCGACGGCAGATGCCGGCCGATGGCCTGCAGCGCTGCCAGCTGTTCGGCCACCGTGAGATTGTGCAAGAAGGCGCGGTAGGGAATGATCACCAGCGCAAAGCGCTGTCGCAGATCGAACGAGCGCATATCGCCCTGCATCAGCGTGATCTTGCCACGCACCTCAACAGGCAGGCCCGGCAGCTTGGACTTGAAACGGGCCAGCATCTGCGGCGACAGATCAAGCCCCAGCACCTGTACTCCCGCTGCCGCGATGGAGATCGTCACGCGGCCCGTGCCACAGGCCAGCTCGAGCACTGGAGACCCGGCTGCCTGCGCCTGCGCCACGTAAAAGCCCACATCGCCGGGCAGGCCCGTACTGAACAGATCGTAAAAGCCCGGCCCCACGCCGGCGTAATAGTCTGTTGCCATGCTCACACCTCTACTGCCATGCCGATGATGTACTCTGCTCGATGGCTGAATGTAGCTGTGCAAGACCGATAGCACAAGGGCTAGCGCGGTACGATGCGCAAGATGCGGTCATCGTCAGCGGTGGGGCGTCCACGGCCATCGCGGTTACTGGTGGTCAGATAGATAGCCCCGTCTGGGCCCTGGGCCACATCACGGATACGCCCCAGCTCGCCAGCAAACAGCCGTTCGACCGCAACCACAGTCACGCCATCGTCAGCCAGCTGGACGCGCTGCAAATGCTGCCCGCGCAGGGCGCCAAAGAAGAGGCTCCCATTCCACGCTGGCAGTGCCTCGCCGCTATACACCAAGAGGCCGGCTGGCGCCCAGGTGTCCGCATCGCTGTGCAGCACAGGGTCAGCATATCGTGAATCGCCTGGCGCCGCAGTGACGAGCGGCCAGCCATAGTTGGCGCCTGGCTCGATGCGGTTGAGCTCATCGCGGCAGCAGAGGCCCTGCTCACCGCTGGGGCCATGCTCTGTGCTATACATTGCGCCGGTATCTGGGTGCCAGGCTAACCCCTGTGGGTTGCGATGCCCCAGCGAATAGGTGGGCGAACCAGGAAACGGATTATCTGCGGGCGTGGTGCCATCGGGGTTTAGCCGCAGGATCTTGCCGGCCAGCGAATCCGCATCTTGCGCAAGGGCGGGCACGCGGGCATCGCCAGTGGTGATGTAGAGCTTGCCATCGGGCCCAAAGGCGATCCGCCCACCATCGTGCACCTGCGCCCCGGGGATGCCGTCGAGCAGCACCTGTTCCGGGCCCAGGCCAGCAGGTGTCACCTCGTAGCGGGCCACACGGTTCCAGCTTTGCCCCGCTGCGCGGTAGGTATACATGACATACAACAGGCTGTTTTCAGAAAAGGCGGGATCAAGCGCAATGCCAAGCAGACCGCCCTCGCCTGTGCCTACCTCAAAGGTGCCCAGCGGCTCAGGCTGCAGCACACCATCGGTCATGACTCGCAGCCGGCCGGGGCGCTCGGTGAAAAATAGGCGCCCGTCAGGGGCAAAGGCCAGTGACCAGGGCACCTCGAGCCCAGCAGCCACCACCTCAACGTGCGGCACCAGCGGTGCCAACGTTGCCAGCGGCGTTGGCTCCGGCGTCACAATCTCTGGCGGCCTTGTCGTCGACTGCTCTGTCGGCGTCGGCACCGTGGTGGGTACAGATACCGTCACCGGCAGAGTCGGTGTAGGTGCAACCGTCGTTGTCGTCGCGAGCGACTCGACGGTAGCGGTAGGCGTCGCCGTGGTAACGGGGGTACACCCTGATAGCAGGGCTAGCGTCAGCAGTATCATCAGGGTCCTCATCAGGGCCTCCAATCTGTGCATGACCCTGATGTTACCAAATGTTGACTATATTAGTCAAAATAGCAATATTCTCTAGCGGTAATAGACAAAGGTGGCACTCACCAGGTCGAACAGGGCGCGAGCCAGATCGCCCTGCTCGCCAGCGCCTGGCGGCAGGTGAGGCGCAAAGACTATGCGATAGGCATACTCGTCGTGCAGCACAAAGATCTGGCGCGTGGGCTCGTCGCCGGGCACAGGGACCACCACTGTTGCGGGCAGCCCAGCAAAGGTGGTCTCAGACCAGGCATCCTGGGGGATGTCGTCCAGGCTGGCAGCGAGCACCCGCTCTGCCCACTGCTGTGCGGTCAAGCCCTCGGCGAGGCCCAGACCATAGATGCGCACCTCACCGATGAGCGGTACGGGCACATCGCTCCGCTGTCGCGCCGTTACGATCACGGCATCGCCGGTATCGATAACCTCATAGGCATCGGGATGCAGGAAGCAATAGGCCTCGTCGCCAAGCTCGAAGCGCGCCTGCGTTTGGTCATCCAGCGCAGTGGCGCAGAGCAGATCAGGATTATGCGTCTCAACCATGCCCATCTTGAGGCTGATCTGGCCCTGGACGCCATTCACCGTCACCTCATACTCACCCACATCCAGCGAGGTGATATCTAGCGGCACCTCGATCTCAAAAGGTCTGAGAGCGGCGCCACATGCCACCGCGAGGGGACGCACAACATAGACGCCCACAGACAGCCCCTTGGTGGTACGCGCTTGCGTGACGCGCCCTACCTCGCTACAGAGGTCGCCAAACTCGCCCTGCACCACCAGGGTGACGGGTACAGGGAACCCTTCCCCATAGACAACATCAAATGAAACGACGCGTGCAGGGTCGATCGCCAGAGGCTCAGAGGTAGGCGCCGGTGTAGCGGGTGTAGAGGGAGCTGTCGGCGTAGTGGCCAACGCCGTGGGTGTAATGGTGGCCGTAGACTCGGGCGTGGCCGTAGGCTCGGGGATAATGGTGATCTGAATCAGCTGCGGTAACCCAGGGCGCTCGGCCTCCTCGCCAGTGGGCGCCTTGGCACCACAGCCACACAAAGCCAGCACCAGCAATACGAGTGCGGCCAGGCGCACGAGGCGGCTCATCGAGCGCCGCCTCGTGCAAGGCGCGCTGACTCATAGTCGCTATAGCCACCGATGTACTCGGTCAGGCGGCCATGCTCTAGTTCGACCACGCGATCAACCGCCCGATCCAAGAAATACCGATCATGTGAGATCACAAGCACCGTCCCGTTAAAGTCGTCCAGCGCATCCTCGAGCACCTCGGCCGATGCGATGTCCAGGTTGTTGGTAGGCTCGTCGAGCAACAGCAGGTTGACACCCCCCAGCATGAGCAACGCCATCTGCAACCGGCTACGCTCCCCGCCAGACAGCGTACTCACTTGCGAGCGCGCCTGTTCGTAAGTGAACATAAAGCGACTGAGGTGCGCCATAGCGGGCGACTCTGGCAGGTTGGCCTGCATGGCCAGCGTCTCGAACAGCGTGAGGCTGCCGTCGAGCGTTTCGTGCTGCTGTGCATAGTAGCCGGCCACCACGCTGGGCCCGTTGTAGACCGTGCCCGCACTGGGCACCTCTTGGCCGCGGATGATACGAAACAGCACCGACTTGCCAGCGCCATTGGGGCCCACCAGCCCCACGCGCTCACCATGCCACAGCAAGAGGTTGACGTCCTCGAGCACTCGATTCTCTCCGTCGGCGGTGGCAAAGGCTTTGGCGATGCCCTGCAGTTCGAGCACCTTGCTGCTGCCGCGCCATCCCTCAAGGCGCAGAGACATGCGTCGCCGATCGAGAACGGGCCGCTCGATGCGCTCGATCTTTTCGATGCGCTTCATGATCGACTGACCATGGCGCGCGAACTTTTGGTTGTTGTAGATCTTACCCCACATCATCAGGCGCTTGGCCGACTGCTCGAGGCGGGTGATCTCACGCTGCTGAATCTGGTAGAGGGTCTGTTGGCGCAGCAGCGCCTGCTGCTTTTCGACCACAAACTCGGAGTAGTTGCCCGTATAGCGCTTGAGACCGCCATCCTCGAGATCGATGATCTCATCTGCCACCATGTCCAGCAAATAGCGATCATGCGAGACCACCACCACGCCCCCCTTGAACCCGCGGATAAAGCGCTCGAGCATGGCTTTGCCGTCGAGGTCAAGGTGATTATCGGGCTCATCTAGCAGCAGCAGGCCAGGTTGGCGGATCGCCTGTCTGGCGATGCCCAACAGCTTTTGCTGGCCACCGCTTAGGGCTGTGGTGGGCAGGGTAAAGACGCCCTCACCGAGCCCCAGCTCGATCAGTGTCGAGCGGACCCGCCCCTCATAGCTGGGGCCGCCGGCCTCTTCAAAAGCCGCCAGCAGCCTTTCTTGCTCGGCCAGAGCCCGCGTCAGAGCGCGCTCGTCACCATACACCACCGGATCAGCCAGGCGATGCTCCGCCTCGTGCAGGCGGTGGTCGAGCGTGGCCACTCGCTCAGAGGCCCGCATCGCCTCTTCCCAGACCGTCAGCTGTGGATCAAAGCGTGGTTCCTGGGCCAGGTACCCGATGGTGAGCCCGCTGGAAGCCACCCGCACGCCCTCGAGCGGCGCGAGGTCGCCAGCCACCAGGCGCAAGAGAGTCGACTTGCCGCTGCCGTTGGGGCCCACTAGCCCGACGACGCGATCGTCGTGCACCTCCCAGTTGAGGCCCGTGAAGATCGGCCGAGTCAGATAGGTATAGCTGACCTGTGCCAGGCTCACCGCGATGATGGCAACACCTCCGTTCGCCCATCAGAGCCAGATCATAGCTAGACGTGAATGTGACGCCAAAAAGTGGCCGTCAGGTGCGGTAGGCTGCCTCGGCGGCATAGTCGAGATAGACCTTGATGGCGCCGGGCGGCGTGTTCCACGGGATGTGGTTGCCGATACACATCATATAGCCCCCGCAAATGCGCCCCGTCTCAACCATGCTGTCGACCATGGCCTTGATATCGTCAGGACGGTTGCCCATCAGCACGCGGTTGTCTCCCTCGCCGGCCAGAAAGGCGCTGGGGTAACGTTTGGCCAGCGCCTTCCAGTCGGTGTAAGGCTCACTGATGATGCCGCGAGCGCCACAGGCCATCACATCATCGGCATAGGCATCCATATTGCCATCTGACATAAAGAGCACCTCGATGCCGGCCTGTTTTAGGAGGGCCCAATACTCTTCATAGCGAGGAAAGACGTACTTGTGCATCCAGCGCGGCGAGCACACCGGCCCGCGTGTGCAAACGATGTCGTCATGACAGACGCAAAAGTTGATCGGCAGACGGCTGAAAGCGCGAAAGACGCGGCGGTTGATCTCCGCGAACTCGTCCATGATGCGCTCAAAGCGCGGATCGAGGCAGCAGCGCAAGAACATCTCCCACCCAAAAGTGAGCAGAGGCCACATGAAGGTGGTGTTATAAAAGCTCACCGTTACCGCTTTCCCGGCGGGTGCCCGTTGCCATTCGAGGGGATACCTGGGGCGATAGTGTCGGTAGATGGCCTCTTCGCTCGTAAAGTCCAGGTTCTCTACAACCTCGCCCTGCCGCAGGTCAGCATGCTCAAGCGGGCTGTAACCATAGACATCCTCGGGTTCCAGAAAGCGTGACTGACCATGCTCAAAAGTCCATGATTCGCCATCTCCCCACCGCACCGTCTGCCGCTCAGCGCTGGAGCTTGTGCCGACGAGATCGAGCGTCGGGCGTGGTATGGGCGCGTCGTCCTCTGGGATGGGCAGGTCAAGCTGCGGGTACAGCTCGGCAAGACGTTGCCTGCAAAGCCGAGGATGCTCATAGTAATCGATACCGGTCAAGTAGGTCTCGGCGTCTGGGCAAGACCAATGCTCCCAGTGCGCTATGCGGCGCGGTCGCAGCCCCATAAAGCTCTCGTAGCGCAGGTCAGTCATGTTTCCCTCCCATATCGCCCAGAGTTTAGCCCAGAGCCTGAGACCGCTCAACCTGCAAGCACCGAGGGTTGGCGCTGGCCGCGCTGCCGTGCTATAACGTCGTCAACGCGGTAGAGCCGCACAGCACGCAATAGGAGCATGCCATGAAAAGGGCGTTGATCGTACAGGGGGGCTGGCAGGGCCACGAGCCCAAACAAGTGTCGTGCATCCTGGCCGGAGCACTGACGCGCAACGGATTTGAGGTGGTCATGTCCGATAGCCTGGACAGCTTTCGGGATAGCGAGTACCTGCGCACCTTTGACCTGCTGGTGCCCGAGTGGACCATGGGAAAGATCGAGAACGACCAGCTCAAGGGGCTGCTCGATGCCGTCAAGGGCGGCATCGGCATTGCGGGGCTGCACGGCGGCCTGGGCGATTCGTTCCGCGAGGCGACCGAATACCAGTTCATGGTAGGCGGACAGTGGGTAGCCCACCCTGGGAACGATGGCATCACGTACGAAGTCAATATCTGCGACATCGATGACCCGCTCATCGAGGGCCTGCACGACATGACGATCGTCTCTGAGCAGTACTATATGCACGTTGACCCCAGCAATCGCGTGCTGATGACCACCACTTTCCACACCGAGAACGGCGACGTGGTGATGCCGGTGGCCTGGAAGCGCTACTATGGCGAGGGGCGCGTCTTTTACTGCTCACTGGGGCACGTAGCTCAGGTGTTTGACCAGGATCCGCAGGTTATCGAGATCATGACGCGCGGCATGCTGTGGGCCGCTGGCGTGACCGACTAGCGCTCTGCACGGCGCTGAGGCTGGCCCGTAGCCGCATTACCCAGGCGGGATCAAGCCGGGCCAGCCTCTTTTTCGCCAGATTCTGTCTGACGACCCAGGCGATATCGGCATCTTTGCAGATGACCCAACGTTCGAACAACAAGCACCCCGTGGGCCAGCTGGCGGCCAGCGCCACGCTCCAGCCATAGCCAAGCGACTGACGTAACACGCGAAACGCGTCGCCTTTGCGGTCTTGCTCCTCGAGCAGCGACGCTGTGATGTCGTCTAGCAGCGCCAGAGCTTGCGCGGCAATGCTGGCATCGGCGATCAGAGCGGGCTCGCACAGGCCGGCCACGGCCGCACGCCGCTCGAGCAGTGTGCCCAACGACCAATCAGCCGCGACTCGCACAAACAGGCCGCCATCGGCGGCGCCGATGCGTTGCAGCGCCATGGCCACGGCCTCGCGAACGCGCCAACGATGATCATTAGCATAGGCCCGTAACGCTGGCAGATGCTCGCGCTCGCCTGCGGCCGCCAGCCGCCCTAGCCCGACCAGCGCAACCATGACGGGCATGATGCCGGGTTCATCGCCCGACGCGTCGGGCGGGCTTTGATGCAGCCAGGCCTCGAACTGCTCACGTGATCCCAGATCGGCAGCGGCATGCAACAACTCGAGGTTCGCCCGCGGGCCTGGCAGTGCAGATTCGGCGCCAAGGTAAGCCGCCCAGGCCATGGCGGGCAGCGACAGCAGTTCTGAAGTGTAGAATTGCGCCCTAGAGCCGGCCATTGAGGCGGCGACGCAGTCGCTCGATCTCGCATTCGGTCAGCTGATCACCATGGGCCTGCAGCCAGTCATCAAGCGACTCGTGCGAGGAACCAAAGCTGCGCTGGTCAGCCTTTGCGGGAACCACGTCACAGGTCGCCATATACCAGCGCAGCAGTCGCTGCTGCAATGCGGCCTTGACGTCGGCCAGCGCAGGGTCGTCGATGCGATTGTGCAGTTCGGCCGGGTCGCTCTGCAGATCGTACAGCTCGTCTTGTTCATAGAGGCGCTGGACGTACTTGAAGCGCTGGGTGCGACACATGGCGGCTTTGGTGTGCTCGGGGCCATCGCCTGCCTGCCACACCAGGCGCGGCCAGTAAAAGTCACTTGGCTCTTGGCCGCTGAACGATTCAAGCTCCATGGCCTGCTCTTCACCTGCCAGACGGCCGCCCTCGCAAAAAACGGCATCGCGGTGTGTCTCTGTCTCTCCTGCAATCACCGGCAAGAGCGAGCGGCCAAAGTGGGTATGCTGCGGTCGGATGCCGACCAGGTCCTCGACAGTGGCACTGAAATCGACCAACTCTACCAGAGCGTCCCTCACGCCAGGCCGACAGGGCGCGCCTTTGGGTGGTTTGACGATGAACGGCACCCGCGAGAGGCAGTCTTCAAAGGTGTTCTGGGTCTTTTCCACCAAACCATAGTCGCCGGTAAAGTCGCCGTGATCTGAGAAGAGAAAGATCGCGGTATCGTCATAGATGCCCTTGTCGCGAAGCGCATTGAGAATGAGCCCGAACTGATGGTCGAGCCGTGAACACATGCCATAGTAGGTAGCGCGCAACTCGGTCCACGTCTCTTCGGGCAGATCGCTCAGGCGCTGCTTGTCATAGATGCCCTTGAGAATACTGGGCTTGCCTGCCCAGTTTATAGGTGCCGCAACGCGCGGCGGCAGCTTGGCACGATCGGTGATACTGAACCAGGGCTCCTCAACCGCATAGGGCGGATGCGGGTAGGTGAGGGGCAAATAGAGGCACAGCGGGCGGTCATTGGGCGCATTACGGATCATCTCGATGGCGCCCTGCACATGGGCCCAATCACTGTCATAGTAGGGCTCTTCTTCGTCGGTTTCGAGCTTGCCCCGCAAGAAGGAATAGTACAGCGACCCTTGCGGATCGCCCCGCCACTCATTCGCCCGGTGTATCTCCCATGGGGGGCGCGGGCGTCGCTCGGGGATGTGATACACATCGCAAAAGGCAGCGGGGCCATCTTGCCCGGGCGCGAGGTCGTTCTTTCCACCCCACCACACAAAGTAGCCCTGTTCTTTGAGGGTTCGCAATAGCACTGGTTCATCGGGCTGCATCATATGGAACATGGTGCGGTGCCCACGAACGTGAGGATACCACCCTGACATGAAGGAGCAGCGGCTGGGCGTGCAGACGGTGTTCTGGCAAAAGGCGTTGCTGAACGAGACCGCTTCGCTCTCAACCCAGCGATCGAGCACAGGGGTGTAGGCGGCCGGGTTGCCCATGTGCCCCATCACGTCGCTACGCCACTGGTCAGGGTTAAAGATGACGATGTGCGGCCGCTTCATATCGCGCTCCTTACCGGGGTCTGAATCGACGCTTTGGACCCAGCATAGCACAACGCCCACGCGGCGACCAGCTCATTTCACAACCGACCGAGCGCCGCTATACTGCGTTCATCCAGCACAAGCTTAAGCGAGGTCAGGTCATGGCAACACGGACGGCAGACACCCTCTGGTATCGCGCCCCAGCTGACGACTGGCTACAGGCACTGCCCATCGGCAATGGCCGTCTGGGGGCCATGATCTATGGCGGCTGTGCGCGCGAAACGCTGCAACTCAACGAAGACACCTTGTGGTCTGGCGGCCCGCGTGAGACGGTGGTCGCCGATGGTGGCGCGAGCGTGGCCGAGATCCGCGCACTGGTGCAGGCAGGGCGCTATGCCGAGGCAGGCGAGGTCGCCAAGCGGCTACAGGGGCCCTACAACGAATCGTATCAGCCGCTTGGTTACGTGTATCTCGATTTTGATGAGCGGGCCGCCGAGGATTATGTGCGCGAGCTCGACATGGCTGCAGGCGTGCTACGCGTGAGCTATCGCCAGGGAGGCGCCCACCTGACGCGCGAGGCACTGGCCAGCCACCCCGATCAGGTGATTGCGCTCCATCTAGAGACCAGCAGGCCGGGGGCGATCTCGTTCACGCTGCGGCTCGATTCGCTGCTGCGCCACGACGTGGCGTGCGCGGGCTGGCAGACGTTGCGGCTACACGGCCGTTGCCCCAGCCACGTCGCGCCAAACTATGTAGGCGACGTTCCCGATGCCCTCGTCTATGATGACGGCGACGACCCTGCCGGCATGCGTGCAGCCTACTGGGTGCATGTCGCGCCGAGCGGCGGCAGCGTGACCAGTGAGGGTGAGATGCTGCGGGTCGAGGGCGCTGACGAGGTGACCCTGTTGCTGACAGCAGCCACCAGTTACCGCGGGTATGACCAGGAGCCAGGCCGTTCCTTCGAGCCACTCGACGCTGCCTGCCAAGACACGCTGGCAAAGGCGGCCGCGCTGGGCTGGCCAGAGCTACGCTCTCGTCACGTGGCCGACCACGGGCGGCTTTACGGCGCCATGAGCATCGACCTCGGGGGCAATCCCTCTGAGGGTCTGGCCACCGACGAGCGCCTGGAGCGCGTCAAGGGAGGCAGCGACGACGCCCTGCTGACGGCCCAGTACTTGCAGTTCGGACGCTATCTACTGATCGCCAGCTCGCGGCCAGGTAGCCAGCCGGCCAATCTACAGGGCATCTGGGCTCAAGAGATGCGCCCCGCCTGGAGCGCGAACTGGACACTGAACATCAACGCCGAGATGAATTACTGGCACGCACAGTCTACAGGGCTGCAAGAGTGCTTTGAGCCCTTTGTCGACATGGTCAGTGAGTTGGCCACCGAGGGGCGGCGCATGGCCCAACGCCTCTATGGCCTGTCCGGCTGGTCGGCGCATCACAATACGGATATCTGGCGCACCGCAGCTCCTGTGGGCGGCGGCAGTGGCGATCCAGTCTGGTCGACGTGGCCCATGGCGGGCGCTTGGCTCTGTCAGAATCTATGGGATCATTTCGCCTTTACCGGTGATCTTGGCTATCTACGCGATCGCGCCTACCCGCTCCTCAAAGGCGCAACCGAGTTTGTACTGGCCTGGTTGTATGAGGACGCCGATGGGCATCTGATCACCTGCCCGTCGACCTCGCCCGAGAACAAGTTCATCGCTGCTGACGGCCGCCTGGGCGCCGTGACTCGCGCCTCTGCCATGGATATGGCTCTGGCGTGGGAGCTGCTCACGCACACAGCCCAGGCCGCCGCGCTTCTCGGCGTAGACGCATCTTTACAGGCGCAGTGCCTCGCCTCGCGAGAGCGGTTGATGCCCTACCAAATCGGCGGCCAGGGGCAACTGCAAGAGTGGGACCAGGACTTTCGAGAGGCCGAGCCCGGCCATCGCCACATCTCACACCTCTATGGCGTCTATCCGGGCCATCAGATCACGCCCGAAGCCACGCCAGCCCTGACGGCAGCCGTTGAACGCTCGCTTGAGCTGCGATTGGCCAACGGCGGTGGCCACACCGGTTGGAGTTGTGCGTGGATCATCAATCAGTGGGCGCGGCTACGGCGCGGCGAGCGCGCCAAGAAGCAACTCGATACATTGTTGCAGCGCTCTACCTACCCGAATCTCTTTGATGTGCATCCACCTTTCCAGATCGATGGGAACTTTGGCGGCGCGGCTGGCATCGTCGAGATGCTGTTGCAGAGCCATGACGGCGTGGTGCGGCTGCTACCGGCCCTGCCGGCGGCATGGTCTCAGGGGAGCGTCTCGGGGCTACGCGCTCGCGGCGGTTTTGTGATCTCGATGGCCTGGCGCCGGGGACGGCTCGATCATGGCGAGGTGCGGGCCACCGTCGGTGGCCGGTGCGCTCTCTGGGCGCCCATCGGCCTCGCCGCCACATACCGTGGCGCTCCTGTGATGGTAGAGGCACATACCATAGCATCGTTCGAGCTAGAGCCCGGTGAAGGAGTGCAGTTGCAGGGGGCACCCTGAGTTGCCAGACATACCTCTGTATGGTATACTCGCCGCCAATGTGCATACCCCGGGTGCATGTCGCCCGGGGTGCTGTTGTCCTCAAGGAGTACATGATGGCCGTCACGATTCAAGACAACTGGGTTGTTAGCATGGACTATACGTTACGCCTTGCCAATGGCGAAGTGGTCGACACTTCCGAAGGGCGCGAGCCGCTCGAGTTCATCCAGGGGCAGGGTCAGATCATCCCTGGCCTAGAGAAGGCCCTGCTGGGCATGTCGGTGGGCGAAGAGAAAGACGTCACCGTCGCTCCTGCTGAAGGCTATGGAGAGGCCGAGCCCGGCCTCATGGAGAGCCTGCCGCGCGAGGTGTTCCCGGCTGACGTTGAGCCGGGCGATTCATTTCGTATGCGCACCGAGTCGGGCCACACGGTGATCGTGTACGTGGACAGTGTTGCCGACGACACGGTGGTAGTGGATCTCAACCACCCCCTGGCCGGCGAGGTGCTCCATTTCCACGTCAAGATCGTCGACGCGCGCGAGGCCACTGAAGAAGACCTGGCCAACTGCGCCAGCTGCGCCGGTTGCTCGTGCGAGGATGGCGACTGCGATTGTGATGACGATGGCTGTAACTGCGGTTGCGACCATCACGGCCACAACCACTAGACGCAAGAGCCCCCTGGCAACACCAGGGGGCTCGTTCTATTCTAGAGGTCGCCCTGAACGGCGAGCTGGCGCTTGAGCAACCGGCGGCTCTTCTGAGCCCGAAAGGCCTTCCACGCCTCGCCAAAGGCCTTCTCCAGCGCCTGCTCGCGAGCCACACAGGCCTCACGGTAGGCCAGCGCTCCCGCGCTCGACCGTGCACGCTCGTGGCCGCGCAGTGTTTCGTCGATCATGGTCATGGCTACATATTCGTCGTGCAGCTCGCCCAGATGGTCTTGCAGCCGCACCACCACCGGAATCAGTGCCTGCAGCTCGTCTGGCAGCACCTCGCGAAAGAACTCGAGACCATAGCGCAGCCGTTTGGCATCGATTCGTAAGGCATGCAACAGCTGCACCGGCGCATTGTCTAGCACCGCTCCGTAGCCGGTAACCACCGCGTTCTGCACATAGAGCATCTTGGGAGCCAGGGTGCCCACAGCCAGCGTGCCCCGCGCCCAGCCCTCTTCAGTCTCCAGGCTGGCCAGTAGCTCGGCCATGCTCTGCTGGAAACGCACATACTCGCGGCTATCAAGATAGCGCACCAAGGCTTGACGAGCGCGGTCGCGTCGACGGCGCCAGCGTCGCAGCAAAGGCGTGAGGTCGAGGCCCTCATGCTCGTCGGCAAAGGCCTCGGCCCGCGCGATGGCCACATCGAGATCGCGCACCGCGCCCAAAGCGGCGCCAGCACGTCGCAGGCGTTCGCCAACGCGGGCTATGGCTGGGCCGGTCACATAACCACGGAAGAGGTTCAGTGCCGAACGCATCCGGCGTGTAGCCACGCGCATGTCGTGAAGCTCTTCAGGATCCTCGCCAAGACGTGTGCCTGCCTCATGGGCGCGCATCTGTCGATACCAGTACGACAGCACCTTGCGCGCCGCTGTAGGCATGGCATCCCAAGGATTGAGCCCTAACAGCTTTTGCCCCGCAGTGGTCGAGAGCAGAACGTCGCCATCGCTCGAGAGCAGCCCCCACTCGAGCCGCGTGGCATGGAGCATGGCCCAGAGATCGCTGCGCCGACCGGCTCGGGCCGCGGCCCTCTGGTTATCAGCTCCGGCGAGCAGAACGTGCATGGCGCCATCGGCCACATGGACACCGGCAATGGTCACACCCTGTGAACGGCCGATGGCCGCCGCCACACGCACGAGCGCTGCCACCGTCAATGCGCGACGGCGCTCTTCAGGTGACCAGCTGCCTGGTAACGCTTCGGCGACGCGGTCGGGAGACACCGCCTTGCGCTGCAAGAAGAGGGCAGCCGCAACCACTTGCTCATCGGCATCATCGAGGTCAACAAAGCGATGGCGCAAGGCCAAGTCGCGCGCCACCAGGTGCCCGGGCTCGCTTGAGCCTATGCCGCCCAGGGCCGTCAGTAGCGCGGCCGTCTCGACCAGTTGGCGAGCGTGCTGGTTGAGGCCATGGGCCTGCTGCAGGCCATCATAGAGCTGCAGCGCCAGCGCAGCAACCATCTCAGCCTGCGCAAGATCGGCGCCGTAGCGAGCCAGCAATTCACGAGGCGCTACGGGACGCAATCGTTGGCGCAGATCCGTATCGGGCAAGCCACCCCGTTCGATCAGGTCGAGCGCACGGCGGAGCTTGCTGCGCGGCTCTGGCAGGAGATCATAGTCGCTCACCAACAGGGCGTCGATGTTGTCCAGGTCCTGGACAGCACCATCGGGCTCGAGCTCGCACTCGAGCATGTAGCTTTCATGATGCAGCCCGCGGCCCTGGCACCGCACACGATCGAGCGAGAGCGTGGCCACCACGCGCTCGCCATCCAGAACCGTCCTGTTGCGCCTCCGTTGCTCGATCAACAGCAAAGTGCCCAGAGGGCTGCCGCCACACAGCTCGCTCACCTTATCGCGCAGCTCGCCTTGTGGCCACTGGGCATAGTCACGGATAGCGCCGGGCAACGTCACCTCGATCTCGGGGCGAGTATGAACCGCACCCTCGCCAGAACGAGGCCCTTTGAGCGTAGCCACCCAACGTGAGCCATCGTGGCGCAACCGGCAGGCCCAGCCTTGCCGGGTAAGGGCGCGTCCCTGCGAGTCGAGGTACTCGTCAACGGGGCGGCTTGCGCCTTGTGGGCTGAGAGCATAGGCCCCCAGCGAGCGCAAGGCGACTAGGCGCGCAAACAGCAGCCGATCGGGCACGACATAGCGTGACTCGACCTCGTTGTCCATTGCCGTCTCACCTCCAGCCAAGAGCCACCACCAATAGGCTTCGCAGTAAACGCATTATCGCCCTGTATGCGGCGCCTGTCCACAGCGGTAGACCGCTGCTATGGTTCGAGGATCACCTTGATCGATTCATCACCCGCATGAGCCAGATCGATGCCTCGGCGGAACTCGCTGAGTGGCAGCCGATGCGTCGCCAACGCCTCGCCATCCAGATTGCCCTTGAGCAGGTAATCGATGGCCAACGGATAGCAGTATGGCCCCAAGTGCGAGCCGTGAATATTGAGCTCCTTCTGATCGCCGATGATCGACCAGTCTACCGCCACCGGCCCCGCGTGCACGCTGAACTCGACAAAGGTGCCCAGGCGTCGAATCATCTGCAGGCCCTGGCTCACCGCCGGCCCGGCGCCGGTGGCCTCGATGTACACATCACAACCATACCCTTCGGTCAGCGCCTTGACGCGAGCGATGGCATCCTCTTGGCCCACATTGATGGCCAGGTCGGCACCAAAGTACTCTGCCAGGCGCAGACGGTGCGGCTTGAGGTCAAGCGCGATGAGCAACCCAGGGCTCTTGAGCCGGGCCACCGCCAGCATGCCCAGGCCGATGGGCCCCATCCCTGCCACGACAACGGTATCGCCCAGTGCGATCTCGGCGCGCTCGACGGCGTGGATGGCGCAGGCCATCGGTTCGATCAGCGCCGCGTGATGGGCCGGCAACTCCTTCGGGACGCGATGGTTGACGGCCCCCGCCGGGAACAGCATGTACTCGGCCCAGGAGCCTTCAGCCAAGCCACGCTTAAAGCCATAGATGGCGTGGCGCTCACACATCCAGTATTGCCCGCGTCGGCAAAAGCGGCATTGCCAGCAGGGGACGATCTGCTCGGAAACAGCGTGGTCGCCAATCTGGAGACCATGCTGTTCGGCAGCCCCTTCGCCCAGTGCCACCACCTCGCCGACGAACTCGTGGCCGGGCGTCACCGGAGCGTCGATGTAGGGCGCAATCTCTGCGCTACCCCAGACTCTGTGGCCATCATAGGTCTTTACGTCTGAAGCGCAGATGCCCGATGCCAGCACCTTGACCAGCACCTCACCCGGCCCTGGCTGCGGCACTGGCACCTCTTCGAGGCGATAGTCGCGAACGCCGTGCACACGCACAGCCTGCATCGTCGTGGGAATAACCATCAGATCCCTCCTCGCTCAAACAAAGTCGGCACACCTGGCCTGCAGATCCGTCACCTGTGCCGCCTCACTCAGGCCCCAGCGTCGGCTACGTGCCAGGGCATCAACTCGCGGATTTGCACCACATCGCCCTCAACCGTCACCTGAGCCACTGCAAGATGCGTGCCGGGATAGCTGTACGGCTCACCCCTCAGATTACAGGTGGTGTCGCGAAAGGCGATGATCACCTGATGCGTCAGTTGCGACGGACGCACGTCGACGATCTGCCAGTTCGTGCTGGTTACCTCACCACCGCGGGCATCCTGGGCAAAGACCTCATCGGTAAGCATGTCGAGTCCCCAGTAGGCGGCCGTACCTTGGTCGCCCTCCAGCCAGCCGTGCAGGGCGAGCTCGACGGCGTACACAGCCATGCCACCCGTGCTATCATAGCGCGATGTCTCCATGGACGGTGCTGCACCATGCACCCTTTCGAGAATCTCCAGGCGCTCGTCTGACGTGGCCCAGCGCGGCTGGGCCGCATCCTCAAGCACGGTGGTGAGGATCTCGCTGCTAAGCAGCCTCCCTTGATAAATGGTGTGCCGCGCGATCAGTCCCGTCCGGGTCTCCCAACTCCACATCTGATCAAAGAACAGGTTGCCCAGGCCGTAGAGTATCATGCCCGCGCCGCCGGGATCGCCAACACCATAGGGCTCCCACGCCTGCGGCACGTGGCTCTGCACACCTGTGACCAGATCAGCGCCGGCCGCGCGCAGTTCTCGGAACTCGACAACCTGTTGCGCCGTGGGGAAGGGATGATAGGTCTCATAGTACTGCAGTTCGACCGAGACCACGTCCACCTGCTCGCTCAGGTCACGCACCCGCTCGAGGATACGCTCCTTGTTGCGGTAGTAATAGCAGGCGCCCGGCTTGTCGTCAGTGGCCCAGGCATACTGCGGGTCAAAGGCCAGCGCTGCGACAAAGGCGAAGGTATTGCCGTGGTCATCCCAAAGCAAGGGCTCACAGGCAGCCTGCTCGTTGACACCGCTGCCATAGACAGGCACGCCCAGAGACTCGTAGTACGCCAGCGATTCCAGGGCGCCGTCATAGCCATAGTCGTTCACGTGGTTGCCGCTCAGCCCCACGATATCTGCGCCCACAGCGGCCAGCGCCTGCCAGTAGGGATAGTCGCTGCAAAAAGTCAGGTTTCCCGAGGCGGGATTCACCGGGCAGCCCTCGATAAAGGGCACCTCGTTGCTCACATGGGTGATATCGGCCCGATGTAGCACCGGCCCTACGATCTCGGCCGGATAGGTATAGCCACGTTCCTCCATCTTGGCGGCAGTGAGGCGACACATGGCCGTGACACCGGTCATCACGAGTTGCGTCAGGCGCTCAGCATCGCGGTTGGCCCACGGCTGAAGCACTGGCGCGATCTGCTCGAGCAGCGCGGGGTCGCCATCGGCCACCAGGGCTACGGCCAGCGGATAGGACCTGGCATCAAACTGGTTGCTCAACACATCCTGGCCGTCAACGGCCAGGACCTTGAGCGTGGGATCGAGCTGTTCGAAACCGACCAACCCAATGGCATCGCGTTCGTCAAGCAGCGTAGCCTCGACGGGCGCAATCATCACCATCTCGTCGGGTGGGCCCCACAGCGCCCTGGCAGCTGCCAGGGCCTTGGGGTCGACCACCAACGCCATCTGCTGCTCGCCGGCCCAAGCGGCGGCGAGGTCATCGCTGCCGATGCCATCCTGCAGCCCTCTGAAAGGCAGCACCGCAACGACGTGGCGTACCGCCAGTGCATCCGACAACCCTTCCAGGGGATCGAGTGCCAGGCTAATGTCGGCGTCACCTGAAGCGACGACGGCGACCTGCGCCTGGCGTCCATCCACAAGCAGCGTGTCTGGCAGCACTACCTGCAGAGCGTCAAGGCCCTGTATGAGCTCGTCCGAGAGCCGCAGCAACACCGGTCGCGGTGTGGGCGTGACTGTCGGCGCTGCCGTGGGCGCAGGCGTGGCGCTGGGGAGTGGTGTCGGGGCAGCCACGGGCTGCGGCGCGGTGGGCGTCGATGCAGCAGCCTGAGGCTTTACAGTGGCGGGCGTCGAAGCAGCCGAGCACCCCAACAGCAGCCCTATCAGCAACAGACAGCCCCCCAGTTGTGCGCGCATCTCGACCTCCCACATCGACATGGCTCCATTCTAGCCTCGCGCAAGCGGCCGGCCAAAGCGTTCGATCGCTTGCAAGCAGGGCCACACGCAACCATAATGGCGATACATCGGCCCCGAGGAAGAAGCGATGCCCAAGACCAAGATCGTGGCGACCATCGGCCCCGCGTCTAACACGGCTGAACGCATCAAGGCGCTGCTGCGCGCTGGCATGAACGTTGCACGGCTGAATTTATCGCATGGCTCTCATGCTGAGCACTCGCGCAACATCGCGACGCTGCGTAGATGTGCTCAAGAGGCGGGTGTGCCCCTGGCCATTCTGCTGGACCTGCAGGGCCCCAAGATCCGAACAGGCTCCCTGGCAGACGGTCAGGCGGTGCAGCTGACTGATGGCGACACCCTCACCATCACTACTCGCGAGGTGATGGGCACGGCTCGTTTGGTAAGCACCACCTATACGTCTCTACCACACGACGTCTCCCCCGGGGCGCGCGTGCTCATCTCGGATGGGCTCATCGAACTGCGCGTCATCGCGGTCAATGGCGAGGACGTGCGCTGTGAAGTGGTGCACGGGGGCGAGCTGCGCGAGCATCAGGGCATCAACCTGCCCGGCGTGCCCCTGAGCACGCCGGCAGTAACCGACAAAGACATCAAAGACCTCATGTTCGGTCTTGAGAACGAGGTGGACTATGTGGCCATCTCATTCGTTCGGCGCGCCAGCGACGTGACACAGGTGAGCGACCTGATCGCCCGCCAGGGCCACGATACGCCAGTGATCGCCAAACTGGAAAAGCCAGAAGCCGTCGACGCCCTTGACGAGATACTCAAAGTGTGTGATGGCGTCATGGTGGCGCGTGGCGATATGGGCGTCGAGATGGCCCCCGAGACAGTGCCCGCCGTACAAAAAGAGATCATCCGCAAAGCCAACCTGGTCGGGCGGCCGGTCATCACTGCCACGCAGATGCTGCAATCGATGATCGACAACCCGCAGCCCACGCGGGCTGAAGTTAGCGATGTAGCCAACGCCATCATCGATGGCAGCGATGCCGTCATGCTCAGCGGTGAGACAGCCATCGGCCACTATCCTGTCGCCGCCGTAGAGATGATGGTGCGCATCGCCGAGCAGGTCGAGCATCGGCGTCTACTGCCCACCCCTGGCGGTGAAGCATTTCTCGCGGGCCTGTCGTCCATGCCCGAAGCCATCGCCGCGGCCGTGAGCGCGCTGGTCAAGGCGCTCCCAACTCGGGCCATCTGTGTGGTCACCAAGACTGGCAACACGGCCCGTCTGGTGTCACAGCAACGGCCAGAGGTGCCCATCCTGGCATTCACCCCCATCGACGCCACCTACCGGCGGCTGAGTCTCATGTGGGGTATCACACCGCTCAGAAACGCTTACGCTCATACCGAGGAAGACTACTTTCGGCAGATCCAGACGACGCTGGTATCTGGGGGCTATGCCAACGAAGGAGACCGCGTCGTCGTCACCGGAGGGCACCCCATGGTGCAGGGGGGGCCGACCAACTTTGTCAAGATCATGACGGTACTGGGCTAGTTACGGCAAACGCTATACAACCTTGACAGCGGCTCCAGTCAAGCGATGTGGGGCTGCCCCGGGCGGCAGCCATGATCGCCACCATCTGACTCATCTCGACCTGTAGCGCTTCGGGAATCGCAGAGATGCCACGCCAGCTGCACGCCGATCAGGTCGCGCGGCAGCAATTGGTGGCGAGACATGGCGCCCCGGCAAAGGCCTGCCCTGGCAGCGCCTCATGTGCGCGGCTCAGCCCAGCCGCTGCCAACCAGAGCAAGGGCGTGGCCGCCAGCCAGACGAGCATGACCTCGGCCATCATCACCTCAACAGACACACCCTCACGCCTGTCGCCTCCCGACACTCGTCAGACGTGCTGCTGCCGGGTCAGCTCAGCTTCGCGGCGATCATCATAGCTCCAGCTGAATGCGCCTCGCAGGTACATGGCCAGAAACATGAGGGCAGCCACGCCGCGCCCCGCCGCCGAGAGTAGCAGGTTGACCCTGAAGCCATAGGCCGCATAGATCCAGCCAGCCGGAATGGGCACGATGATGGCAGCGATCGCGCTGACCGCGTTGGCGAGAGCGATGAACTGCGCACGGTGCTCGCGGGGGGTGATGCTCAGGATGAGAGGCAAACCAGCCACGTGCACGCAGGCCCACGCGATCACCCCGTAGGCCTTGGCGCCCAAAACGCCCCATGCTGAATGTGCAAAGTACCACGACAAGGGCATGAATGGCACCAGCAACATGCCGATCGCTGTCATCTTGGCATAGTTCTTGTCGCTCACCAGCTTGCCAGCCATGGCCAGGGCGAAGATATTGACCACTGCCGTGGCCGTGGCCAGCAGGGCGATGGTGTCTACACTGAACCCAAGGCCCTCGCGCATGTACACCGTGAAAAACGGGCCCGAGATCTGAATGCCAAACTGCCACACGAACTGCACGCCACAGTAGAGCAGAAAGCGGCGATCGCTCAGGAAGGCCGCCCAGCCGCCACCTTTGGCCTTTGTCCGCGGGTTCGTTTGGCGCTCGGCGCTCTCAGGCTCGGGTATCTGCGAGTAGAACCAGGTGGCCACAAAGCCCAGTACTGCAGCGAGCAGCATGGTCGTCTGGTAGCCGGCCGCCCCCGAGATGAACCGGATGATAAAGCCCGCCAGCGGCACCACGCCCACCGTGATGACGCTGCCCGTCACCATCGCCAGCGAGTTCCAACGACTGCGAATGCCTGGCGGAAAGATGTCACCCTGCAACGACTGCGCTGGTGGACCAGAGATGGAGCCCGCCAGGCTACGGATGCACATCAGGACGATCACGACAATGACCGCCGTGAGCCCATCGAACAGCAGTGGTACCACCGCAGAGAGCAGCAGAGTGAGCCTTCCCAACCCACCGGAGCCGAGCACCACCCAGACCTTGCGTTTGCCCGAGCGGGCTACCAGCATCGCCCCGATGAGTGGGCCCAGCAACGTCATGGCGCTGTTGAACGAGCTCATCGTCCCGATCATGCCGCTGGTGCCGCCCAACTCGAGGATAAAGAGGGTTACAAACTCGGCATAGAACGCAACGCTGATGTTCGCAAAGAGGAGATCCCACCACAGGAACTTGATGCCCTCACGTTGCTGAGCGGTGGTGCCGGCGATGGGATAGGGGTGGGCGATGCTGTTGCGGAGATAGCGCACCACGCGCCGAAACGCTCCGTTCTTCACGCGGCTTGTTCCTTTGTGGTGGTGATTGCGGCCCAGACAACCTGACGCTGCGGCAGTATAGCGCCTGGAAAGGGCAAGGCCAAGCCATGCGTCTGGCTATGGCTTGGCCTTGCAGCTGGGCGCTAGATGCCCTCGGGCAATGTCCTGGCTGGCCGGGTGGGCACCCCTCTGAAGAGTGGCTCTGGAGTGAGCGACAACGGCTCCACAGCCTGTCCAAGCCAGGCTGGCCGCAGCCAGCTTACCGTGATCGAGGCCGGGCCCGCTGCGTTCATGTACTCGATGGTGATCGGATACTGCCCTGCGGGCAGCACGCCGCGCAAGAACTCGCGGTGTTGCCCACTCGTCCAGTCATCGAGCACCAGGGTTTCGCCGATGTAGAGACGCACACCGCCCTGCGCAACGACCGAGACCATGTACCTCGTGGCCGGCTCTTCCAGATCGAGCAGCAACGACCAGCGGGCCGCAAAACCATCGACCGGCAATGCGGGATCGGGTGAGCCAAGGCCCCAATCATACGCGACGCTCGTCGATCGATCGAGCAGAACCGGCTCACCAGTGAACTCGATATTGTCATAGAAGGCGACATCCCACCAGAGAGGCTCCGGCGTGACCGTTGGTGTCGGCGTGTGGGTGGGCGTGCTGGTCGGTATCGGCGTATTCGTCGGTGTTGGCGTGTCCGTCGCCGTGGGCGTCAACGTCGCCGTGGGCGTCAACGTCGGCGTGGGTGTATCGGTAGGTGTGGGTGTATTCGTTGGCGTCGGCGTGTCCGTCGCCGTGGGCGTCAACGTCGGCGTGTTCGTCGGCGTGGGTGTATCGGTAGGTGTGGGCGTATTCGTTGGCGTCGGCGTGTCCGTCGCGGTAGACGTCAACGTCGGCGTGCTCGTCGGCGTGGGTGTATGGGTAAATGTAGGCGTATTCGTCGGTGTCGGCGTATCAGTCGCAGAAGGCGTCAACGTCGGCGTGCTCGTCGGCGTGGGTGAGCTGGTCGGCGTCAACGTGCCCGTTGGCGTGTACGTCAACGTCGGCGTCACCGTTGAGGTCGGAGTCTGCGTTGCGGTGGCTGTAGCAGTACGTGTATAGGTCGGTGTAGCGTCGGCGCCTGACACCCTGGCCCAGTCCAGCGAGATTTGGGCGTTGCCACCTGCATCAAAGTACTCGACGGTGACACGGTGCGTACCGGCGGCCAGCACGATGTTGCCGCTTTGCTCACTGGCCGCAGAGACGACCCAATGATCGATGATGCGCACGCCATCGACATAGACCCGTACACCATCATCAGTGGTCACCGTAAAGCGATGTGTGCCCGCCTCGGTGTAGATGTCTTTGATCCAGCGGGCCGACCAGTTGTCTGCCGGCATGTTGGGCGCCGGTTGGTCAGTGCCCCAGGCGAAATCGATGGCCTCATCATCGCGAACCAGGCGCGGAGCGCCCAACAGATCACGGTTAGGGTAGTAGGCTCCCTGCCATCCATCGAAGGCGGGAACAATGGCCCCTTGCAGCGACACGGTGGCATTGAGGGTGTATTCGACATACTCGAGCACGATGGTGTGTTCACCCGCCGGCAGCCAGGCGTGCCCCACAAAGTCTCTGGCGCTCTGTGTGCGCCACTCGTCGAGCACCAGCAGCCCATCGATATAGAGCCGCGCACCATCGTCGGCACGGACGTCAAAGCGATAGGGCCCCTCGGGCAAGTCGTATTTGCGCGTCCAGCGCACCGAGAAATTGTCACTGGGCAGACTGCTGTGCGGCTTGCCAAGGCCCCAGTCAAAATCGATGCGGGCATCGTTACGCACCAGCCTGGGCGTGCCCTTGAGTTCGTTATTGGCAAAGTACTCGCCGCGCCACTCGGTGATGTGAACCGTCGGCGTAGGACTAGGAATCGGCGTCTTGGGCGGGTACAGCTTTTCCCACGTCATACGGGCCCGTGCGATGCCCTCGAGTTCAAAGAACTCGACGATGATCTCATGCTCGCCCGCGCCCATGTAGCGCTTGACGATGTCTTCAGTGTAGCCCCCGTACCAGCGGTCCAGGATGAGCACACCATCGATGTAGAGCCGCACGCCGTCATCAGCGCGCACCTTCCAGTTATAGTCGCCCGCGCTAAAGTTGACGCGACGCGACCATCGCACTGAAAAGTGATCGGTGGGCAGGCCGACAGCAGGGCTGCCATAGCCCCAGTCATAGTCGATCCAGTCTTCATGGCGCACCAACAAGGGGTAGCCCGCGAGCTCATGGTTGGCATAGTATTCAGCTCGCCAGTAGCCGCTGGGTGCAGGAGCGCGGGTGGGCGCTGGCGTTGACACAGGTGTCCGGGTGGGCGTAGGCAGCGCCGTCGGCCACACGTAGGGTGTGGCAGTGGGCCCCGCAGTAGTGGGAGAGACGGCGCTCGTGGGGTTGCTCGCACCCGTCACCGCCAGCACCAAGCCATGCCCATCAGCGCGGTACTCGTACAAATCGTCGCCCACGCCCAGGGTGATGCTCAAGCCGGAGACCTGGCCTGGCGAGCAAGATTGACCCTGCAGCGGAATACCCAGGCAGCCGTCTGGCCAGATGGCATTCTCCACGCCCAGCACGGTGATTTCCTCGGCGTCGAGACCCAGCGTATTGGCGAGCTGTGAACGTGCCGCGGCTACCGCCGTAGCGCGACGGTCTTCAGCCTGCAGGCGGTCAAAGACCGTCTGCGCCCAAAACATGATCGCCTCTTGCTCGATTGAGGTTGGTGCACGATCACCCTCGCCCGCAAGGTGCAGCATCAACCGCTGGTTGGCATCGGCGGATTCGGCAACCTCATAGGTGAAATCAGAGTGGCGAGCGATATAGGCCTGGTAACGACGCAACTCATCGGCTGTCAGCTCGGCTACCTGCATCCCACCATCACAGGTGCCAAATCGCGCCTGCCCCTGCTGATCGACAGTCAATCGATCGCAGAGCGCCTGCCGCCCACCGTTACGTTCCCAGTGGAGCGAGGCAGGCCCTGTGGTGGGGGTGGCGACCTGCTCTGCGGGGAAAGGCGCCGGGGTGCTGGTGATCACCACCGTTGGTGTATCCGTCGTCCGAATGGGTCGCTCGATCAGGTCTCTGGCGGGGCCCATCAGAGCCGCCGCGACAAGAATCATAGCGGCGCCAGCTCCGCCCGATATCCAGACCAACTTGCGCATGTCCATCGCTAACCTCTACTCACGTCTGCACCGAAATGCCAAGCCATCTCACCCATCAAGACGATGCCGGCAGGCCCCAGGTTCCCCAAGACGACGCAGAGCAGAGATGCGAGGCTTCAGAGGGCCTGGCCAAAGGTGTCGCGAGAGAAGACCTGTCCCCAGTCTTTGCGTGCTCTGGCAGGCGGGTTGCTGTCAGAGATCCCCAGCGGCGAGCAGGCAACCACCTGCACGTCTTCGGGGATACCGCACACCTGGCGCACTGCGTCCGCATCGAACGCGCCGATCCAGCAGGTGCCATAGCCCAGCATGTGCGCAGCCAGCACCATGTTCTCCATGGCAATTGCCACATCCACCTGATACCACTTGGCGCTGACCTGAGGCAACCCGCAGGCCACCAGGATAAAGGCGGCATCGGCCAGCCACATCTGCCCGTTGCACGCCTGCGCGAGCCGCCGTTTGGCCTCGGGATCACTCACCGCGACAAAGTGCCAGGGCTGGCGGTTAGCGGCCGATGGGGCCTGTCGGCCAGCCTCCAGGATGGCGCGTAGATCGGCGTCTGGAATGGGCTCGGGCCTAAAGCGGCGGATGCTGCGCCGCGACATGATCGCTTGAATCGTATCCATCAAACCTCCCCCATGCTTTGCTAGTCAGCCAGAGAATACCCCAGAGTGGCCCTGGCGTCTACTTGGCGGCAGCAGCACGCCCGGCGAGCACGCCCGACGTCCAGGCCCACTGCAGGTTATAGCCACCACATGGTCCAACCACGTCCACCGCCTCACCGCAGACGTAGAGGCCAGGTGCACGTCGTGAGGCCATGGTGACAGGCTCTAGCTCATCGAGAGGCACGCCCCCACTCGAGAGCTGAGCCTCTTTGAGGCCGCGCGTCCCTGTGACACGCACCTGCAGCCGCCCGATCCGTTCTGCCAGACCCGATGTAAGCAGGGCGCCAGCAGGCGCCTCTGGCGCGAGGCCGGTGAGCTCGGGCAAGGCATGGGCTAGCTTGAGCGGCACCAGCCCGGCAAGCGCCAGCTGCAGGGGGGCAGACGGATGCGCTTCGGCCAGGGCATACAGCGTTGGGCGTTGACCATCCAAAAAGTCGAGCCGCAGCATCAATGCCTCGACGGGGTAGCGATGCACCAGATAGGCAAGGTCCATGACGGCTGGCCCGCTTAGGCCAGATTGCGTGAACAAGATGTTGCCGCGGGTCGAAGCGAGCGCAACAGATCGATGGAGCAGCGTAACGGCTGCGTCGAGCCGCACGCCCTGGAGCCCCTGAAGGGCGTGCATATCAGCCAGGAGCGGGGCTAACGCTGGCCTGGCCGGCACCATTGTGTGGCCCAGCCTCGCGAGCACAGGCCAGAGCTCGCCTCTAGACCCCAACGCAGGATAGGCCGCGCCTCCACACGCCACGATGACGCGATCGGCAGCGACCCACTTTTCGGGCCCACCCAATGCCAACGCCCAGCCTCGACCCTGCTGCCTCAGATCAGCAATCTTGGTCTGCAGACGTACCTGCACGCCCAGCTCATCGAGGCGAGCCGTCAGAATCTCAGCTACGGCTGCTGCCGAGTCGGAGCGGGGATAGCACCAGCCATCTGCAGTGGCGTACGTCGGAATGCCCAACTCGGAAAACAGCGCCAGGGTCGCTTCGACGCCGAAAACCTCGAACGAATGCGTCAGGGCATGCGCATCGGCGCAAGCGTAACGGTCTGCTACAGCGTGGTGGTTGCTCAGATTGCAGCGCCCATTGCCCGTGATGAGCAACTTGCGGCCGACGCGGGCGTTGGTGTCGTACAAGGTGACCTGGGCGCCCCGCCTGGCAGCCTCGATGGCTGCCAGGCTGCCCGCTGCGCCAGCGCCCACGATGGCCAGCTCAACCGCCATCAGGCCGCCTCTGGGTCAGCCGGCCACACCGGCAGAGGTCTGGGTGCCATCAGTCGCGATCGACGCGCTTGAACAGCTCGCGCCGCAGCGCCAGGCGCCAGTCTCTCGCCTTGGGAAACTGATCGAACGCCACTAACTCAGCCAACATCGGGTCGTCGCGCTCGATGCCCATGGTCTGGAGCAGGCGATAATCCTGCAGGCTCTCGCCCAACACTTCCCAACGCAGCGAGTCGATCGGGCCATCTGGCCCGGGGTACACTTGGAAAGTGTCGCCGTAGGCCCAGCCACCATCATCCGATGCCAGGCCATCCTGCTCGCAGAAGGGGTCGATCAGGTTGCGCGTCTGCGATTGGTACCAATAGTTGTAGCCCCAGTGCAAGAAGCCTTGGAACGGCCAGCGATAGAACAGCAGCCCGTGCATGGCGATCTTGGGCAGAGGCGTGTCGAGCAGACGCTGCACATAGCCCGCCCGCGGAAAGCAGCAATAGTAGCAATAGGAAGCGATGCCTGCCTCGACAAAGTCGAGCGCCGTGTGCACCGATGGGATCGGCATGTCGACCAGGCCCTGCTGGGCAAAGGTGATATCGGTCAGGGCGTCCATCGTGCGTATCCATGGTGCCAACTCGCGCATCATCTCGCGCACACGGCGATACTGGTGGATCTGCTCGCCATGGGGCTCGTCAGAGATGTGGAACAGCGAGCTTTCGAGGATGCCCTCTTGCTCGAGAAAGGCCTTGAACTGGGGCAGATATTGCGCCAGGAAGCGGCGGTACGGCTCAGCGGTGGCCGGCGTATCGCCAGGCCAAAGCAAGCGCTCATCGCGGCCCTGCCCCTCGTACACCCTCAACGCATAGTTGGCGCCCCATTGCCCGAAAAAGTGCCCCCACTCAAAGTGATCCAGCCCCGCCTGAGCGGCGGTGCGGATGTAGCGGCGCACATCGGACCAGTCAAAGCGATACTCGCCGGGCGCCACCGTCTCGACGCGCACCAGTTGACTCGGTGTTTTGATGCCATCCATGGGCACGGTAAAAGCGGGCACCAGGATAACATTCTGCTCATGAGCCACCATGTCTTGCATGTAGGCACGGGTCAACGCCCAGAAACGCTCATCGAACCCACCAGTGCGGTACCAGTCTATGATCGCATCCACATAGAACAGGTGGGTGACGTTAAAGCCACGTCGTGGATCGAGATGGATGTCGTGCACCGTCACAGGCATACGCAGGTGCGCCAAAGAGTCGCCATTGGGGCCAGCAACGCTGATCTCAACGGCATAGTCGCCTGGGCGAGCACCGCCCGCCGGGTGCACCGTCACCCAGAAGGCATGCGTCTCGCCGGCGCGCAACACCACGCTGTCATCATCAAAGAGCGGGTCAGGCACATAGCCTGGCACCTTGCCCAGGCCATCGGTCTCCACAGGGTTCTCAAGCACAGGTGTATTCAAATGCCGCACAGGCACAAAGCCGACGCGGCGAAGACGCAGCGACCAGCCCTCTGGCCCAGTAACGCTGACGGTGACGGGCAGCCGCTCGATGTCGGGCTCTCGCAGCACTATCTGAAAGCTGCCCTTCTCGTTCAGGGCCAGGTCAAGCCAGGGCGTTGCGCCAGCTCGGTGCTCGTCACGCGGATAGTAGCGTTCCAGCATCGCTAACCAGGATTGAAGGGCCACGACAACCTCCTGCAGGGCGCTCTGGTAGGGGGGCGGTTCGGGCTAAAGCCCACAAGCAGAGGATAAACAGACCCAGATGGCCCGTCAAACGCTGCGCAACTCATTCCTGGGCATCATCGTAGAGACGATGAAATGAGCCAGTGAAAAGGAGACAATCATGAAGCGAGCCCTGCTGGTGGCAGTGCTGGTGTTGGCCCTGTTGGCATTGAACGCCTGCGCTGCCGGCCCAAACACGCTTGTCCGCACGCCCAGCCCTGATGGCGACATGGCCGGTTTCTGGCGTGGCCTGTGGCACGGGATCATCGCGCCCATCACCTTTGTCATCTCGTTGTTCACCGATAGCGTGAACTTTTACGAGGTGCACAACAACGGCAACTGGTATGACCTGGGCTTTGTGCTGGGCACCGGCCTACTGGGCGGTGGCGGCATCATGGGTTCACGCTCGCGGCGCCGTGAGGACTAGCCCCGTCGCCAACGCTTCGGTCAGGCCAGCGTCCTGAGTCGCGCGCTGGCCTGATTGTGCTCAGCGACAATACGCTGCAGATCATGCCCTACCAACGCGCCATCCCGCACCACAAAGCGGCCATTGATCAGGCTCCAATCAATGCTGGTGGGCGCACAGAACAGCAAAGCCGCCAAGGGGTCTGCCTGCGCGCCCGCAAGCTCATGGCGATCCAGGTCGTAGGCGATCAGATCGGCCGCCATGCCAGGCGTTACCTGGCCTATGTCGCTACGCCCCAGCACGCGAGCGCCGCCGACCGTGGCCATGCGCAACGCTTCACGCGCTGTAAGGGCTGCAGCGCCCCGATCGACCCGCTGCAGGAGCATTGCCAGTCGCGCCTCTGCCAACATGTGGCCCCCGTCGTTCGACGCGCTGCCATCGACCGATAGGCCCACGGGCACGTCAGCATCGAGATAGGCACGCACCGGCGCAATGCCAGACCCCAACCGCATATTGCTGGCGGGGCAGTGAGCCACGCCGGTTTGCGTCTCGGCCATCAGGGCAATCTCGTCAGCATCGAGCTTGACGGCATGCGTCCACCAGACATCAGGCCCCATCCACTCAAGCGATGCCATATAGGCCACCGGTTTGAGGCCCACGCGCTCCAGCGTGTAATGCTCCTCGTCCAGCGTCTCGGCAACGTGGGTGTGCAGGCGCACGCCATAGCTGCGCGCCAGCTGTGCCGACTCGCGCATTAACTCTTGGCTAACATTGAACGGTGCACAAGGCGCCACGGCCACCTGGCACATGCTGTAGGGTTGGGGATCATGCCAGGATTCGATGGCGCGACGAGTCTCTCGCAGGATGGTATCTTCGTCTTCGACCACCCCATCAGGGGGCAGCCCCCCGCGCGACTCGCCAACCGACATGCTGCCACGTGTGGGGCAGAAGCGCACGCCTAACTCCTGAGCCGCCTGAATCTCATCATCGATGCGGGCGCCGTTGGGGTAGAGATAGAGGTGATCGGCCACGGTGGTGGCCCCTGAGAGCAAAAGCTCTGCCAGCGCCAGCCGGGCACTGATAGTGATCATCGTGGGTGTGATGTGCCGCCAGATGGGATAGTGTACGATGAGCCAGTCAAAGAGCTTGACATCTTGCGCGCCTGGAGTTGCCCGCGTCAGGCTCTGAAAAAGATGATGGTGCGTGTTGACCATGCCCGGCATCACCAGCCGCCGGCTGGCGTCTACCACCTCACTGGCAGTGCCCAGTGTGCCGCATGGGCCCACAGCCTCGATGACGCCGTCGCGGATGAGCACAGCAGCATCGCGCAACTCGCGCCCCTCGGCGTCCATGGTCACCAGCAGTGAGATCGGTTCAATCAGTAGAGTTCGCATCATCACTCTCCTGGGCTGCTGCCATCATACTAGCATCCTTGCATCGCGCCGCAAGAGCACGTTCAAGCATGCTATAATCCACAGACATGCGAGATGGCACACGGCTGATCTTTTGGCTAGACGTCCTCATTCTCATCGTGATCACCCTGCTGGTATTGGCGCAACAGTGGGACATGGTGATCGCGTTGTTCATTGCGCTGGTGGTGATGAACTATTTCGATCACTGGGCCAGCCGGCGCAGGCACTAACGGCCGCCCCGTTTGGCGCCCGTTCTGAGCAAGGCGCGTAGGGAGAGCAGCTCCTGGGACGATAGCTCACGCCACTCGCCGGGCTGCAGACCCCCCAGATGCAGCGGGCCGATGGCCACGCGAACCAGCCGCAAGGTAGGGTGCCCCACAGCGGCCGTCATGTGCCGCACTTGGCATTTTTTGCCCTCGCGCAGCACGATGCGCAGCCAGGCGGTGGGCACGTTGGCGCGGTAGCGCACCGGCATAGACCGCTCGGGCAGGTCAGGCGCTCGCTGGAGGAGGGTCACCTCAGCCGGGAGTGTGCGTTGCCCTTTGACGACCACCCCCTGCCCAAGCATTTGCAGCGCCTCCACATCGGGCATGCGCTCCACCTGTGCGAGGTAGGACTTGGGGTGCTCATAGTCAGGGTGCGCCAGCCGATGGTTGAGCCAGCCATCGTCGGTGAGAAGCACCAGTCCCTCGCTGTCATAGTCCAGCCGGCCCACGGCATAAACGCCGGGTATGGGCACATAGTCGGCCAGAGTGGGCCGCCCTTCGGGATCGCTAAAGGCACATAACACGCGATAGGGCTTGAACAGCAGCAGGTAACGGCAGGCCAAGACCCCATCAAGAGGCCTACCGTCAATGCAGACCTCCTGTGCGAGCAGATCGACCTGCGTCAAAGGGTTACGTATGGGCCTGCCGGCCATCGTGACGCGATCAGCGCGCAACAGAGCGACCTGCGTGTCTCTCGCCAGGCCTACTGCAGTGAGCAGGTCTACCAGGGCGTGCCGGGCGACGAGGCTAAGAGGTTGATGTTGTGCAGATGACATGGGGTGAGTATACCACAGGCATTGTTCGAGCGTCGTTGATGAGCTATAATGAGTTGTAAGATGACCGATGTAATCGACATCCCCATCCGCGAACAACTCCTCGAGCGCGTCAAGGTGCAGTATGCCCATGGCGTCGACACCATCGAGCGAGCAATTCGCTATGCCATCGAGCACCACGGCAGTCAGTTACGGGCCTCTGGAGACCCATACATCGTCCACCCTCTTGAAGTCGCCATGGTTTTGTGCGATCTGCAGATGGATGTGGACTCGATCGTGGCGGGGTTGCTGCACGATATCCTAGAAGACACCGAGGTCACCCCTAAGGAACTCGAAGAGGCCTTTGGGCCCGCCGTCACCAAACTGGTGCAGGGCGTGACCAAGCTACGGCGTGTCAAGCGCAAGAGCCGCGTCGACGAAGAAGACCTGAGCGAAGAGCAGGCCGAGAACCTGCGCAAAATGTTCCTGGCGATGGTCGACGACGTGCGCGTGGTCATCATCAAGCTGGCCGACCGGCTGCACAACATGCGAACGCTGCAGTATCTGCCGACTGAAAAGCAGCGCCGCAACGCTCGCGAGACGCTCGATATCTTTGCTCCTTTGGCCAACCGCCTGGGCATCTGGCAGCTCAAGTGGCAGCTCGAAGACCTTTCCTTCCGCTATCTGGACTCGGAACACTATCGCGAGGTCGCCCGCCTGTTGGCCGAGAAGCGCGTTGAGCGCGCTGCTTTTCTGGAGCGCGTCATCGCGCGGCTGCATCGCGAGCTGGCTGGCGAGGGCCTGCGCTATCGCATCACGGGGCGCCCCAAGCACATCTATAGCATCTACCGCAAGATGGAGCAAAAGGAGCGCCGCTTTGAAGAGATCTATGACCTGCACGGCATCCGGGTGATCACCAAGACCAAGGGAGACTGCTACCACATCCTTGGCACGGTTCACAGCATGTGGCGGCCGATCCATGGCGAGTTCGACGACTATATCGCCGCGCCCAAGGAAAATGGTTATCAATCGCTTCACACGGCCGTGATGACCGAAGGCGGTCATCCCCTCGAGGTGCAGATCCGCACCGAGGAAATGCACAATGTGGCCGAGTATGGCGTGGCCGCTCACTGGCGCTACAAGGAGCAGATCGATGCAGACGCAGAGGTCGAGTCGCGTGTACATCTGTTGCGCCAGGCGCTCGATCTGGATTCATCAGATCTCAATGCTCAGCAGTTCGTCGACCTATTTCGCGAAGACATCATCGCCGAGCGAGTCTATGTATTCACTCCCAAAGGCGATATCGTCGATCTGCCGAGAGGCTCAACGCCAGTAGACTTTGCCTACGACATCCATAGTGAAATCGGCCACCGCTGCCGCGGTGCCAAAGTCGATGGGCGGCTCGTCTCGCTGGACTATCAACTGCAGAGTGGCGAACGGGTCGAGATCATCACCGCCAAGCAGGGCGGCCCCAGCCGCGACTGGCTCAACCCACACCTGAACTTTGTGGCCACGCAGCGCGCCCGCCAAAAGATCAGACAGTGGTTCCGACGCGAACGCCGCGAACAGAACATCGCCGCTGGGCGAGACATCCTCGAGCGCGAGATGCGTCGGCTGGGACTTGACCAAGAGGCCTATGCCAAGATCGCCGACCTGTTCAGGTTCCGTGACATCGATGACTTTATGGCAGCGCTCGGCTATGGCGATATCAGCGCCTCGCAGATCGCTCACAAGCTAGACGAGTCCTCGTCGACCAGCGATGAGTTACGGCTGCGCGCCATTCCTGAGCGGGCCGTTTCGGAGGTCACGGTAGCAGGGGTAGGCGACCTCTACACGCAGATTGCGTCTTGCTGTCAGCCGGTGCCCGGAGACCAGATCGTCGGCTACATCACCCGAGGTAAGGGCGTGACGGTTCACCGTATAGACTGCCCCAACGTGGTCAACCTGAGAGACACCGAGCGACTGATCTCTGTAGACTGGGGTGGCGCCCACGAGCAGTATCCGGTAGGCATCGAGATCCTCGGCTTTGACCGGCCCGGCCTGCTGCACGATATCTCGGGTGAGATCATGAACATGGGCATCAACATGAGTTCGGTACACGTGACCGCCGACCGTGACCACCAGGCGCACATCATCTGCACCATCGGCATCAAAGGGCTGGGGCAGCTGTCGGATGTGATGAACCGGCTGCTCAACGTCCGCGATGTGATGGACGTGCGCCGTCTGCGCACCAGCACAAGCAAATAGCCGCCCTCGAGGGCGGCTATTTCGTCATGCAGCCAAAGCGCTCACCTGGTGTAGGGCTGCGGGGTGGGCGCCAGATCGGATGTCCACTGCCTCGTCACCCCCTCACCCTGAACCTGTAGCTCCAGCCACCTGGCAAAGTGGTCGGCCCGAGCGGTAGACATGTCGGCTTCGTCGATCGGCCGGTTCTGCTCGTGCGCCTCAACCTTGATGACATGGTAGCCATAGTCGCTCTGGACGGGCTCGCTTATGGCACCTGGCGCCAGGCTAAACGCCGCCTCGCTGAACGCAGGCACCATACGCTCGTACGTGAACCAGCCCAGATCACCGCCCTGAGCACCTGAGCCTGTGTCTAGCGACAGCTCTTGGGCCAGCGTGGCAAAGTCTTCGCCGGCATCAAGCCGCTCAATCACGGCCTGGGCCTCCTCCTCAGTGGCTACCAGGATGTGCCGTGCCTGCACCTGCTCGGCCACCGTTGGCGCTTCGGCCTCGATGGCGTCTTGCACGCGTTCACGGTAGAGTTGCGAAGCGATGAGGGCCCGATACTCCTGCTCGGTGAACCCGCTCAGTCGCTCGATAGTCTCAAGGTAGCCCTGCCAACTCTGCTCAAAGCTCTCGAGAGTGACAGGCGTGGCCGTGGGCAGTGGCGTCGAGGTCGGAGCAGGCGCGGCCGTAGGCGACGACGCCTCCTCCTCGAGTACGATCTCTGGCACCGCCGGTGGCGTGGCCGTGGGCGGCTGTTCTGGTGTGGGCACGGGCGTCGGCGGGTTACGATGATAGTCAAACTGCTGCTCGATCTCTAGCTGAACCTCATCATTTGTCACCGCAATGCCGCGTCGCGCTGCCTCTTGCTGGATGACACGATCGGCGATCATCTCTTCCAACGTGTTGGCGCCCACGCCCATCAGCTGATTCTGATAGTATTGCACCTGCTGCTCATAGATCTGCCGCATGAACGACATGGTTTCATCGGCAGGGTCGATAGCATCCAGCTCGGCCTGCATCTGATTCAGATTGCTCTGATAGATCAAGCGGCGATATTGCACGAGGCGCTGGTAATCATCCAGGGCGATCTTGTCACCATTGACAATGGCCACAGGGCGCCTGGGCTTGACGACATACTCTTGCACCAGGCCCCAACCCAGCAAAACCACCGAAAGGCCCAGCACAATGCTTGTGCCAATGATCAACCAGCGGCGGTAGAGCGCCTCTTTTTCGCGGCGAGAGCGCTGCTTGCGTGACAGAGGCTCAGATATCTGGGCGCGTTTCGCCATCTCTTGCTCCTATGACAACGGGGCACAGGATAATGCATCCTATGCCCCGCAGGTTGTACTGACAAATCGCCTTACGGCCGTCGCAGTCGCGTCTATCTCTGGCCGCGAGCGTGCGAGGGAGCGTAGGGCAGCAACGCCAGGAACCGAGCGCGTTTGATCGCCCGCGAGACCATCCGCTGATGCTTGGCGCAGGTGCCCGAGCGACGGCGTCCATTGATGCGCCCACTGGGAGCCACAAAGTTCTGCAGCAGACGAATGTCTTTATAGTCGACCGAGTTCACTTTTTCAGCGCAGAACTGGCACACGCGCCGGCGACGCATGCGGTTGCCGCCGCCACGCCCACGATAACCGCCTCTGCCACCATCGCGCCCACCGCGCGACGAGCGCTCGTCGCCATCCGAGTCTCTGTTGCGGGATTCGTATTCTGTCAAGGTAGCCTCCCCATATCAGGCCACTGGGCGCAATGCCCGGTGTGATGATCTAGTCGTCGTTATCGTCGTCTGAATCGTCATCATCATAGCCGCTATCGTCATCATCGAGATCTTCGTCGTCATCGAGATCTTGGTCTTCGTCGATGACGTCGTCGCCCAGGTCGTCGCCTTCAGGTTCTTCATCCTCGCTGGGGAGCGGGATCTCGTCCTCCTCGGGACGGACGATCAGATAGCGAATGACCTCTTCCATAAGACGCAGACGACGCTGCAGTTCTGCCATGCCAGCAGCATCCATGTTGGCATAGGTCAGCACATAGACGCCTTCGATCTTTTTGCGGATGGGGAATGCCAGGCGCCTGCGGCCGAGGATCTCGGTAGAGAGCACCTCGCCGCCAAAGCCAGTGATCACTTCGGCGACCCTGGCGTTCAGATCGGCCATGCCCTCTTCATCCAGCTCTGGCTGGACGATGCACATCAACTCATAGGTACGCAAAACAAGCCTCCTCCTCTGGAATTTGCCCCTCTGGTCATGCCCACGGCCGGCTTGCCGCGAGCCCGAAGAGCAGAAGGAACAGAACAAACGGCGACTGCCGCCAAACAGCGCATAGTATAACATCAAGGGCAGTAGGCCCCAAAACCACACACGACTGCGGGCAGTCTATCTGCCCTGCCCACGCGCGGCGATGGCACGCACCTTATCGCCCGTGATGCTCTCATCTTCCTGCAGCACGGCGGCAATCTCGTCAAGAGATGCCCGGTGATCGCTCAAGAGAGCCACGGCCTGCTGCTGCGCAGCCTCTACCAGGCGGCGTATCTCGGCATCTATCTGCGCCGCTGTTTCGGGCGACAGGCCGTTGTTGAGCGTACGCGCATAGCCCAGATAGCCCGCCCCCGCCTCGGTGGCATAGCGCACCGGCCCCAAGGCCGTGGTCATCCCGAACTCGGTGACCATCCGTCGCGCCAGGTCAGTTGCTCGCTCCAGGTCATTGGCGGCGCCGGTGGTGGTCTCGTCGTACACCACCAGCTCGGCTGCCCGGCCGCCCAGCATCACGGCCATGCGCTCGGTCAGCTCGCGGTCGCTCAGCAGATATCGGTCCTCTTCAGGCATTTGCATGGTGTAGCCGAGGGCGCCCTTGGCCGTAGGGATGATGCTCACCTTATGAACCTGGTCGGTCGTGGGCAGCAGTTCGGCCACTAGCGCATGGCCGGCTTCATGATAGGCCACCTTGCGACGCACCTCTGGCTTGAGAGGCGTGCGCTTTTGCAGCCCAGCCACTACCCGCTCAATCGCCCGATTAAAGTCGTCCATCGTCACGCGCTCGGCGTTGCGGCGCACAGCCAACAGTGCGGCCTCGTTGACGATGTTGGCCAGGTCGGCGCCAGAAAAGCCCGGTGTGATCTTGGCGAGCCGCCCCAGGTCGGCGTCTGACGCCAGAGGCACCTGCTGGGCATGGATTCTGAGGATCTGAAGACGGCCGTCTTCGTTGGGCAGAGTGACCTGCACCTGACGATCAAAACGGCCAGGCCGCAGTAGTGCCTGATCGAGCACATCTGGGCGGTTGGTGGCCGCCATGATCACCACACCAGCGTTGGCCTCAAAACCGTCCATCTCCGATAGGAGTTGGTTGAGTGTCTGCTCGCGCTCGTCGTTGCTGACCATGGCGCCCGGGCCTGACCGTGCCTGGCCGATAGCATCGATCTCATCGATAAACACGATGCAAGGCGCCTTGGCCTTGGCCTGCTGGAACATGTCGCGCACCCGAGCAGCGCCCACGCCGGCGAACATCTCCACAAAGTCTGAACCACTGATTGAGAAAAAGGGCACACCGGCTTCACCTGCCGTCGCCCGCGCTAGTAGCGTTTTGCCGGTGCCTGGTGGCCCGACCAGCAGAATGCCTTTGGGCAGTTTAGCGCCCAGACGTGTAAAGCGCGCTGGCTCTTTGAGAAAGGCGATGATCTCCTGCAGTTCGACCTCGACCTCGTCGGCGCCACCCACATCGGCGAACTTGACTCCCGTCATCTCACCGGCGATCTCTTTGGCCTTGCTGCGGCCAAAGTTCATCACCGCTCCGCCGCCCGCTTGCCCCAGGCGCCTAAACAGAAAGAAGCCGATCAGCAGCATGGGCAGAAACGGGATGATGAACCCCAATAGGCCCGTGAGAGCGCTGTTGGCCGGCGGTGTAGCCCTGAAAGTGACGCCAGCGGCCACCAGATCGGGCACCAGGTCAGGATCCTCAATACGCACAACATTGTAGACCTGCCCGGGCGAAGCATCCTCTGCTGGCGTGCAACAGGTGTAATAGATGCGCTCGCTCTCGAGGATCACTTCTTGAACATTGCCCGCACCCAGCTCGTCGCGGAACTGGCTATAAGGCACCTCCTGTTGCTGCTGAATGAAGGGACGAAAGATCAGGCTTTGAAACAGCCAGGCTCCCAGCAGCGCCACCAACAGATACCCTATGGAAAAGCCATAGCGACGACGATCGGTATCCTTCATCTGCTACCCTTCTATGAACAGGTTGATCACTTCTTTCGCTCACATGAGGCCCTGGTAGAGCCCCCCATCCATCTGAATGGTGGCGCCAGTAAGGTAGCCTGCCTGCTCTGAGGCCAAGAAGGCAATGAGCGCCGCCAGCTCTTCGGGCTGGCCCATGCGCCTCATGGGGATAGCCTGCTCGTTGCGGGCGATGGCCTCATCGACGGTGATACCTTCGGCTGCCGCAGTCGCCTCTGCCAGGCCGCGTACGCGGTCGGTGAGCATATATCCGGGGCAAACGTTGTTGACAGTAATGCCCTCGCGGGCCACCTGCCCTGCCAGCGTCTTGGCCATGGCAACCAGCCCTGACCGGGCAGTGTTGCTCAGAATGAGGTCGGGCAGCGGCTGCTTGACGGCGATCGAGGCGATGTTGATGATCCGTCCCCAGCGCCTGGCCTGCATGCCGGGCAGAACAGCGCGGATCAACCGCACCGCGCTGAGCAAGTTGAGCTCCACGGCGCCAAGCCAGTCAGCATCGCTCATTTCGGCGAACAGGCCCGGGCGCGGCCCGCCGGCGTTGGTGACCAGGACGTCGACGCGGCCAAACTGCAGCAGCGCTTTCTCTACCAGCCGATCGATGTCGGCCCCCTGCGAGACGTCGGCTGCCACGTCCAGAACCGCGCGCCCGGTGTCTACCCGTATTTCGTCAGCCGTCTGTGCGAGCCTCTCGTGGCCGCGCGCCGCGATCACCACATCGGCGCCCTCGCGGGCCAAGGCCCAGGCAGCGGCCTTGCCCAACCCCTTGCTGGCGCCAGACACCAAAGCTACCCGCCCCTTGAGTCTGAGGTCCATCGCATCCTCTCTGATTGGCCATAGGACTGACTGCTCGTCTCCATTATCGATTGAGGCAGGCGCCTGTCAATCTCGCTCCGCGCCAGGGCCATTGCGGTGGGCGCTGATAGCGTGTTATACTGACACAAAGGTCCAAGGGAGGCGCAGTGAAGGCTCAGGGCAAACACACACCTTATTTCGAGTTGGTCGATGCCCAGGCGCAGGCCGGCTGCCCAATCTGCCGCCTGGTGTATAAATCGTGCGATCGCTTCCTGGACGCGATCCTCTATGAGGCCACGCTGGACCCGCGCGTGCGCCTGGATCTGAAGCATTCCCACGGCTTTTGCCCCGAACACGTCGAGATGATGCGCTCTAAACCTGGCCGCGCTCTCGGATCGGCACTCATCTATCGCGATGCCCTGCGCATGCTCACCGAGGCTCTCGACGCGACAGCGGTTGCTCGCCCAAACCTATGGCAACGGCTGCGCAAGCATGACAGGCGGGCCGATGAACTGGAGCCGAGCCGCCCCTGCCCGGCCTGCAAGATCAAAACGAGCGCCGCGGCCGATTACATCGGGCTGCTACTGGCTCATCTCGGCGACGAGACGCTGCACGCCGCGTACACCGCCGGCGATGGGCTCTGCCTGCCGCACCTGCGCCAGGCCGTCGCCGGCATTCACGACGACGAGACATTACGGCTTTTGGTAGAACCGCAAGTGGCGCGCTACCAGCAGATGCTGACCGACCTGGATGAATACATCCGCAAGCGTGACCACCGCTTTCGTGGCGAAAAGATGGGCCCCGAAGGCGACGTCTGGCTGCGCGTCATGAACACCATCACCGGCGGCGCTGGCCTAGGCCTTAGCGCCAAACATGGGGGCCGCCGCTCCAAGGACATTGGCAGTGGACTGGCCGAGCTCTAGCCAGCCCCGTACACCCAGCCTTCAGCGATGGGAGACATTGCCATGACCGATATCGAACGCAAGGTATCATTCTACCTGGGCAAGGAGTATGACCTCGAAAAGGGCCAGGTGTTGGATGATGCTCACGTCATGTACGATGCGCGCGACCTGACGACCCACGCCGTATGCATCGGCATGACCGGCTCGGGCAAGACGGGCCTGGGCGTAACAGTGCTCGAGGAAGCGGCGATGGATGGCGTCCCAGCCATCGTCATCGACCCCAAGGGCGATCTGACCAACCTGCTGCTCACCTTCCCCGAGTTGCGACCCGAGGATTTCGAGCCCTGGATCAACCCTGACGATGCCCACCGCAAGGGGCAGACTGTTGCCGAATTCGCTGCGGCCACCGCCAATCAGTGGCGCGAGGGCCTGGCTGCCTGGGGGCAGGATGGCGACCGCGTTCGCAGACTGCGCGAGGCTGCCGAGTTCGCCATCTATACGCCAGGGAGCGATGCAGGCCTTCCGGTAAGCGTGTTGCAGACCTTTGCGGCGCCCAACCTTTCGTGGGACGAGGATGCGGAAACCCTGCGCGAACTGATCGCGGGCACTGTCTCGGGCCTGCTGGGCCTGGTGGGCATCGACGCTGACCCGGTGCAGAGCCGTGAGCACATCCTGCTCTCCAGCATCTTTGAGCATGCCTGGCGACAAGCACAGAGCCTGGATATGGCCACGCTTATCGGCCAGATTCAGTCGCCGCCCATGACCAAGATGGGCGTCTTTGACATCGACACCTTCTACCCGCCCAAAGACCGCTTTGGGCTCGCCATGGCACTCAACCGCCTGGTAGCCGCGCCGTCGTTCCAGAACTGGATCACTGGTGAGCCGCTGGATATCGAGCAGATCATCCACACACCGGCCGGCAAACCGCGGATCGCCGTGTTCTACATCGCGCACCTCGCCGACGCCGAGCGGATGTTCTTTGTGACGTTGCTACTACAGCAGATCATCGGATGGATGCGGCGCCTGTCGGGCACAACCTCGCTGCGCTGCCTGGTCTACTTTGACGAGATCTTTGGCTATTTCCCGCCATACCCGCTCAACCCGCCATCCAAGACGCCGTTGCTGACGCTGCTCAAGATGGCTCGCGCCTTTGGCGTGGGGCTCATGCTGGCTACCCAGAACCCTGTCGACCTCGACTACAAGGGGCTCACCAACACCGGCACCTGGTTTGTGGGCAAACTGCAGACCGACCGCGACAAGGCTCGCGTGCTCGAAGGGATGGCCGGGGTGGTTTCAGAGGCGGGCACCATGCTCGACCCGCGCTACCTCGACCGCCTCATCTCGTCGCTGAGCTCGCGGGTGTTCATCTTGCACAACGTCCATGAAAAGCAGCCCATTCTCTACAGCACCCGCTGGGCCCTCTCTTATCTACGCGGGCCCATGACGCGCGACCAGGTGCGTGAATTGATGCGCGACCACAAAGCAAGCCTTACGCCCTCGGAACCCCTTGCGGCCTGGGGCACCGGCAGCCAGTCGCCGGAGCGTGCCGTGGCAACTACTGCTGCGCAGCCTGCAGGGCCCGAACTGCCGCCCGGATACACCCCGGTGCAGCCAGTTGTGAACAGCCGTGTGGCCCAGTATGTACTGCCAGTGGACGTCTCTGAACAGAGTGCCCTGCAGAGCTTTACCGGCCAGTTCCGCGGCAAGCCGTTGATCAAGAGCACGCAGGTGGCCTATGAGCCTTTCTATGTGGCGTTGGCCACAGTCTCGTACGCCGATACGCGCCGCACCCAGACGCAACAAGAGGAGCTTGGCTATCTGGTGCCGCTCCCCGAGGCCCACGCGCTGGTTGAATGGGAAAGCGGCCTGTCAAACGCCCTTGACTCACGCGACCTGGGCACCGAGCCAGTGCCCGGGGCCATCTATGCCACCCTGCCGAGTGGCATGACGGACTCGCCACCCTATACTCGCATGCGCGACGACCTTGTCGATTTCGTTTTTCGACAGCACAGTCTGCCGTTGTTCGTCAACGAGCGCCTCAAGCTGACGTCCGACATCGGCGAGAGCCGCGAGGCCTTTGTACAACGATGCCAGCGAGAGGCCGAGGTGCAACTACGTGAGGCTGAGGCCAAGGAGCGCGATCGCCTGATCAAAGAGATCGACCGCCTCCAGGAGCGTCTGCGCAAAGAAGAGTTAGAACTGGAGCAAGACCGCGCCACACTCAACGGTCGACGTGGTGAGGAGTTTCTCTCTGGCGCCGAAACGCTGATCAGTGTGCTCACGGGGCGCCGCAGAAGCAGCGCGCTATCGAGCGCTGCCCGCAAACGCACATCCACCAGCCGCGCCAGGGCCAATGTCCGCGAGTCTGAGGAGACCATCGCCAAGCTCCAGAGCGACATCGCTGACCTGGAGCGCAAGCGCGATGAAGCGCTGAGTGACCTGCGCAAGAGTTGGGCGTCGGCGCCAGACGAGGTCACTGAACAGCCGCTACGGCCGCGCAAGAGCGACATCCGTATCTCAGCCTATGGGCTCGCCTGGCGGCCCGTGTGGGTCATCACTTATGAAGATGAGCGCGGACAGGTGCGCGACGAGACAGTGACTGCGTATGCTTTGGCGGACGCTGGGCGAGCATGAGCTGGCAGCTGGGGAGCTTTAGCGACCTGGTGCTGCGGGCCCAACAGGGTGAGGACTATGACGTGGTGGCCCGCGAACGCCATGCAGTCGTCACCGTGCTTGCCCTGCACGGCGGGCACATCGAGCCCCTGACTGGCCAACTCGCAGAGGCCATCGCCGGTGAGAGCTGGAACCTGTATACGGTGCGCGGTCTACGAGCCGATAGAGCGGCCACTCTGCGGCTGCCTACACTGCGCCTGACCGAGGTGCGCTGCGACGCCCTGCTGGCTCACAGCACACTGGCGCTGGCGATCACAGGGCACCGTGAGGGCCAGACGACGCTGGTGGGCGGCAGCAACGAGCCACTGACGCTGGCCCTGCTCGCAGAGCTCTCAGGGCTGGGCTTGCAGGTCGCAGCTGCGCCACGGCTTGAGGCTGAGCGCCTGCCACAACAGTGCTACAATCGCACGGGCGCTGGCGGCGCGCAGCTCAGCCTGCCGCTCGCCCTTCGCCAGCGCCTGGTGCTGGACGATCTAAGAGCGCTGGCGCCCGACGACCAGCCAGCATGGTCTGCTGAGGGCACAGCGTTCATCGCCGCGGTGCAGAGGGCGGTCGAGCAACGGTTGTTGGCCCTGAGGAGTGACCTGAGCGCGACACTGGCTCACTTTGAGCGCGTAACACGCGAGGTGCATGCCAGAGGCATACTGAGTGATCACCGTCAGCACCGTATAGAGTCATCAGACACATAGCAGTTGTGCAGATCGCGCCCACGAAGTGCGTCCCCCCCGTTCGCGGGCAAGCTGGATAGAAGGAGAAGAAGATGCGGTACGAGATTGTCGGTTCGATGTTGCCTTCGGTCGATGTCTACCTGGAGGCGGGTGAATCGGTGTTCACCGAGCGTGGCGGCATGGCCTGGATGCGCGGCGACGTAGCGATGGATACCAACGCGCGTGGTGGGCTGATGGCGAGCCTGGGCCGCAAGCTAGCAGGTGAGTCGATCTTTATGACCACCTACACCTGCCGCACCGGGCAGGCCATGGTCACCTTTACGCCAGAGGCGCCCGGACGCATTCTGGCGTTCAACCTGCAGGCCGGCCAGAGCCTGATCTGTCAGAAAGATGCCTTCATGGTGGCCCAGGACAGCGTCAGCCTCGAGATGCATTTTCGCAAGAATCTGGGCACGGGCTTTTTCGGTGGTGAGGGGTTCATCCTGCAAAAGATCAGCGGGCCAGGCATGGTCTTTCTCGAGATTGCGGGAGACGTGCGCGAGTACACCCTGCAGGCGGGCGAGACCATGCGCATCGACCCGGGACATATCGCGCTCTACGAACCAGGCATGGCCTATGACATCGCGTCGGTCGGCAGCCTGAAGAATGCGCTCTTCTCGGGCGAAGGGCTCTTCTTGGCAACGCTGACAGGCCCCGGCAAGGTATGGCTACAGAGCATGCCACTGGTCAACCTGGCGAACGAGATCCGCAAGTACATCCCCACCAAGAGCTAAGCCCTGTTATGATCAGACGGCCCTCTCATCCGAGAGGGCCGTCTGTTGCTGCCTACCCTAGAGTGCCACGCCCAGCCAGTGTAGCAGGGCCACCACCAGCGGTGCTATGAGCAGGCCAGGAAGCATGTTGGCCACGCGGACCCGCTTGAGATCCAGCAGCAGCAGGCCGATCGCCACGATCATGATACCGCCCACTGCAGACATCTCGGTGATCATGGCATCGCTGAGTATGCGCTGGGCCACCCCCGCCAGCAGCGTCAACCCGCCCTGATAAAGGAGCACGGTCACAGCCGACAGGAGAACGCCCACGCCCAGCGATGAGGCAAAGGCCAACGCGGCGAAACCGTCGAGCATCGATTTGATAGCCAACAGTGAATAGTCTCCACTGAGCCCATCTTCGATCGAGCCCAGCACCGTCAGCGGCCCCACACAGAATACCAGACTGGCCGTAATGAACCCCTCGGTAAAGTGTGCCATCGATGCGTGCTTGATGCGCCGCGCCACGCGTTGCCGCAACCACTCGCCCATGCGCTCCAGACCCAGATCGATACGTAACCACTCGCCCAGGATGGCGCCTACCAGCACGCTGCCCAGGGGGATGAGGATGTTCTGCGTGCCCAGGGCCAGGTCGATGCCCACGATAAGCGTTACCAGGCCCAGCCCATGCATTACGGTCTCGCGCATACGTTCAGGCAGGCGGGCGCCCAACAAGACGCCCAGCCCACCACCGACCAGAACCGTGGCCACGTTGATGATTGTGCCGATCAAGGGTTCCCTCGCCTTGGATGCTCGCCGCGTCTCTAGCCCTCGAAGAAGGGCAACTCCTGTTCGTCAAAGTACCAGACGCCGTTGGTCGTCAGATACTCGAGCGTCTCTTGCAGAAATGCATAGTGCTTGTCCTCGGCCTTGGCCAGGAAACCCCACATCTCTTTGACATCGCCCGCTTGAGCCCCTGCGGCAGCCGTGGTGTAAATGTCAAACCCACGCTGCTCAAAGTCCATGGCCATCTGTAGCGCCTGCTCGTCGGTGAACTCGGCGGGGATCAACTCCTCGGCGGTCGCCGCCTCGGGGAAGATGGCCATTGGATCGACCGTCTTGGCCAACTCTTTGGCGCGATCGACAGAGACACAGCCCTCGCCAGCGGTGACGGCGGCGTACTGCCCACAAATGATGTCCAGATGGCTCTGTTCTTCTTTGACGAGCGACTGAAAGACCGCCTTGCCCGTCTCATCGGCGGTGCGTGCCGCGGCTTGCTCGTAGAATCGCATGCCCCACAACTCTGTGCTCATGCCCGTCTTGAGGACCTCGATAACGTCCATGCCATACTCCTTGATGCGATCAGATTCGAGTCTCAACCGACGCCGGTCGGGCCTGCAGGTTATACCCAGGATGCCTCTGAGGCAATGGCCTCATAGTTGGCCATGAGCATGTTAAAGTGCGTCCGCTCGGCGCCAGCCAGCCACGTGTACATCTGGCGAGCAGCGTCCTCGGTAGACTCACTGGCTGCCTGACGGTATAGGTCAAAGCTCTTGACCTCGTTCTCCAACGCCACCTGCAGAGCGCTCAGCTCATCGTAAGCGCGCTGTAGTTTGTCTTTGAGCTCGGCCCCTGCAGGGGGAAAGAGGCGCTCTTCCAGATCGATGCGCTCGGGGCTAGCGTCGGGCAGCAGCACGTAGCTGCCATCGCCCTCGACAGCGTGGAGCTGACGCAGGATCATATCCTGATGTTGCCGCTCGTCATCGGCCAGCGAGCGGAACGTGCGCTGGCAGCGCTCGTCTTTGACCTGTTTGGCGGCCTCAAGGTAAAAGGCCTCGCCATCCTTCTCAAGTTGCAGAGCCTGGCTCAAAACCTGAAGCGCTTGCTGTTGGGTGTTCATCTTGGTCACTCCTATGGATCAGAATGTCAGTGTCGCCTCGCGGGCGCGTCCATCGCGCATAAACTCGACCTGAACCGGCTGGCGCCCCTGTAGCCCGGCCAGCAGCTGCTGTAATTGCACGGCACTGGCAACCGGCCGCCCGGCAAAGCGGATGATCACATCGCCCTGATGTAAACCAGCCGCATCGGCCACCCCGCCAGGCTGCACGCGCCCCACAAAGGCGCCACTGCGCTGCTCGGTAAGGCCACGCTCGGCCATGCTGGCAGCATCGGCCACTGAAGCGCCCAGACGTGGACGACCTACGCTGCTCAACGCCCGTTCTAGCTGCGGACGGTTGAACCCGATGATCACGTTCCCATCGATGACCACCACGGGCACACCGCGCTGCTGAGAGAGGCGGATCATCTCGGCAGCCGCCTCGCGGTCTACCGTCACGTCACGTTCGACAAAGTGCACATCCCGCGATGAAAGAAACTCTTTCACCTGAGTGCAGTACGGTCAAGTGGGCGATGTGAAGACCGTCGCCACCGGGGGCTTGGCATTCATCGTCGTCCTCACACAAAGGCTTGCACGAGTGCTTGATAGTCGTCAGATTGACGGACATGCAGAGGCTGGTCCACCAACGGCTCCCGCTGAATGGCCGTTACCTGCTCCTCATACGAAGGCACATCCTCGCGACGGTACAGAATCCCTGTGGGGATTCGGTTTTCGCCACCAGGGTACTCGAATGCCTTGGCCATAGCCGCCAGCCGGTCGCTGGGATCATGGCCCTCATCTTCGACCTTGTAGACACGGCTACGATACCAGTCATAATCCATGGCGCGGTTAAAGCTGACACAGGGCTGCATGACATCGATGAGAGCATAGCCGCGGTGTTCGAGCGCTTGAACCACTAGCCCCGAGAGTTGCTCCAGGTCGAGCGCAAAGCTACGGGCCACAAACGTGGCACCCTCGGCAATGGCCAGCGCCACAGGGTTCATGGGGGCATCGATGGCCCCCGAGGGCGACGTGCGCGTCCTGAATCCCGGACGGCTGGTGGGCGAGTACTGCCCACGGGTGAGGCCATAGACGTGGTTGTTCTCAATGATGTCGACCAGGCCTATGTTGCGCCGCACTGTGTGCAAAAAGTGGTTGCCGCCCTCACCATAACCGTCGCCATCGCCATGCACACAAACGACCTTCATACCGGGGTTGGCCAGCTTGAAGCCAGTGGCCACCGCCAGCGTGCGCCCGTGCAGCGTGTGGAGACCGCTGATGTGCATATAGTCGTTCATCTTGCTGCCACAGCCGATGCCCGTAACCATCATGATCTCATCGGGCTCATAGCCCGATGCTGCAAAGGCCCTCTTGAGGGCATTCCAGATGCCATAGTCGCCACAGCCCGGGCACCAGGTGGGGCGGATGCTGTTGCCGAAATCCTTGACTGTCGCCATGTTACGCCTCCAGGTGCTCGACGATGAAGCGCGCCGTCAAAGGCCGTCCGTCATAGCGCAACAGCCTCTCGGCCACAATGCCCATCTCGGCCTGCAACAGGTGTGCCAGCTGGCCACTGGCGTTGGTCTCGACGCACACCAGGCGCCTGGCACCGTCGAGAGCGGCACGCACTTTGTCGACAGGCAGCGGCCACAGATCGACGAACTGGAACAGGTTGGCCGAGCCTCCTTGCGCATTGACCCGTTCCATCGCCTCTCGCACGGGCCCATAGCTCGAGCCCCACGCCAAGAAGGTGACGTCGGCCGATTCGGGGCCAAAGCGGCGCGGCCCCTCCATCTCGGCGAGCATACGAGCGGCCTTGCGTTTGCGCAGTTCGGCAACACGCACCGTCACATCCGGGTCTTCGGTGATGTGTCCATCCTCGTCATGCAGATTGCTCGAGGCGAGATAGACCGACTTGGGGCCATTGCCGGGTGGCAGCCGTGGCGACACGCCATCGTCAGTCACCCTGAAGCGCAGATAGGGGCCTTCCAGCGCCTCCACGTCCTCACGCGTGAGCAGCTTGCCACGATCAAAGACGAGACTGTCATAGTCGAATAGCGCGGCCGGGCGCGAGACAACGGTGGTGGAGGCATAATCATCGGCCAAAACGATGACCAGGGTCTGGTAGCGCTCGGCCAGATTGAACGCCCGTCCGGCGCTGGCCCAGAACTCTTCGGCCGTGTGAGGCGCCAGCACAAAGCGCGGCCACTCGCCATGCGACGAGTAGATCGCCATCATCAGATCGCCCTGGGCCGTACGCGTCGACAGACCTGTGGCTGGCCCGGGGCGTTGCGCCAGATAGACCACCAGCGGCACCTCGATGGAAGCGGCCAGGCTGAGACCCTCGACCATCAGGTCAAAGCCACCGCCCGAGCTACCAGTGAGCGCACGTACGCCCGCATGTGAGGCGCCCACCACCATGTTGATCGCAGCGATCTCATCCTCAGCATGCTTGACGACCATGCCATATGCATCGGCATGCCCGGCCAGGTATTCGAGCACACTGCTCCACGGCGTCATGGGGTAGCCCGCCGCAAACTTGCAGCCGGCCATCACTGCGCCCATGGCAAAGGCCCGATTGCAGTCGAGCACCGCCTGCGCTGGCTGCTCGCGAGCAGCCAGGCCTGGCTCGATCACCTGGCCATAGCGCTGTTGCGCCACACGAGCCACATCTTGCGCCACCTTGCGGTTGGCATCGACGACCTCGCTGCCCTTGCGTCCAAAGTTATCAGCGATCACGCCGATGATGAACTCGAGATCGAACCCCACCAACTGGGCGGCAGCAGCCAGCGCTCCAGTATTCACCATCACGGGCGCGCCATGGTCCGTGGCGATCTTGAGCAAAGGAAGCCGTGCTACCACCCCGCCATAGCCATCCAGCGCCCCCTCGGGCACGCTGGTCTCTTCATCGAGCACGATGGCGCTTTGTGGCACGAGCTTGCTCACATGGCGCGCCAACGATTCGCTATCCATGGCGATCAACACGTCCACGCTCTCGCCAACAGCATACACCGGCTCATCGCTGGCGCGGATAGTGAAAAAGTTGTGGCCGCCGCGGATACGCTCATAGTAATCGGGCGTGCCCACCACATGATAGCCGCCACGGGCCAGGGCTTTGGCGAAACCGGCGCCGCCCGACTCGACGCCCTGCCCTGCCTCACCGCCAATGCGGAAGGTTATGTCCACTGCCGCCATGTGATACCTCCAGTATGCGTGCGCGCAGCCTCACGTCTATGGCCAAATTGGCCGGATGGTCACCGCCAATAGTCCTTGTGCCGGTGACGTAGCTAGCGCCTACTTGAGGACGCAGGCAGCCTCAGGCCGCTTCACGCGCAGAACAAGCGTCTCAAAAACGCGAAAGCGATGATCGAGCCCCTCGTTGCCCAGATAACTGGTGACGATATCCTGCCCGACCACCAGATCCATGTTCCACGGCTGCGGGCTGAGCAGCAGCACCTGATCATCTGGCATGCTGCGCGACTGGAACAGCCCAGCCTCGACGAGCTTGGACACCATGTCCAGCTCGCGCCGCCCGTGCGACATCAGGCTCGCAAGGCGAGCGAACATGGCAGGGCTCAGCACCAGCGCGAACGGCCCGTCGACTCCGGCCTGGCGCATCTGCGCGATAGCCGTGGCGACAGCCTCAAAGGGGCCTCCAAGGGCGTCCCAGTCTCCTAGGGCGGCCTTGGTCTCGGCTTTGTCTAGCAGGCCACCGACCAACAGACCATCCTCTTCGCGGGCGAGCCGAGACACCGCCGTGGCCACGGCGCCCAGGTCGAGCCCAAAGGGCGTCTGCTCTGCCATGAGCAATTGCTTGGCTGTGATGATGAACTCTGCGCCCACCTCGGCAAGCCTCAAGTACTTGGCCTCACCGGTCACCACATCAGCGCCGCCTTCATCGGTGAAACCGAACATGGGAGCCTGCTCAACGCCCCAGCCCAGCGGCCCCACCAGGCTCAATATGCGGCGGCCGACGAGGTTCTTTTTGGCAACAGATACCACCATCTCATCGATCTGCGCCCAGACGCCATCGCCAAAGGGTGCTGCCTCTCGCATAAAGTAGTCGCTCATGATGTCCTCCTGAATTCTAGGCCTAAATCGCGCTAGTCTTTGAGGCTGCCCACGCTCGGGATACTGGGACGCGTGGGAGCCGACGGCTCATCTGTCTCATCCTTCTGGCTCGCAGTCGTCGCTCGCGCCTCGGCCAGCAGATCACTGAACACCGCTTCATGATAGATCTCGTGATCGCGGATGCGCGTGAGCAGCTTTTTGAGGCCCTCCTCATCCACTTCTGGGATCTGTACGGTGTACATCTGCGTCACCTGATTCTCGATGGCGACGTCTGCTTCGAGATTGGTGATAGCATCGCGGGTGAGCACCAGCTCCTCGTGAGTAAAGTCGGGCTCGCCGCCCTCCTCAGCGAGGTGCTCGGCCAGCCAACCGAGGTGCTGCATCTCGTTGATAGCCGCGTTCTGGAGTTCTTCTGACGCCTCACAATCCTCGGCCACAAACGAGTGGTAGAGGTATTGCAAGACTACCGAATACTCGTGACGCACGCCCTTGTTGAGCAGAGCCTGCAGCCGTTCAGGTGGCTTGCCGGCCGGCTCGTCGCCGTCTTCAGCTTCTGCGCCAGAGGCTCCCCCTGCAGCCGCCTCAGCAGCCGCCTCAGCAGCCGCCTCAGCGGCCGCCTCAGCGGCCAGATCACGAAACTGCTCCTGATGCACAAACTCATCCTGCAGAATACGCGCGAGGAGCCGTCGCACAGTCTCATCATCGATCATGGCAATATGAGCGCGGTACTGGTCGATAGCGACCTGCTCCAGGTCGACATCTTTGAGCAGTTGTTGCTCAGCGGGCGCCGCGCCAAAGTCCACCGGATCGCGCTCCATAGTGGGGTCTCCCCCTAGCTCCACAATCATGTCGGCGAGCCAGTCGAGGTGGTACATCTCTTCACGCGCGATCGCCTCGATCTCGGCCGGCACTGTGCCCTCGGGCATGTTGTAGGCATGATTGAGATACTGCACGATGGCCTGCTGTTCGCCCATCATGTCTTTGCGCAAGAGTGCGATGATCTTGTTCTTATCCATGGGCACCTCCATTGGCATGCGACTGTGCGTTGACGATATCAGCCAGCGACAGGCCAGCGGTAAAAAGCCTGTCGATATAGGGCGCTACATCCACGCCGCGAGATATGAGCTGATTGACCGCGCGCACATCGCTACGATCGCCCAACAGGATGGCGCCGACGATGCGGCGGTCGCGAATGACCAGTTTTTCATAGACCGAGCCGGCGGCGTTTTGATAGCGCTTCTCGACGAACATGCCCTCTTGCGGGTTGACCTCACCGATGCTGGTCAGATCAATACCGGTTACCTTGAGGGTGGTGCTTGGTACGACGCCCTCATAGAGGCCATCGCCCTGTCCGCAGATTTGCATGGCGGCCACGCGCGCCTGCGCCAGCGCTACGGGGATAATCGCCCATACCATGCCCTTAAACTCGGCGCAATCGCCGACCGCATAGATGTCAGGGTCGTCGGTCTCCATGCGTTCATTGACGATGATGCCGCGGTTGCAGCTGAGCCCGGCCTGCTGCGCCAGCAAGAGATTACTGCGCACACCTGCCGAGACGACCACGAGATCAGCGGGTAGTTCCTCTCCGCTCTTGAGCCTCACCGAGCGCACGCGGCCGTCGCCGATGATCTCTTCTACCTGTACGCCCACGCGTACGTGTGCTCCACGAGCCTCGATCAAGGCCTGCAGTACGGCGGCACCCTCACGGTCGAGCTGGCGAGGCATGAGCCAGGGCAATGCCTCGAGAATCACCGGGCTGGCGCCGCAGCGCACCAGCGCCATCGAAGTGTCAAGCCCCAGCAGGCCGCCGCCGATGCAGACGACGTTCTCTGCCTTGCGGGCCTGCGCGCCGATGGTTTCGGCATCCCGAACGGTGCGCAAGGTATGTACACCCTGGCGTTCAGCCCCTGCAATAGGCGGCACCCAGCTATGAGCGCCGATGGCCAATACCAGCTTGTCGTACGTGTCGTGACCGCCATCTGCCAGCGTGATGCGACGGGCATCGCGATCGATCGCCGCAACACAGCAACCCAGCCGCACATCGATCTTGCGGCGTTGATACCAATCATCGGGGTACTGGGCAATGGCCTCGGGCGGCAGATCACCTGTCAAGAGTTCGATCAACCGCGGGCGCGGGTAATAGTTGTGCTTTTCGCACGAATAGATGATGAGTTCGTCGGCAACGCCACTATCGGCGATCGCCCGGGCAACGTTCACGCCGGCAACGCCGTTGCCAATGATGATGACCCGCATCGATGCCCTCCAGGGGTGGCCGCGGGCGATCTTGCGATCACCTACGCTGACCACAGAATCGGAATGCAGACCTAGAAAGCGACCGCCGCCAGAACCGGACGGCGGTCGTGCTTGTGCCGAGAGCTGAGTTAGTCCATCTGCTCGAACATGTCTTTGCCAGCGCCACATTCTGGGCAAACCCAGTCGTCTGGCAAGTCTTCAAAAGCAGTCCCTGGCTCGATTCCGTTGTCAGGATCGCCTTCATCAGGGTCATAGACGTAACCACAAACGAGACACTCCCACTTGGCCATTTCGCTCTCCTGTTCCTTGAATAGTCACCCAGCACAAGGCCGGGTCGGGGCCCTAGTTGTCGCTGTAGAATAGCTCGTCATACAGTTTCTCGACGAGCTGCTTGTGTTTGAGTTCTTCGTTGGCCAGCACCTCGAACAGGCGCTGGGCCTGCGGGTCGTCGGCCACCTGCGCCAGAGCGCTGTAGAGGGCATGGCTATTGCCCTCGCGCTGCCCGGCCACAATCAGAATGTCTTGCAGGGTGGCGTCGGGGGTTAGCGGGCTAGCCACCAGATGGTCGGTGATCTTGAGGTCGAGCACCTGCTCTTCCTGTTCGGTGGTGAGGCGGGCAAAGGCGCCCCGCGAGAGCACGTTTTCGAGTCTACGCCGATGGCCGCGTTCCTGGGCGGCCAGGTCCAACAACATCTTTTGCGATGGGCCGGCCTCGACGAGCTTGGCCGTCGCCGCATAGAGCTCATACGCCGCGATCTCGCGCAGGATAGCTGTTTGTAGCGCCTGTTCAACTGGGTTACTCATATGTCCATTCTCAAGACGTTCTCTTATGAAACACCGTCTAGATTGTAGAGAGAGGTGAGCGCTCTGTCAAGCGATACGGCTCCGGTTCCTGCCTGTCCGGGCGCTGCTGGCAACAACTCGCTCAACGCACTTGGGCAGGCCCTCCTGCGGGCGTATAATTCAAGCCACACCGTCGAGGGAGAACTCATGGCACAGGGCATCACCATCGTTGGGCTGGGACCAGGCGATCCAGAGTTGCTGACCATAGCCGCAAACCGAGTGTTGACAGAGGCCGATGAGGTCTATGTGCGCACCGAGCGCCACCCGACCCTCAACGACCCCGCCACCGCGGCCAGTCTACAGGGCCGCCTGCATGCTTTTGACGCACTGTACGATGCACACCAGACCTTTGAGGCGGTCTATGCGGCCATCGTGGAGCAGGTGCTTGACCTCGGCCAACGTGCACAGGGCGTGGTCTATGCCGTGCCTGGCGATCCTCTGGTGGGCGAGGCCACCGTACAGGCCTTGCTAACCCAGGGGCCGTCTCGCGGCCTGCCGGTGCGGATTGTACACGGGGTCAGTTGTATCGAGCCGACGTTGGCCGCGCTCCGAATCGACAGCTTTGACGGGCTGCAGATCTGCGATGCAACGCTGCTCGCCAGACGCCTGCACCCCCCCTTGGACCCCGATGTGCCCGCACTGATCGTGCAGGTCTACAATCAGCCGCTCGCGTCAGACTGCAAGCTCACGCTGATGAACCTCTACCCTGATGAGCACCCCGCACGGTTGGTGCTGCACGCTGGTCTGCCCGATGAACAAGTGCGCGACATTGCCCTGTACGAGCTGGACCGCCAGCCCGACCTGGACCATCTCACCTCGCTGTTGGTGCCAGCGTTGCCCACGCCAGGGTCGCTTTCGAGCTATCAGGAGGTCATGGCCCGCCTGCGTGCGCCCGATGGCTGCCCGTGGGATCGCGAACAGACGCACGAAAGCCTGCGGACCTATCTCCTGGAGGAGACCTATGAGGTGCTCGCGGCCATAGACGGTGGCGATCTTGGCGAGGTTTGCGAGGAGCTGGGTGACCTGTTGCTGCAGATTCTTTTCCACGCGCAGATCGCTACTGAGCACGGCGACTTTCGCCTCATCGACAGCATGCAGTATGCCATTGCCAAACTAGTACGGCGGCACCCGCACGTCTTTGGTGAGGCGCAGGCCTCGAGCCCCGATGAGGTGTTGCAGAGCTGGGAACAGATCAAGCGCGAAGAGAGGGTGGCCAACGGGCAGGAGCGACGCTCGATGCTCGACGGCATCAACCAGGCATTACCAGCTCTGGCGCAAGCTCTCAAGATCCAGGAACGTGTGGCTCGCGTGGGTTTCGATTGGAGCGATGCAAGCCAGGTGCGCGCCAAGCTAGACGAAGAACTGGACGAGTACGCACAAGCCCCCGATGACGCGGCCCGCAGCCGCGAGTTAGGTGATGTTCTCTTTGCATTGGTGAACCTGGCGCGCTGGCAGGCCATCAACCCCGAAGATGCGTTGCGCGAGACCAACGCGCGCTTTGCCAGGCGGTTTGCGGCCATTGAGGGGCACGCTGCAGCGCAAGGTCGCGGGCTCGAGACCATGACGCTGGCCGAGATGGACGCCATCTGGGAACAGGCCAAGACCGACGAACAGTGAGCCCACACAGAGAGGGAATGCGATGAAAAACCCCACCATGCGCATGGCGCTGCTGGCGATCATGATCGCCGTGACGACTGTCTTTACTGTCATCCCCAAGATCCCCATTCCAGGCACGGAGGGCTATCTGAACCTGTCAGACGTGGCCATCACCTTTGCTGGGGTGGCTTTTGGGCCTATCGTCGGCCTGGTAGCCGGCGGCGTGGGTACTGCGCTGGCTGATTTCATGGGTGGCTACGGTCAATGGGCGGGCATCTCTTTGCTGGCGCATGGGCTCGAGGGCTTTTTGATCGGGGTGTTCGCACGACAGGGTCGGCGCTGGTCGGCCGTGCTGGGGTGGGCCGTCGGAGCCTTGTTCATGGTCATCGCCTACTATGCGGGCGAGGCGCTGGTCTTTACCGGCTGGAAACCCGCTTTGGTGGGCGTGCCGTTCAACCTGCTCCAAGGTGTGGTGGGTGGGCTGGTGGGTCTGCCTCTCTATTATGCCGTAGCACGTGCCTACCCCGCCATCGCCCAGCTGCGCGATCCGGGCGGCTGGCGCGAGGAATAGCCTGCACCGTGTTGGCAGTCGAATTCCACGAGTTCTACTATCGCTATCCCGCAGCGCGCCCCAATGAGGCAGCTCCCTATGCCCTGCGTGGCATCGAGCTTGAGGTTGAGGTAGGCGAGTTCGTGGCGCTGATGGGGCACACTGGCGCTGGCAAGTCTACTCTGTGCATGGCCATGAACGGCCTGGTACCGCAAGCCACTGGCGGCGCCGTTCGTGGCGTGCAGCGCGTGCTGGGCCATGAGGCGCGCGCTGTACCGGTGGCCCGTCTGGCCCGTCAAGTGGGCCTGGTGTTTCAAGACCCCGAAAGCCAGCTATTCAGCCCCAGCGTCGAGCAAGAGGTCGCTTTTGGCCCCGAAAACCTGGGTCTATCGGTCGACGCGATCGCCGATCGCGTCGACTGGGCGCTCGACATGCTCGATCTGCAGCCACTGCGCAAGCGTGGCCCCACACAGCTATCCGGTGGGCAGAAGCAGCGCGTCGCCATCGCCGCAGCGCTGGCCATGCAGCCCGAAATGCTCATTCTCGACGAGCCAACCTCAGGGCTCGATCCCCTGGGCACAGCCGAGGTCTTTGCAGCCATCGAACGACTCTGTGCCGAGCGCGAGATGACAGTGGTGCTGGCGACGCAAGAGGCCGAGCAGGTGGCGCAGTCGGCGCACCGTGTAGTGGTGATGAGCGAGGGCAGCATTCTCCTGGATGCACCCCCGGTAACGGCCTTTATGCAGCCAGAGCTACTGGCGCAGGCCGGTGTAGCACCACCGCAGGTAAGCCTGGTGGCAGCGGCCCTCAAAGAGCGAGGCATCGTCGTACCGGCCTTTCACCGGCTAGACGAAGCCGAGAAGGCGTTACGCGGGCTGTGGCAACACCCGCATGGCTGAGCTCGCTGCGCGCTTCAGAGGCGTACACTACCACTATCCTGGCGTACCGGCGCTCGAGGGCGTCGATTTTGAGTTGCGCGCCGGCGAGTTCTGCGCGCTGGTGGGCCAGAACGGGTCGGGCAAGAGTACGCTGGCCAAGCATCTCAATGGTCTGCTCAAGCCAGTCTCGGGCTTTGTCGAGGTCTTTGGCAGGGATACCCGCTCGCAAGCGGTGGGAGAACTGGCACGCAAGGTCGGCTATGTCTTTCAGAACCCCGACCACCAGATATTCAGCGCCCGTGTGCGCGACGAACTCGCCTTTGGCCCGCGCAACCTGCGCCTGCCACACGACGAGGTGGAGCGCCGCGTCGACGAGGCGCTTGATGGCTTTGGGCTGCGCGCCTATGCCGATATGCCCCCGGCGACGCTCGGGTTCGGCCTGCGGCGCTTGGTGAGCGTAGCGGCGGTGTTCGCCATGCGCCCAAGCCTCTTTGTGCTCGACGAGCCGACGGCGGAGCTGGACTGGCGTAGCGCCCACGAGCTGCTCGATCACTTTCGCGAACTACATCAGCAAGGGCATACCATCCTCCTGATCTCTCACGACATGGAGCTCGTGGCCGAGTATGCCGAGCGCGTGCTGCTGATGCAGGCGGGGCGGATCGTGGCTGACGCGCCCCCCGGCGCCTTTTTCGGGCAGACCGCTCGGCTGCGAGAGGCCCATCTCTCGCCGCCGCAGGTGATGCGTCTGGCACAGCGCCTCGGCGACCTGGGCATGCCCCCAGAGACGCTCACAGTGGACGCATTTGCAGACGCTTTTGCTAGGCTCTGGCGCGAGGCTCACCATGCTGGCTAGCCTCTATGTGCCGGGCGATTCGTGGCTACACCGACTGGATGCACGCGTCAAGCTGCTGCTGGTGGCCTGCGGTCTGGCCCTGATCTTTGCAGTCGGCAGTGTCTGGACCATGGCGGCCCTCGTTATGGCAGAGCAGGCCCTGCTGCTCTCGGCAGGCATCACCCGGCTTCGCCTGGGCGACGTATGGCGGGTGCTATGGGTCACCATGGCGTTGGTGTTTGTGCTGTGGGTCGCATTCTACCCGGGCGAGGGGGCGGCGTGGTTGGCATGGTGGCGCTTGCGCCTCACCTGGGATGGTTTGGCCCGTGGCGCCGTGGTAGCACTGCGGCTGGCCGCCGTGGCCTTTATGCTGTTCTTCTGGCTGTTCACCACGGCAGAGACGCACCTGGTGCTGAGTCTGCAATGGCTGGGCCTGCCCTATGCCTGGGGGCTCACACTTGCCATGGCCCTGCGCTATGTACCCACCATGGCCGAGCTGTTTCGTACAACCTCGGAGGCGCAGCAGGCCCGCGGACTCGACCTTTCGCACAGCGGGCCCATCGCTAGAGCCAAGGCGTATGTGCCTATCACTATCGCCATGCTCATCTCAGCCCTGCGGACGGCCACTAGCCTCGCTCATGCTCTGGAGACACGCGCTTTCGGCGCCTCGTTGCATCGCACTTCGCTGCAGCGCCTCTATCTGCGGCGCGTCGACGTTTGGTGTACTGTCGCCATCGTGCTGGCGACGGCAGCCTTGCTGTATATGCGCTTTGTGCGCGGTTGGAGCGCCACGCCGCTGGGCCTGTGAGCTAACGCAAAGGAACCACGTTGCATTGATGCACGTTCGAGTAGTGTGACTCGGGTGAAAGTGAGACCGTGACATGCCAGCCCCCAACCTCTCTCGGCAACTCAGGTACGCGCTGATTCTGCTTGTTCTCAGCATCGCCCTGGTGCCCTGCGCCCAGGGGCAAGCGCCCAATGCACGCAGGCCATTGACCCTCCCGCCAGAGTGGCAGGCCGAGCGCGACACCTCACCAGCTTTTCGCCCTGGCGAGGTGCTGGTGCTCTATGAGCCAGATATGGCGTCGCTGCCGCGTTCGCAAGCGTTGGCCGCCATGGGGGCCTCACCGCTCGGCGAGGTTGCCCCTGACCTGCAGCTGGTCGCCGTCGCCGCTGGCCAAGAACTCGTGATGGCCAGCGAACTCAGCGCCCTGCCCGGCGTCGTTGCGGCCGAGCCTAACTATCGCGTCTGGGCGCTGGGCAGCCCTGATGACCCGCTCATCGCCCGCCAGTGGCATCACTCGATCATACGGGCACACGCGGCGTGGGAGCTGATCACTGGCAGCGAGGCAGTCACCATCGCGGTGATCGACTCGGGCGCGGACTTGACGCACCCCGATCTGGCTGCACGCCTGGTGGCAGGCCGAGACTATGTCGAAATGGACGACGATCCCAGAGATCGGTTTGGCCATGGAACGCACGTTGCCGGCCTGATCGGCGCCGTCACCGACAACGGTGCCGGCATCGCCGGTGTCGATTGGCAGGCGCGGCTGCTGATCATCCGGGCTCTCAATGCCGCCGGCATCGGCTATGTGGCCGACATCGTGCAGGCCATCGACTATGCCATAGCACAGGGGGCGGATGTCATCAATCTCAGCCTTGGGGGGCCACAGGGTGGCACCCTGTTGCAGCCCGCCATTGACCGCGCATATGCCGCCGGCGTGGTGGTGGTGGCTGCCATGGGCAACGATGCCACCGGTACGCCCTACTATCCAGCCGCCTGTGAGCACGTCATCGCCGTGTCAGCTACAACCAGAGACGACGTCTATGCCCTCTACTCGAACTATGGATACCATGTTGACCTGGCCGCGCCGGGGGGACAGTGGGCGTCAAGTCGACCAGACGCGGGAGGCATCTACAGCACCATGCCCACCTACTCGGTGACGGCCAACTTGCCGCCGGACATGGGCTATGGCATGGACTATGACTATGACTACTGGCAGGGTACATCGATGTCGGCCGCCCTGGTCTCGGGGCTCAGTGCGCTGCTGTTGAGCGCCAACCCCAGCCTGTCTCCCGAAGAGGTTGAGGACATCATGAGAGACACTGCAGTTGACCTCGGTCCATCCGCCTGGGACCAGGACTATGGCTGGGGGCGCATCGATCTGGCAACGGCCGTTGCCATGGTGGCCCCGGGCAAGGTGCACGATCTACGCATCCTTCAGGTGTCTCCCACGGGCGACGATCGCATTACGCTCGACCTCGCCTGGACACCACCCACGAACGCCTCGGATATCGAGATTCGCCGCTCAACAGCGCTGATCACCGCTGACACATGGGCGAGCGCAGCCGTGGTGGCCCAGGGGCTGCCCCCTGACACATCGTCGCTCACCCTTGTAGACCTTCCCTATACAGGGGGCACGGTGCACCTGGCCTTGCGGGCCGAGAGCGTGCACCGCCCCGGCGAGCTATGGTCGCCAGTCTCAAACAACGCTTTCTGGCCCATCAGGGGCCAGCACCTGTTGCCCCTCGTGATGGTGGGCCAGCGCGCCAGCGTTCCGTAAAACGTCACGGCGTTCTGATGCTCGGCCCTTGATCGGGCCGTCGCCCTGTGCTAGACTGCCGCACACTCTGGTGAGGTTTCTGGGCATGCTAGCCAAAATCAAGAGCTGTGCGGTCGTTGGGCTCGAGGGTGTGCCGGTGGACGTAGAGACTGACGTTCACACGGGCATGGCCGGTGTGATCGACATCGTGGGACTGCCTGACGCCGCCATCCAAGAGTCACGGCAGCGGGTGCGCGCTGCCATTACCAACTCACAGTTGACTTATCCGGGCACCAAGCGTGTCACCATCAACCTGGCACCCGCCGATCTACACAAAGAGGGCCCCTCGTACGACCTGCCCATCGCCGTGGGGATTCTGTCGGCCTCAAATCAGATTCGCCCGTGCGAGGACAGCTGGATGTTCATCGGAGAGCTGTCGCTCGACGGGACCGTACGACACGTCGACGGCATCTTGCCCATGGCAGCCGTTGCGCGCGAGCAGGGCTTTACCGCCCTCTATGTGCCTGCGTCCGACGCGTCAGAGGCGGCGCTGGTGCCCGATATCGCTGTTTACCCCGTCGAATCTCTGGGGCAACTGGCGATGCACCTCAACAGCTTGCTGCTCATCGAGCCGTACGCGCGCCAGGAGCCTGATGGCGACGCCGACGACCTGCCGCTGGCGGTCGATCTGAGCGAGGTGCGCGGCCAGGAGCATGTCAAGCGCGCCCTCGAAGTAGCGGCGGCCGGCGGGCACTGCATGTTGATGGTGGGGCCGCCCGGTTCGGGCAAAACGCTGATGGCGCGTGCCCTGCCATCGATCTTGCCGCGCATGGACGTTCACGAGGCGCTGGATGTCACCAGGATCTACTCGATTATCGGGCAGTTGGCTCCCGGCCAACCCCTGCTAAGACAGCGCCCGTTTCGCGCGCCACACCACACCATCTCGCAGGCTGGCCTGGTGGGCGGCGGGCACTGGCCACGCCCAGGCGAGATCTCCTTGGCACATCGCGGCGTGCTCTTTCTGGACGAACTGCCCGAGTTTGGCGCACGCACACTTGAGGTGTTGCGACAGCCCCTCGAGGACAAGATGGTGACGATCGCCCGCTCAACGGGCTCTGTGGCCTTTCCAGCCAACTTTCAGCTGGTGGCGGCCATGAACCCCTGCCCCTGCGGCTACTATGGCGACCCCACGCGCGACTGCACCTGCTCGCGCGGCGCCATCGAGGCCTACCAAAAGCGCATCTCGGGGCCACTGCTCGACCGTATCGATATCCACACCGAGGTTCCGCCCGTCGAATACGAAAAGCTCGCAGGGCAAACGCCCGGCGAGAGTTCTCGAACTGTGCGGCAGCGTGTCGAAGCGGCGCGGGCCCGGCAAGAACAGCGCCTCGCGGACACGCGCCTACACTGCAACGCCGACATGGGCCCCGCCGAGATCCGCAAACACTGCCAGTTGGATGCCCCTGGGCAGGCCCTGATCAAGGCAGCCATGCGACAGCTGGGCCTCAGTGCCCGCGCCTATCATCGCGTGCTCAAGCTGGCGCGCACCATCGCCGACCTTGACCAGGCCGACGCCATTCAGGCGGCGCACCTGGCCGAGGCGCTGCAATACCGACAGCGCAACCTGCTCGGCTAGCGTTCGCCCACTACGAGATGGTGCTAGCCTGCCAGGGCGTCGACGACCGCCCGGTACTTTTCATGGATCATCTGACGGTCGAACTTCCACATCTCCGCGATCATGGCATCCAACTCCTGACGGGTAAAGTGCCGCATGACCGGGATGAAGAAACCGACGTCCTCTTTGCGAATATGCTCGGGGTAGAAAGCGCATAGCTCGCGCAAGCTGGCCGCCATGCCCTCGAGCGCCGCATTATCTCCTGAGACATACCGTTCACGCTGGACCACAAGCTCGGCGGTCAGGCGCCGGCCGGTCTTGTGCTCCTCGACCAGTTCAGCCATGATGCGACGCTCGTCAGCGGTGAGGTCCCTTGTCGATAGATCACGAAACAGGATGTCCTCTTCCTTGCCATGGTGCGTGCGATCGGCGTACATGCGGATGAAATCGACGATCGTGTCGATGAGCACAGGGTTAACAGAGTGCTCTTGCTCGATGCCCTCGACGATGATGCTCACGCGCTCGAGCATCTTTTCGATCAACCTGTGCTCGATCATCAGAGGCCCTACGGGCAACATCTGCGTTCCTCCTCTGGTCACGAGATAGCCACAGATCAATCCTACTGCAAAGGCAGGATACCCTCAACCTGCTATGGGCCTGACCCGCCTTGCTGCATACTCTGCTTCGCTACGACATGCCCTGCAGCTGCTCCATAGCCAGGATCGCCGCCGTCATGTTCTTGTCGCCAAGACCCAGCAGGTTTGCCTGCTCATAGAGCTGTCGCGCCACAGCGGGCAAAAAGAGCGTGGCGTGAGCATCCTTGCCCATCTGCAGGGCAAGGTCAAGGTCTTTGATCAGCAACTTGAGGACAAACCCCCCATCAAAGTCGCGCCCGATGACGTGGTCGGGCACCGCATAGTTGAGCATGTTCGAGTTGCCTGCCGAGGTGCGCAGCACATCGTACAAGACGTTCAGGTCGAGCCCCGCCTTGCGAGCCAGTACGAACGCCTCAAGCACGCCCGCCAGGTTCACGCCCACCAGGATCTGGTTGATGAGCTTGAAGGTGCTCCCGGCGCCAGGGCCACCGACATGCACGATGTTCTTGCCCACGGCTGCCATCAGCGGGCCGACGCGCTCAAAGGCCTCTTTTGCGCCACCCACCACCACCGTCAGGGTGCCCTCGGCAGCGCCCGCCGTGCCACCGCTCACCGGGGCATCGAGTACGTCGATGCCCCGTGTTGCGCACATCTCGGCGAGTCGTTGGCTGGTGCCCGGGTCGACAGTCGAGAAGTCGACCAGCGTCTGACCAGCCGTCATACCCGCCAGCAGGCCATCTGGCCCCTCTGCCACGGCCCATAGCGCCGCGGGCACCGATACGCAGGTGCAAACCACATCGGCACCCGTCGCCGCTGCGCGCGGCGTCGAGGCCGTGTGCGCGCCCAGTCGGGCCAAGGGCTCCATCTTGCTGGCAGTACGGTTGTAGACCGTCAGCTCGTGCCCGGCCGCGAGAATGTTGCGCGCCATCGGCGCACCCATATTCCCAAGTCCGATAAAAGCGATCTTCATAGCGTCTCCTCTCTGGCGTCGCCGTTGGACGCAAGCGCTCAGCTCAGCGCGCGGCACCAGCTCTCACGGCGCGACAACCACCTTGACGGTCTCTTGCCGCTCGGTCGCCAGCAGCGCTGCGTTGATGTCGGTCAGGCTGAACCTGGGCCGAACCAGCTTGTCCAGCGTCTCGCGCGAGAGCTTGCGCAACAGCGTCAGCCCCCGCAAAAAGTGGCTGTTGTCGGCCGACCAGGCGCCGGTGATGGTCACCTGTTTGCGATTGATCAGGTGCGGGTTGAGCGGCACAGTGCCTGCATCGCCATAGTGGCCGGCGATCACATAGCGCCCGTTGATGCGCACCATCTCGAGCCCCTCGGCAACCGCCGTGGGCACGCCCGTTGCCTCGATGATGACGTCAGCGCCGCGGCCGTGCGTCAACTCGAGCACCTGAGCGATCCGCTCGGGGGCCCGGACGCCAAAGATGTCGATGGCGACGTCTGCGCCCAACTCGCGCACCAAATCCAGGCGCGCCGCGGGCCCGCCGGTGACGATCACCTGGCCCGCGCCCGCATCCAGGGCCAACAGGATGCCCATCATCCCCACGGCCCCCGAGCCCTGCACCACCACCGTGTCGCCATAGCAGATGCCGCCTACATTCTCGACGGCATGCACCATCACCCGCAGAGCGTCGCCCAACACCACCGCCTCGGGCGCCACGTCGTTGACCACAACGATGTCGCTGCCCGGCAGTAGCCAGACATACTCGGCAAAGCCGCCCACCAGGTAGGGGTGCTGCCAGGCCGGTAACCAGCCGCCATAGCCGATGCGTCGCTCGCACTTGCTCTGGTCCTTAAGGATGGTGCAGCTGTAGCACTGCATGCATGACTTGGGCAGCCAGGTGATCAGGTCGCCCACCTGCACCGGCTGGCCGGTGATGTCAGCCAGGGGCTTGCTGCCACCGATCTCGACCACCTGGCAGACGTTCTCGTGGCCAAGGATGGCCGGCAGTTTGATAGGCACTTTGCCATGCAGAATGTGTACATCGGTACCACACACGCCTGCCAGCACCATACGCCCTAACACCGCCCCCTCAGTCAGCGGCGGAATCGCCACCTCCTCGAGCACAAAAGGCCGCTCGGCCGGCGGCCGAAGCTCGCGCAGCATTGCTACCCTGGATGTCGTTGTCATGGGCACCTCTCCTCTGCCGACGCCTTGCACGCCAGCTATTCGATCTTGCCGATGCGGTCCCAGTCGGTCAGATCAGCTGCAGGAGCGGGCACCAACCAGACCTGGCCAAAGGAGAGGATCTGGCAGCCCTCTTCGAGATGGCCACCCATGGTCAGGTCAGGCCCCGAGAAGCTGATGTGGGCGTGCACGCGACCGTTCATCACCACACCGTTGAGCGACAGGATATCCAACGGCTCCTCGCCCTTGAGAAAGATGTCTTTGGGGGGCAGCTCGGTCGATTCGACCACGTGCACATGATAGCGCTGCACAGAGCCCATAGCCCCCAGGATGAGCGCACTCTTGAGGTCGTGCTGCGCCACCGCCTCGCGGATGCCGAGCAAGATGTCCTCGCCCGAGTTGAGGCGGATGACAATGATCTCTTCAATGCGGCTGCGTTGTGTCTTCATTGCTACGTCGCTCCTATCAGATGTTGTTGGCGTCTAGCGCCATCGCCCTGAGGGGCGGCACGCCCAACTCGCCAGCGATGCCACACACCTCTTCATACACGGCCTGGTCAAAGGGTATACCTTCGGCAGCATAGCGCTCCTGGCAGCGGCTTTCCACCTCGCCCGGCAGCAGAATCTCGCTCACGCCGGCCTGCGTGGGCACGGTGCGCACCTCGGTCAGCAGGGCATCCATGCGCGCCAAAAAGCCTTCGCCAGGCCCGAAAGCGCCCGGATCAAGCGCTGCGAAAAAGTGCCCCACATTCTGCCCGCGATCAAAGTCAGCATAGAGCGTGCCCAGGTGCGGGCCAAAGGCGGCCCCCGCCACTAGAGCGCTGAGGATCTCGACGACAAGGGCCAGGCCGTACCCCTTGTGGCCGCCCACCGGCAGCATCATGCCGCCCAGTGCAGCCTGCACGTCGGTGGTCGGGTGGCCTTCAGCATCCAACGCCCAGCCCGGGGGGATGGTCTGCTGACCCTCTTTGGCCATGAGCTGAATCTTGCCCTTGGCCACCACACTGGTGGCCATATCGAGCAACACCGGCCCTTGTGTGGCGCTGGGCACGGCCACCGCCAGCGGGTTGGTCCCCAGAAAGGGCTCCCGCCCGCCTGTTGGTGGCATGTTAGGCGGTGCATTGGTGGTGGTGAGGCCGATCATGCCGGCCTCTAGCGCCTGCTGCAGGTAAAAGGCCGCCGCACCATAGTGGTTGCTGCGGCGCACCGCCACGCAGCCCACGCCATACTCGTGAGCAAGATCGATGGCCAGCATCATGGCATAGACGCCGGCAACCTGGCCGGGGCCATTGTCACCATCAACCAGCGCAGTGCCGCCCTTTTGTGCAACTGTGACGGGGCAGGGACGCGGATTGGTGACCCCCAGGCGTAGCCGCTTGACATAGATATCGAGCAGGCGCGACACGCCGTGGCTGCCCTGACCGCGCAATTCGGCCTGAGTCAGGCTATCGGCCACCACGACAGCATGCCCTGGCGCCAGGCCGGCCGCCTCGAGCACGGCCGCGGCGAAACAACGCAGCTCAGCTCCGTTGATCCGATAGCCATACCGATGCCCGTTCACGTCCATCGTTCGCCTCTGGCAGATGTCATCTGCTCCCCCTACAGCATCACACCAAGATCGGTGAGCGATTGGCGAAAGCCCAGAATATCCAGCGTGAGCTCACCCTCTTGCAGGCGACGCATTACCTCGGCCTCACTGGCTTCTTTGGCCTGCGCCCGCACCAGCACGTCAGTTAGCCGCGCCTGTGGTACCACCACTACGCCGTCGTCGTCGCCCAACACGAGATCGCCGGGGTGCACCTCCACGCCCCCCACAGATACCGGGTGGTTCACCCAGCCGAGGTTCTTTTTCACCGTGGCGCGCATGCAGATGGCCGCCGACCAGACCGGGAACCCGCGCTGGGCGATGGCCTCGTGGTCGCGGGTGCCACCGGCGATGACCAGCCCCGCCACGCCCCTGGCCTGAGCCGCCACCGTCGTTATCTCGCCCCAATAGCCCGCATCGAGCAGGCCGCCCACCTCGGCCACAATCACATCGCCGGGCTGCGCGATGGCGATGGCCGTATGCAACATGAGGTTGTCGGCCGGAAAACAGCGCACCGTGACCGCGCTGCCGCACATACGCTGCCCCCACACGTTAGGCTTGATGGTATGATCCATCGCCCCGGACTGCTGATTGGACTCGTAGACCGTCGCCGCCGCCAACGTGGCAAAGGCCTCGATCATCTCTCTGGGGGCACGCTGGATGTCCTGAATGATCCGCTGCATTGTCTGCTCCTTCCGTCGTATCGCTATCGGCTCGAGACTCGCGGTCGACGCCGAGCCATGCCTAGCGGGCCAACACCTTCTAATAGCGCTTGAGGCTTGCGACGTCGCTCATTTGATCGCGGCGGCCCGCGCGAAAAGCATCGAGGTTGGCCAGCAGCCGCTCCATGACCGCTGTAGCATAGTCAGGTCGGCCACCCGAGCAATGCGGCGTAAGCACCACGTTGTCCAGCCCCCACAACGGGCTATCAGCCGGCAGAGGCTCTACCTCGAAGGTGTCGAGCGCTGCGCCAGCGATTCGTCTGCACTGGAGAGCGGCGACAAGATCACGTTCGACGATCAGACCACCGCGCGATGGATTGACAATATAGGCGCTGGGTCGCATGAGCGCCAGTCGCCGGGCGTCGATCATACCGCGAGTAGCCTCAACCAGCGCGCTGGTGCAGATGACAAAGTCGACGCGCGGCAAGAGTTCATCGAGGGCCGCCAGGGTATAGGTCTCGTCAAAATGGGGCACCGGCCGTCCGTCGCTGTTAATGCCCAGCGTCCACATGCCAAACGCGAGCTTGAGCTTGCGACCAGTCTCTGCACCCACGTGGCCAGTGCCGATCACCAAAGCAGTCTTGCCCGCGAGGATCATCGCAGGAAGATGCTCGGCATTATGGTAGATGTGGCCGCGCTGTCGTTCGGCATAGCGCTTGAGATGCTTGGCCAGCGACAGCACGACGGCCACGATCCATTCAGAGATGGGTGTGGCATGTATCTTTGCGGTGGTGACAACGATCTGATGAGCATCGAGCAGGCCCCACTGGGTCCAGAAGGGGCCCGAGTTAACGCCCGCGCCGGGGTGATGGACCCACTGCAGCGCCGGAAGCGCCGCGAGCAGCGGTGGCGTCACGTGAAAGCAGGGCGTGACGAGCACAATGACGTCGCGGCGCATCGCCTCATCAAGGGCATAGATGCCCGCGTGGAACTGCTCCGAGTCGGCCCCGTGCGGATCGCCGCCAGGGCGCACGTAGCGGTAGGTGCATCCCGCAGCTTGAAGACGAGCGACGTCGTCGGGCGCAAAGTTTTGCGTCGAGAGTACCAGCATAAGCCCCTCCCCTCAACGGCCAATCAGGCCAGCGACACCTTGACCTCGGCCGACCGATTCCAGGCGCCCGCAGTGACGGTGAGGCCGCCCGCCGGCGGCGCCTCCAGCAGGGTGACCCAAACAGGCTTGTAGATGCCCGGTATCAGCCCAAAGTAGTTATCGCTATACATGACGCGCCCATTGGCCTCGAGCTCGAGTAGTGGCGAGGGAGACGTGGTCGACAACTCGAGCCGCCAGCGATCATGCGTCACGCGATGCGCCGTCATCTCCAGGACGCCCGGCGCGGTGTGCAGCTCTGCCAGGGGGCAAAAGAGCAACTGAGCCCAAGCCACGGCCATGCCGCGAGCACGGAACTCGGCATAGAGCCACTCACTCCTGCGATCAAGCACTTTGTCATATAGTCCGTTCAGGTCAAACAGGCGGATGCTATTGCCACTCGCGATCGTCACGGGCAGCTCCCAACGGCCGCGCTCACGTCCATTCAAGTCCACATGCCAGAGATGCAATCGCCCGGACCATGCCTCGGCAGCATTGGCCGCCACCACGCGGATATCAGCACCATCGCGATAGAGATGCAGCGCGATGTCGGCAAATAAACGCTGTGCCGCGTGGTAAGCCATCAACGGCCGCCCGCCATAGTCGATGCAGCCAAAGCCAAACAGGGGTCCACCCTTGTTCAGCGGCCAGTAGACCAGGCCATTGCACGAGGGACTGCGCGTGCGCAGATAGGCCAGAGCCTGAAAGTCCGCCTCGAGCTGCTCGATCTCGAGGGCCCGCAAGTAGGCTCGCAAGCTCGAGATATCCGCATAGTGAGTGTAGGGGAACCTGCACAGCCTTAGGCCGGTGCGCTCGCGCCAACGTCGTGGCCAACCATGCTCACTCAGATCGTCCACGTCGAGGCCCATAGCCTCGCGCAACGTCTCGGGCCGAGAGTACGAGTCTTCAGTCCAGCAGGTTTCGGTGACAAAGAGCGGATCTTTGGTGGCGTTGTAGTAGTTGCCCCAGGTGTGAGTATCGCCAGTGGCGGGAGACTGCCCGCCCAGGCCACCATGAGGCGAGTTGGGCACGTAGGGTATCTCGGGCGCGCGCTCGGCGCAGACGCGAGGCAGCATCTCAGTGAATAGCCTCTCGCCGTAAAAGCGATCCAGTTCTTGCTGCCAATGCCACTCGTCCCAGCCCTGTTGCTGCTCATTGCCGCCGCAAAACGCCACGAGGCAGGCATGTGAGCGCATCTTGGCGACAAGATCGCTGGCCTCCGCCTCAGCACTGGCCATGAAGGCGGCATCATAGTCGGGGTAGGTGCTCGAGTGATAGAAAAAGTCCTGCCAGATCATGATCCCCAGCTCATCACAGCGCGCGAGAAATGCCTCATCCTCGGGCACGCCGCCGCCCCACAGGCGGATCAGGTTCATATTGGCGTTGAGCGCGAGTTGTAGCATCCGCTCGTACGCTTGAGGTGTTGCCAGCCCACGAATAGCATCGATGGGCATCATATTGCCACCGCGCACATATACGTCGCGGCCATTCACTTGCAGCTGAAAGGTCTCGCGGCCATTGGGCAGCGCGCGTACCAGCGAGACGGTCTTGATGCCCACGCGTCGTGTCAGGCTGTGCAGCACGGCCCCATGGCGCAGCAGGCGCGCCTCAAGACGATACAGGTGCGGCTGTCCGTAGCCCGCTGGCCACCAGGGCCGTGGAGTCGGCACGACCAGGGGACAGACCGCCTCACCCGCAGCCACTGCTGCAACCACGCGCGCAACAGGCTCTGCGGCGCCCTCGGGGTACAGCGCGAACTCGACATCCTCTCCCTCAGCGGCTCCATACACCTGCGCCAGCAACCGCACCTCAGCCTGCTGTGCGCATAACACCTCGGTAACCAGACAGAGGTCAGAGATGTGGGCCTCAGGATAGAGCGTCAACCCGACGCTGCCGGGGATGCCAATGCCCAGCACATTCACACCCAGGTTGAGCAAGCTGGTGTTATAGCTACGCTGGTAACGCCGAATCAGCGAGCGATCGCGATGCGCGGTTGAACCGCTGCCTGTGGCGATTCTTTCAGAATCGGGAACCGCATGAGCGAGCATACGGCGGTGCGCCTTGACGTGCACAAGCAGGGTATTCTCACCAGCGTGCAGTCGATCGGGGGCTACGTAAAGGCGGCAAGGCCTGAGCATGTTGTTGCTGGTGCCAACGCACACACCGTTGAGCCAGACATCGGCATAGGTATCGATACTCTCGAACCAGAGCAAGGGGTGGTGCTCCGGCGCAGGGGCCTCTTCGAGCACGAAGGTTCGCCAATAGAGCCAGTCGCTGTCGGCGACCCAAGCCGCATCAGCTGCGGCCTGACGGCTGGACAAGGGGTTCTCGAGCCGCCCGGCAGACACAAGGTCATAGTGCACTGCACCGGGCACCGCTACCGGCACCCACTTGAGATCAAGATTCTGGATTGGGCCCGTGATCGGCGCACCGCTCCACCTGGCCAACTGCCATGCGCCAGCCAACGCGATGGTCTGCGCTTGTAGACTCAAGACGCCTCCCGATGGGCCCACAGCTCAGTCTCCGGGTTCAAGCACGGCGCCAGCTGAGCGCGGGGTGAATCCCTCTGGCCATTTGGTCGAACGTCGATAGGTGGCGCTCAAGAGATTGGCCCCCTCGAGCTTGGCGCCCGTGAGGTCGGCATCCTTGAGCTTGGCGAACCTCAGGTCTGCGCCAGTCAGATCGGCGTCGGTCAGATTGGCGCCCTCGAGGTCTGTGTAGGGCATGATGGCCCCCCGCAGATTGGCTCCGCTGAGGTCCGCTCCGACCAACGTCGCCCGAGTGAGATCTGCCTGGCTGAGGTCGGCGCCAGACAGGTTGACGTCATTGAGCTTGTACTGATAGAGGTAGAGGCCCGAACAAGACGGCGGGCAGCCGGCCGGCAAGTCCTGACTCTTGCAGGCTGCCAGCCCTACACCAAACAAGAGCACCAGCGCGACCAGCCTCACGTATCGCATGTCACGCCTCCTTTGGCCCGCTCAGACAGCAACACAGGCTCACCACGGTCAGGTCTCTGGCATCAGGCCAGACGCAACTTGAGCGCCCAGTCGTCGTCGTTCGGTTTGGCAGGTAGCTCGATCTCGCACTCGGCGCTGGCGCCCAAGATAACTGGATCGCTCCAAGCACCCTGGCGTGGATCGAACCAGTGCGCTCGATAGTCGCCCCGATAGGCGGCGCCTCGCAGCCGCCCTGCTGG